>Ga0302314_10004821_pt1 | contig 24739 bp, 22 predicted proteins | sample III_Palsa_N2_3_FD_200533 | JGI IMG/M metagenome (GOLD analysis project Ga0302314, IMG submission 200533) | Peat permafrost microbial communities from Stordalen Mire near Abisko, Sweden - III_Palsa_N2_3 | ecosystem: Environmental > Terrestrial > Soil > Palsa > Peat permafrost | place: Sweden... | reverse complement strand
ACTCGTGTCGGACGAAAGGGGCTTGAGACTCTTGTCCTGCGATACCACGATCTTCAAACCATTGTTCCTCTCGATCTCCTCGCTGAGCCATTCAATGGCCGCACTGAGTCCGAACTCGTAAAGAACCGCCGGCGAAAGCTGAGCAGCGAGCGACCGGGTCGAGTTGTTCGCGAGATCGATCAAAGCACCGACCTCGTTCGCGACCGTCCGAATGTCGGCGCGCTTGTGGTTGCAGAGTTGGGCAAGCCGGATACGCGCCGACGCCAACGTTTGGCTAAGATCGTCATGCAGGTCCCGGGCGATCTGCTGGCGTTCACGATTTTCGGCTGCCTCGAGCTCCGAAGTGAGCCGCCGCAGCTGCTCGGTCCGCTCGGTCACGCGCCGCTCGAGTTCCTCCGCGGCTTCCTGCGCCTCGATCAGCGCGCGTTCGCGCTGCGCGAGCTCGACATTCTTCAAGATCGTTTCCAAGAGAGCGACGCGGAGGGATTCCGCGCCCTCGATGTCGACCTCGGACCAGGGAACTGACTGCATTTCCTTCTCTTCCAGAAATTCCGCGAAGGACCCGCGCGGCGTCAGTCTTGGACCGAGCGGCCCCACCTTGACATGCTTGACCGGCTTACCGGCCCAGCGCACGGTGAGGCCGAATTCCGGTCGGAACCATAGAACATAATCTCTCGGATCGCGTGATACGCCGAGCGCGAGGAGGCCGCTCGCGACCTTGGAGAATTTTGCCGCCGGAGCATATTCAAAGGCCAGATGATCGGTGGCGAAGACAGGCTGATTGAGCGAGTTGAGCCATTGAACGAGAGCGAGAATCTGCGCGGTGGAGGGGGTTTCGCCGACTGAGCGCAGATGACCCTCGAGATAGATTGCGGCGCCCGTGGCCCCGACATAATCCAACAAATCCCAGGAGGCAAGAACCTCGCCCAAGTCGGTGGCGCCCATCAGCTTCCCGACGAGCCTTTCCCGGCGGCCGCGGGTCTCGATCCGCAGCACTGATGTCTCCGCTTGAGTCTTCGCCTCGACATGCAGGGAGAAAACTTGCGCGAAGGTCTCGCAGGCCACTCGCAAATCCGCCGAAACGTGTCGCGGTGCGTAGTGGTGCAGCACGAGCATGCCCCAGAGTCGATCATTGAACACAATCGAGGCTGACAGCGACGCGCTCACTCCCATGTTGCGCAGATACTCGAGATGAATCGGCGAGACGCTTCGTAGAGTGCAATGGCTCATATCGACGGCTGCGCCGGTACGCGGATTGATCTCGGGTCGTAGCGGCGCCGCCTGATAATCCACGTCCGGGATGGCGCGCAACCAGTTGCGCCGATATAGCTCACGCGCCTGCTTGGGAATGTCGGATGCCGGGTAGTGAAGTCCAAGGAACGATTCGAGGCCGCTGCGTGCATCCTCGGCGACGACCTCGCCGCTGTCGTCCGGCAGGAAACGATACACCATGGCACGGTCGAAGCCGGTCGCGGCGCGCATGGCGATCGCCGCGGCATTGAACGACTCTGTGGGACTCGCAGTTCCCTGCAGGGCGGCGAGGAGCGTCTTGACCTGCGCAATGGGGTCGCCGGCCGAGGTTGCCGTACGCCTCGCGGGCTCGAACTCGACGATGGCGGTGCGATCGAGCGCGTGCAGGGTGAGATCGAGGGGAAGAGAGCCGCTTAAGGAACCTACACCCAGGCGGATCACGGGAGCCACGAACGGAATCGGGATGTCGAGTTGCCCGTTTACGAACCGCAGCGCCTCGTTTTCGATGAGCAATGCGAGGGTCGAGCCGAAGACCCGATCGGGATCGACGCCGAGCAAGAACTTGGTGTCGCCGGCGACCTGCTCGATGCGGCGACTGTCACGGTCCACCACCAGGAGCACGCCGTGCGGATAGATCGAGCCTGGAACGTGTATAGGCTCGCGGTCACAGGTGGACAGATCCGCCTCGCCGAAGCGGACCGAAGTCTTGCTCAAGCCGCGCTCCGACACAGCCAGTCGGCCAGGCAGTCGAACGTCGCGACCGCGGCTGCTTGCGCCCGCGCGCTGCGCTCGGGGTCGACGCACCAGGCATCGACCGCGCCTCCGAAGGCGCGCCACATGAGGGCGACCCGTTCGCCATAGCTCGCGAGAAACTCAGCGCCGTGCGTCGGCGCGAGGCCCAAGGTTAGCCGGACCCTGGGAAGAAGTGTGCGCCCGCCGAGAGTCGCGCCCTCGAGTACATACAGGCACCCGAAGCCGCCGGCCGTGTCGCGGCACGCCTCCAGGGGCATCATGCGCGGCAGCCTCTCGACGCTCGCCGGGTCCGACCCCGTTGCGATGAGATCGCGGGTCAGCAGCGGGAGCTTGCGGCGTGACTCGAAGTCGCACAGCGCTTCGCGAACCAGGGGCCCGACCTGCGACTCGAGCATCGCGCAAAATCCCCACATGCGCTCGAGATGAATGCGGTACGCCGGGAGAGTCGAGAACCTCGTCTTGATGTCGAGGCGCTTCTCGAGTTTTTGATGCGACGACCACGTCGCGGCGCGCAGGTCAGCGATGGTGCTCATCTAAGAGGTATGATACAGGAAGGTGCCTAAGGCACGGCTGGCTATTTCCAAGCTCCGACAAGGTGAAAGCATGCCTCGGGTGTCGCGTCAGAATTATCCGTTCTCCGCCATCGTCGCGCAGGAAGAGATGAAGTTGGCCTTGATCTGCTCCGCAATCGATCCTGCGATCGGTGGCGTGCTGGTATTCGGCGATCGGGGGACCGGAAAATCGACCGCGGTTCGCGCCATGGCCGCTCTCCTGCCCCCCATGCGCGCGATGGCGGAGTGCCGCTATGCCTGCGATCCCGACGACCCTGACGGCTGGTGCGACGAGTGCCGCGACCGGGGCGCAGGTAACAAGAAGAAGCCCCGGATCGTTGCCGTGCCCGTGGTCGACCTGCCGCTCGGGATAACCGAGGATCGGGTCGTCGGCGCCCTCGATCTCGAGCGTGCCTTGTCCCAGGGAATCAAGGCGTTCGAGCCCGGCCTATTGGCGCGCGCCAACCGCGGTTTCCTGTACATCGACGAGGTGAATCTTCTTGAGGATCATCTGGTCGACCTGCTCATCGATGTGGCGGCGTCGGGAGAGAATCTGGTCGAGCGCGAGGGCTTGAGTGTTCGCCACCCCGCACGTTTCGTGCTGATCGGCAGCGGCAACCCGGAGGAGGGCGAGCTGCGGCCGCAGCTGCTCGATCGATTCGGCCTGTCGGTGGAGGTGAGAACGCCGGCCGAGCTGCGCGAGCGCGTGGAAGTGATCAAGCGCCGCGACGAGTTCGAGCGCGACAGAGGCGCGTTCATCGAGACGTGGCGCGGCGCCGATGACAAGTTGCGCCAACGTATCGTCGCGGCGCGCAAGCGGCTGCGTGATGTGGCCGCCGAGGACGCCATCCTGGAGAAGACGGCTTCGCTCTGTATGCAGCTCGGCACCGACGGTCTGCGCGCGGAGCTCACCATGATCCGCGCCGCGCGCGCGCTCGCAAGCTTCGAGGCCGCGCACAGCGTCGAGGTATCCCATCTTCGGCGTATCGCACCGCTCGCGCTTCGACATCGTCTGCGTCGCGATCCTCTGGACGAATCCGATGCAACGGCGCGCGTCGAGCGGGCGGTGGCGGAGAGCCTCGCTTCATGAGTCTCATGGAGCACGCCGCTTGCGCGGCATCTTTGTTGGCGGTGGATCCGTTCGGGCTCGGTGGGGTCTGCCTGCGCTCGTCGGCGCAACCCGCGCGCGAACTCTGGCTCCGCCTCTTGCGGGAGTCGTTGCCCGAGCGGACGCCGTGGTATCGGATCCCGAGCAATATCCCGCCCGACCGACTGCTCGGCGGCCTCGACATGGCGGCGACCCTCAAGGCTGCTCGCCCGGTGGCCGAGCGCGGCGCCCTCGCGGCGGCGGACGGGGGGTTGGTGGTGATCGCCATGGCCGAGAGAATGAGCGCCCACACGGCGAGCCTCATCAATGGCGTGATCGATTCGGGGCAGGTGCGGGTGCCGAGAAACGGCGTCATGATCGAGCATCGGGCGCGCATCGGCATCGTTGCGCTCGATGAGTCCGAGGCCGGGGAGGATCCGACGCCGCCCTCGCTCATGGATCGGCTGGCTATTGTGCTCGATTTGCAGGGCATCGATCCGCGCAGCACCGTTCGAGGTGTTCACGACCGTGAATCCATCGCGGCGGCGCGCCGTCTGCTGCCGTTCGTGCGCGCCACGCCGGACATGATGGAGGCCTTGTGCGGCACGTGCGCCGCACTCGGCGTGAGCTCTCCGCGCATTGCTTGGCTCGCGCTCCGCGCAGCGATGGTTTCCGCGGCCCTCGATGAGCGCACCGACGTCGCGGGGGACGACGCCGCCTTGGCCGCGCAGCTCGTGATCGCGCCACGCGCCACGCAGCTCCCCTCCGAAGAGACGCCTCGGGATGAGCCGTCGGCGCAAGCACCCGCAGATCAATCGCCAGCCGACGCAGGCGCGAGCGGGCCGGACACCTCACCTCGCGATGCGGTCGATGCGCGGGTGCTGGCTGCCGCTCGAGCCGCCATTCCACAGGGGCTGCTCGTGAGGCTCGAAAGCGCGCACCCGAGCCGTTCGCGCTCGCCCGCCGCGGGCCGCGCCGGCGCACTGCGCGCCGCTGGAAGGCGCGGACGCCCCGCAGGCTCGCGCGCGGCAACCGGCCGCGGGCGGCTGCATCTGGTCGAAACGCTGCGCGCGGCGGCACCCTGGCAAAAACTGCGCGGCGGCGGCGCGGGCGAGCGAGTGCGCATCGCGTCCCAGGATTTGCGGGAGCAGCGCTTCAAGGTTCGCTCCCCGACGTTGACCATATTCGCGGTGGATGCTTCGGGATCGTCCGCGCTCAATCGGCTCGCGGAGGCCAAAGGCGCGGTGGAGATGATGCTGGCCGAGTGCTACATCCGGCGCGATACCGTCGCGGTGGTCGCGTTCCGGAATTCCTCCGCCGAGCTCGTGCTGCCGCCGACCCGTTCGCTGGTACGGGCGAAGCGTTGCCTTGCCGGTCTGCCGGGCGGGGGCGGCACACCCCTGGCAGCAGCGCTCGCGAGTGTTGCCGCGCTCGCTTGGCAGGCGCGGCGGCGCGGAGAGACGCCGACCATCGTGATGTTGACTGACGGCCGAGCCAACGTCGCGCGCAGTGGCGTGGCGGGGCGGGCTGCGGCGCACGCGGATGCGCTGGCGGCGGCTCGCGCCCTGCCGCTTTGCGATGCCTTGTTCATCGACAGCTCGCCCAAGCCCAACCCGCTGGCGCGCGAGATCGCCGATGCCATGAAGGCTCGCTACGTGCCCCTGCCGCGTGCCGGCGCCGGGGACTTGTCGGGCGTCGTGCGCGCGGCGGTGCGAGCCGGGGCAGGGCTTTGAGTTGCGCCCGAACGATCTCGTTTCCTGGCCGAATCACGAGATCAGCCGCATGGTCGAGGCGGCCGGCATGCGCTGGCACGTTCAGCAAGCGGGCAGTGGGCCCGTGCTTCTGTTGCTACACGGGACCGGTGCATCCGCGCATTCTTGGCGCGACATCGTGCCGCTGCTCACGCCCCACTTCACCGTCGTGGCGCCGGATCTCCCAGGGCACGGTTTCACGAGCGGCGCGCCTGGACGTAGCTCGATAGGCGGCATGAGCGCGAGCGTGGGGACGTTGCTTTCCGCGCTTGGCGTGCGCCCCGACTACGGCGTGGGTCACTCGGCCGGTGCTGCGGTTCTTTGCCGGCTGGCTTTGGACCGGCGGCTCGCACCCTCGAGGATCATCTCCATCAATGGTGCTTTCCTGCCGCTTGGCGGCCTTGCCGGAATGCTGTTTGCACCGCTGGCGCGGCTCCTCGCCGGCACTCCTCTGCTGCCGCAGCTCATCGCGCGCCGGATCGCGAGCCCGATCAGCGTATCGCGCATGCTCGAGAGCACCGGCTCGCGGCTCAGCGCCGAAGGAATCGAGCTCTATGTCCGGTTGATGCGCGATGCGGATCACGTGGCCGGAACACTCGCCATGCTGAGCCAGTGGGATCTCGAGCCTTTCGCCCGCGATCTGCCCAACCTTCCCACCCCATTGACGCTGCTCGTGGGCGATAACGATAAGACCGTTCCGCCGCCGCAGGCCCGCGAGGTACGTGCGCGGTTGCGCTCGGCGGCCATCGATTGGCTACCCGGATTGGGGCACTTGGCTCATGAGGAGGCGCCCGGCCTGATCGCCCAGACCATCCTTCGCGCGAGCGGGTTGCGCGAATAGGGGGGTGAGCCCTAGACTTTTGGTCATGCGCGATTCGATCGAGGCGGGGAGATCGAACGACCGGCGGTCACATGCAATCGTCATAGGCAGCGGATTCGGCGGCCTGGCGGCGGCAGTCCGGTTGGGCGCGCGGGGCTATCGCGTTACGGTCCTCGAGCACCTGGATGCGCCCGGGGGCCGAGCCTATGTCTTCCGTGATAAGGGGTTCGTGTTCGACGCGGGCCCTACTATCATCACCGCCCCTTTCCTGCTCGAGGAGCTGTGGCGGCTCTGCGGGCGGCGTCTCGAGGAAGATGTCGAGCTCGCTGCCGTGCGGCCGTTCTACCGGATCCGCTTTCACGACGGCGCCATTCTCGATTGCTCCGATGACGATGAGGCGATGGCGGCCCAGATCGGCCGCTTCGCGCCGCAAGATATCGAGGGATACCGCCGGTTTCTCGAAATGAGCGAGGCCATCTACCGAGTCGCCTTCGAGCAGCTTGCTCACGTGCCGTTCGATTCGTTCGCGCACATGGCGAGGCTCGCGCCGGCGCTCTTCAGGCTGAAAAGCTATCGCAGCGTGTATGGCCTCGCCGCCGCCTTCGTGCGTCACCCGAAACTGCGTTTCGCACTGAGTTTTCATCCCTTGTTTGTCGGCGGCAATCCGTTTACCACGACCTCGATCTATGGGCTCATAGCCTTTCTCGAGCGCCGCTGGGGCGTGCACTGTGTGAAGGGCGGCACGGGCGTTCTGGTGAATGGCCTGGTGCGCTTGATCGAGCGCCAGGGTAATCGCGTCCGCTACAACGCGCGTGTCGCGCAGATCACCACCGCGGGGCGGCGTGCGACCGGTATCCGCCTGAGCTCGGGCGAGGAGTTGCGATCCGACATCGTGATTTCGAATGCCGATTCAGCCACGACGTACGGCGAGCTCGTGCCCGAAGCATTGCGCCGCCGCTGGACAACTCGGAAGCTGGCGCGCGCCGCCTACTCCATGAGTCTATTCGTCTGGTACTTCGGCACGGCGCGGCGCTACCCGGGGGTTGCTCATCACACCATTCTGGTCGGACCGAGGTATCGCGAGCTGTTGCGCGACATTTTCGATCGCAAGGTGCTCGCCGAGGATTTTAGCTTGTATCTCCATCGGCCCACCGCCTCGGATCCCTCGCTGGCGCCGGCCGACTGCGATGCCTTCTACGTGTTGTCGCCCGTGCCGGATCTCGAGGCTCGAGTCGACTGGAGCAGCGCGGCCGAGGGTTATCGCCGCGCCATCGCCCGCTGCTTGAGCGACAGCGTTCTTCCCGGCTTCGAGCCCTACGTAATCAGCTCACGGGTGATGACGCCGCTCGATTTTCGCGATCGGCTGCTCTCGCACCAGGGGTCCGCATTCGGTCTCGCGCCGACTTTTTCACAGAGCGCCTGGTTTCGCCCGCATAATCGCAGCGAGGATATCGAAGGATTGTATCTTGTCGGCGCTGGAACTCACCCGGGCGCAGGTGTGCCCGGAGTGCTTTCATCCGCCCGCGTCCTTGATAGAGTGGTACCCGATGCTTAGGCATGAGTACTCCGAACGCTTTGCCAACCCCGCGGATGTCGCGCACTGCCGGCATTTGTTGCGGGATGGCTCGCGGACCTTCTTCGCCGCCTCGTTGATTCTTCCGGCCGGGCTGCGCGCGCCGACGGCGGGACTCTATGCTTTTTGCCGCGTGGCGGACGATGCGATTGACCAGGGATCCGACGGCGCCGGTGCGCTGTCGCAGATGCGTGCGCGGCTCGAGCGCGTACTTCGAGGTCAGCCGGATGACGACGCCGTGGATCGGGTATTCGCGGACACCGTGAAGCGCGGTGCGATTCCTCCGGCGATTCCGCAAGCGTTGCTCGAAGGCTTCGCTTGGGATGTCGAGCGGCGGCGCTACGACACGCTCGCGCAACTCGAATGCTATGCCTTACGGGTCGCGGGCACGGTTGGTCTCATGATGGCGCTCCTCATGGGCGTGCGCGAACGGGCGACCCTCGCCGCCGCATGCGATCTTGGCGTGGCCATGCAGTTGACTAACATCGCCCGCGATGTCGGCGAGGATGCGCGCCACGGGCGGCTTTATTTGCCGCTTGATTGGCTGCGGGAGGAGGGGATCGATCCGGATCTGTGGCTGGCCCGCCCCGAGCACCTGCCGGCGCTCGCGCGCGTCATCGAGCGGCTGCTCGGCGTGGCTGAGGCTCTGTACTCGGCCGCCGAACCTGGCATCAGCGCGCTCCCCGCGAGTTGCCGGCCGGGCATGCGAGCGGCGCGTCTTCTTTACGCCGAAATCGGACGCGAAGTGGCGCGAAGGCGTTTCGATTCGATCAGCCAGCGCGCGGTGGTTTCATGGCAGCGAAAGGCGCGGATCCTGGCCGATGCGATGGTCGGGCGGGCGCCAAAGCCCCCGGCGCGAGCGCGTGTGCCGGCGCCGGAAGCGGCATTGCTGATCGATTGCGCGGCCGAATGCGTTGCTGCTCGGCCCGCGCCGACGCTCGAGTCGACGCGCGAGCAGCTGCGCTGGCCGCGGATCGAGGATCGCATCACCTGGCTGATCGATTTGTTCGAGCGCTTGGAACGCCGCGAGCGGGCGCGAGGCGGGGCGGTCAACTGAGCTCACCTCAGAAGGGAATTCGCGGCATCCGGAAGGGAAGTAGGCACTGGACCCAGGGGGAGCGGAATCGATCGAGATCGAGACTCTCGTGAATGGAGCGGCCCTCGACGCCGGCGACGCGCGTCTCGAGCAATGTCCGGCTGTAGAATGGCGCATCGACCAGGGTCTTGAGAACGCGCACCGGGTACTGCGGGTCGGCACGCGTGTGTCGGTTGATTCGCCAGCCGCTCGCCGGCAGCCGGCACGGTGAAGGCGTCGGAATCGAGATGACTTCTCCGCTCGGCGCAAACTGCAGAGCGAGGGAGGTCCGGGCTCGCTCGCGCTCGCTGACGTCGTACAGCACGACGGTACTGCCGCCGCTCGCAACGCGCGACCAGGTCCAGTCGCGAAAAGCGGTCTCCAGCGGCTCGGTGCCGCGATTCGAGTCCAAGTATCCGATCCCAGACCATCTGAAGGCGGGGCTCGAGAAGACAGCTTCCACCCGCGCAATCGGTGCAATCGGCAGCCACAGATGCTTCCCGGCGCTATCCAGCGCAAAGCTCCGCTTGGCCAAGCCGCTTGGATGGATTCGTATTCTGCCGCGCAGCGGCCAGGGAATCGGCGCGCACCGTTCGTGAATTTCGATCTCGAGCGCCGAGCCATCCCACCGCATGCTGCTCGGGCCGATGGCGAGCCCGTTGGTGTTTCGCGCCACCTGCCGAACGCCGCGCTCCGTCATCGCCCAACGTTCCGCACGGCGCCCATAGAGAGCGACGTTGAACGCGCAATGGTTCATGGGTCCGGTCTGAGCTCTGCGGCGTGCCCGCGCGTAATACGGCGAGAAGACGCTGCCGAGGAAAGCGATCACGGTGAGTCCGCAGTCTCCATCGTCGCTCAGCGCATCAAGATACCACCACGCATAGCCGCCGTGCCGAAGGATGCCGTCGAACCGAAGTCGCTGCGAATCATCGCGGCCGCCAGTCGTCCGGAGGTCGCCGCCATCGGCAGCCCGGGACCCGGATGACTGCTCCCGCCCGCCAGATACAGCCCCCGGATCGCCGTGCGCGAGCCCGCGCGCGTGAAGGACGCCATCCAGCCGTGCGATACGGGACCGTAGAGCGCCCCCCCGGTCGCCGGAAAGAGGCGCTGGAAGTCCTTGGGCACCGTACGGATCACTGTATTCGGCTGATGCTCGACGCGCAGACCGAACACCCTCAACGAGCGAAAAATTCTTTCCTCGCATAAATCGAGCTCCGTGTCGTCGATTTCAGGGGAGTCACCATTGGCGGGCGCGTTGATCAGCAGCAAGAGGCGCTCTACACGCCGCACAGGCCCCGCGGCATCGCGCCGGTCCTGCGCGCATGCGTAGATCGTGGGAGAGGACGGCAGGCGCCCGCGGCCGAAAATATCATCGAACTCTTTGCGATAGTCGGTACCGAAGAACACGTTGTGATGCGCGAGCTCGAAGCCGCTCGTCCGGGCGCGAATGGCCAGCGTGACCGCGGAGAGCGAGCGCCTGGTCTTGGGCGTTGCGCGCACGGCGCGCACCGCTCCGGCGCCGAACAGCCCGCCTGCGAGGGCGCTCGCATCGGCATTGCAGATCACAGCCTCGATGGGTATGCGCTCGCCTGCCTCGGTGCGCACCGCCTGCACGCGTCCGCGTTGCACCACGATCTCGACAATCGCCGTCGAGCAGCGAAGTGCCGCGCCCTTGCGTTGCGCAAGATGCGCAAGCTCCAGAGCCAGCCGCTGCATCCCGCCCTCGACGTACCAGACACCTTCTTGCTCGACATGAGCAATCAGCATCAGCGTCGCCGGAGAGCGGAACGGAGACGAGCCACAATAGGTTGCATACCTGGCGAACAACTGGCGCAGACGCGGATCCCGGAAGTATCGTCCGAGCGCCGTCCAGAGACTCGTAAAGGGCCGGATATTCCACAGATCGGCCAAGGTTCCGACACGTCGCGCAAGTTCGAGGAGCGAGGGGCGAGGGGCGCCCATGAAAGTCCGCTCGAGCGTGCGATAGATGCGCCGCGCCTGGGCGGCGAAGCGCACGAACCCCTCGGCCTCGCGTGCGCCCGCGAACTCCCCGATGCTGTGCACATTGCTGGGTAGATCGGCGTGAAGATCGAGACCTGGGCCGTGGCTCCAAGCATGACGCGCGAGCAGCGTCGCGCGCGTCAATTTGAGGCGCCGATCGAGATTATCGCCCGCATCGGCAAAGATCTCGTCGAACACCCGGCGCAGCGTAAAGACCGTGGGCCCCGCATCGACGCCGAGGCCGTCGATCGAGACCTCGCGGATTTTGCCGCCGGGTTCCGCCGAGCGTTCGAATACGGTCACCTCGAATCCCGCATGCGCGAGATCGACGGCGCTGGCGAGGCCCGCCACACCCGCTCCGATGACGGCAATTCGGGGATTGCGCAAAACGGTTGACCTTGGGTGGGGATAGTGTCTATATTCGGATACATTATCAGATGTAAATTAACATAGACACTGGAGGGCCGTTTGTGGACGCAACGACACAAATAGAGCGCTCATTGGCCCGGTCTTTGAAAATCCCACGTGGTTTCGGCGAGCCGCCGCTGCTGGTCGCGGCCATGCGCTATGCCGTATTCCCGGGCGGCGCGCGGATTCGGCCGCGGCTCTGTCTCGCCGTCGCGCGCGCGTGCGCCGTTGAGCCGCCCGCCTTGTGCGTCGCCGCGGCCGCCGCTATCGAACTCGTGCACTGTGCCTCGCTCGTTCATGACGACCTTCCATGCTTCGACGATGCCGCGATTCGCCGCGGACGGCCCTCGGTCCATCGGGCCTTCGATGAGCGAATCGCGCTCCTCGCCGGGGATGCGCTGATCGTGCTCGCGTTCCAGTCGCTCGCTCTAGCCGCCGTTGGATCGCCGTCGAGGCTCGGCAAGGTCATCACCATCGTCGCAGGCGCGGTCGGCTCACCGGGCGGAATCATTGCCGGGCAGGCTTGGGAGTGCGAGCCGCAAGTCCCCCTCTCGAGCTACCAGCGCGCGAAAACCGGCGCGCTGTTTGCCGCGGCGGCCGCGGCGGGCGCCTGCGCAGCCGGCCACGACGGCCCGTGCTGGTTCGCGCTCGGCGAACGCTTGGGGGAGGCCTACCAGATCGCGGACGATATCCGTGACGTGGTATCTGAGCCCGCCGAAATCGGCAAGCCCACAGGTCGTGATCAGGCGCTCGGACGGCCGAACGCGGTTCTGAGACTCGGGATGCGGGCCGCAGTCGAGCGCCTCGAGAGTCTCGTCGAGTCGGCCGTGGAAAATATCCCGGATTGCCCGGGCGCCGACGATCTTCGTGCTCATATTCGCGGCGAGGCAACGCGGCTCTTACCTCGTGAACTGGCGCGTCCCGCGGCCTAAAGGGTCGTGTCGTGCCATGGCGAGATCGATATGCGGCGATCCGGGACCGGTGGCTCAGTGACCCACGCTTCCAGCGCTGGGCCGCCGCGTTTCCACTCACGCGGCGCACGGCGCGACGGCGGGCTCGTGCACTCTTCGATCTGTGCGCGGGCTTCGTTTATTCGCAGATTCTTTACGCGTGCGTGCGGCTCGGGCTTTTCGACCTTCTCGCCGCGGGACCACAGTCTGCCGCGGCCATCGCCAAAGCGCTGAACCTCACGCCCGACTCGGCGGAACTACTGCTCGATGCGGCCGTATCGCTCGATCTGGCGGATCGGCGCCACGGCGGCCGCTTTGGGCTCGGCAGCCTCGGCGCCGCGTTGGTCGGCAATCCGGCCGTCGGCGCCATGGTCGAGCACCATAGGCTCCTCTACACCGATCTCAATGATCCGGTAAGGCTGTTGCGCGGCGAGCAAGGCAAGACACAGCTCGCAAGGTACTGGGCGTATGCCGATTCCAAGACGCCGGCGCGTCTGTCCCACGCGCGCACGGCCGACTACACCGATCTCATGGCCAACTCCCAGCCGCTCGTGGCGGGCGAGATCCTGGATGCCTATCCCCTGAACGCGCATCGCTGCCTTCTGGATGTAGGGGGAGGAGACGGCAGCTTCCTCATCGAGGCGGCGCGGCGACATGCGCAGCTCGAGCTCATCCTCTTCGATCTGCCGGCGGTCGCGACGCAAGCGACGGAGAGATTCGAGAAATCCGGGATCGCGTCGCGTGCCTGCGCCGTGGGCGGCGATTTTCTGATTGATCCGTTGCCGGGGAGCGCGGACGTCGTCTCGCTGGTGCGGGTCGTGCACGATCATGGCGATGAGGCGGCGCGATCACTCCTGCGCTCGGTGCACTGTGCGCTCGTGCCGCAAGGCGTCCTGCTACTGGCCGAGCCTATGCTCGGCACGCCGGGAGCCGAGACGGTGGGCGACGCTTACTTTAGCTTTTACCTGCTTGCCATGGGCACCGGCCGGCCGCGCTCGCCGGATCAGCTGAAGCGCATGTTGACTGAGGCCGGATTTCGCCGGCCGCGCGTGGTACCTACGCGGCAGCCGCTGCAGACATGCCTCATCCTCGCACACAAAGACCTGTAAGTTGTTGTTGACATACTGGATAGTCAGAGTATGGTGACACTCGACTGAAAAGCGGCCCTAGCGGAAGGCAATCGCGGCGAATGATTGGCGAAATCCACCGGCTCGACACCCTGGCAGTTGTTCTGCAACAGCCCGAGCAACTGACCCTCGATCGGCTGAGCCTGTGCGAGCCCGGCGAAGACGACGTGGTGGTCGACATCGATTTCACCGGCATCAGTACCGGCACCGAGCGACTGCTCTGGAGCGGGCGCATGCCGCCATTTCCCGGAATGGGCTATCCCTTGGTGCCTGGATACGAATCGGTAGGGCGGATTGCGCACGCGGGACCCCGGGCGGCGCGAAGGATCGGCGAAACTGTTTTCGTCCCCGGTGCGCGATGCTTCGGCGAGGTACGCGGGCTCTTCGGCGGTGCGGCCGCCAAGGTGGTCGTGCCCGGGGCGCGCGCGACGCCGATCGATGGGCGATTGGGCGAGCAGGCCGTGCTCCTTGCGCTCGCGGCAACGGCTTATCATGCGCTCGCCGCGGACGATGCGGCTGAGCCGGATCTCATTGTCGGTCACGGCGTTCTCGGGCGTCTGCTCGCGCGACTTGCCGTGCTCGCGGGGCGCGAGCCGCCGACGGTGTGGGAGCGAAACCCGCAGCGGGCGGGCGGTGCGTCCGGGTACGCCGTGCTTCATCCGGATTCGGATCAGCGGCGCAACTATCGCGGGATCTACGACGTGAGCGGGGATGGGAATCTCCTCGATGCGTTGATCGCGCGCTTGGCGCCGGAAGGTCAGATCACGCTCGCGGGCTTCTATAGCGAGCCGCTGTCGTTCCAATTTGCGCCCGCGTTCATGCGCGAAACACGCATTCGCATCGCCGCCGAATGGCGTGAGCCGGATCTGGTCGCGGCCAAGGAGCTGGTCGAGTCCGGCCGCTTGAGCCTCGACGGATTGATCACGCATCGAAGCCACGCGAGCGATGCGCCGGCCGCTTACCACACTGCTTTCAACGATTCCTCATGCCTGAAAATGATTCTCGATTGGAGGGACCTCTCATGAGTACCGTCGCGAGCGCCGCCGCGCTCCGCTCCGGGCAGCGACAGCTGGAGGCGCTGCGTGCCGAAGCTTCGATCGAGCCCGAGAGCGTGCCTTCGGGTGCGGTCACGAAGAAGACCCAGATCATCGCCATCTACGGGAAGGGAGGCATCGGCAAGAGCTTCGCCCTCGCCAACCTGTCTTACATGATGGCGCAGCAGGGCAGCAAGGTGCTCTTGATCGGATGCGACCCGAAGAGCGACACGACGTCGCTTCTCTTCGGAGGACGGGCCTGCCCGACCATCATCGAAACTTCCGCCAGGAAAAAGCTCGCCGGCGAGCCGGTGCAGATCGGCGATGTGTGCTTCAAGCGCGACGGTGTGTTCGCGATGGAGCTCGGCGGCCCGGAGGTGGGCCGGGGGTGCGGCGGCCGGGGGATCATTCATGGATTCGAGCTTCTGGAGAAGCTCGGATTCCATTCGTGGGGATTTGACTACGTGCTGCTCGATTTTCTGGGCGATGTGGTGTGCGGCGGATTTGGGCTGCCGATCGCGCGCGACATGTGCCAGAAGGTGATCGTCGTCGGATCCAACGATCTGCAGTCGCTGTACGTAGCGAACAACGTTTGCTCGGCGGTCGAGTACTTCCGCAAGCTCGGCGGCAACGTCGGCGTCGCCGGTCTGGTCATCAACAAGGACGATGGCACCGGGGAGGCGCAGGCATTTGCGCAAGCCGTCGGCATTCCCGTGCTCGCCGCGATCCCCGCGAACGAGGACATCCGCCGCAAGAGCGCGAGCTACGAGATCGTCGGAAGACCCGGCGGAGCGTGGGGGCCGCTGTTCGGCGAGCTCGCGCAAAAGGTCGCGGAGTCGGCGCCCTTGCGTCCCAAGCCCTTGTCGCAGGAGGGGTTGCTCCAACTCTTCAAAGGCGAGGCGGTAGGACGCGGCGTCGTGCTGCAGCCCGCCTCGAGCGAGGACATGTGCGGGCCGACATTGGTCGACAGACCCTCGCTCGAAGTCGTCTACGATACGGTTTGACCCGTGAGCACGCTCTCCGCGACTCATCAGGCACCGCCAAGCAACCTCACTCCTTCCGAGGACTCGGGTTGTCACGGCGGCAAGGATCGGCTGCGGCGCGCGGCCGAAGCGGCCGGCAAGAGCGAGACGCTGGCGCGCTACGGCGCCGACTATCCTGTGGGTCCGCATGATCAGCCGCAGAGCATGTGTCCGGCTTTCGGCTCTCTGCGTGTGGGCTTGCGCATGCGGCGAACGGCGACCGTGCTGTGCGGATCCGCCTGTTGCGTGTATGGCCTCACTTTCACGTCGCATTTCTACGGCGCGCGTCGCACGGTCGGCTACGTGCCGTTCAATTCCGAGACCTTGGTCACCGGGAAGCTCTTCGAGGATATTCGCGACGCCGTCTTTCAGCTGGCGGACCCGGCACGCTACGACGCGGTCGTGATCATCAACCTGTGCGTTCCCACGGCATCCGGCGTGCCGCTCAAACTTCTGCCGCGGGAAATTCGGGGCGTACGCATCATCGGTATCGATGTGCCCGGTTTCGGCGTCCCCACGCATGCCGAGGCGAAAGATGTCCTCGCCGGCGCGATGTTGCGCTATGCGCGCGCCGAAGCGCAGGCAGGGCCGGTGCAGGGGCCTCGGGGCGGTCGCCATGCGCGCCCGACCATCACCCTGCTCGGCGAGATGTTCCCGGCGGATCCCGTGGGTATCGGCATGATGCTCGAGCCGCTCGGACTCGCTGCGGGGCCGGTGGTACCGACTCGCGAATGGCGCGAGTTGTACGCGGCGCTCGATTGCGCCGCGGTCGCGGCCGTGCATCCTTTCTATACCGCCGCGCTGCGCGAATTCTCCGAAGCGGGACGTACGGCCGTCGGCTCCGCGCCGGTCGGCTATGAGGGCACCGCCGGCTGGCTAGCCAGCATCGGCGAGCGTTGCGGCAGCAGCCGGGACGCGGTGGCTGCGGCTCAGAATCGCATTCTTCCGGCGATTCGCGCGGCGCTCGCGAGCGCGCCCATCAAGGGACGCATCACGCTGTCCGGTTACGAGGGCTCGGAGTTGCTCGTCGCGCGGCTCCTGATCGAGAGCGGCGCCGACGTCCGCTACGTCGGCACGGCTTGTCCGCGCACGCCGTGGTCGGACCCGGACCGCGAGTGGCTCGAGGCGAAAGGCGTGAAGCTCGTCTACCGCGCATCGCTCGAGCGAGACCTCGAGGCGCTCGATGAATTCGAGCCCGACCTCGCGATCGGCACGACGCCGGTGGTGCAAAAGGCGAAGGAGCGAGCCATTCCGGCGCTCTATTTCACCAATCTCATCTCCGCGCGCCCGCTCATGGGCGCCGCGGGCGCGGGGTCCCTCGCGCAGGTGGTCAATGCCGCTCTTCGCAACCGGCCGCGGTTCGACGCGATGAAAAGCTTCTTCGAAGGGGTGGGCGCCGGCGAGACGGCGGGCCTATGGCAGGACACTCCCAAAGATCATGCGCCGTTTCGTGAGCGCTACCTTGCTCAGCTCGCGAAAGCTGCGGCCAAGCGCAAGTCCGAGGAGATGATCTGATGCTCGTGCTCGATCACGATCGGGCCGGCGGCTACTGGGGCGCGGTGTACGTGTTCACCGCGATCAAGGGTCTGCAAGTGATCATCGATGGACCCGTCGGCTGCGAGAATCTGCCGGTGACCTCGGTGCTTCACTACACCGACGCACTGCCGCCCCACGAGCTGCCGATCGTCGTCACGGGTCTCGCCGAAGAGGAGCTTGGCCAGCACGGCACCGAGGGAGCAATGCGGCGCGCGCACCGATCGCTGCGACCGGACTCGCCGGCGGTGGTCGTCACCGGATCCATCGCCGAGATGATCGGCGGGGGAGTCACGCCCGAGGGAACGAGCATCCAGCGCTTCTTGCCACGGACCATTGACGAGGATCAATGGCAGAGCGCCAACCGCGCCATGAGTTGGCTGTGGAGCGAATACGGCAAGAAGCGCATCGCGGAGCGCAAGCCGCGTCCCGCCGGCGAGAAGCCGCGTGTCAACATCATCGGACCGATGTACGGCACATTCAATATGCCGAGCGATATCGCCGAGATTCGCCGCCTCGTCGAAGGCATCGGTGCGGAGATCAACCTGACGTTCCCGCTCGGCAGCCATCTCGCGGACGTGCCGCGATTGGCGGAGGCCGACGCCAACGTGTGCCTGTATCGCGAGTTCGGGCGCTCTCTATGCGAGACCTTGGAACGGCCCTACCTGCAGGCGCCGATCGGGCTGCACAGCACGACGAAGTTTCTGATCACCCTCGGGGAAATTCTGGGACTCGATCCAAAACCCTTCATCGAGCGCGAAAAGCATACGACCATAAAGCCCCTGTGGGATCTCTGGCGCTCGGTAACTCAGGACTTCTTCGGCACCGCGAGCTTTGCCGTGGTGGCCAACGAGACCTACGCACGAGGCATCCGGCACTTCCTGGAAACCGAGCTCGGCCTGCCGTGCACATTCTCTTTCGCGCGCCGCCCCGGCATGAAACCCGATAACGAGGCCGTGCAAGAAGCGATCCGCAAGACGCCGCCTCTCATTCTATTCGGCAGCTTCAACGAGCGCATGTACCTCGCGCAGAGCGGCGGGCGTGCCGTGTACATCCCGGCCTCTTTCCCGGGCGCGATCATCCGTCGGCACACCGGCACGCCCTTCATGGGTTACAGCGGGGCCACCTACATCGTGCAGGAGGTCTGCAACGCGCTCTTCGACGCGCTCTTCCACATCCTGCCGCTCGCGGGCGAGCTCGACAAAGTGGACGCGACGCCCTCACGGTTGCACCGTGAGCTGCCGTGGACGCAGGAAGCGATGGGTGCGCTCGATGAGCTCGTGGCGGCGGAGCCGGTGCTGCTGCGGATCTCGGCGGCCAAACGGCTGCGCGATACCGCCGAAGCCGAGGCGCGGCGCGCCGGCGAGGACCAGGTCGCCGTCGAGCGGCTGCCGCGGACGGCTGCGCGCGCCGCGCGCGCGGAGACCGCCTGAATGGCGGCCGCGATTATTCAAGTATTCGCCCGAAGAATTTCGGACGGAGGGCGTCGGCACCGCGGCACGGGCCGCACCGACTTCTTTGGCGGCGCGATGCACGCGCAGCAGGGGACTATAGCTCGATTGCAGGAGGTGAGTAAGCATGGCAGATGAACGAAGAAGTCTCTCGGGACTGACGGAGCACGAAGCGCAGGAGTTTCACAAGCTTTTCGTGACGAGCTTCATCATATTTACGGTGATCGCGATCATCGCCCACGTTCTGGTGTGGCAATGGCGGCCGTGGCTTTGAGATCCGACGAGGACTCGAGGTCTTGAACCGCTGTTACATACGGGAGAGAGAAAATGTGGCGAATATGGCTTCTTTTCGATCCGCGCAGAGCGCTGATTTCGTTGTTCACGTTCTTGTTCGTGCTGGCATTGCTGATTCATTTCATTTTGCTGAGCACGGATAGGTTCAATTGGCTGGGGGGGCACGCGCCTCCTTCGGCGGCGGCGCAGCACATGTCGACGCTGCCCGCAGCGCCGAGCCAATAGCGAAACGGCCGAAGGGGGCGACGGGAGGCAACGCGCCAGGGTTGCCTTCCCGTCCGCCGCCGGGGGATTGCGCGGACGCCCGAATGCTGGCGATAGGGTGAGGGTGCGGTAGCTACCAGACGAGAGATCACTACCATGGCGATGCTCAGCTTCGAGAGAAAATACAGGGTGCGCGGTGGAACATTGACCGGCGGCAACCTGTTCGACTTCTGGGTGGGTCCGTTCTACGTCGGCTTCTTCGGAGTGACGACCCTTTTCTTCAGTCTGCTCGGTACGGCGCTGATCGTGTACGGCGCCGCCATCGGTCCAACCTGGAACATCTGGCAGATCAACATCGCGCCGCCCGACCTGAAATACGGCCTGGCGCTCGCACCGTTGCGCGAGGGGGGACTCTGGCAGCTCATCACCATCTGCGCGGTGGGCGCATTCGTTTCTTGGGCGCTGCGCGAAGTGGAGATATGCCGCAAGCTTGGCATCGGCTATCACGTGCCGTTCGCCTTCGGCTTCGCGATATTCGCCTACGTGTCGCTCGAAATAATCCGGCCGCTCCTGCTCGGAGCCTGGGGACACGGCTTTCCCTACGGAATCTTCAGTCACCTCGACTGGGTGTCGAACACCGGATATCAATATCTGCACTTCCACTACAACCCTGCGCACATGCTTGGCGTCAGCTTCTTCTTCGCGACGACTTTGGCGCTGTCGCTGCATGGCGCGGTGATTTTGTCCGCGGCCAATCCGAAGTCCGGGCCCGTGAAGACGGCTGAGCACGAGAACACTTATTTTCGCGACACGATCGGCTACTCGATCGGATCGCTCGGCATCCACCGTCTGGGGCTCTTCCTGGCGATCAGCGCGGCGTTTTGGAGCGCGATCTGCATCCTGATCAGTGGGCCGTTCTGGACGCGCGGCTGGCCGGAATGGTGGGGCTGGTGGCTGAATCTTTCGATCTGGAGCTGACGCGAGAGAACGAAATCGGGGGAACGCAAGCATGGCCGAATATCAAAACATCTTCACTCGGGTACAAATACGTGGACCCGCCTATCTCGGCGTCGAGCTGCCTCGAGGCGTCTGGGGGCGGCAGGGTAGGGGCGGCTTCAGTCACCTACTGGGGCGCTTCGGCGATGCTCAAATCGGACCCATCTATCTGGGGACGACGGGGCTGCTGTCGCTGCTCTGCGGGTTCATCGCCTTTGAGATCATCGGGCTCAACATGTTCGCCTCGGTGCACTGGAATCCGGTGCAATTCGTGAGGCAATTGCCTTGGCTCGCTCTCGAGCCGCCGTCACCGGCCAACGGTTTGCATTTCCCACGCCTCCAAGACGGTGGCTGGTGGCTGATGGCGGGCTTCTTCCTGACCAGCTCCGTGCTTCTCTGGTGGCTGCGCATGTACCGGCGGGCGCGGGCGCTAGGCATGGGAACGCATGTCGCATGGGCGTTTCTCTCCGCGATCTGGCTCATGCTGGTTCTAGGCATCATCCGTCCGGTGCTCATGGGGAGTTACGGCGAGGCGGTCCCGTTCGGAATATTTCCTCATCTCGATTGGACGGCTGCCTTCTCTATCCGTTATGGCAACCTCTTCTACAACCCCTTCCATTGCCTCTCCATCGCGTTCCTTTATGGATCGACGCTGTTGTTCGCAATGCACGGGGGCACGATTTTGGCAGTGAGCCGTCTCGGGGGCGACCGGGAGCTCGAGCAGATCGTCGATCGGGGAACTGCTGCGGAGCGGGCCGCGCTGTTCTGGCGCTGGACGATGGGGTTCAACGCGACCATGGAATCGGTTCATCGGTGGGCTTGGTGGTTTGCCGTGCTCTGCCCCTTGGTCGGCGGAATCGGCATTTTGCTCACCGGCACGGTGGTCGACAATTGGTATTTGTGGGCGGTGAAGCATCACGTCGCGCCGATGTATCCGCACGTCTTCCCGCCGGTGCTCGATCCGGCGACATTGTCCGGAACACCGCAATGAGGACACGGGGTACTCTCATGAAGAGAAACACGCTATTGAATCATCGCATGGTGGCCTCGGTGCTCGGCGTTGCCGCCGTCGCCGCAATGTCCGGCTGCGAGCGGCCGCCGGTCGAGACGCTGCAAGGCGGCTATCGGGGTCTCGGCATGGAGCAGGTCATCAACCCTCGCCTCGATGCGAAGAAGGCGGCTCGGAACCAGGTTCCGGCGGCGATTCCAGCCGCCCCCTCCGGCGGGCCGCCGGCGACCACCGTCTACAAGAACATCCAGGTGCTCACGGACTTGAACGTCGCGCAGTTGACGCGCGTCATGCTCGCGATGACGCAATGGGTCGCGCCTCCCGACCAAAGCTGCAACTACTGCCACACGAGCGACATGGCAAGTGATGCGCGCTATACGAAGGTCGTCGCGCGCCGCATGCTGCAGATGGTCCGGCACGTGAACGCCGATTGGAAGAGCCATGTGGCCGAGACGGGAGTCACCTGCTACACCTGCCACCGGGGCAATGCCGTGCCGCAGAACGTCTGGTTCACGGACCCGGGCCGATCCGCCGAGAGCGGGCTCATTGCGGGCAACGCGGGCAAGAATAAGCCGGCGCCCGCCATCGGTCTGACGGCGCTCCCATACGATCCCTTCACGAGATTCCTGCTGGAAGACGCCAATATCCGCGTGATTTCCAACGATGCGCTGCCCTCAGGGAACCGCAGCAGCATCAAGCAGACCGACTCGACTTATGCGCTCATGATCTCGATTTCTCAATCGCTCGGCGTCAATTGCGATTTCTGCCACAACACGCGCTCGTTCGCGGTGTGGGATGCGAGCACGCCCAAGCGCACGACGGCGTGGTATGGCATTCGCATGGTGAGGGATCTCAACAACCAGTACCTCGTACCGCTGACGGGTCGATTCCCGGCGCATCGTCTGGGGGTCTTAGGGGATGTCGCGAAGGTCAACTGCGCCACCTGCCATCAAGGGGTGTTCAAGCCCCTGTACGGGGAGAGCATGGCGAAAGATTATCCGGAGCTCGTCGGTCACGCGTCGACATCGGATGCCGGTTCTACGCCGCCCACCGCGGAGCTCCTGGCACCGAAGTAGTTCCAGAGTCGCTCGCTCGCCATGGGCAGCACCATGAAAAGATGCTCGAGGGTACCGAGCGCGAGCAAGCTGGTGAGCAGCGCACAGGCCGTGGCATCGTACCCCTCGCTGGCCGAGTAGTAGCGGCGCGCCGCGGCGATGGTCAGCGCCGTGCAGGCCGCCAGCGAGATCGGGAAGAGCGCGTTCATCGGCCGCCGCCGGAAATAGCTCTTGAGATAGGCGAGATGCGCGGGGAGGAAGCTCTCGCCGAGATTCGGCACGCCCAGAAACAGGTTGAGCTTTGCGCTCAGCCGCATGCCCCACAAAATGAGGTAGGTGAAAAGTCCCACGCGGTTGGGTGCCCGCCATGTCACGGCGACGACGCCGAGTCCGCACACCAGCATGGCGAGCTCGTTGTGAATGACGGTCCGGGCGGCGGCCACGAATCGGCGCCAGCCGGACAGGCGCGGGGCGCAGGCGGTTTTCTCAGGTCCTGTGACGTAGCCCGTTAAAAATGTGATTTCGAGCCAGGTCCACACGAGCAGCGCGCAGCCGAATCCGAGGTAGGCGCCTGCGCTCGTGGCGGCGGATCCGCAGAGCTTCATCAGGGCGAGTGCGACAACCAGGAGCACGCTGGCGCACAGGATGCTCATGCGGTAAGTCGCGACGGGACGGCGGATGAGCAGCAGGATCGCGCCGGTGGCGAACCACCAGAGCAGAGCGGTGACAGTCGCCGGTAGACCGAAACTCATCGCCCCCGCCTCCTGGATCTGCCGTGCCGGCTACCACGCCGGCGACACGCGTATCCGCGTCGGCAGCTCGCAACTCTTTACGGGCAGCAGGTAGAGGCGTGCGAAGGTGACGGCGGCGGCGGCCGCGAGTGCCGCCCGCCCGAGCGCGCCGACCACACCGCCGCGGGCGCGCGCGGCGGCGGCGGCGGCGGCGATCCGGCGCAGACGCTCGAGTCCACGCCGGAATGCCGGATGGTCGAGGTCGAGCGACAGCGGAAATACTTGCCTAGCTATCTCGCTCGTGATGCGAAACACCTTGAAGTCGTACTCCGTCGGATCCATGCCGAAGGCCTCGTACATCAAAGGTCGCGCGTGGTCGCGAACGTACATGGTTGCAAATACCGCAAGCAGGAAGAACCGTATCCAGAGCTTGTTACGGCCGCGCAGCAGCCCGGGATCGGCGCGCATGATGAGCGCGAACGCCTCGCCATGGCGAAACTCGTCGTTGCACCAACGCTCGAACCAGCGAAAAATCGGGTGAAAACGCCTCTCGGGGTGCTTTTGAAAGTGCCGGTAGATCGCGATGTAGCGCGCGTAGCCGATCTTCTCCGATAGATAGGTTGCGTAGTAGATGAACTTCGGCTTGAAATAGGTGTATTTCTTGTCCTTGCGCAAGAAGCCGAGATCGACGCCCACGCCGAAGTGCTTCAGCGCTTGATTGAGGAATCCCGCGTGGCGCGCCTCGTCGCGCGCCATGTAGCCCATGAGCTCGCGCACATCCGGATTCTTGACCTTGTTGCGGAGGTCGCTGTAAAGCACGCAGCCCGAGAACTCGGCGGTGATGGAGCTGATCAGGAAGTCGAGGAACTCCTGGTGCAGCTCTTTCGACAGAGGCTTCACCTCGGCGGCATATTGCGCATCGCGCTCGAAGTGGTCGCGGTTCGCGTCGCGTTTGAACTCCTCCATGAGGAGCGTCCATTCCGCTCGCACCGGGCTCACGTCCACGTGCTCGAGCGCGGCGAAGTCGGTGCGGTAGAAGCGTGGGCTCAGCAGCGAATCCGTCTCCGCCTTGCGAGTGGCCTCGTCGGGCGTGGTGACGGAATAGACTTCATCCATCATGATCCGCGCCTCGCCAGGGTGCTCGCCGTCAAAATCTCGGCGAACGCTCCGGCATTGGTGGGGCCGAACACCTCGAGGTCGACGTGGCGGCCGGTCTCGGGGTCATCGAGAGAGAGCCGTCCGTCCGCCCAGCGCGTGAGCCGGAACGGCGGCGAGCGGCCGACCCCGTCGGCGCGTCGGCCGCGCGCGAGGCCGCGGAGTACCCCGCGCACGAAGCCATTCGTGCCCGGGGACAGGGTGTCGACCAGCTGCTCGTGCTCGTATACCAGCACTGCGCCATCCGCGCGATCCTCGAATCTCAACTCGTGGCTCGACACCACCCGGCTCGGCGGCGGGCGCTCAGGCTGATAACCGGTGAGGCGCGCGACGCCCGCGAGCAGGAGCGAGGCGCTCACCAATACGCCGGCACCGATCAAGGCGCCGCGCGGAAGAGTGGGGTCGGAGTGTCGCGTGTACATGGCGATGCGCCTACGCGGCTGCCAGCGGAGTCCGAACGGGCGGTGGCGCGTCACGGCTCGGCGACTCGTCCGGCACCGATTCCGCGGCAAGAGCGCCGGCCAGGATCCGAGCCGCTTCGCGAGCGTCGTCGAGCGCGCGCAAGCTCGGTTCCGGGCGCGTGAAGCGGCCGGGCTTCAAATGCGGCCAGTTGATGATGAACGCGATCCGCTGGGCATGACCGATGGTCAGCGCAATATCACCGGTTCCATCACGGAACAGACGTAAGCCCGCGGCCTCGATGTATTGCAGCGGAAGGTTCAGCGTGACCGGCACGGCGACCCCTTGGCGCACGAGCACGCGCCGCGTGGTTATGCTGTAGACCGCCGAGCGCGCGTTCAGATAGGCGAGCCCCGCGAGCGTCGCGATCGCAGCAACGCCGAGCACTGCGATGAAGCCGGCGCCGATGGCGAGCGATTTGACCGATTGATCGCCCGCGACACCGGTTG
>Ga0302314_10004820_pt1 | contig 24741 bp, 21 predicted proteins | sample III_Palsa_N2_3_FD_200533 | JGI IMG/M metagenome (GOLD analysis project Ga0302314, IMG submission 200533) | Peat permafrost microbial communities from Stordalen Mire near Abisko, Sweden - III_Palsa_N2_3 | ecosystem: Environmental > Terrestrial > Soil > Palsa > Peat permafrost | place: Sweden... | reverse complement strand
GCCATGGTGATCACTCCTCGAACCCCGCTGCTCGAAAAAGAAGCAGGGTAGGTGAAACACCCGGGTCAAATTTCAGTCGGCACAAGCCTCACAAGTGGGTCAAATTTCGGTCGGCGCCAACACGCCATAGCGCAGCGGGCCGTCCTTCAGCCGCGCCAGGATGACCGTCTTCCACTTGCCGCCCAGCAGTTCGAGCGCAAGTTCGGTCGGGCAGCCGAACGTCCGCGGCAGGCGCTTCATGGCAAGTAGCTCTTCGGTCGCGGCACACCACCCGGTGCGTTGACGCTTCGGGGCAGGGTTCGTAGCCTGGACATGTCCAAGTTCATCGCTTCTCCCATGAAAATCATTGCCTACGATAACTTCAAGCCCGACGTCACGCTGGATGACCTGCGGCCCTACCTCCGCGACGAGGTCGCGAACGTCTGGCGACTATGGAAGGCCGGCATCGTGCGCGAGAACTTCGCGCGCACGGACGTCGGCGGCGTCGTCATCGTCTTCGAGTGTGATGACGTCGGCGAGGCGCAGCGCCACATCGACGACTTTCCGCTCACGCGGGCTGGCCTCATCGAATGGCAGTTGATCGGCTGCGGCGCGCCGCTGCCGCTCGAGTTCCTGTTCGATCCCTCTGTCGATGTCGCGAAACCCTTCGACAGGACGGCCCCGCGTTGAGCGCGCCTCAGCTTCTGCCGACGCGCTTCGAGGATTGGTGCGACGCGCGCCGCACGGCCTTGCTCGTCTACGACATGCAGGTCGGTGTCTGTCGACAAGTGCGACAGGCGCCGGCCGTGATCGAGCGCTGTCGCGCGGCGCTCGAGGCCGCGCGCGGCGCGGGCATGCGCGTGGCATTCACTCGCCATCAATCGTGCCCACGTCCGTGGCTGGGTGCGACACAGCTGCGGACCGCGATGGCGTGGCAGCGCGCCAACTCGCCGGAGGAAGTGAACTCGTGGTTCACGCGCGGCTCGGCCAACGCCGAGATCGTGTCCGAGCTCGCGCCGCGCGACGACGAACTGGTCGTGGACAAGTTCTCCATGTCCGCGTTCGAGGGCTCGCCTCTCGCGACGCTGTGGCGGGACTGCGGTCTGGCGGGCGTCGCGATCGTCGGAATTGCGCTCGAGATCGGCATTGAGCCGACCGTTCGCCACGCGACCGATCTTGGCTTCGTCCCCATCGTGCTGGCCGACGCCTGCGGGTGGGGCGACGCGGATGCCGGTGCGCGAGCGCTCGAGACGATGCGCTTCGTGGGCGAGGCGGTCTTCGGAGAGGTTGGCGCGTTTGCCGCGACGCTGGCGCGTGACGTCACGTGAGAGCCCTCGTCTCCTGCACGCTTGAAGTGCCGCGGTGCGCGATCAGTCTTCGGACGATTTTCGCGCAGGTCCCCAGCCCCACTTCGGCATCGGCCAGTCGCCCTCGGGTGCGTCGATCCCCTCGGCAGAATTGATCACCGCGAGCTTCGAGCCCCACTCGAGGTACGAGATGAACGCGTTGCGGAAGGCGGTGTCGGCGGGGAGGCCGACGTCTTTGGCCGTTTCGATCATCAGGTCGACCCAGCGCGCGCGTTGCGCGTCCGTGATGTGGCGACCCAGGTGCTTGACGATCATTCCGACGTGGCTGCCGCCTCGCCCCGAATAGGCCGGCGGGCCGCCGAAGGCCTCCGTCAGGAAGTCGCCAACGAGCTCGGCATGCCCGGGAGCCATGTGCGCGAAGACCGGAGCGAGCACAGGGTCGCCCGGCACCTTGCGGTAGAACGCGGTCGTCAGCGCCCGGAAGGCGTCGCGGCCGCCCCCCCAATCGGCCAGAGAGGTCGAGGGATCTTCGGGTCGTGCCGCGACTGCCGTCCGAGAGTCCGAGCGGTCCGTGAAGCCGTTTCGAGAGTGCGTGCCGTCGCAGAACGGCTTCGCGCTGGAGCCGCCGCAGCGGCACAGGAGTGCGTGAACCGTCTTGCCGATCGTGCGGCCGGTGCCGCTCACCAGTTCCGCGGAGCCTGCGATCTCCAGTGGCCCATCCCTCATCGGTGTGATGACGAGCGGGCCGTTGCGCGGATCGAGCGGCCTCATCGCGGGATCGGACAACGGCTCGCCTGTAGCCTCGAAACCAACCGCGGCATGCGTGCCATCGCAGAACGGCTTGTTGTTCGATGCGCCGCAGCGGCAGAGCGTTCGTCGGTGCACCGGTTGCGGGCCCTCGTGACCGGCGATCGCGATGGCCGCGCTGACAGCGTAGGGCCCGTTCTCCCGCAGTCGGATCGTGTTGACTGGCGGAGCATGTTCGTCGAGCACGGCGTCCTTCGCACGGTACGAAATGGCGCCCGACGGGCAGTTGCGCGCGACCGCCGCCAACGTCGGTGCTGCCATTGCGTCTGGCGAGATCCATTGTCCTGGCGCATTGGCCTTGAAGACCGCTGGCGCCTGCAGCACGCAGAAGCGCGAATGGATGCAGAGATTTGCATCGAACCTCAACTCGATCTCCGCGCCCGTCGCCACTTCCGTGGTTGTCTCGCTCGCCATCGTCTGCTCCGTCGGACGTTCACCAAACCCGTCAATGTGCCGCCATGGCAAGGCGAAATCAACGCACGGATTGGTACGTTGCGCGCTCCGTGCGGTTCGAGATATCTCGCGATGCCAAGCGTCACGGCCCGCAATTGCGAGGCTCCGATGCCGGCATCGGTCCCGCACCGTGGCGGCTTTCTGCACGCGCGAGTGGCGAAATTGCGTCCGCGCCTTTCGCAAGCTTCCCCCATCCGCGGGCGCACGGCAGACGCTCGTGAAGTCTCGCGACTACTGGACGACGTCCTCGCCCTTGAGCGTCGACGAGCTGAAATGAGGTTCGTATCCTGAACCTCCTCGCGAAACCCCCCATCATGGGGGATCAAAAAGACGCCCAAGAATCCGCTGCCGTCTTAGACTACAAGCAGATACAAATCGCGACAACGGCGACGTGCAGCTTCTTGAGGGGTCGAGGGGCGCGGGTCCGGTCGGGGAGCGCGTGGAGGGTTAGACGATGAGCCAGCTGCTGAAGCCCGATCAGGAAATCCTGCGGACGCGCATCCGATTCGCGTTGCGCCGGGCCACCGGATTCGTATTCGACATCGACGCGATGCTGCGCAAGCCCGAGCTTCGCTCGCGCCGGATCGGTCTCTGGCGGGATGTCGCGACCGAGGAGCTGAACAGCCTGCTCGATCAGCTCGAAACCGAGTTCCAGGCCGACGCCGAGCACGACGACGAGGAGCGAACCGTCGTCCTTCGCCGCGACGAGATGGAAACGTTGCGGCGCTGAAAAGAAATGACGCCGGGCACGGCCCAGCGTTCTCGTTGCGCGTCAGTGCGGGCTCGCATGCCCCCCGGGTTGGACTCGCCCGCGCTGTTCAGTGGTGGCGAAGGCGTCCCGCGATGCGTCTCACCACCAGGTTTCGCAGTCGGCGCCCGCGGTGTCCAACGCGCCGCCGCACACCATCACCGAGCCATCGGGCAACAGCGTCGCGGTGGGATTGCTGCGTGTGACCAGCATCGTGGCCGCGGCCGTCCACACGCCGCTGGCGGGGTCGAACAGTTCGGCCGTCGGCTGCGCGAACTGCGTGCCGCCCGCCACGAGGATGCGGCCGTCGGCCAGCAGCACCGCGCCGTGCGAGGTGTGCGTTGCCGCGGTCGCGCCCTGGGTCGTCCAGGCGGTGGCCACCGGGTCGTAGATCTCGGTCTGCGTGGTGTTGCCGCCGACGATCACCACGCGGCCGTCGGCCAGGCGCGTCGCGCTGTGGCCGTAGTGGGTGAACGCCATCGGCGTGGTGGCGGTGAAGTCGAGGCCGCCGGTGATGACGGTGGTCGTGGTGGTGACGCCGTTGACGGTGCTGGTCGTCGTGGTCGTGTGCAGCACCGGGTCGTAGAGCTCCGCGCTGGTGAGCGGCGTCAGCAGGCCGTTGACGATGTCGAAGCCGCCGGCGATCAGCACCAGCCCGGACGGCAGCAGCGTCGCGGTGTGCTGCGAGCGTGGCGAAACCGGTTGCGCGCGCGGAGCCGACCACGTGTTGGCGACCGGGTCGTAGATCTCGGCCGTCGGCTCGACCAGGTACAGCACGTTCTCGCCGCCGACCACCAGCACTTTGCCGTCGGGCAACAGCGTGGCCGTGTGGTGCGAACGCGCGACGCTCATCGGCGGCGTGGCCGTCCACGTGTTGGCCACCGGGTCGTAGATCTCGGCGCTCGCATTGTTGACGTAGCCCTGCGCGGCGGCCGACGACACCGTCGAGCCGCCGGTGACGAGCACGCGGCCGTCGGCCAGCAGCGTCGCGGCGTGCGACGAGCGCATCACGTTCATCGGCGCGACCGACGTCCAGGTCAGCGCGACGGGGTCGAACAGATCGGCTGCGGCGGTGCCCGCGCCGGCCGACTTCACGCCGCCGACCACCAGCAGCTTGCCGCTGGTCAGCAGCGTCGCCGTGTGGCCCGCCACGCGCTCGGTGGGCATCTGCGGCGCGGCGGTCCAGGTGTTGGTGGTGACGGCCACGGCGGCGCTGGCCGCCACCGTGCCGAGCGTCGCGGTGACGCTGGTCGTGCCGAGGGCGAGGCCGCTGGCCGCGCCGTTGCTCACCGACGCGATGCCGGCGATCTGCGTGGCCCAGGTGGCGCTGGCGGTGACGTCGGCGACGCTGCCGTCGGAGAACGTGCCGGTGGCCGTGAAGCGGCGCGTGATGCCCACGCCGGTCTGCAGCGTGGCGGGCGCGACGACCAGGGACTGGATCGTCGCGGCGATCGTGTTGAGCGACAGCGTGCCGCTGATGCTGCCCGACGTCGCCGTGATCGTCGTCGTGCCCAGCGTCAACGCGTCGGCCAGGCCGCCGGCGGCGCCGATGTCGGCCACCGCGGGCGCGCTCGAGGTCCACGTGACGGCGTCGGAGACGTCCGCCGTGTGGCCGTCGGCGTAGGTGCCGGTGGCGACGAAGCGCTGCGAGATGCCCAGCGGCAGCGTGCCCGTGGTCGGCGCGATGGCGATGGCCGTCAGGCCCTTGACGAAGGTCACGCGCGCGACGCGCGTGCTGCCGACCTGCAGGTAGGCCTTCAGCTCGCCGTCGGGCAGGGTGGCGGGCGCGGCGAGCGCCACCGTGTCGCCGGCCTTGAAGGTGGCCGCGCCGGTGACGGCCATGCCGTTGACGACCAGCTGCCCCGCCGTGGCGGAGACCGCCGCGCCCGCGCGCGCGGCGACGAAGTCCGCCGGCAGCGTGAAGCTGGAGGCGGGCGTGGCGTCGTCGACGCGGAACTCGTCGTGCGCGATCACGCCGTCGCCGTCCTGGTCGAGCCATTCGGCGAGCGCGCTGGCGGCCACGGGCTGGCCGTAGATCGTCGACAGGTTCGCGGCGACCTTGTCGAGATTGAGCGCCTGCTCGCTGAGCGCGATCGTCTGCAGGTCGGCGCTGGTGACGTTGGCGCCGTTGCTTGCGATGTCGGCCTGCAGCGCGGTGAGCAGCGCACCGACCTGCGCCGACGTGCGGCCCTGCACGATGACGCTGGACAGCGCTGCGAGGAGGTGGCCGCCGTCGGTATTGGCGCTCGCGTCGAGCGAGCCGAATGCGCCGGGCGACGTGCCCAGCGTGATGCCGAACGCGGCCAGCACCTCGCGTTCGGCCTGCGCGCGCGCGTCGGCGAACGCCATGCCGTTGGTGTTGAGCAGCGTGTTGATGCGCGTGAAGGCGAGCGTGGTGAGCACGTTCACGTTCAGCACGGTCTCGGTGTTGAGGTTCGCGTAGGACGTCAGCGTCACCGGGCCGTCGGAGGCCGCGCCCGTCACCTCGTCGGCGTACGAGCCGGTGGCGGTCAGCGCCAGCAGCGGCGAGGCGTATTTGTCGGACGGCGCGAAGCCGCCGTTGGCCATCGTCGCGTACGTGTACAGGTTGCCGGTGGCCGACAGGTTCAGGCCCAGCTCGCGCGCGGTGACGGTCGAGCCGGCCATCAGCGGCCCCTTCTGCGCGACGCCGGCGGTGGCCGCGTACGTGGTGGCCGGCGGCACGGGCGTCGTGCTGCCGCCGGACGAACCGCCGCCGCCGCAGGCAGTGAGCAGCGCCGACAGGGCCAGCGCGAGCATGGCGAACGAGGCGGACTTCGGACGGCGGAATGGCATGGCGCGGCGGACTCGCGGTGACGGGAAGGCCCGTGGATTTACGCACCGCGTGCCAGGAGCGTCAATCGACGTTGCCAAGTGTCACGGGTGGGGCGAAGACAGGCCCGCGAAGTGTGCGATCCGTCACTGAAATCAATGCGGCGACTGGCTCGAAGAGGGCGATTCGGCGATCGCGGCGGCCACGGCCGCGCGCATCGCATCGGGCTTGTCGACGTAGACCGCGACCCAGCGCTTCAACGGCCTGGTCATGCCGTTGCACGTCCACCAGGCGCCGGCGGCGTCGTCCTTCAGCGCGATCAGCAGCGTGGGTGGATCCAGGGGCGACAGCAGCGTGACGTCGCGTGCCTTCAGTCCGAAGGCGGCGTGCCAGTCCTTGCCGCTCACGCTCCCCTTGTGCTCGATCCGACGCACGTCGGCGATGGCCGACAGCGGCAGGCGGCAGCGCTGCTTGAAGCCGATCGCCAGCGTCAGCGCGCGCGTCCCCAGCACGTGATCGATGTGGCGCGTCGCGCTGCGCAGCGCGACTGCCCACACGACCATCCACAGCGACGCGAACAGCAGCAGGCCATGCAGCAGCACGCGATGCGTCTGCGCGGCGGCGGCGACGTGGATGACGCCCTGCGCGATCAGCACGTCGACGAACTGAGAGACCACGACGATCGGCACCAGCACCGACATCCACGCGCCGCGGTGCAGCGCGAAGCGCTCTCCGTCGCCGAGCCGGCGCGCCCAGCGCGCGCTGGGCAGCGGGCGGCGCGTCCATTGGCAGAAGGATTCCGACCACATCCAGCGCTGCGCGCGTGCGGCGCCGAGGAGCCAGGCCAGCCTGACGCTGCGAGGCGGTGCCGGCGGTGAGAGGCCGTCTGTCATGAGTTCCATTCGGAAGGTTCGTCCAGCCGCGAACCCGCACGCAGGATTCTAGATTTGGCGTCGAGCGAGAATCGCCCCATGTCCGACCAATCCCCCGTTGCCGCCGGCGAATCGCCGTCGGCCGCCAGCCGGCCCGGCGACGCCTTCGTGCAGTCGTTCGCGCGCGGCCTGGCCGTGCTGCGCAGCTTCGGCGCCGACGCGCCTGCGCAGACGCTCACGGGCGCGGCCGAGCGCAGCGGCCTCACGCGCGCGGGCGCGCGGCGCATCCTGCTGACGCTGCAGCAGCTGGGCTACGTCGAGTCCGAGGGCCGGCTGTTCCGGCTGACGCCGCGCGTGATGGAGCTGGGCTTCGCCTACCTCAGCTCGCAGCCGGTGTGGCATCTCGCGCAGCCGGTGATGGAGGAGCTGGTGCAGGACATCCACGAGTCCTCGTCGGCCGCCGTGCTCGATGGCGACGACATCGTCTACGTGCTGCGCGTGCCCGCCAAGAAGATCATGGCGATCAGCCTCGGACCGGGCAGCCGGCTGCCGGCCTTTTGCACGGCGATGGGTCGCGTGCTGCTGGCCGGGTTGTCGGAGACGGAACGCCGCGCGCGTCTCGTGCGTGCGCCGCGCGCGGCGCGCACCGCGCGCACGGTGACCGACGTCGACGCGCTGATGGCGCTGCTGGACGACGTGCGCCGCGACGGCCACGCACTGGTGCACGGCGAGCTCGAGGAGGGGCTGGTGTCGATGGCCGCGCCCATCGTCAACCGCGCGGGCCGCGTGGTGGCCGCGATCAACGTCAGCGCGCAGGATCAGCGCATGCCGCCCGACCAGATGCGCAAGCGCCTGCTGCCGCGCCTGCTGGAGTCGGCGGCGAGCATCAACACGCTGATGCGGATGCAGGACTGAACTTTTTCGGCGCATCCGCGCCGTTTGCCACGCCGGGACGGAGCCGGGCGCACCGATACCGCGGCAGGTGTGCTCAACTTGGCACCGTCGCGGCCGATCCGAGGATTCGGGCGGCTGCCGGCGAGGTTCTTGCATGCATCGTTGCCGTGCACGAAGCCATCGCGACAACGCCTCCCGCAGCCAGGCCGCCACAAGCGCCGACGCTGCCACTCCCGTCCAGCCAGGCCACCACCGCTGCCATGACCGCCGCCACCGATACGATTCCTGACGCGCCGCCGCCGGCCGTCGCCGGCGTGGTCGCGAGTTCCGAGTACCAGGGCTATCGGCTCGCCTCCCACTTCCAGCCGATCTACAGCCTCACGCACCACCGCGCGGTCGGCCACGAGGCGCTGCTGCGCGCGACGTCGCTTGCCACCGGCGCGCCGGTCGCGCCGATGGACCTGTTCGCCGGTGCGCAAGGCGACGACGCCCGCGTCAGCCTGGATCGCGCCGCGCTGCTGCAGCACCTGGCGGCCTATGCCGGCCGCGACGCCAACGAGTGGCTGTTCCTCAACATGCACCCGCGCTCGCTCGCGTGCCCGTCCGGCCTGAGCATCCGCGAGATCGGCGACGCGTTCGCGCGGCACGGCCTGCGGCCGGAGCAGGTCGTGATCGAGGTGCTGGAGTCGACCCTGCCCGACGACGCCGACTTCGATCACCGCATCGACGAGCTGCGCGAGCTGGGCTGCCTGGTGTCGCTCGACGACTTCGGCGCCGGCCATTCCAACTTCGACCGCGTGTTCCGCCTGCGGCCGGAGATCGTCAAGCTCGATCGCAGCGTGGTCGTGCGCGCGGAGGTCGACGCGCACGCGCGGCGCATCGCGTCGCAGATGGTGTCGCTGCTGCACGAATGCGGCTGCCTCGTGCTGATGGAGGGCATCGAGACCGACGAAGGTGCCTACACCGCGCTGCGTTGCGACGTCGACTTCGTGCAGGGCTATCACTTCGGCCGCCCCGCGCCCGGCCTGGCCGGCGGTGCGGGCCTGCACGCGTTGCGCGCGGCCTGGGATCGCTTCGATCGCCAGTCGGCCAGCGACGACCGTCTGTGGCAGGAGCAGATGTCGCCCTACAAGCAGTCGATCGAACTGGCCAGCGTGCTGCTGGCCGGCGGCGCCTCGATGGACGACGCCTGCGCCCGCTTCCTGTCGCAGCCCGGCTCGGACATGTGCTACCTGCTGGACAAGCAGGGCCGCCAGGTCGTGGCCAACGCGTTCCGCGCGGGGCTGTCGCGCCATCAGCTGGAGAGCGTCGAGCGCTTCGCGCCGCTGCACGACACGCGCGCGGCGCGCTGGTCGCGCCGCGCCTATTTCCGCGGCGCCGAGGCCTCGCCCAACATCGCGCAGGTGACGCGCCCGTACATGACGCTGCAGGGCTCGCGCATGTGCTTCACCGTGTCGATCCAGTTCGACATGGGCGGCCGCACGCTGGTGCTGTGCGGGGACGCGTCGCTCTAGTTTCGCTTTGCGGGAGACAATGCGTCCATGGCCCTCAAAGCAACGATCCACAAGGTCCGCCTGCAAGTCGCAGACATGGACCGCAACATCTACGGCGACCACGAGCTGACCATCGCGCGCCACCCGTCGGAGACCGACGAGCGCATGCTCATGCGCGTGCTGGCCTACGCGCTGAACGTGCCGGCCGACCGCGAGAAGGGCGACCTGGTGCTCGCCAAGAGCCTGTGGGACGTCGACGAGCCCGATCTCTGGCAGGTCGACCTGACCGGCCAGGTCATCCACTGGATCGAGGTCGGCCAGCCCGACGACCGCCGCCTGGCCAAGGCCAGCAGCCGTGCGGAGAAGGTGACCGTCTACAGCTATATCGCGTCGACGCCGATCTGGTGGGCCGCGCTCGCGGGCAAGCTCAATCGCGCGCCGAAGGTGGAGGTCTGGTCCATCGATCCCGACGTGTCGCAGGCCCTCGGCAAGATGGTGGCGCGCACGATGGCGTGGCAGATCACGATCCAGGACGGCATGGTGTGGGTGTCGGACACCGTCAACACCGTGGAGATCACGCCCAAGCTGCTGAAGGCGCGTGACGAGCGCGATCAGTACTCGAACTGAGCGGCCGGCGCTCGCTCACTTGCGCGCCAGCCACACCCCGAACACCGTCACCGCCATGCCTGCCAGCGCGAGGCCCGTCAGCGTCTCGCCGAACATCGCCCACGCGATCAGCGCCGTCACCGGCGGCGTCAGGTAGAACAGGCTCGCGACGTTGACCGCGCTGCCGCTGCGAATGAGCACGTTGAGCAGGCTCACGGCGCCCAGCGACAGCACGAGCACCAGCCAGCCGAGCGCGAAGACGAACGCGGGCGTCCAGTGCACGACCATCGTCTCGGTGCGCCAGGCCGCGAGCGCGGTGACGGCGAGGCAGGGCAGGAACTGGACGACCGAGCCGGTGCGCAGGTCGAAGCTGGGGCAGAAGCGTTTCTGGTACAGCGTGCCGGCCGTGATGCCGATCAGTGCGGTCACCGCCGGCACCAGCAGCGTCGCGGCGGCCGGGCCGCCGGAGCCCGCGACCTTGTGGGCGACGACCAGCACGACGCCGGCCAGGCCCAGCGCGAGTCCGGCCCATTGCGTCGCGCGCACGCGTTCGCGCAGGAACAGGCCGGCGCCGAGCGCGGTCAGCACGGGCTGCAGCCCGACGACCAGCGCCGTGACGCCGGCCGGCAGCCCCAGCCGGATCGCCGTGAACACCCCACCCAGATAGACCGCGTGGATCAGCAGGCCGGACATGCCGATGTGTCCCCACTGCGCCGGCGTCGCGGGCCAGGGCGCGCGCGTCGCGAGCGCGACGGCGCCCATCAGCACCAGCACGGCGCCGTAGCGCAGGCTCAGCAACGTCAGCGGTTCGCAATCGGGCAGCCCCAGCTTCGCGCCGATGAAGCCGGTGCTCCAGAGCATGACGAACAACAGCGGGACGAACGGCGCGAAGGCTTTCGCGCGCAGTGCGGTCAAGCTTCCAGCACCCGCAGGATCTCGCGGCCGTAGGCTTCGAGCTTCTTCGCACCGACGCCGCTGATGCCGGACAGCTCGTCGAGCGTGGACGGCGCGGTGAGCGCCATCTGCGCCAGCGTGGCGTCGTTGAATACGATGTAGGCCGGCAGGTTGTGCTCGCGCGCGACCTCGGAGCGCCAGGCCTTCAGCGCGGCCAGGCGCGCCTTGGCCGGGTCGTCAAGCTGCGCCTGCAGCGCCGCGGCCGCGGGACTCTTGCCGCTGCCGCCGCTGCTGCGCCGGGTGCGGCCCGAGCCCTTGGGCGCCTCGCGATGTTCGCGCAGCGTGATCTGCACCTCGCCCTTCAACACGGCGCGCGCGCTGTCGGTCAGCACCAGCGTGTTGTATTCGCCTTCGGACTGCAGATGGCCCAGCGACAGCAACTGGCGGATCACGCCGCGCCACTGCTGCTCCGACCACTTCGCGCCGATGCCGAACGTCGACAGCGTGCCGTGACCATGCTGCGTCGTCTTGTCGGTGACCTTGCCGCGCAGCACGTCGATCAGGTGGCCCGCGCCGAAGCTCAGGCCGGAGTGCTGGCGGAAGCGGTAGACCGTGGACAGCGCCATGCGCGCGGCCTCGGTCGCGTCCCAGGTGGCCGGCGGATTGAGGCAGTTGTCGCAGTTGCCGCAGGCCGAGCTCATCTCGCCGAAGTACGACAGCAGCCGCACGCGGCGGCAGTCGTGCGCCTCGGCCAGCGTCAGCAGCGCGTCGAGCTTGCCGCGCTGCATCTTCTTGAACTCTTCGCCGGCCGGGCTCTCGTCGATCATGCGGCGCTGGTTGACGACGTCGGCCAGGCCGTAGGCCATCCAGGCGTCGGCGGCCTCGCCGTCGCGGCCCGCGCGGCCCGTTTCCTGGTAGTAGCCTTCGATGTTCTTGGGCAGGTCCAGGTGGGCCACGAAGCGCACGTCGGGCTTGTCGATGCCCATGCCGAACGCGATGGTGGCGCACATCACGAGGCCGTCCTCGCGCAGGAAGCGGTCCTGGTGGCGGCGGCGCACGTCGGCGTCCAGGCCCGCGTGGTACGGCAGTGCGGCGATGCCCTCGGACGTCAGCCACGCCGCGGACTCCTCGACCTTCTTGCGGCTCTGGCAGTAGACGATGCCGGCGTCGCCCTCGTGCTCGTCGCGCAGGAAGCGCAGCAGTTGCTTCTTCGCCTCGTCCTTCTCGACGATCGCGTAGCGGATGTTGGGCCGGTCGAAGCTCGAGATGAACTCGCGCGCGCCGGTGAGCGCGAGACGCTCGCGCATGTCCGCGCGCGTGTGGTCGTCGGCGGTGGCGGTGAGCGCCACGCGCGGCACGTTGGGGAAGCGCTCGTGCAGCTGCGCGAGCTGCAGGTAGTCCTCGCGGAAATCGTGGCCCCACTGGCTGACGCAATGCGCCTCGTCAATGGCCACGAGGCTCAGCAGGCCGCGCTCGTCGAGCGCCGTGAGCATGCCCATGAAGCGCGGGTTGGTGACGCGTTCCGGAGCGGCGTAGAGCATCACCAGCCGGCCGCTCATCATCTCGCGCTCGACGCGCGACGCTTCCTCGCCGGTCAGCGACGAGTTGAGGAAGGCCGCGTGCACGCCCAACTCTTCCAGCGCGCCGACCTGGTCGTGCATCAGCGCGATCAGCGGGCTGATGACCAGCGTGACGCCCAGCCCCGCGCGATGGCGCGCGATCGCCGGCACCTGGTAGCACAGGCTCTTGCCGCCGCCGGTGGGCATCAGCACCATGGCGTCGTCGCCGCCGGTCACCGTCTGGATGATGTCCTGCTGTTCGCCGCGGAAGGCGCTGTAGCCGAACACCTGCTGCAGGATGCCGTGCAGATCCGCGTCGGTGGCGCCGCGGCGCCGGGCCGGATCGGCGGCGACGCGCGGGACCTCGTTGGCCGCCGCCCCCGCGGGACGCGTGGCGGGCAGGGAATCGAAGTCGTAGTCGTCGTAGTCGAATTCAGACACGGAAAAGGCCGGTGCGGGCGCGCGCGCGATTGCGCGACGGCCAGGAGACAAGGCCTCCATGGTACAGGGCGCCGGTAAAGCGGACCAGCGCCAAAGCGCCGATTCCCGCCGAATTCGGCGTCGAGCGCTAGACGAGCCCGAGGTCGCGCGGCGCGCCGCCCGGGAACACGCGCTGCAACTGCTCGGCGTTCAAGCCGTACAAGCGCTGGAACAACCCGCCGAACACGCCGCGGTACTCGTTGAGCACCGGCCAGTCGCGCCCCTGGTTCAACGCCGCGGGACTCGTCAGCGCCACCTGCTCGCCGCGCACGCCGCCCTTGACGCCGCCGCCCATCACCCAGTACACGGTGCCGTGGCCGTGGTCGGTGCCGCGATTGCCGTTCTCCTTGAACGTGCGGCCGAATTCGCTGATGACGACGACGACCGTGTCGTTCCACGCCGGGCCCATCTCGCGCGCGAAGGTGTCGAGGCCGCGGCTCAGATCGCCGATGCGCGTGGCCAGCGCGCCGGTGGCGCCGCCCTGGCCGACGTGGGTGTCCCAGCCGCCGACGTCGACGAATCCGATGCGCACCTGCTCGCGCATCAGGCGGGCGATGCGCGTCGCCTCGAGATCGAAGCCCTTGGGCGTGATCGCGTTGCGGCTGGCCTGCTGCATCTCGTCGGCCATCTGCTGCGCGACCTGCTTCTGCGTGTCGAGGCCTTCGCTGACGCCCTTTTCGAGCGTCGTGCCCGCGTACATCTTCTGCAGCAACGCGGCCTGGCGCGCGTCGGTGGCGGGCTTGCCGGTGCGGCCGAGGTTCATGTTGGTGACCATGCGGCGGCCCTGCAGCACGGTGGGCAGGCGGTCGGTGAACGACATCACGCGTTGGTCGGAGTCGAGCCGCGCCCCCAGCTCCTGCGCGAGGCGGTTCAGGAAACCCTGCGTGCTGTCCGGACGCGGCGTGCCGGGCGCGAGCGTCTCGCCGGGCAGCGGCAGGCCCAGTTCGACGCGATCCTGCGTCTCGAAGTGGCTGCGGGAGAGATCGCCGATGCCCGCAAACGGGATGAACGCCACCTCGCCGGCCTGGATGCGCGGATACAGCGTGGACTGCAGCGCCGGCATCAGCGCCCAGTCGGCGTCGAACGCGAGCGCCGCGTTGTTGCCCGCGCCGGGCCGCGCGATCGCGATGTTGGGCCGCGACTCGGCGTAGAACGAGGTCTGCGGGATCAGCACGTTGCAGGCGTCGTAGGCGCCGCGCAGGAACACCACCAGCAGGCGGCTGTCGACGGTCGACCCCGCGGGCGCGGCCCAGGTGCGCGTGCCGTTCAGGGTCAGGCCGGCCATCGCGGCGGCGTGGAGGAAGTGGCGTCGTTGCACGGCGTGCTCCTTGGGAATCAATTGCGCATGAACTCGGGCGACACGATGGCCGCCCACGCCCAGTCGCCCGGATGCGCCTGCAGCGTCTCGAAGAGCGCCTGGCGCGTGGCCTCGGACTCGCGCGGCGCCTGCGTGCGCAGCCAGGCCGCGCTCTCGACGCGCGCCTTCGGCAACGGCGCGGGCGGCGTCAGGCCGTCGACCTTGAACAGGTTGCCGTTGCCATTGCCGTTGCCGCCGACGAGGCTCTTGGCGACGTCGAAGCGCGCCGTCATCTGGCCCGGGCTGGCCCAGGCGGCCTCGACCATCGGGAAGCCGTCGGGCGTCTCGCGGCCGAACGGCGGCTCGCTCAGCTGGCGCAGCGCGTTGAGCAGGGGCTGCGGGTTGACGACGATGTTGCCGTCGTACGCGAGCCGCGTGGCCGACACCACGTACTCCCACGGATCCTTGAAGTGCCTGCCCAGCGACGCGTCGTACTCGGGCGACGTCAGCAGCGTCTTCATCACCTGCGCGATGTCGCCGTCGGTGGCGAGCCAGCGCTGCGCCATGCGGTCGACCAGCGCGGGCGGCGGCGCATCGCCGATGAAGTACTGCGCGAGCTGCGTGCTGACGTGGCGGGCCGTGGCCGGGTTGCGCGAGAGGCGATCGAGGATCTGATGCACTTCGGCGATGCCCGCCGGCGCGATCGCCTGCCCCAGCACCTGCTTCGGCTTCTGGTCGTGGCGGTTCGGGTTGAACTCGAACGCGCCCTGGTGCACGTATTGCGATTGCAGCTGCGGCTTCACCTTCGCGTCGTCCGCCTCGATGCGCACGCCCAGGCCGGTGAGCACGCGCGCCATCTCCTGCACGTCGGCCTGCGTGTAGCCGGCGTCCACGCCCAGCGTGTGCAGCTCCATCAGCTCGCGCGCGTAGTTCTCGTTGATCTGGCCGGCGGCATTGCGCTCGTTGTCGAGGTAGCGCAGCATCGCCGGATGCGTCGCCGAGGCCTCGAGCAGGTCGCGGAACCTGCCGAGCGCGTGCGCGCGCAGCGTGGTCTCGTAGTCGCCCGCGAACACGCGCAGGTTGGCCTTGCTCTGCGCGATGCTGAAGTGGTTCAGCCAGAACCACACGAGGCGCTCCTGCACCTGGTTGGGCGAGTTCGCGGCCAGCAGCAGCCAGCGCTGAGCGGCCTCGTCGGCCTGCGCGGTCAGCCCTTTCTGGTACGCCTGCTGCGCGGTCTTCTTCTGCTCGTCGTCGGACACGGCGTTGGCCGCCTTCTGCACCGCGGCCTCCTCGCGCAGCCGCGCCACCAACGGCTCGCGCGTGATCTTCATCGCGGCGATGCGGTCGTTGACGGACGCCGGCAGCGCGAACGGCTTGGGATGCAGCTGCTCGTCGACCCAACGCGCATAGCCGAGGCGGCCGACCTGCTGCAGCGTCGTCGCGTCGACGCCGAAGGTGGCGCGGTCGGCGCGCTGGGCGTCCAGCGTGCTGACGCGCATAGCGTCGGCTTCCTGGTGCATGTCGGGCAGCACGATGACCGGGGCCGGGCCGAGCGCCCGCTTGTCCGAGGTCGCGGGCGGCGTGCCGCAGCCGGCCAGCAAAGCGGCGGCCGCGAGCGCGCACGCGGTGGCGTGCGCTCGCGCGCGGGGAGCAGAGGGGGAAGCGATCATGGGGCTGGGTGTCCTTCCTGATCAACGGCCGACCGGGGGTCGCGGTTGATAGGCAAGGGCTGCGCGCAGGGTAAAGGTCTGTATCGCAGAATGGCTTGCACCGCCCTGAACCCGACCGGAGCCATGATGTCGACCAAAGCCGAAGAACTGCGCGCCAAGCTCATCCGCAACTTCAACGAGGCGCCGCTGACACGCGACGTCCGCGAGCCGCTCTACGACGGCATGGGCGCCCGCCTGGCGCGCGGCACCGCGGCGCTCAAGATGGGCGCCAGCATCGACGTGCTGGAGCCCGGCAAGCGCGGCTGCCCGTACCACCTGCACCACGCGCAGGAGGAGATGTTCATCGTGATCGAAGGCCACGGCACGATGCGCGTGGCCGGCGAGATGCTGGCCGTCAAGGCGGGCGACATCGTCTTCGTGCCGCCCGGCCCCGACTATCCGCACCAGATGATCAACACCTCGGACGCGCCGCTGAAGTACCTGTCGATCTCGACCAAGGACACGCCCGAGGTCGTCGAGTACCCCGACTCCAACAAGGTGCTGACGAACGCGCGCGTGGCCGGCAACGACTTCGGCTTCGCGCGCATGAACCGCCTCGACACCGACCTCGACTACTGGGACGGCGAGCCCTGAGAACCTGTGAACGAACCCGCCACGCCCGCTCGTCCCGTCAAAACACGCCCGCTCTGCGTTGCAAATGCTCGCCGTAGCCCGAGCTACGTCTGCGCTTTGCGCCTTGATCGGACGCGTTTTGACGGGCCGCTCGGTCGCGTCGGATTCATTCACAGGTTCTGAGGCGTCCCCTGTTCGTCCCTATTCGGGCTTGAAGCCCGCCTGCGTCACGTACGGCGCCTCCCCGGGCGGCGCCGAGTTTGCGTTGTAGGCCAGCGAACTGCCTTCGCGCAGCGCCTTCTCGTACAGGGGCACGTAGTCCTTGTTCTGTGGCAATTCCAGCGTCCTCGGATCCAGCACCCCATAGTCGCTGATCACGGCGTCGAAGGCGTTGAGGTGCGCGCAGGCGGCGATCGCGTCGGCGTCGGAGCGCACGTCCTGCTCCTGCTTGAGCATCAGCAGGCCTTCGCGCGACAGGCCGACCTTCGGCGGGACGTCTGTCGGATCGAACTGGGAGCGGAACTTGGCGCGGAACTGGTAGACGGCGACGATAGCCATGGTGGACTCGGATTGAAACAAGCGCGAAGCATACCGGGCACGGCAAACGCGCGCCAAACCCGCGGTTTTGCCCGAGGCGCCGCGCCGGCCGCCCCGGCATAATCCAGGCTCACCTTCCGGGCTCCGCGGCCCGGAAATCTCAAGCCGCCATGTCTGGCGGCCGGCCACGGGGGAGCCGTCCCCCAAATTTCCTGGAGCACGCACATGGCGTCAGTCAACAAAGTCATCCTCATCGGCAACTGCGGGCGCGACCCGGAAGTTCGCTACACGCCCAGCGGCACCGCCATCTGCAACGTCTCGGTCGCCACGTCCAGCCGCCGCAAGGACAAGGCCAGCGGCGAGAGCATCGAAGACACCCAATGGCACCGCGTCACCTTCTACGACCGCCTGGCCGAGATCGCCGGCGAGTACCTGAAGAAGGGCAAGCCGGTCTACATCGAGGGCCGCCTGAAGTACGGCAAGTACACCGACAAGGACGGCATCGAACGCAACACCGTCGACATCGTCGCCGAACAGATGCAGATGCTCGGCGGCCGCGACAGCGCCGGCGCTGACGAAGGCGGCGGCGGTGGCAGCGGCGGTCGCTACCTCGCCCCGCGCGACGGCGTCGACGGCGGTGACCGCGACGAGCGTCCCGCCCGCCCGGCGGCCCGCCCCGCGCCGACGGCTTCGCCGCGTCCGGCGCCGAAGGCGTCGACGGGCTTCGACGACATGGACGACGACATTCCGTTCTGACGTGTCCCGGGCGACGCCGCTCGCCCGCCTACTCCGCCGACTGCAGCGCCTTCATCGCGGCCGTCATCGTCTGCTTGCAGCCCCAGTAGTCGGCCCACGGGTCGACCTTCTGGAATGACATCCGGTCGCGCGCATCCGAGATCGTCCAGTGGGCGCCGCTCTTCATCTCGGGCAGCTCGTCCCACGCGATCGGCATCGACACGCCCAGCCCGGGCCGCGCGCGCGCCGAGAACGCGGCCGCGGTCGTCGCGTTGAAGCCGTTGCGCAGGTAGTCGACGAAGATCTTGCCCACGCGCTTCGCCGGCCCGCTCTTGGCAACGAAGCGCTGCGGGATCGTCCGGGCCATGTGCTGGACGATGCGCTGCGAGAACGCCTTGACCGTGTCGTAGTCCAGCCGCGCCGACATCGGCACCACCACGTGCAGGCCCTTGCCGCCGCTGGTCTTGAGCCAGCACTGCAGGCCCAGCTCGGTCAGCAGCGCGCGCATCAGCTCGGCGCCCTCGCGCACGGTGGCGAACGTGACGCCCTCGCCCGGGTCGAGGTCGAAGATCATGCGATCGGGCTTGTCGACCTTTTGCTTGACCGAATTCCATGTGTGGAACTCGATCACGTTCATCTGCGCGGCTGCGATCAACGCCTTCGCGCTCGGCACCTCCAGCAGCGGGCCGTGGCCTTCCCACAGGCCGGGCAGCTCCTTCATGCCGGGCATCGTGCGCACGTCGGCGTGCTTCTGGAAGAACAGCTCGCCGCCGACGCCCTCGGGCGCGCGCACCAGCGACGCCGGCCGCGACTTCAGGTGCGGCAGCATGAACTCCGCGATGCTCCCGTAGTAGCGCGCGAGGTCGAGCTTGGTGTGGCCGGTCGAGGCGTCGATCACGCGCTCGGGGTGGGTGATGCGCACGCCTTCGACTTCGGCGACACCGGACTTCCTTGCGGCCGGCGCGGGGCTGGACATGGCTTCGACGAGCGTCTTCTTCTTCGCGGTCACGGCCCTCTCCGATGTCGGTGGCGCCTTCGCCTTTTCGCGCCCGACGGACTTCGCATCCTTGTCCTCGCGCAAGCCCTGGTACGACGCGTGGCGCACGCTGCCGTCCGGCGTCCACTCGGCGAAGCCGATCTCGGCGACGAGCTGCGGCTTGACCCAGTGATCCTCGGCCGCGGGCCTGGTCATCCAGCGCGTCGAGCGCGTCGTGCCGGGCGGAAACGGCGACTTCGTCGAGACGAGCTTCGCGAGCCTGGCACGCAGCTCGACCGCGTCGGCCGAGCTCCAACCCGTGCCGACGCGGCCCGCGTATTGAAGCACGCCGTGGTCGTCGTAGTAGCCCAGCATCAGCGCCCCGACCGCCTTCGCGTTGTCGCTGCGATCGCTGAAGCCGCCGATGACGAATTCCTGGCGTGCCTGGCACTTCAGCTTGAGCCAATCGGTGCTGCGCGACGACGTGTAGAAGCCGTCGCGCCGCTTGGCGATCACGCCTTCCAGGTGCAGGTTGCACGCGGTCTCGAGCACCTGCGCGGCGTCGGCGGGGAAGTCGTCGCTGAAGCGCACGCGGTCGCCCGCATGCGCCTCGATCACCTGCTTGAGCAGCGCGCGGCGCGCGTGCAGCGGCACCTCGCGCAGGTCGTAGCCGTCGAGGAAGGGCACGTCGAACACGTAGTAGACGATGGCCTGGCTGCTGCGCTTCGAATCGAGCGCGTTCTGCAGCAGGTTGAAGTGCGGCAGGCCGTCGGCGTCGAGCACGACGGCCTCGCCATCGAGCCAGCCGCTGGCGATGCCCAGCGTCGCGAGCTCGTCGGCGAGCGGCTGCATCTTGTGCGTCCAGTCGTGGCCGCCGCGCGTGACGATCGTCGCCTTGCCCTTGGCGATGCGGGTCATCAGGCGGTAGCCGTCGAACTTGATCTCGTAGAGCCAGTCGCCATGCGTCGGCGCGGACTTCGCCAGCGTGGCGAGCTGCGGCGACAGCGTCTCCGGCAGCGCGGCCTGGCGCGCGCCGTCCAGCGTAGACGGATCGAACGCCGACGTCGCCTTCCGCACCGCGGCCGCGGTGTGCCCCGCTCGCCGGATCGCCGCGACCGCCTCGGCGGCCGGCGCGTGCTCCAGCAGCTTCATCGGATGCGCGATCACGCTGTCGGGCAGCGCGTTGACGACGTCGTAGTCGGCATGCGGACGCTCCCACGCGTCGTGCTTCTTGAACAGCAGCCACGGCTCCTGGCGCTCGCCCGGCTTGGCGATCTTGACGAGTTCCCACAGCCCGGCCAGCTTGCGGCCGTGCAGGCGGAAGACCAGCTTGCCGGCCTTCAGCCCCGCGCGCGGATCACCCACCGGCTCCCAGGTGCCGTTGTCCCAGACGATCACGGTGCCGGCGCCGTACTGGCCCTTCGGGATCGTGCCCTCGAACTTGCCGTAGGCGACCGGGTGATCCTCCACGTGCACCGCCAGGCGCCGCTCCTTCGGGTCGAAGCTCGGGCCTTTCGGAATGGCCCACGAGACGAGCACGCCATCGAGCTCGAGGCGGAAGTCGTAGTGCAGCCGCGTCGCGTCGTGCTTCTGGATCACGAACGACAGCTGCTTGCCCGGCTTGACGCGCAACGGGCCCGGCTCCGACGTGATCGTGAAGTCGCGCTTGGCCTCGTAGCGGGCGAGCGGCGCGCCGTCGTCGGCGACCGGCTTCGCGAGCGCGCGCTTCGCGGGCGCGGGCGCGGGCGCGGGCGTCACGCGCGACGTGCGGGACGTCGAAGTGCGAGGGGCAGTGGTCATGGGACGAGGGCAGCATTCCGCATGCCCATGCGAGCCGGCGTCAGGCGCGCTTGCGTGCCGGCGCGGCCTTGGCGCGCGTGGGGGGTGCCGCCTTTTTTGCGGCCGCCTTCTTGACGTGCGCCACCTTCGCAGGCGACTTCGCGGCCGCCTTGCGCGGCGCCGCCGCGGCCTCGGCGTCCATCACTTGCGCGGCCGAGCCGCGGCGCTTGCCAAGGCTGTTCTTGAGCAGCGCGGTGAGATCGACGACGTTCGACGGCGCCGAGTTGTCGACCGGCGATTCGATCGGCGTGACCTCGTGCGTCTTGCCGGCCTCGACCTTGGCCTTGATCAGCTTGTTGATCGCCTCGGCGAAATGGTCGTGGTACGCGTCGGCCTTCCACTTGACCGTGAGCTCGTTGACCAGCTGCCCGGCCATCTTCAGCTCGCCGTCCTTCAGGTTCGCGGCCGCCTTGCCCGCGGCGGGGATGCGCAGCTCGTCCCACTTGCGGACTTCCGAGGCCCAGCGCAGCGTGTTGAGCACCAGCATCGGGCCGTCGGGCATCAGCGCGGCGAGGTGCTCCTTGGTGTGCATGACGACGCGGGCGATGCCGATCACGCCGTCCGCGATCATCGCCTCGCGCAGCAGCGCATAGACCTTGTCGGCCTTGGCGAGGGGCTCGAGGTAGTACGGTTTCTCGAGGTAGACGAACGGGATCTCGGAGGCCTTGACGAAGGCCTCGATCTCGATCGTCTGCATCGTCTTCGGATACGCGTTGCGGATCTCGTCCTCGTCCATCAGCACGTAGCTGCCGTCCTCCTGCTTGACGCCCTTGACGATGTTTTCCTTCGTGATCGGCTTGCCGGTGCGCTTGTTCACGCGCTGGTAGCCGACCGGATCCATCGAGCGCTTGTCGAGCCAGTCGAAGTCGATGTCGTCTTCCTGCGAGGCCGGGTACAGCGCCACGGGCACGTGGACGAGGCCGAAGGCGATCGCGCCTTTCCAGATCGAGCGGGGCATGGCGAGTCCTCCTGCGCGGACGGTCGCGCAGCGGGATCGCGCGGCAAACGCCGCGCCTGCGACGGGCGTTCAGTGCTTGGAGTGATCGACGCCGAAGCTGAACACGAGCGCCGCGTCCACCACCGGCGCGTCCAGGCCGCCGTGCACGGACTTGATCTTGCCGGCGGCAACCCGCAGCGACAGCGAGTCGGTCAGCGCGACGTCCGCATAGGCGCGCGCCTGCAGCACCGCGCCGCCCTGGGTGTCGACGCCGCCGCCGCCGGCCGCGCCGCCCAGCGCCTCGGCGCCGAGGCGCACGCGTTGCGCCACCGGCAACTGCGCGCCGACGCCGAACAGGCCGACCGAATAGGCGCCCGCGCCGCCGGCGAAGGCGCTGTGGGCCTGGCCCGTGAGGTAGACGTTGGGCGCGACGAAGCGGTTGACCTGCAGCACCACGGCCTCGAGCGCCTCGGTGTGGCCGTCCTTGCGCGCGGCGCGGTAGCGCTCGACGCCGGAGCCGAACTCCATGCGCGTCGGGACGCCCGGCCGCGTATTCAGCCAGTCGCCGAGATCGCGCTGCGGCACGTCGAGCGCCCAGTTGAGCGACACGGCCGCCGTCTCGGCCTTGTAGTGGCCGTTGGGCGCGTCGACGAGCCCGAGCTCGGCGCCGATGCCCAGCGTGTCGGTGAGCTTCAGCGTCATGCCCGCGGATGTCTTCAGCAGCAGGCCGCCGCCGGTATCGATGCCACCGCCGCCGCCGAGCCCGACGGCCCCGCGCACGCCCAGGCTGAGCCAGTCGCCGACCACGGGAAAGCGCAGCCCGGCGGTGCCCAGCACCTCGGCGTAGCCGGCGACGCCGCCCGAGCCGGCGCCGGCGGCCTCGATGCCCGCCCAGAGCGGGCCGTCGACGCTGCGCTCCGCGCGCAGGCCCACCAGGCCGATGTGTTGCGTCAGCGGGGCGCCGCTGGTGGAGACCGAGTTCCGCGGACGATCCATCGTCACGATCGCGTCGACGTGGTCGAAGCCCAGGCCCGTGGCGCTGCCGTCGGTGGCCTCGCCGTGGAAACCGACCGGCCGGTAGCGGAACGACGAGTCGAAGTTGAGCATCCAGCCGAACTGGTTCGAATTGATCTGGCCGCTGGTGAACCAGACCTTGGAGAAGGTCGGGCCGGTATAGAAACCGGGCAAGTGGAAGACGAGGTCGACGTGCGGGCGCAGCATCAGGCCGCCGCCCACGGGCGCGGCCGCGCCGCCGCCGCCGCCCGCGAACACGCCGGTGTCCACGGCCAGCCAGTCGTTGAACGGATGCGACCACGCGCCCTCGACGCCCGGCACGAACAGGCCGCCGCGATGGCCCGTGGCCGCGCCGTAGACGCCCGGCCCCACCCACCATTCGCCGCCGACGTTGAGCAGCTCGGTCAGGCCCGCGAGGCCCATGCGTTCGCCGCCAGGCAGGCGCAGGCGCTCGCCGCCGATGCGCACGCGGGCGTCGAGCGTGCGCAGCGGCGCGTCGCCGCTGCCAGCGTCGGTATCGACGGCCAGCGCGTCCTGCGCATGTGCCGGCGACAGCTGCAGCGCCAGGCTGCAGGCGAGGGCGATCGGAACGAGACGTGGGACGGCGCGCGCGGCGACGCGCTGGGGCAATGGAATGGGACGCATGAGGACACGGTGGCCGCGAAGCGGAAGGCGCGATCTTAGCGGGAGCCGCGCCCGGCCTGCCGGCAGCCGCTCAGCGATCGACGAGATATTGCCGCAGCTGCGCGATCGCGCGGTCGCGCGAATCGGCCACCAGCGCGCGCTGGTGGCTCGTGTTCATGTTGAAACCGTGGTCGGCGCCCGGATACTCGTGCAGCACGAACAGCGGCGCGACGTCCGGGTTGGCCTTCGCGGCGTCCGCCAGCGCGCGCGCGGTCTCGATGACGCAGCAGTTCTTGTAGGTGTCGGCGGTGCCGGCGAGCATCAGCACCGGCACCTTGATCTTGCCGACGAAGTCGACCGGATCCTTGATGAAGCTGGTCAGCGGATACATCGCGACGACCGTCGCCACCTGGTCGGGCAGGCGCGTCGCGTAGGTGAGGCCCACGGCGCCGCCCAGCGAGAAGCAGACGACGCCCACCTTGCCCGCGACGGCATGCGGCGAGGCCTGCGCGCGCGCGATCACGCCCTGCAGCAGCGCGTTGCCGCCGCCGCCCTTGATCCAGAGGTCGTTGCCGTCGACCAGCACCGTGTAGTAGCCGGCGTCGGCGAAATCCTGCGAGATGGACGTGTAGTTGGAGGCGCCGGACTGCCCCGAGACCACGACGACGACGCGCCCGGTGCCCGCCTTCGGCACGTATTCCTTCTGCGACGGCCCGGCGTCGTCGGCGCGCGCGGCGAACGCGATGCAGGCCAGCAGGAGCAGCAGCGATCGGAGCAGGGCACGCATGGCGGGTCTCCTTCGAGAAAGAGTGCAGGCACCAGGAAAATGGCCCCGGCCGCCTGCGCCGCCGGGGCCTCGATCGTAGCGACAGGGGCAGGTGTGAACAGGCCCTAATGCATCAGCAGATGCGGCAACCACAAGGACAGCGTGGGCCAGTACGTCGTCAGGATCAGGAAGCCGATCATCGTCACCAGCCAGGGCCAGACCGCCACCGTGAGCTCGGAGATGCCCATCTTCGTGATCCCCGAGGCCACGTAGAGGTTGAGCCCGACCGGCGGGTGGCACATGCCCACCTCCATGTTGACGGCCATCAGGATGCCCATGTGGATCGGGTTGACGCCCAGCTTCACGGCCATCGGGTACAGGATCGGCGCCATGATCAGCACGATCGCCGACGGGTCCATGAAGTTGCCGGCCACCAGCAGGATGACGTTGACCAGCAGCAGGAACACGACCACGCCGAAGCCCTGGTGGGTCATCCACAGGGCCATCGCCTGCGGGATCTGCTCGGATGTCAGCAGGAACGAGAACAGCACCGCGTTCGTGATGATGTACAGCAGCATCGAACTCATCGCGGCCGCGTTTCGCAGCACGGCGGGCACCTGCACGATCTTCATGTCCTTGTAGACGAAGACCGAGATCGCGAACGAGTACACGGCGGCGATGGCCGCGGCCTCGGTCGGCGTGAACATGCCCGAGTAGATGCCGCCCACGACGATGACGATCAGCGCCAGGCCCCACGACGCCTCGCGGAACGCCTTCCAGCGCTCGCCCCACGACGCGCGCGGCATGCGTGGGTAGTCGAACTTCTTCGCGCGATAGAAGGTGGTGATGCC
>Ga0302314_10004819_pt1 | contig 24747 bp, 13 predicted proteins | sample III_Palsa_N2_3_FD_200533 | JGI IMG/M metagenome (GOLD analysis project Ga0302314, IMG submission 200533) | Peat permafrost microbial communities from Stordalen Mire near Abisko, Sweden - III_Palsa_N2_3 | ecosystem: Environmental > Terrestrial > Soil > Palsa > Peat permafrost | place: Sweden... | reverse complement strand
TAGCAGATGGAGAAGGATGTGCTGACCCTCCTTGACGCGTATGGGCTCCCCCGCACCGAGCGCCTTGTCATTAATGGAATAGGTATTTGAATTAACCTCCAGCCCGTTCGGATCGGTGTTAAGAATCGCAGGTTTTTCGAGTTGTGGATCGTTCTGTCCTTCCTCGTCGTCATCCTCCATACTGCTGGTAAAGAAAGGCTCCCAGTCGCGAAGCGCGAGAAAGAGCTCCTGATCGTACTGGCCGGGGTCGTTGCCGGAGTCGATATGCAGGAACCCGAACTGCCCGGTATAGGAACCTCGATGCAGGTCGGACTCTGCCATTGCATGGGAGTGGTACCAGCGGGAGCCAGCCGGACGCGGCGTGAATTGATACCTGCGTCTGCCCTGAGGAGGCACAAACGGTGTCGCCTCCTCTTCGACGCCATCGACGTCGGCGGGAATAAGCAAACCATGCCAGTGAACGAGTTCCGGCACGTTGGTGGAGTTGATGACATCGACCGTGATGGGCTTGCCCTCCTTCATCCGGAGGACTGGCCCAGGAGAGAGACCGTTATACCCAATAGTGCTTAGAATGCGCTCCGGGGAGAGTTCAACGGTAACCGGAGAGATGCGGAGCGTATAGTCTGCCTTGCCGTCGGCCGGAGCGTCCGTGCCGGCGGGCGTGTGCGACGGCATCTGGCCCTGCATCCGGGCAGGAGCCTCGCCGTGGAAAACTCCCGTTGCGGCTGTCTGGGCGAAGGTAAGGCTGCCGAACCGAATGAAATCGCGCCGCTGCACGGGCCGTGGTCTCCTGAGGCGTGGATCTGCATCTGCGCCACGCATTGACGAGATACTCTCATGCAGCGGCGTAGCTTACAAGCCGCTGCGACGTGTAGAAGTAGGCGCAGTACGGTCGAAGATTGTTTAGATTCGGGCAATTAGGGAATCTGCAGGGAACAGATGCAACAATATAGCCGCACACTCGTCTATAGAAGCAACATAAAGCGGACGGAAGCCCGAGCAAAGAATAAAACGCGAAGATTCTGATATTCTCGCGCCTACCAGAGGATTTGCCGATGAAGCTCCTGCAGGCAATGATGGTCGCCCTGATTGCAGCGGTTTTCTGCACTGCGCTGGTTGCGTACCAAAGAACTGCGGACTGGGGCTATCAGCCTGAGCAGAGCAACGTGAAGGCCGAGTTTGCGTGGTCGCGGCTTAGTTATACGTCGAACATGGAAAGCAGAGGATACGGTGGGTTCGGCTTTGGCCGGGGAGCGACCTGGGCGCGGGACTATCCAAAGGCCGACCGCCAGTTTCTGATCGCGTTGAACCGCCTGACGCGGGTTCAGGGAAGACCGACCGAGCAGGTAGTGAATCTGGACTCGGACGACATCTTCAATTACCCGTGGGTGTATGCGGTGCAGGTACAAACATGGTCGTTCACTGATGAGGAGGCAAAGCGGCTGCGCGAGTATCTCCTCAAAGGCGGCTTCCTGATGGTGGACGACTTCCACGGAACCGCTGACTGGGAGAATTTCATGAACGGCATGAGGCAGGTCTTTCCCGACCGGCCCGTAGAAGATCTGGAGAACAAGGACGAAATCTTCCATGTTCTCTATGACATGGACGACCGCTTTCAGGTGCCAGGCGAGCAATACATCCGCACAGGCAGAACCTACGAGAAGGACGGCTACGTGGCGAAGTGGCGCGCTATCCGCGACGACCACGGCCGGATTATCGTGGCGATCTGTCACAACATGCATCTGGGCGACGCATGGGAGTGGGCGGACGATCCCGAGTACCCGGAGCAGTTTGCCTCTATGGCGTTTCGCGTGGGGCTGAACTATATCGTCTACGGCATGACGCACTGATTGTTGCGTTCAGTGGCTCTGATTGAAGTTAGTAGCGCTTTCCGGGATGCAGGCTCCAGGTATGTTTGAATTCTTCTTCAGGTACCCGATACCGGTGTTCACCAAAGGCAGATTCATCCTGCTTGGCACGTGGCCGGGATGGGTGCTGCTTCTGCTCATCGTTGTTGCGGCGTCATTGCTCGGATGGTTGATCCGATCCAGACTGCCGGAGGCCGCTCCACGGATGCGGACATGGCGGGCGGTCGTGGTGTGGATGCTGCAGTCGTTGTTCGTGACCCTGGTGCTGCTGCTGCTGTGGCAACCGGCGATTACGGTGGCTGAGCTGAATTCGCAGCAGAACATGATAGCCGTACTGGTGGACGATTCACGCAGCATGGCGATCGCAGACAGTGGAAGCGACCGAAAGACGGCACGGGAGGCTGCGGCGGTGAAGGCGCTGAACGACGGCATTCTCGCGGGGCTGCAGCGGAGATTCCAGACGCGTGTCTACCGGCTGGATGGTGGCTTGTCCCGCATCGCGAAGATCGAAGAGGTGCAGCCTGCGGGAGCGGCGACTCACATCAACGATGGGCTGAAGCAGTTGGTAGCGGATACCGCGGACCTGCCGCTGGGAGCGATCGTGCTGCTGAGCGACGGTGCGGAGAACAGAGGAGGCATCGACCTCGATACGATCAGCGCACTACGAAACCGAAGGCTCCCGGTACACACGATAGGCTTCGGCAGAGAGCACGCAGACCATGATGTGGAGATGGATGATGTGAGCGTAGCTCCTCGTGCCATGGCGGATTCGAGGATGAAGGCAACAGTGAATTTCCATCAGCACGGCTATGCCGGAAAGACCACAGTTCTCGCGGTAAGGGATGGAGATAAGCTGTTGACCTCGAAGGAGGTGACGCTGGGAGAGGACGGAACCATTCAGACGGAGACGGTTTTCTTCGACGCGGGAGCGGCAAGCGTGAAGAGCATTCAGTTCTCGCTCAACCCGCTCGGTGGCGAAGAGAACAACGTGAACAATGCGACAGCGCGACTCGTAAGCGTCAGCGGCGACAAGCGGCGAATTCTGTACGTGGAAGGAGAGCCGCGCTGGGAGTACAAATTCATCCGGCGCGCTGCGGAGGACGACCAGGAGATACAGGTAGTATCGATGCTCCGGACGACGGAGAACAAGATCTACCGGCAGGGAATTAGCGACCCATCGGAGTTAGCGGATGGTTTTCCTGCGAAGGCGGAGGACCTCTTCCGCTATGACGGAATCATCATCGGCTCGGTAGAGGCTGGCTACTTCACGCCGCGACAGCAGGAGTTGCTGCGCGAGTTTGTGGATCAGCGCGGTGGCGGACTGCTCTTCCTCGGCGGGCGCTTCGCGCTGGCGGATGGTGGATGGGGTGCATCGAGTGTGACCGAACTACTGCCGACGTTTCTGCCGAATGGAAAGAATACCTTTCATCGCGATCCGGCGACAGCGCAGCTAACCCCGGCAGGTGCGGAAAGTGCGGTGACGCGCTTGGTGGATGATCCTGTGAAAAACATCGAGCGCTGGAAGAAGCTGCCCTACATGATGGACTATCAGGATGCAGGAACTCCAAAGCCCGGCGCGACGGTGCTGGCGGAGATGAATACAAGCCGCGAAAGGCTGCCCCTGCTGGTGACACAGAATTATGGTCGCGGACGAACAGCAGTGATGGCGACCTCGGGTACGTGGCGCTGGCAAATGAGCCAGGCCTTGGGTGATCCCACGCACGATATGTTCTGGCAGCAACTGCTGCGCTGGGTGGCAGCCGACTCTCCAGGACGAGTCGTAGCCTCGATGCCGGTGCAGCGCCTGATGGACGACGGGCATGTGCGTCTTACCGCGACGGTTCGGGACAAGGAATACGTGCCCGCTCCCGATGCGCGCGTGGTGGCGCACATCATCGGACCGGAGAGCAGCTCGGCACTCGTGGATCTCATCCCGGTGCCGGATAGCGCAGGAACCTTTCAGACGGAGTGGACAGCCGATAAACCAGGCCAGTATGTCGCGGAATTGACTGCAGGACGTGGCACAGACGAACTGGGGCGAGATGTGCTGACCTTCGAGCGAACGGACGCCGTGGCAGAGAACTTCCACACAGAGCAAAATCGCGAGCTGCTGGAAAAGTTGTCGTCGCAGACCGGCGGCCGATATTGGAACACAGACGAACTGAACCGGCTGCCGAACGAAATCTCCTACTCGGAGGCGGGAATCTCAGTGCGCGATACAAAAGAGCTCTGGAATATGCCCATCGTATTTTTACTGTTACTGGGGCTGATATCCGGAGAGTGGTTGCTGCGGCGCAAGTGGGGTGTGATATGAGGCTGACCCCACACCTGTCTGCAGTTGGCGCACTGCTTCTGGCTGTATTGCCATTGCAGGCGAGCGTCTACTACGTGACGGTAGCCGGTCTGGGAGGAGAACCGGACTACGAACAGCGGTTTACAGCGACCGCCAGGGATCTGGACAAGGTATTCAGGGCATCGAGCGACGCGCATGTTTACACATTGACTGGAAAAGATGCCACGAAAAACAGACTCACGGACACGATGATGCAGATTGCACGCCAGGCGAAGCCGGAGGACGACCTCGTGCTCACGCTGATCGGCCACGGCTCGTTCGACGGAGTGGAGTATAAATTCAACCTTGTCGGCCCGGACATATCTTCGGCGGAGCTTGCATCCCTGTGCGACCGTGTGCCGGCAAAGCGGCAGCTGGTGGTGAATACGACAAGCGCGAGTGGCGGTTCGGTGGAAGCGCTTGAGCGGCCAAACCGCGGCGTAATAGCAGCGACAAAGACCGGCACAGAGAAAAACGCAACGGTCTTTGCGCGTTATTGGGCCGAGGCCCTGCAGGATCCCACCGCCGACGTGGACAAGAGCGAGTCCATTAGCGCGATGGAGGCCTTCCAGTACGCTGACCGGAAGACAGCAGTCTTCTACGAATCTCAGAAGCGTCTCGCGACAGAGCATGCGGTATTTGAGGACACAGGAAAAGGTGAGGCTGTGCGGCCGGGTACAGCACAGGGAAGAGAAGGTGCACTGCTGTCGAGCCTGACGGTAGTACGCATCGGCGCAAGCCAGGCGGCCATGAACGATCCGGCGAAGCGGGATCTACTGGCTAAAAAAGAGGAGCTGGAGCAGAAAATCGATGCACTGAAGTATCAGAAGGCCGCGATGGAGCCGGGTGAGTACAAACGTCAGTTGACCGACGCGCTGTTACAGCTGGTGACCGTGCAGGGGGAATTGGAAAAGTGATGTTTCTGGGTAGATGCGGCGTAGTACTGCTGACAGCCTTCGCAGCGGCCAGCGTCTGCTGTGCAGCGTCGTCTGCCTCTCCGGACGCCTGCCGTGAGCTGAGCAGGCATGGGCGGCGAGCTGAGGCGAGTGCCTGTTATCAGCAGCTGAGCCAAAGCGGTGAGGCGTACCTGCGCGCGGAGGGTTTCTGGGGACTTGAGCAGTACGACCAGGCGAACGAAGCGTTCCGTGTAGCCGTCGCGCAGCCCGGGAGCAAAGCGATCTACCGCGTGCGCTGGGGATTGCTTCTTCATGACCGTTTCAATAACACAGAGGCGGTGGATCTGTTCAACGAGGCGCTGAAGCAGGATCCGACGAATGCGCAGGCATATCTGGGACTGGCACAGGTGAGCGCGGATGGCTTCGACAGCAAAGCAACCGAGTACGCGTTCAAGGCACTGTCGCTGGATACGAAGCTCGTGGAAGCGCACGAGCTGCTGGCGAATCTTGCACTCGAAAACGCAAAGCCAGAGGAAGCTGTGGCAGAGGCGGACAAGGCAATCGCTCTCTCAGGTGAAGCATTGGAGGCAATGGCGGTGCACGCTGCCGTAGAGCTACTTGCAGACCGGTCGCCCGATGAGTGGTTCGAAAAGATACATGCAGTCAATCCCACGTATGGAGAGGGCTACGCGCTTGTGGGCTACCACCTGGTACTCAATCGGAGATACGAGGACGGAGTCGCCTGGTATCGCAAGGCGATCGAGGCCGACCCGCGATTATGGTCCGCGCGCTCACAACTCGGTATTAACCTCATGCGACTGGGGCAAGAAGAAGAACCGCTGCATCAATTGGAACTGAGCTACAACAACGGTCAGCGAGACGCCGCAACAGTAAATAGCTTGCGTCTGTTGGACAGTTACAAAAACTTCGTTACCTTTCGCGATGACACCACTATTCTTCGCCTGCGAAAGAGTGAAGCCGATCTGCTGCGTCCCTACTTCCAGACCGAGTTGCACAAAATAATTGCGACATACGACAAAAAATACAAAATGAAGTTACCCGGACCGGTACAGGTAGAGGTCTATCCCGACCATGAAGACTTCGCCGTGCGAACGATGGGAATGCCTGGCCTCGGTGCGCTCGGCGTAACCTTCGGCGAGGTTGTTGCAATGGATAGCCCATCGGGACGCAGACCGGGAGACTTCAACTGGGGCAGTACCCTGTGGCATGAGATGAGTCACGTCTACATCCTTTCGGCGACGAACCACCGCGTGCCCCGTTGGTTTACCGAAGGTCTCGCGGTACATGAGGAGGGCGAGGCTTCACCGGAGTGGAGCGACCGTCTGACGCCTGAGATACTGCTGGCCATCCGCGACAAAAAACTATTGCCGGTTGCGCAGATGGATCAGGGCTTCATCTCTCCTGAGTATCCTTCGCAGGTCCTCGTCTCTTACTACGAGGCGGGCAGTATCTGCGATTACATCAAACAGCGCTGGGGCGACGACAAGCTGCTTAACATGGTTCACTCCTTCGCCGCGCTGAAGACAACGCCAGAGGTTATTCAGAGTGATCTGCATCTTTCGCCTGAGGAATTCGATAAGGCTTACACCGCGTGGCTGGAGAAGAGCGTCGGCCAGACAGTGGCAAACTTCGATACGTGGCGCAGGCAGTTGAAGGATCTGGCAGGACTGTCGCAGTCAAACAAAAACGATGAGGTTGCGAAGGCCGCACCGGAGGTGTTGAGGTTGTATCCCGAATATGTGGGCGACGCAAATGCATATGAGTTCCTGGCCGCGGCGCAACTGGCAAATGGAGACAAGCCCGGCGCAATGACCACGCTGACCGAGTACGAAAAAGCAGGTGGAGAGAGTCCGGAGACACTGGCGAGGCTTGCATCGCTCGAAGAGGAACTGGGCAAACCGAAGGACGCCGCATCAACTCTCGACCGCATCAACTATATCTATCCCGAGAATGAAGACCTGCACCGTCATCTGGGACAACTGTGGCTGGCGCAGGCTAACAATGCAGGCGCTATACGCGAGTACACAGCAGTGCTTGCGCTGAATCCGCTCGACAAGGCATCGACCGAGTTCAACCTCGCTCAGGCTTACTTTGCAGCAGGCGAGAACGACATGGCGGAGGAAAGCGTGCTCCTTTCTCTGGAGACAGCTCCAGGGTTCCGTCCGGCACAGAAGCTGCTGGTGCAGATCAAATCGGCAGAGAGCAACAAAACACAGACAACGAATTCCGACACAGAGAAGAAATAAAAGAGAGGGACGCCAATCGATGGAGACCATTGCTGAACTCACACCGGACGCAGCCCAGCTGCAGCAGCGCATCGAACGATTCCATACCGTGCGCGACAACATCCTTGCTCAGGTACGCCAGGTGATTGTCGGTCAGAATGAGGTGCTCGACCAGATACTGATTGCATTGTTTGTAGGCGGCCACTGCCTCATCACTGGCATGCCTGGTACGGCGAAGACGCTGATGGTGCGGACCATTGCGGAGACGTTGGGATTGAGTTTCCGGCGGATACAGTTCACACCTGACTTGATGCCGTCCGACATCACGGGCACGGACATCATCGAAGAGGACATAACCACAGGGCACAGGAAATGGACTTTTGTAGAAGGACCAATCTTCGGCAATGTGATCCTGGCCGACGAGATCAACCGCACACCACCGAAGACGCAGGCCGCGATGCTCGAAGCGATGCAAGAGCGCTCATGCACAGTGCGCGGCCATATCTATAGCTTGCCGGCGCCGTTCTTCGTTCTCGCAACGCAGAACCCGATCGAGCTGGAGGGAACCTATCCACTGCCGGAGGCTCAGCTCGACCGTTTTCTCTTCAACACGCTGCTGGATTACCTCAGCGCGGGCGATGAGCTGAAGGTAGTAGATCTGACAACGGCGACGAAGACAGTTAAAGTGAGTGCCGTGACCAGCGCAGAGGAACTACTCGAGTTCCAGCAACTGGTGCGGATGGTGCCCATTGGCGAGTCGCTGGCGCGGTATGTAGTGAACCTTGTACGGGCTACGCGACACAAGAGCGAAAACGTGCCGGAGTTCGTGAAAAAGTATGTGAACTACGGTGGGAGTATCCGCGCAGCGCAGTTCATCGTGCTGGCCGCAAAGGCGAGGGCTCTCTCGCGGAAGCGGTATCACGTGACGTACGAGGACATCACTGCGCTAACGATCCCAGTGCTTCGTCATCGCATCTTGCTGAACTTCCATGCAGAGTCAGAGCGGATTGATTCAGACGAAATTCTGCACCGGCTGCTGGCGTACATGCCACCACCGAAGGAGATATGAGCATGCAGCGCTTCCTCGACCCCGCAGTTCTGGCTGGTATCTCCGGCCTGGATCTGATTGCGAAGACCGTAGTAGACGGCTTCGTCGCGGGGTTACACCGTTCGCCCGACTTCGGCTTCAGTCAAGAGTTTGCGGAGTATCGCGCCTACACACCAGGAGACGATCTTCGTCACGTAGACTGGAATCTTTTTGCGCGGACCGAGCGTTGTTATCTGAAGCGCTATCGTGGAGAGACGAACAGCCAGCTGACTATTCTGCTCGATGCGAGCAATTCAATGAACTACAGCTCGCACGCAGTATCGAAGATGGACTACGCGAGGTATACGGCATCGTCACTATTTTATCTGGCGCTCCACAACCAACGCGATCCGGCAGGACTAATTGTGTTTGACGACGAGGTGCGAAATTACATCCGACCGTCGACAAGGCAGGGTCAACTAAACCGATTACTGAGTGGTCTCGAACAGGCGGAGCCCAGAGCACGTACGGACTTCTCGAAGCCCCTGCTTCACTTCCAGGAGTTTTTACGCAGACGAGGAATGGTCCTCATTATCTCCGATTTTTATGAAGCCCCGGAGACGATCGTGCGAACAATCGAGCCGCTGCGGTTTCACGGCAGCGAGGTGGTACTCTTCCATGTACTTGACCCGAAGGAGATTCGCCCGGAGCTGCGCGGCCCTGCAATTCTGGTAGACCTCGAGAGCGATCAGCGACTCGAAGTAATCCCCGAGTATGTTAAGGGCGAATATTGCAGAAAGATGGACTCTCATCTGCAGCAACTGAGCGAAAGGGCGCACGCAGCAGGACTGGATTACCACCTTCTCGTAACGGACAAACCGCTGGATGCGGCCTTGAGCGAATACCTCTTCCTTCGTCAGGGAGGCCGATAATGGGCTTCCTTACTCCGTGGTTTCTGACGGGCCTGCTGGCTGTGGGGTTGCCGGTATACATCCATCTACTTCGCCGTCACACCACAACGCCGAGGCCCGTGAGCTCGCTGATGTTCTTTGAGCGTGGCACGCAGAGCTCGACGCGGCACCGCCGGTTGCGCTATCTGCTGCTGTTTGCGTTGCGAGCACTTGTGATGCTTCTGCTTGTGATTGCATTTGCCAATCCGTTTCTGCGGCGCTCGTCGTCTGTGAGTGACAGGCTGATGCTGGTCGTAGTCGACAACTCGTTCAGCATGCGCGACGGCACGCGGCTCGCGGATGCAAAACGGGAGGCACTCAAAATACTTGGGGCACGCAAACCATCGCAGCGCGCTCAGGTGATGACGCTAGGCGGTGACTTGCAGGTGCTGACGCAGCCAATCCAGGATTCAGCTGCGCTGCGAGCTGCCGTGGAGAGCATCCAGCCGAGTGACTCGCACGGCAACTTCGGCGAGCTTGGGCGGGGGATGCGAGCGCTGACTGAGACGGTGCATGCACCGGTGGAGCTGCATCTATTCAGTGATATGCAGGCCTCGAATATGCCGGTGAACTTTGCCGACATGGTCATGCCGGGCAATGTATCACTGGTGCTGCATCCCGTTGCGAAGGCGAGTGTCCCGAACTGGACGGTTGAAAGCGTTGAAGCTCCGGGCCAGTTGGTGGACCCGAAGCGTGCCCGGGTACTTGCGGTGATCACCGGCCACCAGACTCCAGCCGCCACCCGGACAGTCTCGCTGATCATCAACGGCACGGTAGCGTCGACGCGCAAAGCAGAAGTGCTTCCCGACGGCCGCGCCACCGTTACTTTCGACTCGCTCGACGTGCCTTATGGAGCGAGCCGCTGCGAGATCAGGATCGACTCAGCCGACGAATTTCCTGCCGACGACGCCAGCAGCTTCGCCGTGAAGCGAGCAGACCCGGAACGGATATTATTTGTGCATCAGGCGACCGACTCCCGCTCTCCGCTTTACTTCGGTGCTGCCCTGACGGCCGCCGCTCAGGCATCCTTCGTGCTCCAGCCCATCAACGCCGCACAGGCTGCTGATGTAGATCCAGCGAAGTATGCCTTCGTCGTGCTCTCAGACGTAGCATCGATCCCGTCGATCCTTGAGAACAGCCTCATGCGAGATGTGCACAACGGCGGTAACGTACTGATCGCGACCGGTACATCGGAGGCGCATCATCAACGCATCCCGGTCTTTGGAGAGAGTGTAACGGACGCGCATTTCTATTCGCGAACCGGAGGCTTCTCAACCATCGGCCAGATGGATACCTCACATCCTGCGATGAAGGACGCAGCCGGCTGGGCGGACGCAAAGTTCTTCTATGCGGCAGTGGTGGATGCCGGACACTCACGCGTGGCGGCACGCCTGGCCGACGGCACTCCTTTACTGCTCGATAAACAAATCGGCCAGGGCCATGTACTGCTGCTGGCCTCAGGTCTGGACAATGTAACAAACGACCTTCCATTGCATCCCGTCTTTGTGTCGTTTGTCGACCATACATCGCGATATCTCTCCGGAATGGAACGTCTCAGCGGCACACGGGTGGTGGACTCCTTCGTGCAACTGCGCAGTGCAACCAACGAGGTATTGGATAACAGTCAGGGAGCTGCAGTCGAAATTGTGGGTCCTGATGGCCGACGCCCGCTGATCCTGCAGGAGGAAGCCACAGCCCAGTCCTTTCGGTTGACTCACGCCGGCTTCTATCAGATTCGCTTTGCGAGCGGCCAGGAGGCCCTGATTGCGGTCAATCCCGACCGCCGTGAATCTGCGCTCGATCTGATTCCGGACGACGTTCTGCGCTCGTGGAGCGGGAGCGCCGCCGCAACGCAGACATCGGTCGTTTCAACCGCAGAAGCGCGAAAAACTCCCTACAATCTCTGGTGGTGGTTTATGCTTCTCCTATTGATTGCGGCGATCGCCGAGTCCGGGGTGGCCAGCCGTTATCTAAGCACGCAGCGGGAGGAAGTATGAGCCGGCGAGAGCAGCTCAACCTCTACATCGGACAGGTGCAGCGCCGATTGCGTCTTGACGCCAGCGTACGCGGTGCTGCTGTAGTCGCCGTGGCCGCACTCCTCACGACCCTCCTTCTCACGCTGATCCTCAACGCCTTCGCCTTCCCTGAGCACGGTCTACCCCCCGCGCGGCTGGCGTTACTTGCGGCGTTACTGTCGGCAACAGGATTTGGGCTAGCCCTCCCTTGGCTCCGGCTGAACCGCCAGCGTTCCATTCATCGTGCTGAAGCCGCGTTTCCCGAGCTTGACCAGCGACTCCTCACCTTCGCCGAACGCGAGCAGGCGAGCGATCCCTTCATCGAACTCCTCGCTGCGGACACGCTCTCTGTAACCCGCGGCGCATCTCCTGTGCGTCTCGTACCCCACCAGCGTCTGCTTGTCCTCGTGGGCATCTGTGTCGCGTGCGTCGGCGTACTGGCGTGGATGATTGTCGCCAGGCCCGGTCATCTCGGCTACGGAGCATCTTTGCTATGGACGGGTTCGAAGCACAACGCCGCTCCACTCTACGAAATTCGCGTCACGCCCGGTGATGCGGCGGTACGTCGCAACAGCGATCAATTGGTGACCGCGCAGGTCGTTGGTCTTGAAACAAACAAGGTGAACCTCTACGCGTGCTATCACAGCGCATCGAAGTGGGAGCCCGTGGCGATGCAGCCGCAGGAGGGCGGCGCAGGCTTTCAGTTCCTGTTTGCCGGCCTGCCGGAGAACGTAGAGTACTACGTCGAAGCGGGTCCGATAAAGTCGAAGCACTTCAACTTCCGCGTCGTAGATCTACCCGCGGTGAAGCAGATCCAGGTGACATACCACTACCCAAAGTGGACAGGCATGCAGCAGGTCTCGGAGGAGCACAGCGGCGACCTCAGAGCACTCGAGGGCACGGACGCTGAGCTGACGATAGTTATGGACAACCCGCTAAAGGACGGCATGCTGGTCCTCGACAACGGACAACCCCTGCACCTCACCGGCGGCGAAGCCAATCGCTACCGCGGCACCATCCACATGGAAAAGGACGGAGCCTACCATGTTGCCGCGATGGATCAGGGCCAGCAGGTCCGGCTCTCGGAGGACTACTTTATCTCGACCAGCAAAGCCAACCCTCCCGAAGTCGCCATCGACCGCCCTGCGCAGGACTATCGCGCAAGCCCGATCGAAGAGATCACGGTCGGCGTCCGCGCCGGGGCGGAGTTCGGTCTCAGTCATGTAAGCCTGCACTACTCGGTCAACGGCGGTCCGGACCAGACAATCAACCTTCTAAAGCTGCCCGGCGTAAAGAGCTCAAATGAAAAAACAACCCTGAGCCTCGAAGACTTCAAACTAATTCCTGGCGATGTCGTGAGCCTCTATGCCACAGCGAAGGACGCGCATGCGGAGTCGCGTACAGAGATTAGCTTCATTCAGGCGGAGCCGTTCGAGCGCGAATTCTCGCAGTCGCAGCAGAGCGGTGGAGGAGGCGGCGGTGGACAGGGGCAGAGCAACCAGACGGACATCTCACGCCGTGAGAAGGAGCTGATCGCCGCAACCTGGAAGCAGCAGAACGACAAAGCATCCACGTCACAGCAGGCGGCGGATATGGGCAAGCTCCTCTCCGAGGCGCAGGTGAAGCTCAGGGAGCAGGTGCTTGCTCTCTCAGGCAGAATGCAGAGCAGAGATCTCGCTGAGGCGAACGAGGAGTTCAACAGCTTCGAGAGAGATATGCAGGCCGCTGCTGCCGCGATGGTGCCCTCAGCGGATAAGCTGAAGCAGCTTGCCTGGTACGACGCAATGCCGAACGAGCAGAAGGCTTTGCAGGCACTGCTGCGTGCAGAAGCGACCTTCCGTAAGATTCAGGTTGCCTTCGGTCAGCGTGGCGGCGGTGGTGGTGGCGGTGGCAGTGCGGGCCGCGATCTCGCCAGCCTTTTCGATCTTGAGCTCGACACTGAAAAGAATCAGTACGAGACCGCACAAACCGGCTCCCCCGCAGAGGAGCAGGCAAAGAAGATCGACGACGCGCTCCAGAAACTCGATGCTCTTGCGCGACGCCAGGAGGAACTGGCGCAGCAGGAGAACAAGGCGCAGACCTTCCAGCAGCGCTGGCAGCAGGAGATGCTGCGCCGCGAAGCCGAGGAGTTACAGCGCGAGATGGAGCAGATGCAGGGCCGACAGACCGATCAGCAAAGCGCAAACGGTGTCTCCGGACAGGGAAAGGCAGGCCAGTCGCAGCAAGCGCAAAGCGGAAATCAGAGTGATGCTGAATCCAAAGACGGAAATACCGATCCGCGAGTAGAGCAGGCGCTGAACCGTCTGCGTGCCGCCGGTCAACAGATGCAGCGTGCAGGCGGCCAACAGCAAAACGGCCAGCAGAGCTCCGAACAGGCAAAGCAAGCAGCGGAACAGCTCAGAGCTGCGACGAATCTTCTGGGTGGCGCGCAGAAACAGCAAGCCTCCGGCAAACTCGACTCGCTCTCGCGCGAAGCGTCGCGCCTTACCCGCGAGGAGAGCGCGGAGGCCGACCGCATTCGCTCGCTTGCGGCTCAGCACGGCGAGAATGGCGAGATGTCGCAGTCGCAAATCGCTTCCATGATGCAGGAGCGCAACAAGCTGGCCGACGATCGTCAGCAGCTCTCGGACGATCTCGGGCATCTGCAGAAAGGTCTGCGAGACACAGCACGCGAGCTGGCTCTCAACCAGCCCGGCACATCGTCGAAGCTGCGCGATGCGCTCAGCGAGATGGACCAGTCGGACCTGGGCAATCGCGTACAGCGAACCGCCGACTGGCTGCGTCGCGGGATCAATCCAAACTCGAACGGAACCGAAAGCGAGATTGCCTCAGGGCTGAAGAAGCTGAGCGACCAGACGCGGCAGGCGCAGCAGGGAATGGGCACCGGAACCGACGAACAAAAGAAGGCGGATCAGGAAACAGAGACGGCAGCGCTGGACCGAGTCGAACGTTTGCGTAATGAGATCCAGAGTTTGTCGTCGGGGCCGGCCCAGGGGGCGCGGCCCGGCCGGCAGGGGCAGGGAACGGAGCGCGGCCAGCGGCAGGACAGCAGCCAACAGGAAAATGGCCAAAGCAGCGGCCAACAACAGGCCGGTAGCCAGCAGAGCAACGGCCAACAGAGTAACGGGCAACAAGCCGGACGTAAGGGTGGCGGACAGAATGGTATGCGAAGCGGTGCGGTGCGGACAGGAGGAGACACTGGGGACATAGGAAACAATAATCCACGTGGTGGTGGAGACGGAGTTGCCACCTGGAATGTAAACACGGGCAACAATCAGTTCGACCGAACAGAACGCCGCGTGACTGTACCGGAGAACACTTCGGCTCCGGCGGACTCCGAGAGAACGATCCGTCAGGGATTGCAGGAGCTGAACCAGTTGCATCAGCTGGCGAAGAACGACCCCGCAGCGCAAAGGGAGATTCAGAACCTGGTGAAGGAGATGCAGCAGCTTGACCCCAACCGCTTTCCGGGTAATCCGGAAATGGTTGAGCAACTGCATACCCAGGTGCTGAATGATGTCGATAAGCTCGAACTGCAGCTGCGCCGAAACACGGACGATGCGCAGGGCGGACAGGTGCGAACGAGCAAGCCTCAGACCGTGCCGTCAGGCTATCAGGACGCGGTAGCTGAGTACTACCGGCGTCTCGGCAAAGGCCAGTAATCTTTGTGCCGCAACGGAGAATGGTCTGACGATCTAGAGCTATAGAACCGGCAAAGGCTCTGCCCTCCGGAAGGCAGGGCTCAGTCTCGTTCACGCGGCGGGCGTCATGCGTGAAGACGAGCTGTTGTGGCCGTCGCCTGCAAGCTTGAGGCTCTCCTTGTACCGCATCTGGATCACCCCGCGGGACGTCTACGCCAGCCTGTCGTGCAACCCGCGTTCGCCCCTCACATAAAGGAAGCATCTCGATGCCGCACCAGGACCCAGACTCGAGCCAAAATGACTCCAAATATGTTTTTATTGACAATGAAGTCATGTTGCCAGTAGAAATGTCTACCGTACTATGTTGCCGGCGCTTTACGTTCTGAGTGGGACAGTCATTTCTGCTGCTGAATTGGCTGGAACTTATATTTCCCGCAGGCTTGAATGCGAGCGGAATGTTCTATTAAGTGAAATTGAAGGTTCAGGATGAATTTCGGGAACAATTGACAATCGTATATTTCATATTTAAGTATCAATCCGCACAGAAATGTATACGTATTCACAAAGCGATTCAGACTTTGAGTTGCTTCGCTCAAAGGCCATCGTGACAAGCTGCAGGCAAATATGTGTGAACGAGGAGTTGTGAACATGAATTTTTTTTTGAGGCTAGTCGCAGTCGTAACCGTGCTCAGTTACTTCGCTCTTCCGTGTCATGCTCAAACCTCTAGTGGCACTATTAGTGGCCATGTCGTTGATCAGAGCGGAGGAGTCGTGGTGAACGCGGAGGCGAAGTTGGTTAACCAGCAGACCAGTGTCATTGTGACGACACGAGTCCGTTCGAACGGGGACTTTATCTTCCCAGACGTGGAGCCTGGGACATTTACTGTGATCATCCAGGCCCAGGGCTATAAAGAATTGCGACAGGTGAATCTGCGGCTGAGCGCTTCGGAGAGCCTTGCTACGGGGACGCTTACCTTGCAAATAGGAGAGGTATCACAATCGGTCACCGTTGCAGCGGCCATCACACCACTCCAGACCACCAGCTCCGAACGTTCCGGTGTGCTCGATACCGAGCAGTTGGACAACCTGCTGGCGATTGGGCGCGATTCGATGGCACTGACTCGCGTGCTGCCGGGCGTGGTAGAACCAGGTAGCTCCGGTGGCTATGGTTCAAGCAGCCTGGGTACTTCTGGAACCCCGACTGTCAATGGTGTCAACAGTGAATACAATTTGGCCACGATCGATGGCGTCACCGGCAATACGCGCGGTCTCAACACGCTGGATACACCGCTGAATCTTGATGCCGTTCAGCAAGTCACCCTCATGGGTTCGAACTATCAGGCGCAATATGGAAAAACCGCCGGTGGAAACTTCAATTTCGTCACCAAGAACGGCACCCAACAGTTCCATGGTGGACTCTACTATTATTTTCGCAATGAGGACTTGAACGCTAACAGCTATTTCAATAAATTCGGCAACAATCAGCCTCGTCCCCGTTACCGCTACAACACTGTTGGCGGTACAATTGGCGGTCCAGTCTACTGGCCAGGTCACTTCAATAGAAACAAGGATAAGTTGTTCTTCTTCGTCTCTCTTGAAGACTCGCCCATCACGTCGCCTGACGGACTCAAGAACTACACCGTTCCGACCCAGGCTCAGATCAATGGCGATTTCTCGCAAACTTATAATCAGGGAACCGCAAACCAAACCCAGGCCACCCTGATCCATATCCGGATGCCGGGTGCTTCCGCCAGCAGTTGCCCGACAAATTCAGCCACGGCGGGCACCGGCTGCTTCCCAGCTAACAAGATACCTTCGGGTCAAATCAATACCCAGATGCAGATGCTAATGCAGATCATGTATAACAACACCCTTGGTGCGAATCCACAGTATGCTTTTACCAACCTCGCTGTCAGCAACAACAATTACAACTACCAAACCAACTACTCAGCCTCCAAGCCCGTGAATCAGGAGGTCTTCCGCATCGACTATGCCCCGACAGAAAAGTTGCACATGTTTGGGCGTGGGGAATTGACGACAGTGAACGACAATGACTATAGCTCCCCGGCAAACGATCTGCCATGGTTGATGCGGGTAAACTACAGAAACACAGAGCCGAATTTTGTCTATAACATCATCTATACGTTCAGCCCAACAGTGGTGAATGAGTTCAATATCGGAACGGCAGGATGGAGCGAGCACCAGCTTTACGCTGCATCAGATTTGGCCAAGGTTACGCTAAGTCCCTCCGGAGTCAATCTACCTTCATTGTACGAGGGCGTCAATCCTCTCAACCTGTTTCCGGCTACTAGCTTTGGCCCAACAAATACCGCAAACTATGCTTGGGACTCGCGCTTTCCGATGGCGGATCAGGTCAGATCGTGGACCGTCACGGACAATGTGACAAAGATTCTGGGCAACCATACTCTGAAATTTGGCATTGATGCGGAGACGGATACTTATTTGCAGATAAATCATAATCGTGTTGGAACTTTCAACACCGGTGTAAACACCAGCAATCCAAACGACAGCAACTTCGGTTACTCCAATGCCATCCTGGGCAATCTCAATACTTATTCTCAGACTACGCAATTGGTCAACTACGATCCCCGCACCAATTCGCTGGAATTTTACGAGCAGGACACATGGAAGGCTACCAGTAAATTGGTTCTCGATATTGGTATTCGAAACTCGTGGGCCATGGCGCAACGGCTCTCGACCGGTAATAACTTTGTTCCAGGCTTATTCAATGCCGCTCATGCCCCAACCCTTTATCAGTACAGCGCCAATGGGAGTAATGCTGTTGACCCCACAACCGGTATCACCTATCCCAAGGCCTATGCGGGCCTTCTGGTGCCCAATACGGGGAACCTGAACAACGGCATCCTGTATGTGAATACAAAGGGATATCCGCAGGGGACAGTCTATGGTAATGGGTTGCTTTGGGCGCCGCGCGTCGGCTTTGCTTATTCCGTAACACCCAGTACTGTTATTCGCGGCGGTTTTGGTATGTATTACAACGTTCGTGCGCGCTCGGGGCAAGAGGGCGACTTGACGAATAATGCACCGACAACGAACGCTCCGACCCAGTACTATTCCAGTGTCAACCCTACCAGTTCCAACTATTATGCCGCTGCCGGTACAAACAACCTGAATGGACCCTTCAGTATCGGTCATGCTCTTCCTTTGCATTCACCGATGTTGTACACAGAAGAGGCGAGTTTAGGCATCCAGCATCAGTTGCCTGCAGGTATTGTGCTCGATTTGGCTTATGTTGGCACATTCACCAAGCATGCGAGCGCTTACTATCCAATCAACGAAGTTCCGTATAATTCAGAATTCTTGCCTGCACACCAGATCAACCCCGCTGTTATTGGCAGCGGAACTCTCCCGGACAATTTCTTCCGTCCCTATCAGGGGTTTGGCTCGATCAACGACCAGATATTCAATCTTACCGCCAACTACAATGCTCTGCAGGTCCGTGCCACTCGCCGCTTTTATAAAGGACTTGAGTTTGGGGTAGCTTATACCTATTCCAAGGCGATGGACTATGGCTCATGTTCGACTACGAGTTGTTCGGAGGCTTACAACTTTACTGCTGCCCTGTACCAGAACCTGCGTGCCTGGAACTATGGGCCAGCGGGCTATGACATCAAGCACAACCTTGTCGTGAACTATCTATGGAGTTTGCCGAGGGCGAGCCGTCTGTGGAGCAATGTTGTCACCCGTGGAGTGCTTGATAACTGGCAGATATCGGGTATCGCTTCGTATGTCAGCGGTGCGCCAGGGGCAATAAACCTTAGCCTGAGCAATAACGCGAATGTTACCGGCGGAGGTGATGGCGCTCGTGCTGTTTTAACGTGCGACCCATCGCACAATGCGCCACACACCTTTAGCACATGGTTCAATCCTGCTTGCGCAGAAGCTCCGCTCGCAGGCTCCGTTCCCACTGCCGTCAATCCAGGAGGGCTATCTTACTCGACTGGAACTGGCGTATTTGCTCCGAAGGTGAATTACTTCCTGCCCGGCGATACAAACTTCGATACGGCGCTGTTCAAGAACATACCACTGGAAGGGAATTTGAAGTTGCAGTTGCGCGTGGAGACTTACAACACCTTTAATCATGCCGAGTTCAACGGCGTAAATAATACTGCTACTTTTGCAAATGCTAATTCACAAGGCTCCACAAATCCTCAATCGCAAGCCATCTTTGGACAGATGAGCAGTACTCTTAATCCACGCCTTATGCAGTTGGCTTTGCGTCTTGATTTCTGAGAAATAAAGTATGCCATCCGGTTCCATGTCGCTCATATATATAGAAAATTATATGGGTGGCATGTTTTACCAAAATCTAATCGGCCACACCTTAGAGATTGTTTGTGGGAGTTTTAAATGATGCGTTTAGTGTTGGCAGTTATTTGGCTATTCTTCACCTTTCCCGCAATAGCACAGAAGGATGGTCTCGCAGCCCGCCCCCCGATGGGCTGGAATAGCTGGAACCACTTTCACCGGCAAGTGGACGATGCCATCATCCGCGCCCAGGCTGAAGCTATGGTCTCGAGTGGCATGCGCGATGCCGGCTATCTATACATCAATATCGACGACACCTGGGAAGGCGAGCGCGACGCTAAAGGCAATATTCAGGCGAACAGCAAGTTTCCCGATATGAAGGCACTTGCAGACTTCGTTCACAGCAAAGGGTTGAAGCTGGGAATTTATTCTTCTCCTGGGGCCAAGACCTGCGCCAGGTTTGAGGGCAGCCTGGGGCATGAACTTCAGGACGCACAGACCTATGCAGCCTGGGGAATTGACTATCTGAAATACGATCTCTGCGGCCTGCGGGAAGAGATGAAGGCAGCTCCAACATCGGAGGCAGCGCATAAGATCATGATCGACGCGTACACGAAGATGCACGACGCGTTGCGCAGCACCGGCCGACCGATTCTGTATAGCCTTTGCCAGTATGGACAGGATGCCGTGTGGGAGTGGGGTGCGGATGTTGGAGGAAACCTGTGGCGCACTACGGGGGACATCTCCGACAAATATGCGACGATGGCTGAGATCGGCTTTGGTCAAGCGGGACTGGGACGTTTCGCAGGGCCCGGACACTGGAATGATCCTGACATGCTCGAGGTGGGAAACGGTGGGATGACGGCGGATGAGTACCGAACGCACATGAGCCTATGGGCCATTCTGGCTGCGCCGTTGTTGGCTGGAAACGATCTTTCGACGATGACACCAGAGACCGTGTCGCTTCTGACGAACCATGATGTGATCGCTGTCGATCAGGACGCAGCCGGTAAGCAGGGCGACCGCGTGAGTGCCGAGGGACCGGTGGAGGTGTGGGCGCGGTCCTTGGCGGATGGATCGAAGGCCGTAGGTATCTTCAATCGTCAACATGCGGCGTTGGTGGCCCGAGTAGATTTTGCCAGCATGGGGTTCAAAGGCGCTGTGAAGGCATGGGATCTTTGGCAAGAGAAAGAATTGGGAAGGATCAACGGTCTTTTTGTCATTAAAGTTCCGGCGCATGGTGTGGTGTTCCTAAAAGTAACGCAGTAGACGGACAATTGGAGATAGTTGATGGATGCGTTTCGAAGAGATTTTCTGAAGCTTGCCGGTACGCGATTGGCGGGCGCGGTGGTCGCTGCGGGCCGCGACGTTGTCAATACGCTTTTTACTCAAATGCGCTATGGCGCGATAGCAACGTTACCCTTATGATCAAATTCCGTGCTCGAATGATCTCCGCTTTCCTTCTTGCTTCCTCAGTGGTTGCCCCCTGTTTTGCTGTAGGACAGGCAATGAGCTTGGCTAAAGACTGGGCAACGCTGCAAGCGCTTCTTGGAGATATCCACGGCATCTCTACTGTGCCACCCGATAAGGTCGTTACACCGAAGTACACCGCAGGGGCCCTCATGGGCAACGGCGACATCGGAGTTGTTGCTGGAGATACAACGACTTCGCAGCGCTTCTATTTTGGCAAGAGCGACTTCTGGGGTACGCATTGGAATGTGAGCCACAATGCACCAGAGGTTTCCATCCTTTCGTTGGGCACACTCACTGTCTCATCTCCCGCAGCCACTACGAGTGCCGACGCCGTCTACCGGATGGACCAGGACATCTTGAACGCACAGGTACTCACGACGCTAAAGCTCGGTGAGGCGACAGTCCATATGCGTTCGTGGACTGCTGATCGCGAAAACATCTTTGCTACGCAGGTTTCGACAGATGAAGGTAACCCGGATGTCACTCTGCAGCTCAATTTAACGATGCCCGCACCCGATCCTTCAGCCCATACTGTGTATCCCGCAGCCGTGGGAGGACGCGAGGGGATGCTCTGGGCCAGCCGTGAAAATAATCTCACAGCCGCGACTGACTATAAGTCGCGTGCAGCAATCGCACTACGTCTTCTCTGTGCGAACCTGTCGGAGATCACTCCCGCCCTCAACAGCGTCGTCGGCAGCTTCAAACTGAAGGGTGGCAAATCGGTGTGGATCATCACAGTGTTTGAGAGTGATACGCGTATCGGTTTGAACGAACCAGGCTCCGAGACGCTCGTTCAATCAGCGCTTGACCATGCTCGGAAGCTATCGCCTTCTCGGATCGCACAGTTGGAGGCGGCGCACCACGAGTGGTGGAAACAATTCTGGCTCAAATCATTCATTCAGGTGCATGACAAAGTGTTGGAGGACTATTACTACGGAGCGCAGTACGTTCTGGGATCCAGCAATCGTCCAGGACATCTGCCACCGTCACTATGGAGCAACTTCCTCACTACTGACAACGCCGGGTGGGGCGGTCGATACTTCATGAACTACAACGAGGAGGCTCCATTCTACGGTGTGTTTTCAAGCAATCACGCGGACCTCGTCGAACCCTACAACCGCATGGTCCTTGCCCAGTTTCCCTGGCAGAAGAACCGAACTGCGGAGGCAGGCTATAAGGGCGTCGCTTTCCAGCGCACCTTCTCTCCTTTCACGATGTATCAGCGGACTCCTGCTCTTGTACCCATAGCTTCCACCAAGGACTATAACAAGCTCCCCTCCGACCAGAAATCCAACGCAACCTTTAGTGTTCTTCCACTGATCGAGTACTATGAATACACTCAGGATCAGACCTTCCTTCGCACCCAGCTCTATCCCGCACTAAAAGAGCTGGACGCCTTCTGGCGTGACTTCGCCGTGCGTAATCCTGCAGGAACTCAGTGGATCTTCGAGCACAGCTCCGCGCACGAGGGTGGGGATGACGCCAATCCCAACCTTGACCTCGGCTTCGCCCGTCGTGTCGCTCGCGAGCTGATCAAAACCAGTCAGGTGCTGGGCGTAGATGCAGAGATGCGGCCAGTGTGGCAGCAGTTTATCGACCAGCTTGCGCCATACCCCACCGGCACAGTGAACGGCAAAACGGTCTACTACATTGCCGCAAGCATTAAGAACAACATTAAAAATCAGGGTCGGTTCGAGCCCGGTGACCAGCCCATCAATCTTGAAGGAATGGTCTACCCCGGTGAGAATCTTGCCATCGGCGGTGACCCGCAACAACTACAGATCGCGCGCGACTCCATGGAAGAGATGAACTCCTGGGGTGTCACTCGCGGCGGCAATACAAACAACGGTTTCTGCAAGATATTTTCTATTGCCGCGCGGATCGGCTGGCCCGCGGATGACCTCGTCAGCAAGTTCAAGGCAGCCATCCTGCACCAGTGGCGCCCCAGCAACCTTACCGTCTTTCAGGGAGGCGGAGGGATCGAAACCTCCGGCTCCGTAGAAGCCCTGGACTCTATGCTTCTGCAGCATGAGGATGGCGTACTTCGCGTTTTTCCAGACTGGCCCACAGCGATGGACGCATCCTTCACGCGCCTCCGCGCTAAGGGCGCATTTCTCATCTCCAGCGAGCAGCATGCAGATACGGTGAGCTACATCGACGTGATAAGCGAACAAAGTGGACCACTCGTGATCCAAAGCCCCTGGGGTTCCCGCGCCGCACGTGTATCGGGTGTGGCGAAGTCCGACAACCGCACACTACAACCGGATGCAAATGGACAGATCATCCTCGTCACTCTCTCTGGCGGTCATTACCACCTTGTCGCACAGTAGTTCTTGATGGAGTGTCTTCTTATGTTTATGCAGCAAAATCTACGGTTCTGTTCGTCGTCACTGGCCCTTTCATCCATCCTGCTTGCGGGATTACAAACCTCCATCGCGCAGACCGCAGGCGGAACGAAATCGATAGCCTCACAGCCACGTGCCTTCCTGATGGATGCAAAGATGCTCGTTCACATCAAGAGCGCAGCCTCCAGCGACTCCAGAAAGCAGGAGGTCGTCAAAGCCGTCACCACTACCGCGGACAATGTGATGCACGAAGGGCCCTTCTCTGTAATGCAGAAGTCCGTAGTTCCCCCGGGCGACGACAAACACGACTACATGAGCCAAGCCCCTTACTTCTGGGCCGACCCGACCAAACCCAATGGACTTCCATACATTCGTCGCGACGGTCAGCGTAATCCTGAGCTTAAAAAGATTTCTGACCACGACTATCTTGGCCGCATGGCGGAGGATGCACGCAACCTGGCGCTGGCCTTCTACCTGACGGGCAATACTGCCTATGGCGCGCGTGCGGCGCTCCTGCTGCGTACCTGGTTTCTGGATCCTCAGACCCGCATGAACCCAAATCTGGAGTTCGGTCAGGGCATTCCTGGCATCAATACGGGTCGCGGGATCGGGCTGATCGAAACCCGCTCGCTGACGTCTGTGACGGACGCAGCTGGGCTACTTGCCGGATCGAAGGACTGGAGCGCCGCAGATCAAGCCGGTCTGTCGGCTTGGTTGCAGCAGTTTCTGACGTGGATGCGCACGAGCGAAAAAGGTGAAGCCGAGGATGCAGCCAAAAATAATCACGGGACATGGTACGACCTGCAGGTGGCCGACTACGCTCTGTTTCTTGGCGACCGGCAGTTGGCAATCGATACGCTCGAGCGCGTCAAGACAAGGCGCATCGCTGTGCAGATTGAACCGGATGGACGCCAACCGCTGGAACTTGCAAGGACAAACGCGTTTAGTTATAGCATCGGCAACCTGGATGGTCTGATGCAGTTGGCGTGGCTTGGCAAGCAGGTGGGTGTCGATCTTTGGGATTTTCGCACGGAAGATAAGCGATCTATTCGTGCGGCCCTCGATTTCTTATTGCCGTATGCCACCGGCGCAAAGCAGTGGGACTATCAGCAGATCGGCGGATTCCATGGCGATGCGCTGCTGCACGTGCTGCAGCGAGCGGATGTTCAGTATGAGGACCCTCGCTACGCTGCTGCGATTGAGCAGCTAAATAAAGGGAAGGACGATCTGGATACCGTACTCCTTCGAAATCACTGATCGCCGCTGACACCGTGAAGTAAAGATTCAGGTTCGCCGAATCTCCACCGGAGACTAGAAGCCTTTTTTGCGAAGCTGTTCATTCATGATGAGGAAGGCACCGAGGCCGTGGAAGTCGTCTGCGCTTCGTGGTCGTGCGAGGTAAAAGTTTAGGTCTCCGACGTTTGTTCCTTCGCAGATGTCGGCGATATGGGCGAAGCCATCCTCGTCGCGGGACAACTTAGTAAGGACTCCGTCGTAGCCCTTCTTCGATACCCTGGCGTAGCGCTTCGCGATATAGCCCCGCTCGATGGCACGGGATATGGTGTAGGTATACATGCAGGAACTGGAAGTCTCGAGCCAGTTTGCGGGCAGATTTCCTTTGTCGACTACCTGGTACCAAAGCCAGGTCGCGGAGTCCTGATATT
>Ga0302314_10004818_pt1 | contig 24747 bp, 20 predicted proteins | sample III_Palsa_N2_3_FD_200533 | JGI IMG/M metagenome (GOLD analysis project Ga0302314, IMG submission 200533) | Peat permafrost microbial communities from Stordalen Mire near Abisko, Sweden - III_Palsa_N2_3 | ecosystem: Environmental > Terrestrial > Soil > Palsa > Peat permafrost | place: Sweden... | reverse complement strand
ATCGAGATCGCGACGGGACGCGCGAGGGCGTTCGCCGCGGAAGCGGCTACTTGATCGAGGTCATCGCCGGCGATGACGCCCGAGACCATCGTCAGAGGCGTCGACCGGGCGGCGGCTTCATCGGTTTTTAGGGACGTCGACCGGACGGCGGTTTCATCCGCCGCCCGGTCGTCATCTGGCGAGTCGCTCTCAAGCGGGCGGGCGCGCTCTACCATGTCCGCGCCTGAGGGCCAGAGCTCCCCGCGCCGTTGATCATGCGGTCGACGGAGCCGCTCCTGCAGCGCCCGTGGCGAGGCCTGGCGTGCTACCGCCGGGGAACCCAAGCGACGGGACGTCGGACGGATACACCTCGTGGCCATGCTCGGCCACATCGCCGATCTCCATGTTCTCTTCCTTCATCCGCAATGGGATGAAGATGCCGACCAGCTTCAGCAGGATGAACGTCACCACCGCGGAGAAGATGATCACGAACAGGCCCGCGAACAGCTGCCATTTGAGCAGCGTCCAATTGCCGTAGATCAGCCCCTTCGGAGTTACGACGTCGCCCGTGGTGGTGCCGGTCGGGCCGAACGCCTGGATCATGTGGGGGTCGGCGAAGATCCCCGTCATCAGACCACCGGCGAAGCCCGCGATCCCGTGCGTGTAGATCACGCCGAGGGTGTCGTCGACCAACCGGAACGGCCGCACGCGGCTGAGGTAGTTGAGCGACATGTAGACGATCGTCGCTCCGATCCCGCCGAGCGCGATCGCCCCGAACCCGTTCACATAGCCGGCCGCCGGGGTGATACAGACCAGGCCGGTGATCATTCCGTTGATCCCTCCGAGCAGCGACGGCTTACGCCCGGTGATGTAGTCCCACGCGACCCAGACGAGGAACGCGACCGCCGTGCACAGGTTCGTGTTGAGCACCGCGGCGGAGGCCGCCGCACCCGCGAAGTACGGGTCGCCTCCGTTGAAGCCGTTCCAGCCCAGCCACAGCAATCCCGCACCGGTGGCCACCATCAGCACGTTGTTCGGCGCGTCGATCTCCCGGTCTCTCTGTAGTCGTGGTCCGATCACCGCAGCCGCTACGAATCCGGTCACGCCGGCGGAGAGGTGGATCACATATCCGCCGGAGAAGTCGATGGCGCCCTTGTGCGAGAACCAACCGCCGCCCCAGAGCAGGAACGCATCGACCGTGTAGACGAAGGTGATCCACAGGGCGCAGAACGGCGCCCAAGCCTTGATATTCACCCGCCCGAGGACCGAGCCCAGGGAGAGGATCGGGGTGATCGCCGCGAATACGAACTGGAAGTAGACGAGGGAGGATTCCGGGAATCTGAAGTTCGGAGCCGCCCCGCTGATTAACGGAATGCTTGCTCGTCCCTGTTCCTGTGACTGGGTCAGGACGTTGCCCGGCTTTCCCCAGAATGTGGAGAAGAAACCAAGCCCATGGCCGATCGGATGACCGAAGCCCATCTTGAAGGCCCACAGGACCCACACGACCAGCACGACCGCGAACGTGACGAAGGTGAGCATCATGCTGTTGATCGACCAGCGCTTCTGCATCACCCCCCCGTAGAGGACGACGAGGCCGGGCACGCTCATCAGCCCGACTAGCGTCGCGGCGGTAATTTGCCAGGCGTTGTCTCCGGCGTTAAGCCATGAGGGAATACCGGTGGGAACCATAGATCTCCTTGTCCGGGGGGACGGGCAGTAGACCGCCGCTGGCACGGCGGTCCAGCCGACCGACGCCCCGGCCCAATCGGCCCTATTTTCAGGTGGCCGGAACCTTTGTCCAGCGGAAAAGCGGCTTCTATGGCCTCGCGTCCAGCAAACGAATGGACCACCTGGACATACGGATAAACGATTCCTCGTCGCGGCCCGCACGATCGCGGTAACGAGCACGCGAAAGTCCCGCAATCGCCGCAAAAAAAACCGGGCCTCATCCTGACCGTCTCCGGCCGTTGGCCGAGATCCGCCCCGAGCATCGTGTGCGACGATCGTTACGAGTGATGCCCGCCCAGTCCGTATTCGTCGTGCCGTGGCACCTGCTCGTCCACGTCCACGTACACGTTCACGTCCGCGTCCACTTCCACCGCTTCCACGGGCCGCCGTTCGATTACCTCGGCCTCGCGGTGGGGTCCGGCGTGAGCTGGATTCTCGGGATCGGGCCAGGCGAGCCGTTGCTCATCGCCGCCGCCGTGCTCGCCTCCCGGCACAGGCTCGATCTGACCGAGTTGATCTTGATTGCCTGGCTCGGCGCGACCGCGGGCGGGATGATCGGCTGGCTGATCGGGCTCAAGGCCGGGCGGGCGGTCCTGGTCGCGCCCGGCCCTTTTCAGCGGGCGCGGGTGCGGGCGGTCGCCAGGGGCGAGCGCGTCTTCCACCGGCGCACGGTGATCGCCGTGATCCTGACGCCGGCGTGGCTGGCCGGCGTCCATCGCGTGAAGTTGCCGATCTTCACTTTCGCGAACGCCGTGTCGGCCGCGATCTGGGCAATCGGGATCGGCGGCGGCGCGTTCCTGATCGGGCCGGCGGTGGGCGACATCTTCGATGATCTCGGGACTGTAGGGTTGGTGATCATCGGCTCCGTGATCGTGCTCGGCGGCGTGGCCGAGGTGGCCCGCCGCCGGATCCGGGCGAGATGACGCCCGTAGTGCCCTTTTTCATGTCCGTGTCGTCGACCAAGGACCCATTCGAGCCCCAGCAGGTGCCATTCCTGCGTCAGCTTGGGGCGCAGGATGCGGATGCGCTGGTCGAGCGTCTGCGCCGCCGGGTGGTGGCGAAAGCGTCTCCGATTCTGCGCGCGGGGGCGGCCGGCGAGGAGGTGATCGTCGTGCTCGACGGTCGCGTGAAGCTCGTCGCAGAGGGTGCGGGCGGCCGCGAGGTGGTGCTGGCCATCCGCGGGACCGGCGAGCTGATCGGCGAGATGGCCGTGTTCGGTGGGATCCGCCGGACCGCGACCGCGGTGGCCGTCGACAAGGTGGAGGTCGGCGGTCTCAGCGGTGACGAGTTCCGGACGTTCCTGACCGAGCACCCCGACGTCGGGCTCGTCCTGATCCGGATGCTGGTGCGGCGCCTCGCGGAAGCCGACCGAGACCGGATCGATCTCGCGACCCACGACAGCATCGGCCGGGTGGCGAAGCGACTGCTCGATCTGGCGGGAGACCATGGGATCCCGGAGGGGGAGGGCCGGAGGATCGATCTCTCCCTGAGCCAGGACGAGCTCGCAAGCTGGACCGGCGCGACCCGCGAGACGGTCTCACGCGCGCTGCGCCTGATGCGCACGTTGGGCTGGATCGCGACCGACCGGCGAGCGATCACCGTGCTCGACCCGGAGGCGCTACGGAAGCGCAGCCGCGAGGGGTAGCCTCGTGGATTGACTTGGGGGGGGTGCGCTGGGTATGGTCGAAACGTCCAGAGGGAGACTACGAGAGGAGTGCGATGCCGATCCCGACCGAGCTCGTTGGATCTTTGCCGCGCCCGATGAAGCTGCAGGAGGCGTACGCCGATTACGACGAGGGCAAGATCACCCTCGAGGAGTTCGAGGCGGCGCAGGACGCCGCCGCGGAGGATTCGATCAGGCGGCTCGAGGCGACCGGCGAGCCGATCGTGACGGATGGCGAGAATCGCGAATCTAGTTTCGCGACATACAACCTGACGGATACCCTCGCGGGCACCGGGCTCGGCGAGAACCTCGCCGGGGATGGCCAGTTCTTCGCCATCTTCGATGACGGTCATCATCGCCAGCTGCCGCGTCTGACCGGCGGCCCGTTCCGCTATAAGCGCTACGCGTCGGAGTTCGTCAAGAAGAACAAGGCGATCGCGACCAAGCCCGTGAAGCAGGCGGTGATCGCCCCGTCGATGATGATGCTGCTCTACCCGCTCGAGGAACAGCTGCCGGGCTATTCCCGCGAGCAGTTTCTCGATGACGTGATCAACGAGGCGGAGAAGGACGTCCGTGAGTGCTTCGCCGCCGGCGCGGCGCGCGTCTCGGTCGACTTCACCGAGGGTCGGCTGGCGAACAAGAACGACGCGCGCAACCCGTGGACGAACAAGAACATGCTGCAGGAGTTCATCGACCTCAATAACCGCCTGTTCGATCGCTTCACCGCCGAGGAGCGCAGGAACATCGGGCTCCACACCTGCCCCGGCGGCGACTGCGACTCGGTCCACAGCAAGGAGGTTCCGTACGAGCTGCTGCTCTCGCATATGTTCGAGATCAACGCGGGGTACTTCCTGATCCAGTGCGCGAGCGAGGAGGACCGCGAGGAGGTCTACCGGCTGGTCGGCAAGTACAGCCGCAATGACGCGAACGGTGTCCCGCAGGTCTGCTTCATGGGTGTGATCAACCCCCTGACGCCCGAGGTGGAGACGCCCGAGCACGTCAAGGACGAGCTGTTGCTGGCGGCCAAGCACATCCCGGTCGAGCGTCTGGGCGCGACCGACGACTGCGGGTTCTCACCGTTCAGTCGTGACGTGAAGCCCAAGCACGGCTCGCCGGACTTCGCTCGCGACGTCGCGATGCAGAAGATCGGCAACCGCCTCGAAGGCGCGAGGCTCGCCTCCGAGGAGCTCGGCATCTAGCGCTCCCTCGCTGCCGACCTCGCCGCTTGGCGGGGTCGGCCGAGGCGGCTCGCGATCGCGCGGCCGGCGGTTCTCCCGGAGAACAGGCAGCCACCGAGGAAGGTCCCCTCGAGTGCGTTGTAGCCGTGCATGCCCCCGCCGCCGAAGCCGGCGAGCTCGCCGGCGCCGTAGAGGCCGGAGATCGGATCGCCGCCCGGACGGAGCACATTGGCGTCGAGATCCGTCTCCAGGCCCCCGAGCGTCTTGCGCGTAAGGATGTTCAGCCGCACGGCGATCAGGGGTCCGGCCTCGGGGTCGAGCAGGCGATGTGGCGTGGCTACGCGGCTGATGCGATCGGGGAGATAGCGGCGCGCGGCGCGGATCGCCATCACCTGCATGTCCTTGCAGAACGGGTTCTCGAGCTGGCGATCGCGGGCGACGATCTCGCGCTCGATCGCCTCGCGCTCGAGTAGCGGCTCGTCGGTCAGGGCGTTCATGCCGCGCACGAGGGCGGCGAGGTCGCGCTCGACGACGAAGTCGGAACCGTGGTCCATGAACTTCTGGACCGGGCCGGGGATTCCCGGCATCACGCGTGTGCGGATCGTGTCGGGGATGCTCTTGCCGGTGACGTCAGGGTTCTGCTCGGAGCCCGAGAGCGCGAACTCGCGCTCGATGATCTGGCGTGTGAGGATGAACCAGGTGTAGTCGTAGCCGGTCTTGCCGATGTACGCGAGCGTCGCCAGGGTGTCGAACCCAGGGAACAGGGGAACGGGGAGGCGCTTGCCGGTCGCGTCGAGCCAGAGCGAGGACGGACCCGGGAGGATGCGGATGCCGTGGTGGCTCCAGATCGGATCCCAATTGCGGATCCCCTCGACGTAGTGCCACATGCGGTCGCGGCCGATCAGACTGGCCCCCGCGTGCTCGGCGATCTCGAGCATGCGTCCGTCGACATGGGCGGGCACCCCGGAGATCAGGTTCTTGGGCGGCGGTCCCAGGCGAGCGGGCCAATTCCGGCGGATCAGATCGAAATTGTGTCCGATCCCACCGGTGCTGAGGAGGACCGCCTGGGCGCGGGCCGAGAACTCACCCACCACCTCGCGCGAGCTGTCCTGCCCACGCTCGATCAGGTCCGCGGCCAGCACCGACCCGCTCACTCCCTCGACCTCGCCGCCGGCGATCATGATCTCGTCGACTCGGTGGCGGAAGGCGAAGGCGACCAGTCCGCGCTCGCGCGCGGCCCGTACACGCTGCACGAACGGCTCAATCAGGCCCGGGCCGGTGCCCCACGTGAGGTGGAAGCGCGGCACCGAGTTGCCGTGGCCGCTGCCCGTGGTCCCGCCGCGCTCCGCCCAGCCAGGGCTCGGCAGCACGCGTACGCCCATCGCGTAGAGCCAGTCGCGCTTCTCGAAAGTGGCGAACTCCACGTAGGCCCGAGCCCAGCGTCGCGGCCACTCGTCCTCGGGACGGTCGAACGCGGCGCTGCCCAGCCAGTCCTGCCACGCGAGCTCGATCGAGTCCCGGATCCGGACGCGGCGCTGCTCGGGGGTATCGACCAGGAACAGGCCCCCGAGCGACCAGAACGCCTGCCCGCCGATCGATGCCTCGGGCTCCTGATCGATCAGAAGCACGCGCCGGCCGGCGTCGGCGAGCTCTGCGGTGGCCGCCAAACCGGCGAGGCCGGAACCAACGACGATCACATCGCTGTCTTCGAGCCGGGTATGGTCGGATTCCACGTCTGCCCTTCCAGTGGTGGTGATCGTGCCGGCTCTGAGGATGCGCTCGTGCAGTTGCGGGCCGGATCGGGGGACACGTTATCCGCCTGCGTTGCCAGGAGACCCTTCCAGCGCGGATAATGCCCGTCGATGGCTTCGACCCTGGCCGAGTTCATCATCGACCGTGCCTACAGCGCGGTCGTTTCCATGGATGAGCACGGCCTGGTCACCGCTTGGAATCCGAGCGCGGAGGCCACGTTCGGACGGGGGCGCGACGAGGCGATCGGGCGACCGGTCGCCGAGTTGATCATTCCTGAGCGGCTGCGCACCGCGCATCAGGAGGGACTTCGTCGCTTTCTGGCCGTCGGGGAGGGCCCGATCTTGGATCACCGGCTGGAAATAACGGCGCTCCGGGCCGACGGGACCGAGTTCCCGGTGGAGTTCACGATTTCCGCGCTGCGGGACGGCGCTGCGTGGTCCTTCCATGCATTCATCCGCGACATCTCGCAACGCATCGAGGCCGAGCGGGAGCGCGAGCGGCTGGTCGAGGAGCTGCACAGGGCCCTACGCGGCAGCGAGCGGCGCTTCGAGGCGATCATCGGTTCGCTCAGCGACCCGGTGACCATTCGCGATCGCGAGCATCGCTTTGTGTACGCGAATCCGGCCGCTGTCGCCCATCTCGGGTTCGGGTCTTGGGAGGAGCTTCGCGACACGCCCCCCGCGGCGATCATGGATCAGTACACGGTCTCCGGGGAGGACGGCCGAGACGTTCGCATGGAGGACATCCCATCGGTACGGATCCTCCGCGGCGAACCGGCAGAGCCGCTGCTGATCCGGACCGTCCACCGCGAAACCGGCGTGCAGCGCTGGAACCTCCTGAAGTCCGCGCCGCTGGCCGATGAGGACGGAATCGTCGAGGCCACGATCACGATCATCGAGGACGTCACTGAGCAGACGCGCGCAGCGCTCCAGGGCGCCTTTCTCGCGGAGGCGAGCGCGCTCCTCGCCTCTTCGCTCGACTATGAGCAGACGCTGCGCAATGTCGCCGAGCTGGCCGTGCCGGAGGTCGCCGACTGGTGTGCCGTCGATCTGATCGACGAGGACGGGGACCGCAATTCGGTCGCCGTCGCGCACGTCGACCCGGCGCGCCTCAGCCTGGCGCAGGAGCTCCGGGAATACCAGCCCGCCCGGCTCGATCCCGAGCAGGGACTGGGCCTCGTCTTTCGTACCGGGCAGTCACTGCTCTATCCGGACATTCCCGACGACCTGCTGGCCAAGGGCGCGGTCGATGAGCGCCACCTCGAGCTCCTGCGCGCGGTCGGCTTTCGCTCCGCGCTGCTCGTGCCCGTGCGTGTGGGCGAGCGCACGCTGGGGGCGCTCACGCTGGTGAGCTCCGACTCGGGCCGGGTGCTCGATGACTTCGATCGCCAGCTCGCCGAGCAGGTGGCGGCTCGCGCGGCGGTGGCGATCGAGAACGCGAGGCTCTACAGCCAGCGTTCGTCGATCGCGCGGACCCTGCAACGGAGCCTGCTTCCCGAGCAGTTGCCCGAGATTCCAGGCTTTCAGCTGGCCAGCGCCTACCTTCCGGCGATGGAGGGCAGCCTGGTCGGCGGCGACTTCTACGACGCGTGGTCGGTCGGCGGCCGCTGGATGCTGATCATCGGCGATGTCACGGGCAAGGGCGTAGATGCGGCGGCCATGACCGCGCTCGTCCGCCACACAATGCGCACGGCGTCGGAGTTCCTGACCAGCCCGGCGGAGCTGCTCGCGCGCGTCGACGCCACGCTCAAGCAGCGTCCCGCGTTGTCGGTGTGCACCGCCCTGTGTCTGCGGCTCGAGGAAGATCGAGCCACGCTGGCCGTCGGCGGGCATCCCTTGCCGCTGTACATATCGGGCGAGCGGGTTAGCACGGTGGGCGAGCATGGGCCGCTGCTGGGCGCCTTCGCCGATGTCGCCTGGCGGGATATAGACGTTGACCTCGAGCCCGGAAGCACGCTCGTCGCTTACACCGACGGCATCACCGACGCGGTGGACGGGTCGGGCCGGCGCTTCGGGATCGAGCGGCTGTGCGATGCCCTGAAAGATGCCGGCGACAGGCCGGCCGCCGAAGTGATCGGGCGCCTGGTCCGCGCGCTCGAGGTCTTCCAGACCGGCGCGCACGCCGACGACACGGCAGCGGTCGCCGTCCATCGCCTGCCCCTCGCCGAGGCGCTGATAGATCCGTCCCGAGACGATTCGCATGCGACGAACGGGGAAGATCAAGACCGTCGTCTAGCGGGAGCGGGGCATGGTCAGACCGACTGAGTTCAAGATCAGGCGTACCACGACGGAGACCAACGTGACCTTGTTGATCACGGGCGAGCTCGACCTGAGCACGGTCCCGGTGCTCGCCGAGAGCATCGGCCGTCCCGCCGACATCGCGCAGACGCTGACCCTCGATCTGAGCGAGCTGAGCTTCATGGATTCGACGGGTCTGAGATTGCTGATCGAGCTCGATCAGCAGGCACGCCGAGAAGACTGGAAGCTGTCGTTGATCCGTCCAAGGCATGAGACGGCGGCGGCGGTGCTCCACTCCACGGGAGCCGACGCGGCGCTGCCGTTTGAGGACGCTGCGGATCGGTGATGAGTGCGTACGGAGAATCGCCGATTCGGATGGACGCTCCTACCCTTCGCATTAGCCTCGAGCAGAACCCGCACGCCCCCTCGCTGGCCCGGGCGGCGATCATGGGGTTCTCTGACGGCAGGGAAATCCCACCCGCGAAGCTGGCCACGCTGACCTTGCTGGTATCGGAGATCGTTACCAACGCGGTCATCCACTCAGGTGCCGCGCCCCACAGCGAGATTCTCCTGTGCGCGCGGCTGCTCGACCAGAGCGCCGTTCGGGTCGAGGTCATCGATCGCGGTGGCGGCTTTACGCCGGTGCCTCGAGACCCCAACCGACCAGGCGGCGGCTACGGTCTCTACCTGGTGGACAAGGAGGCCGAGCGCTGGGGAGTGGACCGCGAGGGCGGTACGCGCGTCTGGTTCGAGCTCGCGACGACGACTTCTCACTGATACGCGCCGGCATCCCAGGGACCCGTGGTGGGACGCGGATTGCCGGCGATGTCAGAGCAGAGCGGCACGAGCGCACCTGTGCACAGGCTCGTCAGGTTGGCGCCCGCGTTGATCACCGGGGACCCGGATGCCGGCGAGCCATTGGCGTTCAGCCCTAGGCTCGAGGTGGTGGTCGAGTGGCTGTCGGCGCCGATGCAGGATTTCCACGACGAGAACGCGCTGAACGGGAAGCTGTTGTACGCGGTGGGGGTGCTGCACACGAAGCTGTCGCCTCCGCCGGCCGCGTAGACGTTGTAGTCCGGGTAGCCGGCGGCGAAGACGGAGGACGCCGCGCCGGAGCAGCCGTCCACCACCGTCGTCGAGTTGCAGATGCTCATCAGCTGGTCGGCGGTGCTGAGCGCGTTGTTCTCGAACTCCATGTTGCCGGCGCCCGCGCCGTAGGCGCTGCCACCGGCCTGGAAGGCGGTGGAGGCGTTGATCGGACTGGTTGCCAGCAGCGTGTTGTTGAACGCATAATCGTGCCCTGAGCTGAGGTTCATCAGGCCGTTGTAGATGTAGCTGTTCGAGCCCGAGGTCTGGAATACGTTGTCGAAGAGGTAGAACGGGCTCGTGTTGTTCGCGCATTCGGTGCCGGCGTCATCTGACTGGAGGATCAGCATCGAGTCGGTGTCGGCCAGATTGCCGTCGACCACGCCGCCGAACGTGTTGTCGTAGATGTAAACGTCGTTGTAGTGCGCCTGGACCGCCCCGTCGCCCGTGTAGCACTGGATGCCGTCATGGTGGTAGTCGAAGCTCGAGTCATCCCAGTTGGCGAAGTTCTCGACCGTGTTGTTGTTGAAGTAGACGGGGCCGATCGAGCCGCCGGTCTGATTGGGGGCCATCCGCAAGCCTTCATCGATGTTGGTGATCGTGTTCCCCGAGATGTGGACGTTCGCGTCGCTGGGGAGGAACTGCTCGAAGATGGCGCCGTCGACGTCGTGGATCGTGTTGTTCTGAACGGTGATGTTCGAGCCGTTCATCTCGATCGCGTTCCCGCCGCCATTGGTGTCTGACGGGTTCGTCGAGGCGTTGTAGTAGTGGACGTAGAGGTTCGCGATCAACAGGTTCTCGATCGTGCAGCCCGAGCAGCCGTAGGCATCGATCCCGTTGGTGTTTCCCTGGTGGTTGGCCAGCAGGGTGCCGTTGGCGGTCGCCTGGATCTCGCCGTTCGAGCCGCCGTCCAGCGTGAGATAGGTATGGCCGTTGGCGTCGAAGCATCCGGCGGCCGGGCAGTAAGGCTCAGAGAGCGTCGCACCGGGCTGCCAGAGAATGGTGATCGGGTTACCGCTCGAGCCGGACCCGTAGGCGGTCAGCGGGCTGATGATCGTGCCGCACAAGCCGACGACGTCGCCCGGAGCGATCTTGCTCGACCCCGAGCCCCAGTTGCTCGCGGTGTTGAACCAGCTTGCGGACTCCTCGTTGGCGCACGAAGAGCCGTTGCCCGAGCCGGTGGCGCTCTGCCCGACGTAGAAGGTGTTCGCCGGTGGCGGCGTGGGCGTGGTCGGGGTCGTCGGGGTGGTCGGCGTGGTGGGTGTTGTGGGGGTGGTCGGCGTGGTGGGTGTTGTGGGGGTGGTCGGCGTGGTGGGTGTTGTGGGCGTGGTGGTCGTCGCAGCCGTGACCAGGTTGGTCGGGGTGGTCAGCCACGCGAGGCCGCTGCCGTGGGCGTTGGTCGCCGTGACGACGACGTCCATCCGCTCGCCCACGTCGCTCGAGCTGAGCGTGTACGTGCTCGAGGTGGCGCCGCTGATGTTCACGCAGCCTGCGCCCGCCGGGGTGCAGTCCTGCCACTGGTACGCGTAGGAGGTCGGACTTCCCGTCCAGGTTCCGGTCGTGGCCGTGAGCGTGTCGCCTTCGATCGTCGAACCGCTCGTCGTCGGCTGCACGCTGTTCGAGGGCGCGCTGCCATCCCCGGTCGGCGTGGTGGTAGTGGTGGGGGTGGTGGGAGTAGTCGGCGGAGTCGGCTTCGGCCGCGGATGATGGAGGGGCGGGGTCTTGACCGTGGTCGCGAGCGCGCGGGAGTAGACCCTGGCGTCGTCGATCAAGCCGCTGAAGTGGCGTCCCCAGACGCTGTCGCCGCCGACCTGGACGGGGCCGGACGAGGTGCTCAGGTCCCCGCGGGCCGAGATCGACGCGACCTGGCTGCCGTCGACGAACAGACGAAGCTGCGCGCCGTCATACGCGGCCTCGACGAAGGACCACGTGTCCAGGGAAAGCGCTGAGGAGGCCCTGACCTTTACGACCCTGCCGCCGATCGTGGCATACGCATCCGGCACCCTGTCCGTGGTCTCGAGCCCATAGGGGAAGACGCCTCCGCGTCGGGTCTTGACGATGATGTCCCGGCGACCGGACAGTGTCGACGTAGGCCACACCCAAGCCTCGAGGGTCATGGCGTGCGCGAGCTTCAGCTCCGCGGTGTGGTGAACCGTGACCATCGTGCTCCTGCCGTTGAACGACTCCGACTTCGCGACCGCGGCAGCTCCCGCGCTCGCAGCCGTGGCGACCGGGGCGGTCCCCGCAAGCGCGGTGCCGGCCAGCCCCGCGATCATCGCCACGGTCGTGACGACGGCGATCATGGGTGTGCGAGCGTGCATGCGGATCTCCTTGTCCCGATCGTGGCCGGCGCGCTGGGCGCGGACCGCGGCGCTATCGACAGGCGCCTACGGGCGTTATCCGGCCTGATCGTCGCCTCCATGCCGCTGCAAAAGGCCAGCTCCGAAGATTGGACGAACGGCCGGTGTGACCCCAGAAATCAGCGCTGGAACCTGGGCAGCGGTCTCAGCACGCCGGCCCCATACCATTCCCGGACACAAGAACCTCGATCCGGGAACCGACAGTGATCAGGACGGGCGATGAATATCGGGAATCGCTCCGGGACGGCCGAGCCGTGTGGATCGACGGTGAGCGGGTGCAGGACGTGCCCACGCATCCCTCGTTCAGGGCGATCGTCGACGCCCGGGCGCGGATCTACGAGCGAGCGACGCAGGAGGTCATGTCGTATCTCGACCCCGAGTCGGGCCAGCGCTGCCCGACCGCCTCGAAGCTGCCGCTGACCGGGGAAGACTGGCGTGCCAAGCGCGCGGCCGTCGACTGCGTGCTCGACGATCTCGACGGCATCGTCACCCGCGTGGGGGACGAGACGGTCGGCGAGATGTGGTCACTCTATGACGGCCAGGACGTCCTGGACGCAATCGACCCGTCCTTCTCCGAGCACATCCGCCGCCACGTCCGTGACGCGGCGGTCGGCGACCCGTTCCACGTCTCGGCGAACACTGATCCCAAGGGGGACCGATCACGCCGTCCGCAGGAGCAGGACCCCGACGTGCTGCTGCACGTAGTCAACGAGACCAGCGCTGGGATCATCGTCCGCGGGGCGAAGTTCGAGACCGCCGCCGCCTACGCCCACCAGGCGTTCGTGAAGCCGACGATCGGGGACTGGGGCAGTGCCGAGCTCTCCGACTACGCCGTCGGTTTCATCGCCGACATGGCCGCGCCCGGGATCAGGCACATCTGCCGCTCCTCGTTCGCGGATCGCGAGGCCGCCGACTATCCGCTCTCGAGCCGGTTCGACGAGATCGACACGATGATCGTTTTCGACGATGTGGAGATCCCGTGGGAGGACGTGTTCTTCTACCGCCATACCAGGGCCGCGGCGTTCATCCGCGCGACGCTGCACCGCTACAGCATGTTCCCGTTCGTCCAGCGACACCTCCGCTTCGCCGATCTGCTGGTCGGCGTGGCCTACACGAACGCGACCCAGACCGGCGTGAAGATGCATCAGGGCGTGCGCGAGAAGCTCGCCCAGCTCGTCTGCTACCGGGAGGGCATCAACGCCCACCTGACCGCGGCGATCGAGCTCGCCGAGGTCAGCCCCGGTGGGCTGCTGATGCCCAACCAGGCGCTGATGTACTCGGGGCGCGTGCTCGCCTGCTCGCAGCTTCCCGCGATGATGCATCTCGCTCGTGATCTGTGCGGCGGACAGCTGTGCGTCACGCCGAGCGCAGAATCGTTCGAGGACCCCGAGGCGGGGCCATGGCTGCACAAGTACCTGGCGGTGGGCGAGTTTCCCGCCGAGGAGCGTCGCCGCCTGTTCGCGTTCGCCCGCGATCTGCTCAATTCCGATTACGCCGGCCACCGGCTCACCTTCCAGCTGTTCGCCCAGGCGCCGGCGTTCTCGCATCTGCTCGCGGTGTACAACGACTACGACTTCGCGGGACCCGCGGACCTGGTGCGCCGCTACGCGGGACTCGAGCACCCGGTCGACGTACGCCCCGCGAGCGCGCGCGGGTGAGCGACCTCAACCTCATTCACGCCGCGCAGCTGGCGCGGATCAGCGATCACGGCGAGCCCCGGCGCGGCGTCGATCAGGGCGCCCTCGATCTCGTCGCCGATGGTGCCGTGATCATCCGTGACGGCACGATCGTGGCCGCGGGCGAGACCAATGAGTTACTAAGCGATTGGGCCGGGGACGTGCCGACGCTGGACGCTTCCGGGCGGACCGTGCTGCCGGGGCTGATCGAGGGTCATTCCCATCCGCTGTTCGCGGGCCACCGGCACAGCGAGTACGCGCAGCGCCTGGCCGGGGCCAGCCTGGCCGAGGTCGCCCGCGGCGGCGGGGGGATCTGGGCCAGCGTGCAGGACACCAGGGCGGCCTCCGATGTCGAGCTGCTCGAGAATGTCGATTACGCCTACCGGCGCATCCTCGCCGGCGGCGCCACGACGCTCGAAGTCAAGTCGGGCTACGGCCTCACCCCGACGCAGGAGCTGCGCCAGCTCGAGCTGCTGGAGCGGAGCCGGGCGCTCACGCCCCTGAGCCTGGTGATCTCGTTCCTGGGCGCCCACGTGGTCCCGGCCGAGATGGAGGGCGACGCCTACGTGGACGAGGTTCTCGAGCTCCTGCCTCGGGTGATCGCGCAGGGAATCAGCGCCTTTCACGACATCACCTGCGAGCAGGGCCTGTTCACTCCCGCTCAGGCCGGCCGCCTGTTCGAGCGCTCGCGCGAGCTCGGGGTCCCCACGAAGGCCCACGCGGACGCCTGGGCGAGCTCGGAGGGATGGCGCACCGCGGTGGCCGGTGGCGCGGTGTCCGCCGAGCACCTCACCTACACCCCGGATGACGAGATCCGGGAGGTCGGAGAGACCGACACCATCGCCGTGCTCCTGCCCCAGGCCGAGCTCGTCTACATGACCGACCGGCGCGCGAACGCGCGGCTGTTCATCGACCAGCGTGTGCCGGTGGCGGTGGCGACCGACTTCTGCTCCTCGATCCACGCCACCTCGCTGGCCAGCACGGTGGCCATCGCGGCGCCGTGGTTTCGGCTGACGCCGGGCGAAGCGATCGTCGCCGCGACGCTCAACGCCGCCTACGCCCTGCGCCTCGAGGCCGATCGCGGCTCGCTCGATCCGGGCAAGCGGGGCGACCTGACCGTGCTCTCGGTCGAGCACCCCAACGAGCTCTGCCTGGCCGTGGGGCAGAGCGTGGTCTCCGACGTCATCATCGCCGGCGAAGTGGTGCACAGCGCCGCGAGCGTCAGCTCATCGACGTCGTTCCGTGACACCAGAGGAGCCCTTCGATGACGCACACGCGGATCCGCCCATTCAATACCCGGGACACCTATCCCGAGCAGGCGCTCGACAACGACCTCAGTCAGGCCGTGGTCGCGGACAACCTGGTCTTCCTGCGCGGGCAGGTCGGACAGGACCTGGAGACGTTCGAGAGCGTCGGGATCGGCGATCCTGCCGCGCAGGCCGAGCAGGCGATGCGCAATGTCGAGCTGCTGCTCGGCGAGGCGGGCGCGCGGGTGGAGGACATCTGCAAGGTAACTGTGTACCTGATCGATATCCGCTACCGGGAACCGGTGTACCGGGTCGTGGGAGAGCATCTGCGCGGCGTCCACCCGTGCTCGACCGGCCTCGTGGTGAGTGCCCTGGCCCGGCCCGAGTGGCTGGTGGAGATCGACGTCACCGCGGTGATCCCCCGCGACCGTCTGCCGCGGTGATCTCCCACGACCGTCTGACTGATGCGAGCTGACCGGGGCGTGGTCGACGCCGAGGCGTTGGCTGGGTTCGCCGCGATCCCCGCGCCCACGGGCGCCGAGGCGGCCCGGTTGGATTGGCTCGAGCGGCGCCTACGCGACTGTCCCGGCGAGCGCCACCGGGACGGCGCCGGGAACCTGATCTGGCGCTTCGGTCCGAGCACCCCCGGGCTGCTGGTGATGGCGCATGTGGACACCGTGTTCCCGTCGGCCACGCCGCTCACATTTACCCGTGAGGGCAGGGACCTCGTCGGCCCCGGGGTGGGGGACAACGCGACCGCGGTGATGGCGCTCGTCTGGACGCTGGAGGCGATGCCGGTGCACCCGGCGCAGCTCGCGATCGCCTTCACGGTCGGCGAGGAGGGCCTCGGGAACCTACGCGGGGCCTTGCACGCCTGCCAGAAGCTGAGGCCCGCGGCGGCGATCGCGGTCGAGGGCCATGGCCTGGATGAGGTCACGACCGAGCATGTCGGGAGCACGCGGGCCCGGATCACGGTGACCGGACCCGGTGGCCACTCGTGGGGGGATCGCGGGACACCCAGCGCGATCCACGCGCTGGTGGGGATCGCCGATCAGCTCGCCGGTGAGAGCGCGAACATCGGCAAGATCTCGGGTGGCGGGGCGGTCAACGCGATCGCCGGCCACGCCGAGATGCTCGTCGAGCGACGCTCGCTCGACCAGGCCGAGCTCGATGCCTTCGCGGCGCGCCTGCGCGCGCTGGCCGTGCCGGCACCGTTGGCGCTCGAGTGCGAGATCGTCGGCCGGCGCCCGGCCGGCCGGATCGACCGCGAGCACCCGCTCGCGCGCGCGATCCGCGAGGTGCGCCGGGACCTCGGGCTACCGGACCATTGTGGGGCGGGATCGACCGACGCCAACGCCGCCGCCGCGCACGGGATTCCCGCGGTCTCGATCGGCTGCGCCCGCGGTTCGGGGATGCACACGCTCCACGAGCGGATCGACCTGCGTTCGCTGGAGCTCGGAGCCGAGCAGCTGAAGCGGGTGCTGGGCGCGGTTGGGGGTTGAGGGCGCCGGCGCGCGCCGGCGCCCCCGCCGCGGGTCAGCAGCCGGTCAGGTTTTGGCCTGATCGGTGTTCACGATCAACACGTTGCAGGTGGCCTTGTGCGAGATCTGGTTGGGCACGTTCCCCAAGGACAGTCGCCTCGCCCCGTGCATCCCCTTACTGCCGACCACGATCAGGCCGGCGTCGACGTCCGCCGCGACGTCGAGGAGCGCGTCGACCGGGTCTCGGGGGATCGCGTGCGTGGTGACCTCGACGTCGCGCATTCGTGCCGGGGCGGCGGCTTGGCTCAAGGTGGACTCGACCAGGGTGTCGGGCAGCGGCGCCCACACCTTGGCCGCGCCCTCGGGCGCACCTGAGATTCGTGCCCCCCGCACCGGCTCGTAGGCGGACACGATGTGCAGCCCGACGCCCAGCGCCTTGGCCAGGCGGATCGCCTCGTCCACCGCCAGCTTGGCGCTGTCGGAGCCATCAGTGCCGACAACGATCGAGTCACCCATCTAGGACGCTCCTCCAGAGTGGCATCAAAAACCCGCTAGACCCTACCGCACACCTGGCGCCCGGTCGAGTCGCGGCTTCACCCGCGCCTGAGCGCTTCGAGGCCGCCGCGCAGGAAGCCGATCACGTCGTCGATCACTCTCATCGCGTGCTCTGGTGAGAAGGGCTCCGGCGGGGCAGCCGGGTCGTGGAGGGTGTTGAAGGCGGCGAAGATCGAGCCGGCGACGATCTGAGGGCGGATGTCATCGACGGTGGTGTCGAGGTCTTCGGCGATCGCCTTGGCCATCAGCCGCTCGAGCGGGGCGTAGCGGGCGCGCTCATTGCGTTTGAGCATCTCGTCGTCGGCGACGATGCACTTGCGAAGGACCTGGGCACTATCCGGAGTGAGCGATCCGACGATGAACTCGCGGAGCACATCGAGGGCGGTCGTGCCCTCGGGGCGCTCTCGCAAAGCCTGCTCGAGGTGTTCCTCAACCTCGGTCAGGTCGTAAAAGAGGATGTCCTCCTTGCTTGGGAAGTAGGTGAAGATCGTCCGCCGCGAGACCTCGGCCGCGTCAGCGATTTCGGCGATCGTCGTGTGCTCGTAGCCCTGTTTGGCGAACAGCTCGAGCGCGACGTCGATGATCGTGTCGCGTGTCTTCTGCTTCTTGCGTTCGCGCAGGCCGGCACGCGGCGTGGTGGCTTCCATGTGCCGAAGCGTACCAGCGAAGCTGCACGGAAGTGACTTTTGCACTCAGTGTTGACTTGCGCATGCAGTCAGGCTATAACTGCACTGTCTGCGATTCTGCTCCCTGTGAAAGGCAACCCGATGCTGAGACTGACCCGCTGGACAATCGCGCACCGGCGGACCGTGCTTGCGCTGTGGATCGCCCTCGCGGTCGGCCTCCTCGCCGGGTCGCACGCGATCGGCACGCGCAGCAGTAATAACTTCTCGCTGCCCGGGACCGCGTCCCAGCGCGCGGTCGACCTGCTCAAGGACCGCTTCCCGGCCCAGGCCGGCGATTCCGATCAGATCGTCTTCCGCGCACGAACGGGCACGATCACCGCACCCGCGGTGAAACGGGCCGTCGTCGCGCTGATCGCTCGCGTCGAAAGGCTGCCGCACGTCACCGCCGTGGTCAGTCCGTATGCGCCGGGCGTCCACGCCATCTCCAAGGACGGCACGATCGCGTTTGCCACGGTCGGCTTCAACGAGCCGGCCGCCCAACTGCCGAAGGCGGCGGTGGACCGGGTGATCAATACCGCCGAGGCGGCTCGCTCCTCGGCTCTGGAGGTCGAGCTGGGGGGTCAGGCGATCGAGCAGGTCGAGCAGACGAGCATTGGCTTTGCCACCGCCGTCGGTCTGATCGCCGCGATCGTGATCCTCCTGATCGCGTTCGGGTCGGTCGTCGCGATGGGGCTTCCGATCCTGAGCGCGCTGCTCGGACTCGGCGTCGGTGTCGGCCTGATCGGTCTCGCGAGCCGTGTCGTCGGCCTGCCCAGCGTGGCGAGCGAGCTCGCGCTGCTGATCGGCCTTGGCGTGGGGATCGACTACGCCCTGTTCATCGTCACCAGATATCGCGAGGCGTACCGGGAGAACGGCGGCGACGTGAAGCGCGCAATCGAGCTCGCGATGAACTCCGCCGGTCGGGCGGTCGTGTTCGCGGGCATCACCGTGGTGATCGCGCTGCTCGGGATGTTCCTGCTCGGCGTCAACTTCCTGGACGGGATGGCCATCGCCGCGTGCATCGGCGTGCTCTCCGTGCTCGCCGCATCGCTCACGCTGCTGCCGGCGCTGCTCTCGTTCACCGGCGCGCGCGTCGGAAAGACTCGCGCGCGAGTCCGAGCGCGCCGCTCACCGACGCAGACGGGTTCGGTCTTCTGGAGGCGCTGGGTCGGCGCGATCCAGCGCCGGCCCGTCGTGGCCGCGGTCGCCGCGACGGCCTTGATGCTCGCGCTCGCAGCCCCGGTGCTCGGCCTGCGGCTCGGCACCAGCGACGCGGGCAACGACCCCGCCGGGCAGACCAGCCGCCAGTCCTACGACCTGCTCGCACGAGGATTCGGGCAGGGCTTCAACGGGCCACTGTTGCTCGCCGTCCAACTCCCCGCGGCCGGCCAGACCGGCGCACTGGGGAGGCTGACCGACGCCGTCGCGCACACGCCGGGCGTCGCCGCCGTCACACCCGCCCGGCTCAACCCGGCTCGCGACACCGCCGCGATCGACGTCTACCCCATGACCTCGCCGCAGAGCAAGCAGACCGCAAGCCTGGTCAACCGCCTGCGCGACCGGGTGATCCCGCCGATCGCCAAGGCGACCCGCCTGACGGTCTACATCGGCGGCGCCACCGCCACCGGAATCGACTTCTCCCATGTCTTGGCGAGCAAGCTCCCGCTGTTCATCGGCATCGTCGTCGCGCTGTCGGCGCTGCTGCTCATGGTCGTCTTCCGCTCGCTCCTGATCCCGCTCCAGGGTGCGCTGATGAACCTCCTCTCGATCGGAGCTTCTCTGGGCGTGGTGCAGGCGATCTTCGAGCGCGGGTGGCTCGGCGGCCTGCTCGGGATCCAGCCGGGCCCGATCGACGCGTTCATCCCGGTGCTCCTGTTCGCGATTGTGTTCGGACTCTCGATGGACTATGAGGTGTTCCTCGTCTCGCGCATCCGCGAGCAATGGCTCGAGCGCCACGACAACTCCGCCGCCATCCGCGAGGGATTCAGCCGCACCGGCCGCGTGATCACCGCCGCCGGCGCAGTGATGGTGTTCGTGTTCGCGTCCTTTGCGGCCAACCCCGCGCTCGATCTCAAGCTGTTCGGGGTCGCGCTGGCGAGCGCCGTCCTGATCGACGCATTCCTCGTCCGGCTGATCCTGCTCCCAGCGGTGCTGCAACTGCTCGGTCGCCGCACCTGGACCTTGCCAAGCTGGTTTGATCGCAAGCTTCCACATCTCGCGATCGAGCCGGCCACCGATGCCAAGCACACTCCCGCGCCGATCCCCGCCATCGAGGGAGCGACGTAGCATCATCCAGCCGACCGTCGTGGCCCCTCAGCAGATCTCACACCTCCAGGAGGATCACCCACAATGAGCAAAGTCATCTTGTTCTGCTACGACGGCTCGGCCGGGTCGAAGGCCGCGCTGCGTGCCGCCGACGAAGTGCTCATGCACCCCGCCGATGCCGTGGTGCTGACCGTGTGGATGCCGGCAGCCGTGCTACTGGCCCGAGCGGGCTCGTTCATCGTCGACGTGCCGAACGAAGACGAGGTTGACGAGCAAGAAGCCGCCTCGGCGCAACGGATCGCCGAGGAGGGAGCCGAGGGCGCCCGCGGGCGCGGCTACAACGCCTCGGCACGAGTCGCCCGCGCCCCCGAATCAGTGTCCAGAACGATCACCGAGGTCGCGCAGGAGATCGACGCCGGACTTATTGTCTGCGGCCAACGCGGACGCGGCGCGATACGCAGCGTGCTTCTCGGCAGCGTCTCGCACGAGCTCTCGATCCATACGCAGAGGCCGGTGCTGATTGCACCCGAGCATGCGCCGGAACCTGTTTGATCGAGGCCGGGTCTCACCCAACATGAGTGACGTTCTGGATCGCGCGGGCTCCTGCGTATACGTCCCGGTAAGGCGCGTAGAGGTCGCGCCGGCTCAGTTCGATGCTGCGGTCGCGGCATCGTTGGAGGACCTTTTGTGGGACCTTCGCCGTGCGGCGTCGTGTGAACGATTTCGGCGTCGCGCGGCCGAGCAAGTCGGCGAGCGGGCGCATCCGGCCTTGATCGAGCAGTGCGTGGTATCGACGCAGTGCGGAGCGATGCCGGGCCAGGAACAGCAGGCTCGCCAACCACGCGAGCAGGTTGAGCCGCGGATACCAGGTCAGCTCCGTGGCGGTCAGTGCAGGGTTGCGAAACGGTGGCGTCGTTCCAGAAACGGGCAGCTCCAGCCTGGCCTCCAACTCCGCGGTGAACGCCTCCGGGTCGTCCCGGAGCCACTCGTAGGGCAGCACGACTACATGCTCGGTTCCGAACACGCGCTCGTAGAGCGCCACCGCGGCGTCGTAGTCGAAATAGTCCTCGACACCTTCGCGGCCGCGCGGGCCGTGCCGGCGCAGGAAGAACGTGCGCGGGCTGAGGAATAGGCCGCCGCGCACGCCCTGCACATAGTGCGAGACGAGCACGCCTGGGAAGCCGCGGGTCACGATCAGAATCGTCGCTTCGCCGAATACCGACCGCAGGCGATGGCAGGAGCTCTCACGCCGTCCGACCACCGACGTGCGACGACTGTAGTCCGGGAGGGGCGCCGCGAAGTGTTCGGAGCTCGTCACGTGAATGCCACCGTCCTCGACGCTCGTAGCCGCATCATCCGGCGTCGGGAGTGAGAACGTCTCGCCGTCCGCCGGTAGTCCGACCACGGTGAAGGTCAGGCCGGGTCGCTCGGAGAACCACGCCTGGAGCGCCGTCGAGCCACATTTTGGAAAACCCACGTGGATGATGTGTCGTGTCATGCGAGTACCGGGAGATCCTCGTGCCGGGCTGACCGCCGCCATCGCCCGGAACTACAGGAGGTACGGGCGATTGGGGGAATCAATACGTCATCGGACGTGTACGGATGCGCGGCTAGCGGCACGAGAATCGGATTGGCGCCACTTCGGTCGCCAGTCCTGGTCAGGCGATGTGGTGTCGTGCCGTGCTCCTGCGTATACCTCCCGGTAAGGCGCGTAGAGGTCGCGTCGGCTCAGTTCGATGCTGCGGTCGCGGCATCGCTGGAGGACCTCGGGCGGTACCTTCGCCTCGCGGCGTCGTGTGAACCATCTCGGCGCCGCGCGGTCGAGCAAGTCGGCGAGCGCGCGCAACCGGCGGCGTTGATCGAGCCGTTCGCGGTATCGACGCAGCGCGGCCTGACGGCGGCCGAACAACGGCAGGCTTGCGTAGGCTACGAGTGCGCTGAACCGCGGATACCAGGTCAGCTCGCTGGCGGTCAGTGAACCGTTGCAGAACGGTGGAGTCGTTCCAGAACTGGGCAGCTCCAGCCTGGCCTCCAACTCCGCGGTAAACGCCTCGGGGTCGTCGCAGAGCCATTCGTAGGGCAGCACGACCACACGGTCCGTTCCGAACACGCGCTCGTAGAGTGCCACAACGGCGTCGTAGTCGAAATAGTCCTCGATACCTTCGGTGCGGTGGGGGCCGTGACGGAGCCGGAAGAACTTGCGCGGGCTGCAGAATCCGCCGCCGCGCACGTTCTGCTTATACGCGGAGGCGAGGACGCTTCGGTAACCGCGGGTCACGATCAGAATCGTCGCTTCACCGAATACTGACCGGAGGCGATGGCAGGAGTTGGTGCGCCGGGCGATTAGGGACGAATGATGACGGTGGTCAGGGAGGGGCGCCGCGAAGTGTTCGGAGCTCGTCACGTGAATGCCATGATCTTCGACGCCCGCAACGGCATCGGGCGTCGGGAGTGAGAAGTCCCCGTCCGCCGGGAATCCGACGTCGATAAAGCTCAGGCCGGGTTGCTCATCGAACCACGTCTGGAGCGCCGTCGAACCACATTTGGGAAAACCGACATGGATGATGTGGCGTGTCATCCGCGCACCGAGATCCTTGGAGATGCTTAGGCAGGCGCGCGGCATCATACTTCGTGGGGCGTCCCGTTGGAACTTATTTGATGGCGGCCTCGGCTTCGAGCCGGCGATCTCTCGGGGAAGGCCGGGTTCGATCGATGTCTGACCGACGTGACTGCCTCGGCCGAGCGCTGTCGAAGATCGGTACTTCTACGCGGACCAGTCCGTATTTACCGCCTACGCGCTGATCGCGTCTCCTGTCGATAGGCCGGTATGAGCCGCTCCAGGTTTCTTCCCCCTGTGGTGGTTCTGATCTTGACGATCGGAGCGATCGCGTCCATTTGGCTGCTGGCAGAGCGAGCCGATTCAAGCCGCCGGGCGCAATTGCAGATCAGCTCGTTGAAGCTGACCGTGTCTGACCTGCAGAATGCTCCGTTCGCTGCCGATCCACTCACAGGCGGTTCTTCGATAACCGCCCGAGCGCGGATCGCCGCTGATGAGGGGTTGATCTCGCGTGGCTTGACGGGGCGCTCCCAGAACGGCGTGGCGCCTAGCCTGTTGGCCGCCGGTCGCGCGGATTTGGTCAGGATCGAGCCTGTCATTACGACCATCTACCAGATCGCTACGCATGCCGGGGGGCTGGGAGCGGCCGGCGCTCGTGTCCCCAAGCTCAATGGGGTGCTGCTGGTTCGCTTAGGCGCACTCCGAAGCGTGCTCGGACAGATCAGCCGGACGGACGCCGCCGATGCAGTTCGCGCCCGCACACAGGGAACCTTCGGTGCCGCGGGCGCGATGCTGCTGCTGCTGGTGGCGTTTGCGTATTTCTACTTCCGTTCGGTGACGGCGCGGGGCGTGGTCGAGCGCCTGGCCCGAGAGAAGGGGGTGGAGGCGAGAACCGATGCGTTGACGAGCCTGCGCAACCGGCGGGCGCTGGCCAGCGATTTCGCGAGCGCAGTCGCCGAGCCACCGGGGGATTCTGAGCTGCTGCTGATCATGTTCGACCTCGATGGCTTCAAGCAATACAACGACACCTTCGGCCACCTGGCGGGAGACTCGCTGCTTCACCGCTTAGGCGGCCGTCTCGCTGCCGTCTGCGAAGCGCACTCGGGCTCTGCCTACCGGACCGGAGGTGACGAGTTCTGCGTCCTCGTCCGTTCCAGCCCGGAGACCGCCGAGCAACTGCTTGACGACACCGCCGCAGCGCTGCAAGCCAGCGGCGAGGGCTGGCGTATCGGCTGCTCGCAGGGTGCCGCATGGATCCCTTCCGAAGCAACCAGCGAGAGTGAAGCGCTGAAACTGGCTGACGAGCGCATGTACGCCCACAAAGCGAGCCGCTCGTCGGCAAGTCGGCAGGTCACCGATGCGCTCTTGCAGGTGATCACCGAGCAGGACGCGCGCCTCGACGATCACGTTGAGCGTGTGTCACATCTCGCGGGCGCGCTTGCCCTGGCGCTCGGCCAGCCCACGCACGAGATACAGCGGATCTGCCTAGCCGCAACGCTGCACGACATCGGTAAGACCGCAATCCCCGCCGGGATCCTCGACAAGCCCGGTCCCCTCGACGACCAAGAATGGAAGTTCATACGCAGCCATCCCATAAGCGGAGGGCGCATAGTCTCGGCCGCGCCCGCGCTGGCAAGCACCGCTGAGTTGATCCACTCAAGCCACGAGCGCATCGACGGCCGGGGATACCCCGACGGACTCACAGGCTCCGACATCCCCCTCGGCGCCCGCATCATCGCTGTGTGCGACGCTTTCGACGCGATGACATCCGACCGGTCCTACCGGCCGGCGATCAGCGTTGAAGCGGCGCTTTCGGAGCTCAAGTGCCACGCCGGCACCCAGTTCGACGCCGCGGTGGTCGAGGCGTTCTGCCAACAGGTTGCCCTGCACCCACGCCTGGCTGCGAGCCACACATGAATGGCGAGCTCGCGGCGGCGCGTGGCCTGACGTCGAGCGCGGTCTGCGTCAGGACCTGATGCGAGGGGCGATCTCGGCGGCTGCCAGCTCTATCTGTCGCGGCTCGTCGCCCAGCAGCCAGAGGTACACGCGCTGACACCCGCTGCTCGCATACCGTGAGAGAAGCTCCGCGCAATTCTCGGCGGAGCCCACGCAGACGCGCTCGCGGAGCTCGTCGACGGGGCGGTTCAGCAACGGGGCGAGCACATCCGCAAGGATGCGCTCGCGCTCGGACTGGCTCTCTGTTATCCAAGTCCACATCGTTACGAGTGCATTCGGGAACTGCTCAGCGTGCCGGCCCTGGCGGCGAAGCTCGTCGCCCAGCAGCCCATTGGCGGAGGCAAATTGGTCGGGAGTGGTGT
>Ga0302314_10004817_pt1 | contig 24747 bp, 19 predicted proteins | sample III_Palsa_N2_3_FD_200533 | JGI IMG/M metagenome (GOLD analysis project Ga0302314, IMG submission 200533) | Peat permafrost microbial communities from Stordalen Mire near Abisko, Sweden - III_Palsa_N2_3 | ecosystem: Environmental > Terrestrial > Soil > Palsa > Peat permafrost | place: Sweden... | reverse complement strand
GGCTCACGAATTCAGAAGAGAAGGACAGGAAAATGGCGACCATTCAACCGACCGACCAGGACGCCCTCAAGGCCAAGGAAACCTATTCCCTGATCGCCGCCGACAAGGTGGAGGGCACCACGGTCTATGACGCCAAGGGCGAGAAGATGGGGTCGATCCATCGGATCATGATCGACAAGACGAGCGGCCGGGTCACCTATGCCGTGATGTCGTTCGGCGGTTTCCTGGGCATCGGCGACAAATACCACCCGTTGCCCTGGAACATGCTGACCTATGACGAACGCCTGGGCGGCTACATCGTCAATCTCGACCGCCAGCGCCTCGAAAACGCTCCGGCCTATGCCGAGGACGAACTGGCCTGGAACGATCCGAAGTTCGGCACCAGCGTGACCGAATATTACGGTCCGTTCCTGCACTGACCAAAGCGGCCCGGCGTTCACAACGCCGGGCCGTTTGCTTCCTACTGGAAGGCCGGTCCGTCGATATAGGAGAAGTAGATCTTCTTCTGGCTGTAAGACACCAGCACATGGTGCGACTTCAGGAAATCGACGCCCAGCATCATTTCCTGCACTGTGTTTCCGCGGTCGACGAAGGAACCGGTGCTCGACTTGAATTCCGGGAAGCGCTGATAGCGCAGGGCGCCGCCCTTCACCACCTCCTGATCGAGCGAAACGCTGTCGAACTTGCCCTCCCAGACCTCGGGAGGCTTGCGGATTTCGGCGCCGATCTGGGTTTCGCCGTTCATCTGCACATTGGCGATGCGTTGATAGAGGCCCATTTCGTAGGACAGCGAGATCACGTCGGTCGGAAGATGATCGACCGCCACTTTGGGGTCGCTGTCCCGGTTGACGCCGACACGCTGGGCGGTGCGGGAGGTCAGCGTCGAGTAAGATTCGCCGCTGTCCAGTACCGCCTTCACCTCGTCTCCATTGACCTTGACGTCCAGCAGATCGTTCTTGCCCATGGCCGCGACATTGTACTTGTCGCTCCAGTAAGCCAGGTTCGCGTCCTTGCAGGCGGCCGGCTGCGGGCTGAACAGCGTCAGCATGTTCTTGGCGAGGTCGATCTCGACGTCGAACTGGCCCAGCAAATCGCGGCCGAACACGGCGACCAGATCCTTGGCGCCGAGATCCTGGCGCTGCCCCATCACGATGAAGCGGATGTCCTTCAGCCCGAGCAGGCCGATCACCGCTTGGCCGATGGTGGTGTCGCCGACCGATTTTCCGAGATTCTGCGCCTTGACCCAGGTTTCCCGACTGTCCGTGACGTTGAGCCCCATCTCTTCCGCCGCCGGCGCCAAAATAAAGGTGTGCGGCAGGGCCGTATCGATCAGGAAGCGGACCTTGTGTCCGTCGAGCGATCCGCCGACCGTCAGCTGGTTATTGTCGCTCTGCACCGGCATGGCGACCACCTTCTGCAGGTCGCACGCGGCCTCGGCGCGTCCAAGTATCGCCAGGGCCATCGTCCCGGCGGCAACATACGTCCTGATCCTCATGGCTGATCTCCACCCGGAAGAGTATCGGTTGCAAGGACTTTCAAACGCGGGTGGTAACTCGTCAAGTGTTACAAATAACAGTCGCCGATCAATCGACCCTTACCGCTCCAGACTTTTCCATCAGCGCCTGGCCGTCGGGGCCGGTGGCGAATTCGACGAACAAGCGCTTGGGTTCGCCGGTCTCCTCGCCCTCCTCGACCAGATTCAGCGACCGCACCAGCGGATAGCGCGACGACAGGATGGTCGCGTCGGTCACCGGCACGCCGTCGATGGTCAGCGCCTTGACCGTGTCGGTCAGCCCGTGCAGCCCGACGAAGCCGATAGCGTCCCGATCGGCCGCTACCGCCGCCACCAGATCGGCGGTCTTTTTCGTCTCGCGCGCCGTGGCAGCCACCTTGGCGCCGCTCAGCACGATCTCCTCGAAGCTCTGCAGCAAGGCCGAGCCCGGGTTGCGGCTCACCATATGGACCGGCCTGCCATCTGGCCAACGCGCCATCTCGCCCGTGAAAATGGCGCGAAGCTGGTCCTTCGACAGATCGGCAAGCGGATTGGCGCGATTGACGATTGCCACCAGCCCGTCCCGCCCGATCATGGTCACCCGCAGTTCGGGGCGATATTCCTTGGGAACCAGGTCGCGGGCGACGGCGGCCAGGTCGATGGCGCCATGATCGACGGCGGTCAGGATGTCCGCCGAAGTGCCGCCCGAGATCTCGACCTTGATACTGGGGTTGCGCCGCTCGAATTCCTCGGCCAGCTGGCGAGTGTAAAACACCATGGTGGTGGAGCCGGCGATCAGCAGCTTCTGCGCCGGCAAACAGCCGCCATCCCCCAGCACGGCGCGGCTGATCTGCGTACATCGCAGAGTTTGCAGAAGCTGGCGCGCATCTGCGGCGCCGGCCGGCGCCGCGGCCAAGGCCAGCAGCAGCGGGACCGCCAAAACGGCGCGGGCTCTCATCGGCGGTCCCCGATATAGGCGGCGCGCACCCGCCCGGCCTCGGCGCGGCCGGCCTCGCCCAGGCAATAATCGAGAAAGGCCCGGGCCGGCGCGGACAGAGGCTCGACATAGGCCAGCGCGATATCGCCGGTAATGCCGTAACGACCATCGCCGATCGTCTCCTCGCGCGCCTCAACCCCGCCGACCTTGAGCGGCTTGACCACGCCGGTCAGGCGGACCAGCGCCATATAGCCGATCGCCAGCGGATCATGCGTCACCGTCTCGCCGACCTGCCCCGGAGCGACCGTCCTGGCGTCGGGCGTAACCTCGTGCGGTCCGCCCATCACCTTGGCGTTCCAGACCTGGAAAGTGCCAGCCATGGCGTCCTCGCTGGCCACCACATGGATCGGCTGGTTCGGCCCGCCCAAATCCTTCCAATTGACGATGCGCCCGGCATAGATGTCGCGCAGCTGGACCAGGCTGAGATCGGCGATGGGATTGGCGGGATGGACCACCGGCACCACGGCGTAGCGCGCGATCGGGGCGCGGCGCAGCGGCATGTTCTCATCCTCGGCCAGTTCCGAGAGATCGTCGGGCAGAAAGTCGCCCGAGACCATGCCGAGCGAGGCCGATTTGTCGAGCACGCTCTTGACGCCAAGCCAACTACCGCCGCCCAGCACGACGATGCGGCTGCCGGCATGGTCGGCCATATAGCGTTCGGCGAGGATCTGCATGGCGGGCAGGAAGATGGTGGTGCCGCGCACCTGCACGGAACGGGCGGGCGCGGCCTGATCCGCCAGCCCCGGACCAGCCGACACCGCGAATAACAGCAAGGCGCCTAGAATGGCGCGGCCTTTTCCCATCCGGTTGTTTCCCACCCCCCGGGTACTCATGGCTGCCATTGTGGCGGACCGCCGCCGCCGAAGGCAAGGTGCTATTGGGGTAAGGTCCAGCGATACCGGACGGTCATCCACAGACTCGCGGCCTGGCCATCGACCGTTCCCGGTATGAAACGACAGGCGGCGAGCGCGGCGCTCGCCGCCTCGTCGAGAGCGTCATGGCCGGAGGACCGGGTGACGCGGCTGTCGGTGGCGTGGCCGTCCGCATCGATCAGCAGTTGGAAATCGACCGTTCCCTCCTCCCGCGCGGCGCGGGACTCGGCGGGATAGACCGGTTGAGCGCAGGTCTGGCTCGTATCGATCTTCGGCGGCACCATCGCCGGGGCCGGAGGAGCCGGTTGCTGCGGCACGCGATAGACAGGATTGATGATCTCATATTGTCCTGCCGACACACAGCCCGGCGCCAGAACCGCCAGACAGAGGAACAACCCTCTCATCGGTCGAGCCGCCAACGGTAATGGAGATGCCCCCAGGAGCGCTCGGGCTTACCGTCCACCGTGCCCGGGGTGAAGCGGCACAAAGCTAGGGCAGCGCGCGCGGCCTCGTCGAGGCGCGGATGGCCGGAACTGCCGGCGATGCGGCTGTCGGCGACGCGCCCATCGAGATCGATCAGGAATTCGAGATCGACCACGCCCTCCTCGCCCATGCGGACCGAGACGGCGGGATAGTTCGGCAGCTTGCAGGCGCGCGCCGCGTCGATCACCGGCGCTACCCGCACCGGCGCCCCGGGCGATTTTTCCTCGGCTTCCCGGGCCGGCAGGGGAACCGGGATGATGTCGGTGGTGACTTGGCTCATTTGGCTCTGAGTGGACACCTTGATCTCGGGCAGCGGGATCGACGCCAGCGGAGATGGCAGCAATTTGGTGGGCGCCGGCAAAGGCGGCGGCGGATCGAGCGGCTTATCGTCCTGGATCACCCGCACTTCGGTGGCGTCGCGCAGCACCTGCACGACCGAATGGCCAAGGCCGGTGATCACTGCATAGAAGAGGGCGGCATGTATCAGAAGCACCAGCCCGGCATTGGCGAGCTGGCGGCGCGGGCTGGTCGGCTGCTTGAAGTCGGACATGCGGAACACTCCCAGGCTGAGACAGGAGGCGGCGAAACGAAGCGCGCGATGCATGAAGATCAGGCGGGTCCCGGCCCCGTCGGGCACGAGTTCGCAGCGGATGACGGATTTGGGTGCCCCAGCGCCCTGCCAGCTATATTCCAGCAGAAGCGGCGGCTGCCAGGTCACCACTCGCCCGCGCATCGGTTCGGGCGAATCGATAAAGAGTTCATACCGGCCGCCGACGAAAGGTTCGACGCGGGCCTCGCCCATCCAGTCGGCCAGGCGCGCCGGCTCGGTCAGCGCCTTCCAGACCGTTTCGGCGGATCGATCGTAGCGCCGCTCATACCGCAATCCGGCGGCGGAACCGTCACGAATATAAGCACCGAGGTCGCTACGATCGCGCATATCAGTCGCTCCGGCTGAGATGGTCACCCAAGGCATCGAGCTTGTCGGCCCAGAAGCTTCTGAACGGCGCCAGCCAGAGGTCGAGCTCGGCCAGTGGGGCCGGATCGAGGCTGTAAATGCGGCTGGGCCCGTCCACCCTCACCCTCACCAGCCCGGCCTCGCGCAGGATTTTCAAATGCTTCGAAACATTGGGCTGCGGCAGCGCCAGCGTCTCGACCAGCGACCCGGCGGAACTCTCGCCCCGCTGAAGCAGGGTCAGAATGTCCCGGCGGACGGGATCGGAGAGGGCGGCGAAAGTGATCATGGAGTTATATTCCATTTTAGGAATATAACTGTCAAGGAATATGATTTCAGGAAGACGGCGGCTGGGCCAGCAGATACAGGGTCTCGGTCGAATAAGAGATGAACACCCGCTTGGTACGCAGGAACGAGTAGCCGAGGCTCAGATCGGCCGCCAAATTGAAGTCTCCGATCACGGTATGAAACTCCCGAACGGCGACTCCGCCAATCTTCACGTCGCTGAAGAGATGCGCATGGTACTCCTTTTGCCCCATGCCAACACCCGAAGCGGTCCCGCTACGTTCCTTCTGAAGAATGTCCGGAGTCAGGCCGACACGCTCCGCCGCCGAGCTTTTCAAGGCGCTGACGCCGGCTCCGGTGTCGAGAAATCCTTCGAAGCGATGCCCTGCTATCTCGACCGGAAAACGCAACAGGTCGTCGCCGTCGCGGTTGACCGACAGAGTCGCGAAAGCTCCAGACCAGGGTGGGCCCGACGCGCGGCAATCGGCCGGAAGATAGAAGGCGATCTTCTTGTTGGCCGGATCGTAGTCGAGATCGAAATGGGAGATCAGGTCCGCTCCGATCATTCCCGCATAGTCAAGATCGCGCCGGTCATGCCTGACGGTAGACATGAGGGTCGTGGCGCCTGTTAGGCGGATATCCTTGAATTCCTGACCCGCGACCACCAATGAGCGCACAAGATAGATATCGGATATGGATTGGCCGGCGACGCCGATAGTACGGCCATGCTTCTTTCCGGAGGTCGGCAGGTCGAGACGATCGGCCGCCTCGGGAGAAATCCACGACTTCTCGGATCCTGTATCGATGCCCATACCCACACGGTAGCCGTCGATCATCACCTCGATCACCGGCGTATGGCCGTCGAGATCGAAGCGAACCGGCAACACGGCGATCGCCAGGCGCTGGCACGAGGCCTGCACTTGCGGTGCCGGTCCGGCCGAACGCAGCGGCGGCGCCGGAGAGGAGGCGCATCCCTGCATCGACAAAGCCGACAGAAGCAGGACGATGGCGGTACGCTGTTTCACTCAGCCCCCCTTTTTGAATTTCTCCAAAAAGTAGAACTGATAGATGCTACGCGCGCAACAGCTGTCTGCGACCGCTCACCCGCCGACAGCCGTCCGTCACCGCAGCGGCACGTCGAGATAACACCCGAACTCGCTGACGAAATTGACTGCGATGCAGCAATGAACGCGGCCCTGCTTGTCGTCGAAGCTCGCCCGCTCGCCGGTTGGAAACAGCGGCTGATGCCAGACACCGGGATCGATATGCAGCCCGAACGAGCCGTCGCAATAAAACGCCACGAAATCGTCGGGCGTGATGTCGTCGCCTGGTTTGGCGAGAAGGGCGACATAAGCGGCGGCTTCACGGGGCGAGAAGATCTGGCCGCCATCCGGATGATAGTTCGCCTCATGGGTAAAGATGCGGCTGGTGTCGGCGGGCGCCCGGCTCTCCGACGCGGTCGCGGGATCGGCGAACCAGCCGGTGATATAGCTGCGCCCGACGGCGTGGTTCACGGCATGCTGGATCTCGCCGCGCCGCACCATCTCGAAACGGTCTTCCACGATGCCGCCCTCATTGCCGGTACCGGGAACCACCGGACGCCAGCCCGGCTGCGGCCACGTCACGATGGTGACCCGGCCGGAGGCGAAATCGGGGACGATGTGGCCAAAGCCGCGCAGGGTTTCGGCCGTCGCGACCACCAGCGGCACCCTATGGGCGCGCACGGCGCCGCTTGCGATCGAGGGCGGGGCGGCGAGGTCGATCTCGGCGAAGTTCGATAGCATCGCGTCTCCTTGGGTCGGACTATGGCCGCTCGCCCGCCGCCAATCGCCCCTCGATCTCGTCGAGCAAGGCCGGCAGGTCGCGCACGCTGTCGATGATGTAATGCGCCCCCGCGCCGCGCAATTCGGCGGCTGCGACTGCGCGGCGGGCGGCGAAGTCGGTGGGGGACAGGGCGGCGGTGTCTTCCGCCGACAGACCGAAAGTGCTGCCGGTGGTGGCGACGCCGATCGTCCAGCAGCCGGCCGAGACGCCCTCACTGATGCCGGGCGCGGTGTCGTCCACCTTGACCGTCGCCCAGGCCGGCCAGACTTCCAGCTCGATGAAACATTGATAGACCATCAGCGGTCCGGGACGGCCCTGCGGCAGGTCGCTGGCGGTGACCAGGCAGTCGGGCGCGTAGCCCTGCTCCGCCGCCAGCGGCAGCAGCGCTTCCATGGTCAGGCGGTCATAGCCGGTGGTCGAGCCGATCTTGAGGCCGCGCCCGCGCAGCTCCGCCGCCACGCCAGCGGCGCCGGGGATCAGCTGGGCGTGGTCGGCGACCGCGGTTAGGGTCATCGGCAGGAACAAAGCGTGCAGCTTATCCACGTCGGCATCGGTGAACGGCGCGCCGTGGATCTTTTTCCAGGCCTCGGCAATGCGCGGCAGGCACCCGACCGACTGGATATGGCGCCATTTCGGCGTGCCCATCGGGCCGCGCGCCTCGGCCTCGGTGATCTCGATACCGACTTGCGAGAAAGCCCGGCGGAACACGTCGAGCGGCGCCAGGCTGCCATGATCGACCATGGTGCCGGCCCAATCGAGAATAACGGCTTTCAGTTCCATGTCGCCTCCAGAGGGTCGGGTTCGCCCAGCAACGTCGCGATGCCTTCTTCGCCGATGGCGAAACCGGTACTCATGCCGGTGCCGCTCGACACCAGGCTCAGAAGAATGTCGGGCGCGACGCGGTCGAGGAAGGCGGTCTCCTCGGCACTGGACGGATAGACACCGGTCCAGCGCTCGATGACCGGCAGCCCTTCGGGCAACGCCAGCAGGGCGCGCGCCTCGCGCAGGATGATCGCTTCAACGTGGGCCGCAGCGAAGGGATCGGGCGTGGCGGCGTAGTGATGGCTGTCGCCGATCACCAGACTGCCGTCGGCCGATTGCACGACGATCAGATGGATGCCGTTCTCCAGCGCGTCGGCGGCCTCGGCCTCCAGCACCTTTTGCAGGGCGGCGGCGCCGGGCTGGGCGGCATAGCCTTCGTAGCGGATCAGGCTGAGATCACCCATCACCGTCGCCGGTAATGTCCAGCCGGGCGCGGCCACGCGCAGCATCTGCAGCTTGCATAAGCGCAGGCGGCGCGCCGCCAGCCGCTCGGAGAACAGGCTGATCAGATCGGGGCCGGGACAGACGATGATATGGCGGGCGGCGATGCGGCCGGCGGCGGTGTCGACCGCGCCACTCTCGACGCCGCGCACCACCGTGTCGCGGAAGAAGGTGACGCCCCGCGCCGATTCCAGCCACGCGGCCAAAGCCGGGATGGCGGTGCGCGGTTCGACCCGGCGCTCATGCGGGCTCCACAGGCCGCCCAGCACGCCGGGCGCGGCCATCGGCAGGTGGGCCTCGATCTCGCGGGCGGAGAGCAGACCGCAGTCGGCGCCCATCTCGCCGGCGGCGAATTGCTCGAGGACGGCCATCGCTTCCGGCCGGCGTGCGACGACAGCGAGATCGGAATGCAGCATCGGGATGCCGGCCTGCGGCATCACCTCGTCCCAGACATCGCGGCTGAAGCGGGCGCGCCGCCAGGTGCGCCCCTCGCGCTGGCCGGTGACGGTGACGAAACCGAAATTGCGAATCGAGGCGCCGTTGGCCTGATGGTCGCGGTCGATCACCGCGACGGAGAGGCCGCGGCGCGCCGCGGCGAGAGCATGAGACAGGCCGACGATCCCGGCACCAACCACCACGACGTCGAACCCTTGCTGCGCCATGCCGCTGAAACCCTATGATTTATCTATTGCGGCGATATCAGCGGCCGGACATATATTAGTCAATTCAACAGAAACAATATCAGCTATAGATGAAATCTATAAACGTTTCGCTTTTGCGATCCTTCCATCACGTCGCGCTGCAGGGCAGTTTCTCGCGCGCTGCCCGGGTGATGAATGTGACGCAGCCGACTCTCAGCCAGCAGGTCAAATTGCTGGAGGAGACCTACGGCGTGCGGCTGCTGGAGCGCACCGGGCGCGGCGTCCAGCCCACCACCTTGGGCAAGGCGCTGTTCGAGGTCACTCACCGCCTGTTCGAGATCGAGCAGGAGGCCGCCGAATTGCTGACCGGCGCCAAGCGCCTGACCTCCGGCCGCATCCTGATCGGCGCCGACGGCCCCTTTCATGTGGTGCCGCTGATCCGCCGGTTCCAACAGATACATCCCGGCCCCGAAGTGGTCCTGTCGCTGGGCAATTCCACCGCCATGCTGGCCGATCTGCTGTCGACCAGGCTCGATGTGGTGCTGGTCGCCGACTTGCCGGGCGATTCGCGGCTGTTCGTCGTGCCGCTGCGGCGCGATCCGGTGATGGCCATGCTGCCGGCCGGCCATGCCCTGGCGCGGCGCCGGGCGCTGCGCCTGCAGGATCTGGGGAGCGAATTATTGATCATGCGCGAGTTGGGCTCGGTGACGCGCAAGGTGGTCGAACGCGGCTTTGCCGAGGCCGATCTGGTCCCGAGCCGGGTCATGGAAATCGGCAGCCGCGAGGCGGTGCGCGAGGCAGTCGCCGGCGGCATGGGCATCGGCTTCGTCTCCGCCTCGGAAACCATGCCCGATCCGCGCGTCGCCCTGCTGCCGGTCTATGGGGTGCGGATGGATATCGACGAATATGCCGTCTGCCTGCGCGAGCGCCGCAACCTGGCCACGGTGAAGGCCTTCCTGCAGGTCGCCCAGGACGCCGCCAAGCTCAATCAGGGGATCCCGGTTTGAGGGATTGGGACGGGACGTGATCGACGCTTTCACTTTTTTCTTTTTTCCAGGACCCGTAGTGGGCACATGAGGGGACCTTTGGGTTCCCTCATGGGTTCACGGAGGGTTGCGCGCTTGCGCGCCCACAGCCGGTGGGGCTCGGCGATGTCGGTGTGAGTGATCGCACGACCGTCTAACCGGATCCGCAGCGTGAGTGTTTCGCTTTGGCTCATGTCGAAACCAAGAGGTTTCAACACGATCCAAAGCGACCTGGAATCCCGCCTCGGCACGGATCGACGCTCTTACCTTTTTCATTTTTTCCCAGGACCCGTAGTGGGCCCATGTGGGGACCTCCTTCAGGTCCCCACATGGGTTCACGGAGGGTTGCGCGCTTGCGCGCTCAAAGCCGGTGGGGCTCGGCGAGGTCGATCGGAAGCGATCGCACGACCGTCTAACCGGATCCGCAGCGTGGGTTTTAGGGCACGGCGCTGATCAACGGTAAAGCGGCTACCTTTTCCAACCCTGCGTGCGCCTCAACAGAACGCGCTCCACCCCCATATGCACCAACCGCAACCCCGCCGAGCTGGCAAAAATCACCATGCACAGCGCTGCGGCGGCAGCCACCGTGCCGGATTCGTCCATATTGAGGATCGCCACCGAGGCCGGCTTGCTGTCCGGACTGTAGAGGAATACCACCGCCGAGACGGTGGTCATGGCGGTGACGAACAGATAGATCGCGATATCGAGGATCGCCGGTAGGCAAAGCGGCACGGTGACCCGCCCGAAGGTGCGCCACAGCGGCACCTTGAGACTGGCCGAGACCGCCTCGTATTCGCCGTCGAGCTGCTTGAGCGCGGTGGCGGCGGTCAGATGGCCGACGCTGTAGAGATGGACGCAGGTGCAGACCATCAGCATCGCCATGGTGCCATAGAGGCCGCTCAACGGATTGCCGGGCCGGTCGAAGAAGAAGATGTAGCCGAGGCCCAAGACCATGCCGGGCACGCCGAGGGGCGCCATCGCCAGGCCGCGGACTAAACGCTTGAGACCGGCGAAACCGGGCAGCTTCTCGGTCAGATAGGCGCCGCCGAAGGTCAGCGCCGTGCCCAGCAGGGCGGTGCCGGCGGCCAGGATCAGCGAATGGCCGAAACTGCCCCAGCCGGCCTCGTCGAAACGGCCGAAATCGTAATTCTTCAGGGTCGGCGTCAGATTATACGGCCAGAAGGTAATGAGGCTGACGAAGGCCCCCATCGCCACGATGCCCAGCAACAGCGCTCCGATCACGCCGCAATAGGCCATGAAGCCGCTATCCGCCGTGCGGTCGCGCGCCGGGCGGAACAGCACGGAGCGCGCCGACAGAAGGGCTTTCTGGCGCTTGGCGCTCCAGTTCTCGGCCCATAAGGCTAGCGAAACCGGGATCAGCAGGGCCAGCCCGACCACCGCTCCGACGCCGAAATCCTGCAATCCCACCACCTGCTCGAACACTTCGGTGGCCAGCACCGGATAATGGCCGCCCAGCACCATCGGAATGCCGAAATCGGACAGGCTGCAGGTGAACACCACGAAGGCGGCGCTGACCAGACCGTATTGCGCGCCCGGCAGGGTGATCGTGAAGAACCGCCGCACCGGTCCGGCGCCCAGCGCGCGGGCGGCCTCGTAAAGCCGGGCGTCGCTGACCGACAAGGCCGTGGTCAGGATCAGCACGGCCTGGGGAAAAGCGGCGAAGACCGAGGCGACGACGATACCGATCGGGCCATAAAGGCTGTGCCCCACCATGACCCCGCGCAGCATTCCCTTATTGCCGAACAGATAGACCAGCGACAGGGCCGGCAGCAGCGACGGCGCCAGCAGCGGCACCCCCGCCACGGCGCGGAACAGAGCCTTGCCCGGCATGGCGGAGCGAGTCAGGCCGAAGGCGAAGGGAAAGGCCAGGGTCAGCGTGATGAGGGTGGTCAGCGCCGCGATGAAAAGACTGTGATGGGTCGCGCCGATCAGATTGGGCGCGTGCAGGAAGGCGGCGAAATTGGCCGCGCCGATCCAGTTTCCGTAGCGGTCCTCGAAACATTTGACCAACAGGGCGCCGAGCGGCCCGGCCAGGAAGACGAGCAGGAACGCCGCCCAACCGCCCAGCAGCAGGGCCGATTTCCAGCGAATGCCGGAGGTCACGACGGGTGCCCGGGGAAGAGCTGCAGCCGCTCGGACGGCAGCTTGATCCGCACCTCCCGGCCGCTTTCCAGCGCGAAATCGCGCATCTGCTCGGCGGCGAGGTCGATGCTGAAGGAGCCGAGCCCCTCGGCGCTCAACAGGGCACGGTGGACAGGCCCGAGAAAATCGACCGATTCGATGCGCGCCGGCAAGCCTTCGCCGGTCAGGATCATGTCCTCGGGACGCACGCACAGGGTCAAAGGCGAGCCGGAATCGTGATCATGCCCACAGGCCAGTTCCAGCGGCCCAAGCCGTACCGAATCCTTACCGGTGGCGGTGACGGAGAAGAAGTTCATCGCGCCGACGAAGCCGGCGACGAACAGCGAGGCCGGATGCGCATAGATCTCGCCGGGCGTACCGGCCTGTTCGATATGGCCGCGATTCATCACCACGATACGATCGGCCAGGGTCAGCGCCTCCTCCTGGTCGTGGGTTACCATGATGGTGGTGAGATTCAGCCGGTCGTGCAGGGCGCGGATCTGCCGGCGCAGCGAGAGGCGGACCCGGGCGTCGAGCGCGCTCAAGGGTTCGTCGAGCAGGAGCAGCCTGGGCGCCGGCGCCAAAGCACGAGCCAAAGCGATGCGCTGCTGCTGGCCGCCTGACAGTTGGCCCGGATAGCGCCCGCCGATATCGGGCAGACCGACCAGCTCCAGCATCTCCGCGACGCGCCGCTCGGACGCCTTAGATGCGCCCCCGCCGCCCGAGGCCAGGCCATAGGCGACATTGCGCGCCACGGTGAGATTGGGAAACAGGGCGTAGGACTGGAAGACGATGCCGTAATCGCGCTGTTCGGGGGGCGCCGCCGAACAATCCTTCCCGGCGATCTCCACCCGCCCCGCGCTTTGGCGATCGAGACCGGCGATAATGCGCAGAAGCGTCGTCTTGCCGCAGCCCGAGGGCCCGAGGAAACAGACGAATTCACCCTCCGCGACACTCAGCGAGACGCCCTCCAGGGCGCGGAACTGGCCATAGGTCTTTTCGATGTCGGACAGGACCAGGTAAGCCATCGCTCAATTGTCCTCGCTCTTGCCCTGATAACGCGCGCTCCATTTGGTCAGGATCGTGTCGCGGTTCTCGGCGGCCCAGACGAAATCGTTCTTCGCCATGTGGCTTTCCGCGTCGGCGGGATAATTGGCCAGAGAGGTCTTGGCGCCCGGCACCGCGGTGATCGGATAGAATTTGGCGTATTGGTCGCGGGCACGGGGCGAGACGGCCCAATCGGCCAGGCGCTTGGCGGCCTCTTCATTGTGGCCACCCTTGACGATGGCGGTGGCTTCGATCTCCCAGCCGGTGCCCTCGGCGGGCAGGATCACCTCGATCGGCGCGCCTTCGTTCTGCTGCTGCGCGCCGGCATATTCCATCGAGATGCCGACCGGATATTCGCCCGCCGCGACCATCTTGCAGGGCTTGGAGCCGGAATGGATATAGGCGGCCATGTTGGAATCGAGCTTATCCATGAAGATCCAGCCCGGCCCGTCACCCATCATCTGCAGCCAGCCGGAGACGGCCAGGAAGCCGGTGCCCGACGAGGCCGGGCTGGGCATGACGATCTGGCCCTTATAGGCGGGCGAGGTCAGATCGGCCCAGCTCTTCGGCCGGGGCAGGCCCTTGCGCTTGGCTTCATCGGCGTTGAAACAGATGGCCGCCATCCAGGCATCCATGCCGACCCAGGCGGGCGGATTGGCGGTGTCGCGGAAAGCCGCCTTCACCGCGCCGGCATCCTTGGGCAGGTAGGCGGCGAGCAGGCCCTGCTTTTCAAGCAATAGGAGCGACGAAGCGGCGACGCCCCACACCACATCGGCCTGTGGATTGTTCCTCTCGGCCAGCAGCTTGGCGGTGATGACGCCGTTGGAATCCTTGACCCAGCGGATCTCGATATCGGGATTGTCGGCCTCGAAAGCCTTTTTATAGGGAGCGAGCTGTTCGTTCTCCAGCGCGGTATAGACCGTCAGCCGAGTCGCCGCCTGCGCCCAGCCGGCCGCGAAAACCAGCGCCGCGCCGGTCAGTTTCGCCCAGAACCTCATCGCGTACCCCCGCTATATCCCTGTCAGCCATGCCACCAATATTCGCTTTGGGCGGCGCCGTCCGTGAAGCTTTTATGCCAGTCGCATGTCAAAAAGTTGCCGCACCGCAACATATATAGATAAAATCTATGACATTCATAGATCTCATTGATTTGACTTATCGCCGCGCCGCCCGCCTTATCGCCTCATATTTCTACCCGAAGTTGGGGCGCCCGGTGCGGGCGGCCCCCGGGTTTTGTTGTTGGCAACATTGTGGACTCTGGGGGATCAGACGATGAAGCGGGCAGTTACCAAAAAGACACTCTACCGGGGCGTTTCGGCCTGCGCGCTGATCGCCGTCTGCGCCGGCACCGCCATGACGGCGCGCGCCGCCGAGATCGAGGCGGCCGGTCCGTCCAACACCGTGCAGGAAATCATCGTGACGGCCGAGCGCCGCAACGAGAGCGCGCAGGACGTGCCGATGACGGTCCAGGCCTTCTCGGGCGAGACCCTGCAGGAAAACAATATCGAGACCCTCGAAGACCTGCTGAAGATGACCCCCAACGTCACCTTCGCCAATAACGGTCCGGGCCAGGGCAACGTCTATATGCGCGGCCTGGGCGCCGGTTTCGCCGGCAACCAGTCCTCGGCCACCATCGGCAACTTCCCCAACACCGCGATCTATCTCGACGACCAGTCGATGCAGTTCCCGTCGCGCAACGTCGACATCTACATGGTCGATATGGAGCGCGTCGAAGTGCTCGAAGGCCCGCAGGGTACGCTGTTCGGCGGCGGCGCCGAAGCCGGCGCGCTGCGCTACATCACCAACAAGCCGAAGCTGAACACCTTCGAAGCCCGCGCCGAGGGCGCGTACAGCTTCACCAGCGGCGGCGACCCGAACAATTCCGAAAACGCCATGATCAACCTGCCGTTGATCAAGGACGTGCTGGCGATGCGCGTGGTGCTCTACGACGACCGCCAGGGCGGCTACATCAACAACGTCCCAAGCACCTTCACCCGCTCGAATCAGGATCTCGGCAATTATTATCTCGGCGTCTCGCCCAGCGGCAACGGCCTCTGCCCCAACGGCAAGGGCCCGGGCCCGACCGGCTGCACCCTGGCCACCGGCGCCGGCCAGCAGATCAACAATTCCAGCGTCGCCGGCAATGCGCAGAACCCGCTGACCAATTCCGGCGGCCGCGTCTCGGTGCTGGGCCAGATCAATGACGACTGGAACTTCCTGGTCACCGAGACCCTGTCCAATCTCGACGCCGAAGGCATGTCGGTGGAAATGCCGCTCGGTTCGGATTTCCAGCAGCTGAAGCCGCTGGAGGAGACCTCCTTCTCGCCGACCTACGATCATGACCGCTACACCAACACCGCCTGGACCCTGTCGGGCGATATCGACGGCTGGAAGGCCGTCTATACCGGCGGCTACACCAGCCGCCATATCGACCAGCAGATGGATTACACCAACTATTCGCGCACTGGCGGCGGCATGTACTACCAGTGCACCGGCGGCACCGGCGGTCTGTTCGGGGCCGGCAAGCCGGTCCAGTGCTATTCGCCGCAAGGCTATTGGCACGACACGGTCGACAACACCCACCTGACCGAGGAAGCCCGAGTCAGCACCCCGGACACCTGGCGCATCCGGGCCATCGGCGGCGGTTACTGGGAACAGTTCCGCATCCAGGACGTGATGAATTTCGACTATAAGACCATCCCGGACTGCACCCCCTCCAACCTGGCCGCCGCCGACGCCGGCGGCGCCACCTGTCTGGCCGACGTGCGCACCGCGCCGGGCTCGACCGCCAACGATCCCGGCGTGCGCGGCGCCAATACCGCCTTCGGTGAAGACACCCAGCGCGGCTACGATCAGACTGCTTTCTTCGGCTCGGTCGATTTCGACATCATCCCCGATGTGCTGACCGTCACCGGCGGCACCCGCTTCTATCGCTATACCGAGTTCGAACTGGGCTCGCAGTACGGCACCAACGGGTCTTGCGTCGACGTGCCGAACGGCCAGTGCGCCTCCGGCATGGTCAATATCGACAGCGCCGGCGACCACAAGACCTATGCCGGCACCCGCAGCCGCGGCAATCTGACCTGGAAGGTCGCCCCCGACATGCTGGCCTACTTCACCTTCTCGCAGGGCTTCCGTCCGGGCGGGTTCAACCGGTCGATCAGCGCGGTCGCCCCGCTGGGCGCCGGCAAGACCGAGCCGCAATATGAGAAGCCCAACAGCTATGCCCCGGACAGCCTGACCAACTATGAAGTGGGTTGGAAGAGCCAGCTGTTCGAGCACCGCCTGCAGCTGAACGTGTCGGCCTACTACATGGACTGGAAGAATGTTCAGATGAACTTCTACAATCCGGTCGCGCTGGGCAACACCTCGTTCGGCGTCAATGGCCCCGATTACAACGTCAAGGGCCTCGAGACCCAGGTCATCGCCAAGCCGATCGACGGCGTCACCCTGTCGGGCTCCGGCTCCTACAACGACGCCACCCAGACGACCTCGCCCTGCTTGGCGAGCAATGTGGCGGGCAGCCCGACCCAGGGCCAGTGCATCACCCAGATCTACCAGGCCGGCACCGGCGTGGTGTCCTTCCAGAACCCCTTCGGCGCGCTGGGCACCCCGCCCGCCTTCTCGCCGAAGTTCCAGGGCAACCTGCAGGCCCGCTACGACTGGCGCATGCTCGACTACAAGGCGTTCGCCACCGTCGGCACCACCTATATGGGCAGCATGTACAACCAGCTCGCCACCTATCCCTCGGGCACTGGCGTGCTGATCCCCTCGACCACCCTGCTGCGCTATCTGCAGCCGTCCTACGAGACCTTCGACGCCGCGGTCACGGTCATGAAGGACAATTGGACGATGGGCCTGTTCGGCACCAATCTGGGCGACTCGCACGCCTCGCAGTTCACCTCCTCGACCCAGTTCATCAAGACCGAGGTTCCGATCCGTCCGCGCGTGGTCGGCCTGAAGCTGAGCGCTACCTTCTAAGGCGCCTACACTGTTAGAGTGATGTTACCGCAGGCGGGCCCAGGGCCCGCCTGCTTCCCTGTCGGGCCATAGCGATGCAATCCCCCTCGATCGAACAGGAAGTCCAGCGCCTGCGCCAATGGCAGACGCAGAACCGCCATGAGGAGGTCGTGCGCGACGCCCAGGCCCTGCTGGCCGATCGCCCGGAAAATCGCGATCTGCTGATCGCCGCCGCCGTCAGCCTGCGTTACCTGACGCGGGTGGACGAGGCGCTGGAGATCCTCGCCCGGCTCGAACAGACCCAGCCCCAATACAGTCTGATGCATCAGGAGCGCGGCCTCTGCCTGGTCCAGCGCCACGACGCGCCGGGCGCCATCGACGCGCTGCTGCGCGCCGTCAACATCAATCCTGCCCTGCCGCGCAGTTGGAGCACTCTCGAAGGGCTCTACAAGCTGACCGGCGACGCGGCCAACGCCGCCACCGCCGCCGCCCATGTCGCCACGCTGAAGGGCCTGCCGCCCGAGGTGGTGAGCGCCACTTCGCTCTTCTCCGATGGCGACTTGGCGCCGGCGGAAAATCTTGTCCGCGCCTTCCTGCTGCGCCAGGGAGACCATCCCGAGGCGATGCGGCTGCTGGCCAAGATCGGCATGGCCAACGGCGTGCTGGACGACGCCGAGCTGCTGCTATCCGGCGTTCTGACGCTGGCGCCCGACCATCGCGGCGCGCGGCTCGATTATGCGCAGGTGCTGGTCGACCGTCACAAATATGCCGAGGCGCGCGGGCAGATTGAGCAGCTCCAATCCCTGGATCCCGGCAATTACGCGGTCCGTTCGCTGGCCGCCAGCGTCGCCGTGGGATTAGGCGAGCATGAGCAGGCCATCGCGCTCTATCGCGATCTGCTGACCGACGGTCCCGACGATTTCGACGTCCATCTGTGGCTCGGCCATGCGCTGAAGACGATCGGTCGGGTGCCCGAAGCGGTCGAGGCCTATCGTCAGGCAGCCCGCCTGCGCCCCGATTTCGGCGACGCCTATTGGAGCCTGGCCAATCTCAAACGCTACCGCTTCGAGGACGCGGAAATCGCCGCGATGCGCTCCGCCGAGGCGGCGCCCCGCACCGGGGTCGACGACCACGCCCATCTCTGCTTCGCGCTGGGCAAGGCCTATGAGGATCGCGGCGAATTCGAGGACTCCTGGCGTTATTACGAACGCGGCAACGCCATCAAGCGCGAGGAAAGCCGCTACCGCCCGGAAATTCTCGAGACGAACACCAAGCAGCAGATCCAGACCTGCACGCCGGACTTCTTCCAAAAACGCACCGGCTGGGGTGATCAGCGGCCGGATCCGATCTTCGTGCTCGGTCTGCCACGCTCGGGCTCGACTCTGATCGAGCAGATCCTCGCCTCCCATTCGCAGGTCGAGGGCACGCAGGAACTGGCCGACATCCAGCGAATCGTGCTGGAGCTGCAGGGGCGCGACCATGACTTCGACAATCCGCGTTATCCCGGCGTGCTGGCCGAAAGGAGCGAAGCGGATTTCCTGAAGCTGGGCGAGACCTACCTGCGCGACACGAAGGTCCATCGCGGAACCAAGCCGTTCTTCATTGATAAAATGCCGAACAATTTCCGCCATGTCGGGCTGATCCATCTGATGCTGCCCAACGCCAAGATCATCGATGCGCGGCGCGAACCGATGTCCTGCTGTTTCTCCAATCTCAAGCAGCTGTTCGCCCAGGGCCAGGAATTCGCCTATAGCGCCGAGGACATCGCCCGCTATTACCGCACCTATCTGGATCTGATGCACCATTGGGACGAAGCCCTGCCCGGCAAGGTCTTGCGGGTCCATCACGAGGACGTGGTGGAGGATGTGGATAGCAGCGTGCGGCGAATCCTCGATCATTGCGGCCTGCCCTTCGAGCAGGCTTGTGTCGATTTCCACAAGACCGAGCGCAGCGTCCGCACCCCGAGCTCGGAACAGGTGCGCCAGCCGATCTTCCGCGACGGGCTGGATCAGTGGAGGAAGTTCGAGCCCTGGCTGGAACCCATGAAAGGAGCCCTGGGCGACGCGCTGACGCGCTATCGGGCTTGACCTCCAAATTCAATTAGTCTATCATTTCGGTAGATGAGTAGGACTTATCCATCTCACGGCCCCCGGCCGTGGTCCAGACAGGGTTGTTCTCCCCAACCCGCCCTGATTTATCCAGCCGTGCTTCCCCCCGAAGCACGGCTTTTTTTAGTCCGGGAAGGGGGTTCATACTGAGTCCCGTGAGCGGCCTGAAGGCGGTGCCGACTGTGGCGGTGGAGGCGGCTGCTGCGGTGGTGGATGTGGGGAGGATGCGGCGGTAGCCAGATCGCCGTGATAGCCTCCTTCGACACGCTGCTTTGCTTGTCGGTCCGGATAAAGGCGGAAAAATGCCATCGAAATCCCAGAGGATATTTCTCTATTTCACGCCTTTGACGTTTTTGGTCTATCTGGTCCTGCCGCACGGCTATTTTCTTGATATCGCAACAAGTTATATGCTGAAAGATCGACTGCACGCCTCGGCCGTCGAAGTTTCCACGTTCCATCTTCTGACCGCGATCCCGGTTTATTTATCGCTGTTTTTTGGCTTGGCGCGCGATTTCTGGAACCCGGCGGGGCTCCGCGATCGTGGCTACTTCATGATTTTCGCGGCCATCAGCGCGATCCTGTTTTTCTGGCTGGCCTTCTCGGATCTCACCTATTCCGGCCTTCTCATCGGAATGTTGCTGGTGATGTTCTCCTTCCGCTTCGTCGCGGCGGCTTATCAGGGATTGATCGCCCTGATCGGTCAGCAAAAACGCATGTCCGGTCGGTTGAGCGCCCTGTGGAACATCGTCAATTCCATCCCCTATATCATCGGGGCCTGCGCGTCGGGCTGGATGGCCGAGAATATACCGCCGCGCCAGATTTTCGTCTTGATGGCCATCGGATCGGTCCTGATCGCGCTTTCGGGTTTGTGGAAACCTCGGGCGGTTTTCGACCATGCTTATGACCAGCAGGCCGTCAAAGGCTCGGATCTGGTCGGAGACATCAAGAAGCTGATGCGGCATCGGGCGATCTATCCCGCCGTTCTGCTGATGTTTCTGTTCCAGTTCTCGCCCGCCCAGAACACGCCTTTCCAGTTCTATCTGACCGATACGCTTCATGCCTCCGACGCGGTTTATGGATATTTCTCGGCCATTTCCTCCGCCGCTTTTATCCCCATGTTTTTTGTGTATGGCTACCTTTGCAAGCGGGTTCGCCTGGGCAAGCTGCTGTGGTGGGGAATTGTCATTACCGTGCCCAGCCTGGCTCCGATCCTGTTCGTCCATTCGCTGCAGACGGCGCTGTGGGCCGCCGTTCCGATCGGCATGCTGGGCGGCATCGCGGCCGGGGCGATTTACGATCTGGCGATGCGGTCCTGCCCGCCCGGCATGCAAGGGACCTTGATGATGATGATCGAGAGCGCCGAGCAGCTGTCTTACCGGGGCGGAGATCTGCTGGGCTCGACCCTCTACAATGCCAGCCCGTCGAACGGCTTTCTCTATTGCATGCTGGCTACTACCGGCGTCTACGCCTGCATGCTGCCGGTCATTTTGATGGTTCCCAGGGACCTGCTCGCCACGGCGGATGGTGAACCGTCTCCGGCCTGATCACACCTTCGCCGTCGAGTTCCGCACCACCAGTTCGAATTCGAACAATTTCTCCGGCATGGATTGCGGCCAGCCAGAGCGTTTAGGCGAATGTTCGATCACCATGTCGGCGGCGGCCCACCCCATGGCCTTCACAGGCTGCCGGATCGTCGTCAGGCGCGGCCAGGTTCTGCGGGAAGCCGGGGAATCATCGAAGCCGGTCACCGAAAGTTCGTCGGGCAGGCGCAGACCCAATTGCAGCGCGGCGGAAAAGACCCCCACCGCCATATCGTCGCCGCTGGTGAAAATCGCGGTCGGGCGATTTTCCGCCGTGAGCATCTTCCTGGCCGCCGCCTCGCCCTCGTCGAAGGAAAAATTCGCGTCCATCACGAAGTCCGGGAGAACCGGCAAATTCCGTTCATTCATGACGTCACAGAATCCGCGATACCGCTCTTCCGTGGCGCGATGCCCCGGCGCCCCCCGCAGGAAGCCGATCCGCCGATGTCCATAGTCGAGCAGATGCTCGGTCATGGCCCGGGCGGCGGCATAGTCATCCATCCGCACGACAGGCGCCAAAAAATCCCCCTCATTGGGCGAAATGCGAACGACCGGCACGTTTTCTTCCTTCAACCGCGCCAAAATCAACCGGTTGTCGGAAAGAGGGGGCAAGAGAATCACCGCTTCCAGGCGTAATTGCCGCAACAGCTTGGTGACTTTGTCTCCCAGCTCCGGGTCCTGCGCGCTCCAGGTCTCCAACATCAGATGCATCCCGGCATCCCGGCAGCGTTCGACCGCGCCGGCCTGGAAATCATATTCGTAGGAGCCCATCCCGCTCTCGATGAACAGCCCGATCAGGAAGGAGCGATCTCCCACCAGACTGCGGGCGGTCATGCTCGGCTGATAGTCCAGTTCCGCGATGACCGAAAGCACCCGTTCACGCGTCTCGGCGCCGACCCAGCCATTATTCAGCACGCGCGAGACGGTCATGGTGGAGACATTCGCCCGCTCGGCGACCATCCGAATCGTCACAGATTTTGCCGGATTGACCGCCATTCAGATCCAACCCTCCCAAAAGCAGGCAACCTTACAGTTTGCCTCGCCATCCCGGCAAGGAGAGATCCGAAACCGCTCGACCAAGCGCGTGAAGGCAGAAATTCCCCATTTTTAACGTCAGTTATCGATAACAGAATTTTCTGTTATCGATAACTATAATGGTTGCGCACCGATTTTTGCGTTGTTAGGGTGTTCCTGTCGTTATGAAACGATGAATTTTTGCTGATCAATCCGGGGGGAATGTAAATGCAGGGGGGACAGTTGCGGCGGCGGCTCGACACGGGCATCTTCGTATCGGCACTGGCTTCAGCCTATCTGATGGCGGCGGGGGCCGCGCAGGCCCAGCAGACGGACCAGGCGGCGCCGTCGAGCGGAGATCCTCAGGAAATCGTCGTCCATGGCTACCGCGCTTCGCTGGAAGCGGCGCTTGACAAGAAGCGCCAATCCGATTTGCCGATCGAATCGGTCGCGGCGGAAGATATCGGCAAAATGCCGGATCAAAATGTCGCCGAGTCCCTGCAGCGCTTGGCGGGCGTCCAGATCGACCGCTCCGGCGGCCAGGGAACGTCAGTCCTCATCGACGGTCTGCGGCAGAATCTGACGACGCTGAACGGCGATGTGTTTCTGACCGGCAAGGAGTTTTACGTGTCGGGGGTCGGCGCCAGCGGCGGCGGCGGCGCCAATGCGCAATATGGCTCTCTCGAAGGGATCCCGAGCGAGGAAATCGGTGGCATTGACGTCTATAAGAATCCCAAGGCGACGCTGACCGAGGGGGGCTTAGGCGGCATCATCGATTTGCGGAGCCGCGACCCGCTCGCGGGGCCGGACGGGCTGACGGTAGGCGGAACCTACCGGATGAGCATCGCGGAGGGCACCTCGCAATGGACGCCCAACGGCACTTTGGCGGCCACCTATAAGTTCAATGACCGCCTGGCCGTGACGGGCAGCGTCTCCTATGACCAGGAAGACACGCATAGCAAGCAGGCGACCGAAACCGACGCCAATTGGAACATCGTCAATGCAGCGACCTTCCCGACCAATGCGCCGCTGACCAGCGCGCAATTGACGACGCTGCCGTCATCCGCCGGAAATGGCGGCTATTATCTGGAGCCGATGAGGTTCGGCTTCCTCGATAGTTACATCGATCAGACAACCATCGGCGCGTCGCTCGGGGTCACCGCCCAGCTCAGCGATTCCCTCAAGACCGATCTTCTATGGTTCTATTCGCACGAAGATCAGACCACCACCACCTACTCCGCTGACGCCATGTTCAACGCCGCCGGCAACGGGCCGGGGACGCTGTTCCCCAGCATCGACCTGACCAAACCCTACACCATCAGCGCGAATGGCGTCGTCCAGAACGCCACCTTCGTCAGCACGGGCGCTTCGACCCACACCTTCTATCAGGACGACATTTCGAACGCCAACAACCTGCAATGGCAAACCAGTTACAGTCCGGTCGATTTCCTGCGCAGCACATTGGACGTATCCTACGCCTTCGCGACCTCCAATCTGCAGGGCGACCAGGCGGATGTCTCCCATTCGGCCTACGCGACGGGCGGCTCCGTGGTCAACAGCGCGGGGAACGGCTTCACCACCGGCCAGCTGACCTCGCCCGCCGCGCCGGGGTGCAACAACTACTCTTCGACCTGTACGCCGGGGACCGGCAACGCTCCCTATGAATTCACCTGGACGAATGGCGGGAAATCCGGTCTCCCGACCATCAGCAATCTCTCGGCCATCCTGAACAATCCGGCCTACAGCACATTCCAATCGAACTGGGCCTGGGCCAACCTGACCTCGCAGCAGCAGGAGGCCGTCAAACTCGACGTCGAATATGATCCAGCCTTCATCAAAGGGGTCGACGCGACCCTCACCGCCGGAGCGCGGTACGCGACCCGCAATGTCGGCCAGACCTACGGCTCCTATTTGATCAATGGCACATTGCCCGACGGACAGATCGCCGGCGCCGACGGCACCGGCAATACCGGCCCCTATGATTATTATCTCGATCCGGGAATCGGCATCCCGGGAGTCGATGTCAACATTCCCTATTCCACCGCGGTCTCGAATCCCGGCCTGGCGTCGACCGTCAAGAATTTCGCCGCCGGCAATATTCTGGTCAAGAACCTGTCCACCGGCGGCATGACCAATCCGTCGACCTTCCTGAATACCGTATGGAGCCAGGCTGGCGTCGGCGGCACGCCCAACAATAGCGAGGCTCTTTTCGTCGACAGCTTGAGCTCATTCAGGGTGCGGGAGAAAACCACCGCCGGCTATCTGATGGCCGATCTGGGCGGGCCGACGAACCGGTTTCACGCCAATTTCGGGCTTCGAATCGTGCAGACCGACCTGACGATCAATAATGCGCAAACGGCCCCCGTGCCCTCGTCCTACGGCACGGATTTCTGGAACGGGGTGAATTCGAACAATGTTCCGGTGACCACCCATCGTTCCTATACCGATATCTTGCCGTCGTTCAATTTCGTCCTGGATGTCTCGGACGACGAGAAGGTTCGCTTGGGCGCGGCGCGCGTCGTGTCGCCGCAGGATCTCTTCGCGCTCGGACTGGGCAATTCCTATCAGTATGGCCGTGTGACGGGGAACCCCGCCTTCGTCAATATCCATACCCACCTGGAAGATGGTTTCGAGTTCGAGGGAGGCACGTCGGGTAATGCGCAACTCGATCCCTATCGCGCCACGCAGGGCAATGTGAGCTACGAAAATTATTTCGCCAAGGGCGCCATCGCCAGCATCGGCGGCTTCTGGAAGGAAATCGACAATTTCGTCGAGACGCAAAATATTCCGACTTTTGTGATGGACGATTTCGGCGGCGATACGGCCGACGTCACGAAACCGGAAAATGCCGGCAGCGGTCGGATCTATGGAATCGAACTCAATGGGCAATATGCCTTCGACGGGCGGATCGCACCCTGGCTCGACGGCTTCGGCATCGCCGCCAACTATACTTTGTCGGCCTCGACCTCGCAGCAGGCCACAAGCTTTTCGGCGAAGTCCGGCATTCCCGGCGTCTCCAAAGATGCCATAACGGCCACTTTTTATTACGAGAAGGACGGCTT
>Ga0302314_10004816_pt1 | contig 24758 bp, 26 predicted proteins | sample III_Palsa_N2_3_FD_200533 | JGI IMG/M metagenome (GOLD analysis project Ga0302314, IMG submission 200533) | Peat permafrost microbial communities from Stordalen Mire near Abisko, Sweden - III_Palsa_N2_3 | ecosystem: Environmental > Terrestrial > Soil > Palsa > Peat permafrost | place: Sweden... | reverse complement strand
TGTCTTCGGTCTTGGACGGATCGCCGGCCCGGACGAAGAAGTCGGGGGCCAGCGCCACATAGCCCGCCTTGGCCAGGCGGCGGCAGATGTCCTTCACCCACTCATGGACCCCGAAGATCTCGGAGTTGACGAACACCACCGGGTGTTTACCTCCGGCCGCGGGCCGGGCCAGGTAACCGGGGATCTTGCGGTCGGCGGCGGCGATCTCGACCGTCCCGGCGACCAGTCCGGTCTCGTCGGTGTGGATCGGGTCGGCGTCAGCGGAAAAGGCCGCCACGGCATAGCCGCCGGCCAGCGCGAGCGCGATGGAGCGCCGGTTCAGATCGAGGTCGCCGGCCCAATTGCCATCGGCGCGTGTGAGCGTGACCAAGGAGAACTCCACCACTGGGTTTGTTGTTGTCGGCGGGGACAGTTCGGCGATGGACCGCAGGGTGTCAAGGGCGCGTCCGGGCCGCCCGGGTGCGCTCGTCAAAGCAGCCGGTACAACACACGCGGGCCTCAGGCCGCGTCGTTCGCCCACTCCAGCAGGCCCGTCGGAACCACCACTTCGAAATCCAGCAGCTGCTGGGCCTTGCCCTTGGCCAGGGCGTCGAGGCGGAGGGTGGCCATCTGGCCGCCGCCGAGCGATTGGGTCAGGTGGAAGTTCAGGGCGTTGAGGCCGGGGACCTCATAGCGGGTCACGGTGGCCGTTTCTGCGCCTTCGAATTCATGAGCGAAGAACTCCCGCACCGCCGCCTCGGTCAGGGCGGCGCGGATCCAGGGCAGGAGCTCCGGGCGGCGAGCGATCACGCCGATATTGAAGGCGTCGCCCTTGTCGCCTGAGCGGGCCCAGGCGAGCTCGATCAGCGGGACCCGGACCATCGTCGCGTCGCTCGGCGATGCCGAGGGCCCCGCCGGCAAGGACGCCGGCGCCGGGCCCGCTGTGCTGGGCGCGATCCCGGACACCGTGCGCTCCCCACCAAGGTCCACGACCGCGGGTACAGCCTCCCGCTCGGTCAGGAACGAGAACACCCGCACCACCGGCCCCGGCGCCGGCCGGCCGCCGAACCAGCCGGTGGTGCCGACCGACATGGAGGTGGTCGGGCTGTCGAGCTCGCGCAGCAAGACGTCGAGCGCCGCTGGGTCCTCGTGCTCGACGCCGATCCGGCACACCACCTCGCGCGTCTCGCGCATGCGGGCCTGCGCCCCATAGGTGGTCTCGGCCCCGAGCGGCTCGATGCGGACGGCGCGGAATGGGCCGAGGTTGCGGGCGCGCAGCAGCTCCTCCACCCGCTCGATCACCGCCGCCGCCTGGCGCTCGGCCTTGCGCGCCGCGTCGCGCCCGACCACCGGCATCGGCGCGATCAGCCGCCAGCCGTCCTGGTGGGTCAGGCAGACCTTGTAGGCCCCGGACGGCGCGCGTCCCCGGGCGCCGGCGACACGAACCCGCTGGTCGCCGACGTCCCGGACCGTCACGCCGGAGAAGTCGCAGATCACGTCAGGCAGGGCGTAGCTTTGCGGATCGCCGACCTCGTAGAGGATTTGTTCGGCGACGGTCGGGCCGGAGCAGAGGCCGCCGCTGCCCTCGGGCTTGGTGACGACGAAGCTCCCGTCCTCGGCACATTCGGCGATCGGATAGCCGATGTGGGCCCAGTCGGGGACGCTCTCCCAGTCTGTGAACAGACCGCCGGTCGCCTGCGCCCCACATTCGAGCACATGGCCGCACAAGGAGCCCTGGGCCAGCCGGTCGTAGTCGTCCCAGGCCCAGCCGAACTCATGCACCAAGGGACCGAGCACCAGCGCAGAGTCCACCACCCGGCCGGTGATCACCACCTCGGCGCCGGCTGCCAGCGCGTCGGCGATCGGCCTGGCCCCGAAGTAGGCGTTGACGCTTAGCACCTGTGAGGTCTCGGGCGCCGCCGCGCCGCTGAACATCTCGCGCACCCCGGCGAAGTCCGATGCGCGGGGTCTGAGGTCGTCGCCCTCGACGATGGCGATGCGGAACTCCAGGCCGGCCTCGGCGGCGATCCGCTCCATCCGCGCCCGGCAGGCGACCGGATTCAGGCCGCCCGCGTTGGTGATCACCTTGACGCCGCCGGCCTTCAGCGCCTGGAGATTGTCCTTCCACACCCAATCGGTGAAGTCGCGGGCGTAGCCGCCCTCGGGATGCTTGCGCTGGGCGCGGGCGAGCAGCGACATGGTCGCCTCGGCCAGATAGTCGAGCACCATATAGTCGAGCCGGCCGGTCGCCAGCAGCTGGGGCGCGGCGGTCTGGCTGTCGCCGAGAAAGCCGCCGGCGCCGCCGATCTGCACGGTTCTGCTCATCGGCTCAAAGCAGGGCGCCGGGCGGGCGCTGTCAACCGGGCCGGCCGTGAATCCAGGCTCGTATCGCCGCCGGCGACAGCATCTTTCGGCAGGCGCGATGTCCTTCCCGTTTGATGGAACTAAGCGGCGACGCGGAAGTTTAATTTCCGTTATCGATTGGGATGACGGGGCTTGGGAGGCTCGGAATGAATATTATCGCATGGCTCGTCTTGGGCCTGATCGCCGGCTTTATTGGCAGCAAGATCGTCAACAAGTCGGGCGAGGGCCTGGTCCTGGACATCGTTCTCGGAATCGTCGGCGCGTTTGTTGGCGGCTTCCTGTTCAACATGTTCGGAAGCTCGGGCGTGACCGGCCTGAATCTCTACAGCCTGCTGGTGGCCGTCGTCGGCTCCATCGTCGTGCTGGTCCTCTACCACATGGTCTTCCGCCGCAGCCGCATCTGAGCGCCCGGACCTGAACAACAGTCTTTTTTGAAGAGGTGACATCATGAGCAAGGAAACCATCGAAGGCGCGACCCAGAAGGGTGTCGGGTCGGTGAAGGAAGCCGTGGGCAAGGCCACCGGCAACGACAAGCTCCGGGCCGAAGGCCTGGCCGACAAGGCCGCCGGCAGCGCCAAGGAAGCCCTGGGCAAGACCAAGGACGCTATCCACAAGGCGACCCGCTAAAACCTCGACCACTTTTTCGAAGCAGCGGCCGCCGGCTCAGCCGGCGGTCGTTCTTTTTTGAGGAACACCCCCGTGTCGTCTATCTCCCGCCGGGCCAATCCCTGGATCGCCATCGGCTGGAACGCCTGGTCGCTCGGCCTGGAAGCCATGGCCGTGATCGGCCTGCGCACGCTGAAGATCGCCGCCGGAGGCGCCGCCGGCGAGGCCGAGGCGCAGCGGATGGTGACGGAGAAGGTCGCCGCCGGTCTGGCGCTGCAGACCATGGCGCTGAGCGGCGACCTTGGCTTCACGCCCGAAGCCGCCGCCTCCAGAACCCTCACCCACTATCGGCGCAAGGTCCGAGCCAACCGGCGGCGGTTGTCGAAGCCCTGAAGCGCCGGCCGGGCGCCGCCAAGAGCCCCAGCCCTCAGAAATCGCCGGACCACGTCACAGCGGCTTGCGCACCAGGGGTTCGCGCGCCCAGACCCGCCCCTCCGACGCGGCGGTGATGAAGCTGCCCACGCTGGCTGACGACAGGACCAGCAGGCCCTTGTCGTTGGCCGGATCGGCGTCCGCCAATCCGCCCTTGGCAAAGAGGGGCTGAGCGCCGGAAACGAAGGCGATGACCTTCAGATGGGCGTAGGCGTCGCGCAACCAGTTGACCGCGGCCGCCTCCATCGCCAGGGCTTCGCCGCCCGGCGCCGACGGCAGGATGGCCACGGCGTCGAACAGGATCGAAGGCCCGCCGTCGATCCTGTGGTCGGCAGGCAGCAGCGATCCGTCGTCGAGCGCCACGCCGCCGATCTCGGAAGCGACGAACTGGATCTTCGCCCCGGCCTTCATCACGGCGCTCTTCAGGGCGGCGATCAGCTTGGCGTCGGCGCCGTCGGTGACCAGGCAACCGATCTTGCGGCCCTCCAGCGTCGGCTGGGCTTTGGCGATCAGGCTCAACGCCGGCGACGGCTCCATATCCTCCGCCGCCACGACTCCAGGCGCGGGGGTGATCCCGCCTTTGACCCCGAGGCCCTTGGCGACACGGCCCGCCAGCGTTTCGTCGATATGCACCAGATGCGACAGCACCGCGTCGCGGACGCTCGGCGTCTGGCACTTGGAGAGTTCGAACACCAGGGCGGCGACGATGTGGTTCTGCTCGGGCTCGGTCTGGCTGCTGAAGAACAGACGGGCCTGGGTATAGTGATCGGCGAAGCTGTCCGGCCGCACCCGCAGCTGCTCGCCGGCCTCCGGCGCCGGGAAGGTGCGATAGCCGCGGTCCGCGGACTCGCGCGGCCCGACCGGGTCCAGGTTCGACGGCTCGTAATTGACCTGCCCCTTGGGCGCATCCATCCGCATATGGCCGTCCCGCTGCAGGTTCTGGAACGGGCATTTGGGCTGGTTGATCGGAATCTGGTGGAAGTTGGGCCCGCCGAGACGCGTCAACTGGGTGTCCTGGTAGGAGAACAGCCGGCCCTGCAGCAGCGGATCGTTGGTGAAGTCGATGCCGGGCACGACGTTGGCCGTGCAATAGGCCACCTGCTCGGTCTCGGCGAAGAAGTTGTCGGGGTTGCGGTCCAGCACCATCCGCCCGACCACGGTCAGCGGGATCATCTCTTCGGGGATCAGCTTGGTGGGGTCGAGCACGTCGAAATCGAAGCCGTCGGCCTGTTCCTGGCTGAAGGTCTGCAGGCAGAACTCCCACTCGGGAAAGTCGCCGCCGTCGATCGCTTCCCACAGGTCCCGCCGGTGGAAGTCGGGGTCGGCGCCGTTGAGCTTCAGCGCCTCGTCCCACACCACCGACTGCGACCCGAGCTTGGGCCGCCAATGGAACTTGACGAAGGTAGACCTGCCCTCGGTGTTGACCAGCCGGAAGGTGTGGACGCCGAAGCCTTCCATCATGCGCAGGCTGCGCGGGATGGCGCGGTCCGACATCGCCCACATGATCATGTGCATGCTTTCGGGCGTCAGCGAGATGAAATCCCAGAACGTGTCGTGGGCGGTCTGGGCCTGCGGGAACTCGCGATCCGGATCCGGCTTGGCGGCATGGATCAGGTCGGGGAACTTGATCGCATCCTGGATGAAGAACACCGGCATGTTGTTGCCGACGAGGTCGAAGTTACCCTCCTGGGTATAGAACTTCACCGCGAACCCGCGCACGTCGCGCGGTACGTCGGCCGAGCCCTTGTTACCGGCGACGGTCGAGAACCGGGTGAATACCGGGACCTTGTCGCCGACCCGCTGCAGGAAGTCGGCCGAGGTGATGCCGGACAGCGACTTCAGGCATTCGAAATAGCCGTGCGCGGCCGAGCCCCTGGCGTGCACCACGCGCTCGGGAATCCGCTCGTGGTCGAACGACATGATCTTTTCGCGCAGGATGAAGTCCTGCAGCAGCACCGGACCACGCGCGCCGGCCTTCAGCGAATTCTGGTTGTCGCCAACCGGGACGCCCTGGTTGGTGGTCAGCTGGGTGGCGACGCCGGCCGCCTGCTGATGGATTTCGCCGCCCGCGGTCGTTTTCGCGTGTGGTGCAGACCCGTCGCCGGCCTTGGTCTTCGCCGATTTGGCCATAGGAGTCGCCTTTTCGTGTGAGTGCGGAAAGCGGGATGAAAATCATCCCGGTACGGATAATTTTCAGCTTGAGAGCGCGGCCCGGGTGTGCTTCAGGCGAAACAGGTTTCGGGTTGGAGCCGGCTCAGGCCTGGGCGGGCTTCAGAGCCGGCCGGATCGACTCCACATTGGTCGGCGGCCTGCGCCGGCCCATGGTCCAGTTCGACTGCATCCGGACCTGAGGATTGGGGGCGGACCAGATCTCGCCGGTCTCGTCCAGCGCGACCACCCAGATCAGATGGTGCTCCGGTCCGTAGTCGATCACCGCCAGGGCGTAGCCGCTGCCGCGGCCTTCGACCGTCATGGGCAGGGTCGGATTCAGTTGTGTGAGGTTCATGGGACGCGCTGCGGACGATCGGTTGGAAAGCCCCCAATCAGCGTTTGCCCGTCGAATTCGTTCCGCTCAAAAGCAAATCTTCAACTAGACAGAAGCTTTTACAACATAGGTTAGAATGCACGATTACAGATCCGCTCGAGTTATCGCGGAATCACCTGCGGATTAAATCCAACGAATGACTTTAGGTGCTTTGGCAACGGAACGGTTGTCGACGGAACCTGGATGCGGTTCGCGATTTATCGACCTGCGGAAGTGGCAAATGCCCCCCCGACATCGGCCGGTTCTCCGGCCCGCTGCCTCCGCGCCTCACCCCACCGCCTGAAGCAGATAGCCCCTCCAGCCAAGACCTCAGTCGTGGCCTCGGCGGCCTTTCACGTTCGAGGTCATCAGGTCCGGCTTCTTCGGCGGCTTCCACCCTTCAGGCGGCCGCACCGCCTGTTCGCTCGTGCCGAGCCCCATCTTGCCGGGCTCCTGCCGGCGCAGCTTGGAAGCCTTGGGATCGATCGCCTTGAGATCTTTCATCGTCGGCTCCTCGGCGCGCTTCCAGCAGAGTATAGGCGCCCGGCGAGCGGCCGCCCAGCCTCGGTCATCCGATCTGCTCCATCCGTGCCGCCGGGTGGCGACGACTGGCCGGTTCATCCCCAACTCGGCCGCCGCCGCTCCGCCCTCTGGTCGGACGCCGGCTTAGAGGTGAGCGCCGGCGCCCGCTTCGGCCTTGATCTTGGACTTGGTCGAGGCCGAGTCCGGGTCGCCGAGTTCCTGCTTCAACTGCTCCGAGCGCGCTTCGAGCTTTCGGCCCAGGTCGATCAACTCCATCTTGGCGCCGATCACCTGTGGGAACAGCTCGGTCTCCTCTTCCTTGACGTGGTGGGCGATGTACTCCCCCAGCACGGTGACCTTGGCGTCATAGAAGTGATCGCCGACCTGCATGCCCTCGAGTTGGGCGATCAGGTCCTTGGCCGTGGCGTGCTCGACATAGGCCTCGTCGACCAGATCAGGCTCTTCGATCGCGTCCTCGGCGCCGGGGTAGAGCAGCTCCTCCTCGATCTTGGCGTGGACGGCCAGGGCCAGGCAAATCTGATCGACCAGCTCGGTCTTTTCCTGGTCGTCGTCCGTGTTCTCGAACCGGTCGAACAGCGCCTCGACCTCGCGGTGCTGTTTCATCAGGAAGGCGATCGCTTCGGGCCGGCGGACGCTCTTGCCATCATAGCGCTTCACCGACACCGTGCCGGCGCTGGATTTCTTCGCGCGCGTCTTGCTCGTGGTGGACATGGGGATCTCCGGGGGTTGCGGTGTGCAGATGAAAGCGCCGACACCCCGGACCGGTTCCGCGTCAATACATATCACAACATAGGTTATGCCGAGGTCAAACCCGCGGATGCCTTGAGCGTCAAGTAGACGAGCTTGGCTTTGCAGATGAACCCAGCGATCCATGGAAGCCGCAGCGTCAAGCTGCGCGCCGGACACACCGCGCCACTTTTCGCTTCTAAGCTTGGCCCCGCGCCTCTAGCCTCCGGTCCGCATCGGATCGACCTGGGGGTAAAACATGCGTTTAGCCTGCATCATGCTCGCCTTAGGCGCGCTCGCGTTCGCCGCGCCGGCCATTTGCGAGGCCCAAACCGCCGCCACCGACGCCGCCGATCCCTACATCTGGCTCGAGGACGCCAACGGCGCCAAGGCGCTGGACTGGGTCAACGCCCATAACGCCAAGGCCGTCGCCGTGCTCGAAGGCGATGCGCGCTATCCGACCCTCTACAAGGAGGCGCTGGCCATCGCCGAGGCCAAGGACCGCATCCCGATCGGCAGCTTCACCCACGGCGAAATCTACAACTTCTGGCAGGACGGCGACCACGTGCGCGGCATCTGGCGCAAGACCTCGCTGGCCAGCTACCGGACCGAGACCCCGCAGTGGACCACGGTGCTGGACATCACTGCCCTCGGCAAGGCGGAGGGCAAGAGCTGGGTCTTCCGCGGCGCGCCGTGCGCCCGGCCGGCCGAGAAGCGATGCCTGGTCCAGCTGTCCGACGGCGGCGAGGACGCGGCGACCATCCGCGAGTTCGATCTCGACACTGGCAAGTTCGTCGACGGCGGCTTCACGATCCCGAAGTCCAAGGCGCGGGTGGCGTGGGAGGATCAGGACACCCTGCTGATCTCCAACGCCTGGGCCCCGGGCGAACTGACCGCGTCCGGCTATCCCTACATCGTCAAGCGACTGAAGCGCGGCCAGTCGATGGACCAGGCCGTCGAGGTCTATCGCGGCGACAAGGCCGACGGCGGCTATGGCGTCTCGCCGCGCGTGCTGCGCGACAGCGCCGGACGGACGCTGGCGGTGATCACCCGCCCGCTCGATACCTTCAGCCACGAGACCTATGTGCTGACGGCCAAGGGCGCCCAGCGGCTGGCCATCCCCAACAAGGCCGGCGTCGACGAACTGATCGACGGCCGGGTGGTGATCCGCACCGAGGAGGACTGGACCGCCGGCGGCAAGACCTTCCCCGCCGGCAGCCTGGCCTGGACCACCCTGGCGGCGCTGAAGGCCGACCCGGCTCACCTGAAGCCGACCCTGCTCTACAGCCCTGGCCCGCGCGAGGCCCTGGACGACTCCGCCACCACGCACGACAAGCTGCTGGTGACGGTGCTCGATAACGTGAACAGCCGCGCCTACACCTACACGCCGACCGCGACCGGCTTTACCCGCGCCCGGCTGGCCCTGCCGGACAACGCCTCGATCCGCATCGCCGGCGTCGACGACCAAAGCGACAAGACCTTCGTGGCCGTCACCAGCTTCCTGACCCCGACCAGCCTGTGGCTGGCCGATGCTTCGACCGGCGCGCTGAACGAGATCAAGACCACCCCGCCGAAGTTCGACGCCTCGGCCGACGTGGTCGAACAGTTCGAGGCGACCTCCAAGGACGGGACCCGGGTCCCCTACTTCGTGGTCCACCGTCGGAACATCAAATACGACGGCTCCAACCCGACGCTGCTGACCGCCTACGGCGGCTTCCAGGTCAGCTCGACCCCGGCCTACAACGCCCAGATCGGCAAGCTGTGGCTGGAGCGGGGCGGTGTCTATGTGCTGGCCAACATCCGCGGCGGCGGCGAGTTCGGGCCGAAGTGGCACGAGGCCGGCCTGGTCGAGAAGCGCCAGGTGATCTACGACGACTTCGCCGGCGTGGCCGAGGACCTGATCCGCCGCAAGATCACTTCGCCCCGGCGCCTCGGCATCCAGGGCGGCTCCAACGGCGGCCTTCTCATGGGCGTCGAGTTCACCCAGCGGCCCGAGCTGTGGAACGCGGTGGTGATCGACGTGCCGCTGCTGGACATGATCCGCATCTCGAAGATCGCGGCGGGCGCCAGCTGGCAGGGCGAATACGGCGACGTGAACGCCAACCCCAAGGCCATGGCCTTCTGGCTGAAGACCTCGCCGTATCAGAACCTGAAGGCCGACGGGAAATACCCAGAGCCCTTCATCTTCACCACCACCAAGGACGACCGCGTCGGTCCCCAGCATGCGCGCAAGTTCGCCGCGCGGATGGAGGAGATGCACTTGCCCTATCTGTTCTACGAGAACACCGAGGGCGGCCACGGCTCGGGCGCGGACCTGAAGCAGCAGGCCCACACGGGGGCCCTGACCATGACCTACCTCGAGCGCAAGCTGATGGACTGAGCGCCGGCCGTGACCATCTCCGGCGTCGCGATTCTCGCCCTCTGCACCCTGCTGGGGGCCTTTCTCGGCGACCTCCTGGGCCATCTCCTGGGCGCCAAGACCAATGTGGGCGGCGTCGGCATCGGCATGATCCTGCTGATCGCCGCGCGCTACTGGCTGACCCGCCACAAACGGCTGAGCGCCCCGGCGAAGTCCGGGGTCGAGTTCTGGGGCGCGCTCTACATCCCGATCGTCGTCGCCATGGCGGCGAACCAGAACGTGGTCGCGGCGGTGAAATCCGGGCCGATGGTGGTGGTCGCGGCTGCGGCCTCGGTCGCGGTCTGTTTCGCCGCGGTGGCGCTGATCAGCCGGCTAGGCGGGCCGACCGAGACCATGGACGAGATCGAAGCCCGCGAACGCGCCGAGGCGGGCGCCGCAGCCGCCGCCGGATTGGCCGGGGAGCCGGTCACATGATCGCGCCCAGCATGATTGCCCATGTGCTCGAAACCAACGCGCTCCTGACCGCCTTCGCCTTGGTCGGCGTCGTCATGTGGCTCTCGGCGGCGCTGTCTAAGTATCTGACCCTCGGCCGCATCCACGGTTCGGCCATCGCCATCCTGATTGGGTTGGCGCTGGCCTTCTTCGGCGGGCTGGCCACGGGCGGGAAGTCGGGGCTGGCGGACGTGCCCGTTCTGTCGGGCATCGGCATCATGGGCGGGGCCATGCTGCGCGACTTCGCCATCACCGCCACCGCCTTCGAGGTCGACATCGACAAGGCCAGACAGGCGGGCCTGCTGGGCGTCCTGGCGCTTTGTCTCGGCACGGTCCTGCCCTTCGTCGTCGGCGTGACCGCGGCCCTGGCCTTCGGCTATCGCGACCCGGTCTCGCTCTGCACCATCGGCGCGGGGGCGATCACCTATATCGTCGGGCCGGTCACCGGCGCGGCGCTCGGGGCGTCGTCGCCGGTCATCGCCCTGTCCATCGCCACCGGCGTGCTGAAGGCGATCCTGGTCATGGTCGGCACGCCCCTGGTCGCCAAACTCATCGCCCTCGACAACCCGCGCAGCGCCATGGTGTTCGGCGGCCTGATGGGCACGGTCAGCGGCGTCTCCGGCGGCCTGGCGGCGACCGACCGCCGGCTCGTCCCTTACGGCGCGCTCACCGCGACCTTCCACACCGGGCTCGGCTGCCTGGTCGCGCCGACGCTGTTCTATTTCCTCACCGCCGCCGTGTTCCACCGATGAGGGCGCCCAGAGGATGATCACCTTTCGTCGTCATCCCGGAAAGCCCGCAGGGCTTGTCCGGGACCCAGCAAGCGCAACGTCTGAAGCTGCCGCGCGGCAGCGTTGAGGGCGGAGCGGCTGGGTCCCGGCTCTCCGCGCTACGCGCTACGGCCGGGATGACGACATTTTAGGTTGAGGGAAATCCCCCACTGACGGCGCGGCCAGCTTGTGTCGGTGAGGAATATGGTTCGGATTGACGCCCCGTCTGGCTCGGCGGACTCTCACGTCCGGCGCTGGAGGAGATCGTCATGATTCGTATCATCGCCCTGTCGCTGGCGCTGAGCGCCACGACCGCACTGGCGCTGCCGTTCACGCCGGCGCATCCCACCCTCCAGGGGCCCGCCCTCAGCTGCGCGGACTTCCGACAGAACAGCGACGGGTCGTGGTCGCCGACCCACACCCTTCTGGTCGGCACGGTGGCCATGTCGCCGGGGTCGCGGTTCCAACGGGGCATGAAGGTGTTCGGCTCGGACCTCGCCACCACCCTGACCAGCAAATGCCTGACGCGGTGACGGCCCGCGGCTGACCACGCGTCACTCTGGAAGCGGCCGGCTCAGCTTGTTACGAAAGAACCGCGCGCCTGGGCCCTCCCCCTCGAGTGCGCAGCCATAGCGACCTAGGTCCGACCCCGAGGGGCCAGGCCGATGGCGGCTTGCGGACAGCGGGAGGACGAGTGGACAGCGACCTGGCGAGCCTGAATGCGCGGCCCCTGCCGGACTGGTTCGACCAGGCCAAGTTCGGAATCTTCATCCACTGGGGCATGTGGGCGATCCCCGCCTTCGCCACCAACGAACGCTCGATCGCCGAGGTGTTCCGCACCGACTACGACCGGGCGGCGGCCATGCTGCCCTACACCGAGTGGTACGGCAACGCGATCAAGGTCCCCGGCACGCCGTCGGCCCTGCACCACAAGGCGGTCTACGGCGACGCGCCCTACGAGGCTTTCCGCGATCCGTTCCTGGCCGGGCTGAAGGATTGGGATCCCGCCGCCTGGGCCGAGGCGTTCCGGGATGCGGGCGCCGGCTACGTGGTGCTGGTGTCGAAGCACCACGACGGCTTCTGCCTGTGGCCGAGCGAGGTCGCCAACCCCAATCAGGCCGGCTGGACCGCCGGGCGCGACCTGGTGGGCGAACTGGCGGCCGCGGTACGGGCGGCGGGGCTGAAGTTCGGGCTCTATTACTCCGGCGGCCTCGACTGGACCTTCAACCGCCGGCCGATGCGCACCCTGGTCGATGTGGCCGCCGCGACGCCGACCGGGGCCTATCCGGCCTATGCCGACGCCCAGGTGCGCGAGCTGATCGACCGCTACCAGCCGAGCGCATTGTGGAACGACATCTCCTGGCCAACGGGCCAGGATCGGTTGAACCGTCTGTTTGCCGACTATTATGCGGCGGTCCCGGACGGTGTGGTCAACGACCGCTGGACCACGCCCAAGCCGATCAACACCGTCCTGCGGTTCGGACCGGCCCGCGCCCTGGTGAACCGCGGGCTGAAGCGGCGCATGCTGAACAGCACCCGCGCCTCGAAGGGGATCATCCCTCCACCGGTCCCGCACAGCGACTTCCGCACCCCGGAATACGCCCGCTTCCCCGAGATCCAGGCCAAGAAGTGGGAGGCCACCCGCGGCATGAGCCATTCGTTCGGCTTCAATCGCAACGACACGGAGGACGACTACGCCGCGTTCGACACCCTGCTCGGCGACTTCATCGACGGGGTCGCCAAGAACGGAAACCTGCTGCTGAACGTCGGGCCGGAACCGGACGGCCGCATTCCCATGCCCCAGACAACGCGCCTGAAGGCCTTCGGCGCCTGGCTGCGCGCCAACGGCGAAGCGATCTACGGCGCCCGGCCCTGGATCCGCGCCGACGCGGTCACCAGCGACGGCGGGCAGGTGCGCTTCACCCGCAAGGGCGACGACCTCTACCTGATCGTCCTGGGCGCCCATGGCGAGCGGCTGACGATCCGCGATCTCAGGGTCGAAGGCGCGGCCATCCGGCTGGAGGACGACGCGTCGGTCAGTCTCGCCCAGCTGGGCCCTGACCTTACCTTGGCGTTTCCGACGCCGGGCCGCGGCGCGGCGACCGCCATTCGGATCGGCGGCGCAGCCTCGCCGGGCGCCGGGCGCAGTCTTTGACAATGCCCGCGCCCGCGCCGCAGATGGGAGCCGGGCGCCTCGCCCGGGAGATCGAACGCCGATGAAGATCCTGCCCCTGGCGGCGGTGCTGACGTTGGCGCTGATCGCGCCTGCGGTTCGGGCCCAGCCGCCCTCGGCCTATGCCGCTGTGATCGCCGACAGCCATCGGCCCGCCAAGGATGTGTTCCGCGACGGCCGGCGCAAGCCCGCCGAGACCCTCGCCTTCGCCGGGATCAAGCCGGGCATGAAGGTGGCGGAGCTGATCCCCGGCAACGGCTACTACACCCGCCTGCTGTCACGGGCGGTGGGGCCGGCCGGCAAGGTCTACACCATCCCCTTCAACGAACCGCGCGCGTCCCAGTCCAAGGCGATCGCCGAAGATGCGGCCTACACCAACATCACCCTGGTCCTGGGCTCGCCCGGCGGGCTGAATACGCCCGAGCCGGTCGACCTGGTGTGGACCTCGCAAAACTATCACGACATCCGCGCCGGCCGCGCCGTGCTGAACAAGGCCGTGTTCGGCGCCCTGAAGCCGGGCGGCGTCTACTTCATCGTCGATCACGCGGCCAAGCCAGGCTCGGGCGAGGAGGTGCTGCTGTCGCTGCACCGGATCGACGAGGACATCGTCAAGCGCGAGGTTCTGGCCGCCGGTTTCGTGCTGGAGGCCGAAGGCGATTTCCTGCGCAATCCCAAGGACGACCGAAGCAAGATGGTGTTCGACCGCGAGCTCAACCGCGACACCGACCAGTTCGTCCTCCGGTTCAGGAAACCCGCCGCATGATCCGAATTGCAACGATCCGGACCTGGGCGCTCGTCGCCGCCCTCGCCGCCGCGCCGAGCGTCGCCGCATCCGCCGAACCCGCGCAGAGCTGCGCCGCCAGGCTCAAGGCCGCGGAAGACGGCCGCGCGCTCGCCGAGGTGAAGCTGCAGGAGGAGATGGAGCGGGCCGACGCCCAGGTCTATCTCACCCGCCTGGAACTGTCGGTCACCAAGCAGAAGCTCGCCGCCGCCCTGGCCAAATGCGGCGCGGCCTGTGCGCCGGCGCCGGCCAACCACCCATGAGTTAACCCCTCTCCCGCTCATCCCGGCGCATGCCGGGATGAGCGGAATATTGTTGCGATTGGTCAGTCTTTCGAGGGCCGGCATTGGCGCCCCGCTAGCTTCCAGTCCTTGCGCAGCTTTCGGACAACCTCCTGCCGGCGGCCTGCAGATAGGGCGCTTCGGTGGACCTCAGCACCCGCCACTCGTCCGGGGTCATGGCAAGCCTGGCCTGTTGCACCGCGTAGTAGACCGCGAGATCCATCCCCTTGGTCCAGTCCGACGCCAGCAGAAACCGGTCGATGCCGATCCGGCGCATCAGATCATCCAGGGCGGCGACCTGCGCCGCGGTGGCCGGCGTCTTCGGCATGTCCGGGATCGCCGCCAGGTCGAAATAGACGTGGCGCATCAGTCCCGGGTTGGTCCTGAACGCCCGGGCGAAGGCCCCGAGCGCCGCCAGGGTCTGATCGTCGACCCCGCCCCAGCCGGCCACATGGGCGACTTGCACCGGCAGATCGCCGGCGGCGGGCAGTACCTCGTGTATGAAGGTCTCGGCGTCGGCTGCCCCGTAGTGCTGGAAGTCGCGCGTGCGCATGTGGATGATGATGGCGAAATGCGCGTCTGCGGCGGCCTTGAACACGGCCGCGAGCTTGCGGACCTGCCCGGGCGAGCGGAAGTCGAAGTCCGAGTTGGTCAGGTGCAGTTTCAGGCCGGTCGCGCCGCCCGTGCGACCCCAGTAGGCGATTTCGTCGACCGCGTTGTCCAGCAGCGGATTGACGCTGATGAAGGCGACCAGGCGGCCGCAGCTCAGCCGCGCTTGCTCGACCACGAAGGCGTTCTCAGCCCGCATCGCCCGGGCGACTTCCTCGGGCGCAGCCGCCATCTCCTTCGAGCCGGCGATGTAGGCGGTCGAGAGCAACACGCCCCTGCGGATCTTGGCGGCGTCCAGCGCCTGCACCGCGTCGGCGGCGTAGGACGGGCCCTTCCAGGTGTCGCCGCACTGATCGCGGCCGACCTTGTCGCAGAAGGCCTGCATCGCGCCGTAGGCGGCAGGCGAGACGATGTGCATGTGATGGTCGGCCGCCGCGAACCAGGCCTCTCCCCGCGGCTCGGCGGCCAATCCGCTCGCGAACAGCGACGCCGCCGCGGCGATGGCCCCGGCGATAATCCGGACCTTCAGCATCCCGAACGACCTCCCCTTCACGACCCGCATCTCACCCCGACGGCGCCGACACGGGTTGCTTGACCTGCAGGCGCCGCCGGACCGCGTAGATCAGCGCCAGCACCGCCAGGCCGACCACGCCCATCGCCAGCGGCGCCCGCTGGTCGGGGATCAGGGCCATGGCGCAGAGGATGGCGACCATGCCGGCGATGGCGACATAGGTGAGGTAGGGAAACGCCCACATGCGCAGGACCAGGGTTTCGGGCGCCTCCCGCTCCAGCCGGCGGCGCAGGCGCAGCTCCGACAGCGCGATCAGCAGGTAGACGAAGATCGCCACCGTTCCGTACGAGTTGATCAGGAAGGCGAACACCACGCCGGGCGAGACATATGACATCACCACCGCGCCGAAGCCGAACACCGTCCCGGCCAGGATCGCCGGCACGGGCACGCCGCGCGCATTGACCTTGGCCAGAAAGGCCGGCGCGTCGCCGCTGCGGGTCAGGGCGAACAGGATGCGCGAGGAGGCGTAGAGCCCTGAATTCAGCGCCGACAGCACGGCGGTCAGGATCACCGCGTTCATGGCATGCGCCGCGCCCGGAATGCCGATCGCGCCGAGCGCGCTGACGTAGGGTGTGGCGATGCCCTTGGAATTCCAGGGCACGATCGCCACCACGAGGAGGATCGAGCCGACATAGAACAGCAGCACCCGGCTGATCACCGAATTGGTCGCCCGCGCCACGGCGATGGCCGGCTCGCGCGCTTCGGCGGCGGCGACGGTGACGATCTCGGCTCCGAAATAGAAGCCGGTGGCCGCGACGGCTCCGGTCAGCACAGGCACGATCCCGTTCGGCATGAAGCCGCCATGCGCCGTCAGATTGGCGACATGCGGCGTCCAGCCCGGCCAGAGGCCGATCACGAAACAGGTCCCGAGCACCAGGAAGACGGTGATGGCGGCGACCTTGATCGAGGCGAGCCAGAACTCGAACTCGCCATAGGCCCGCACCGAGACCAGATTGCTGGCCGTCATGGCCGCCATCAAGAGGGCGGCCAGCAGCCACTGCGGCGCCTGGGGCAGCCAGAACCGGATCAGGTCCGCTCCGGCGATCGCCTCGATGGCGACCACGATCACCCAGAAATACCAGTACATCCAACCGGTCAGGAAGCCCGCGAACGGGCCGAGGGCGCTGCGCGCGTAGGCGTAGAACGAGCCTTGCGCCGGCAGGGCGGCCGCCATCTCGCCCAGCATCCGCATCACCAGGATGACCAGGCCGCCGGTGATCAGGAACGAAATGACGGCGGCGGGTCCGGCGGACTGGATCACCACCCGGCTGCCGACGAACAGGCCGGCGCCGATCACGCCGCCGAGGGCGATCATGGTCATATGCCGCTGCGCCAGCGTGTGCCGCAGGCCGGAGCCCGGTTCGTCGTCTGCAGCGGTCGGCGTCATGGATCCCCCCGGAAGCCCCGACCTCTTACCCGATCATGGGATCACGCGTCGGCGGGCAGTTTCAATCGCCGCTCGAATTCCTGGTCGCTGACGATACGCCGGGCGATCAGCACGCTGCACGGCACGTGATCGACCAGATAGGCGCCGGAAGCGCCGGACCACCACCGCTCCATCAGGCCCTGACGGCGATGGCCGACGACGACAAGGTCGGCTTTGAAGCTCCTGGCGTGTGCGCCGATCTCCATGGCGGGCTCGCCCGACGCCACCGCGCCGGTCGCCTGGACCCCCATCTCGCCGAGCCGGGCCAGGCCGCGCGTGAGCAGCGCCCGCTCCTCTTCACCCCTCGGGATCGGATGGACGGAATCCGCCAGCCGCGCCCCCGGCGTGTTGAGGGTGACCACCAGCAGGAACACGCGCGCGCGCCAGTCCCGGGCCAAGAGGGCGCCCTCGCGCAGGGCGGTCAGGCCCTCCTGGGTCCCGTCGCTCGCCAGAAGCACTCGCTCGTACATGGCCCGCTCCTGCCCTGATGATCGCCTTCGCCTTCATAGCCCAGAACGGCGCCCGCCAGCGATAGCGCCTCTCAAATCCCCCGCCCTTGCTTTGAGATTAAAAAAGTGAATAATGAAATTGAGAAAATCAATTTCGAGCGCCATGTCTGAGCAGATAAACGATTGGCAAGAGCTGACGCGCCTGACGGATGGGCGCGCCTTCGTGGTCGAGCGGGTCCGGCTCGTGGACACCCGGATCGCCATTGAAGGCGCCTTCGCCCCGCCGCAGCTCGCGCGCCTGTCCGGGGAGGACCAGGTGTTCATCGCCGCCTTCCTGCGCAGCCACGGCTCGATCAAGGACATGGAGCAGATGTTCGGGGTCAGCTATCCGACCATAAAGGCGCGGCTGAACCGCATCGCCGCCAGCCTCGAGTTCGTCGACGAGAGCCCCGCCCCCACCCGGATCCAGGTGCTGGAGCGGCTGGAGCGCGGCGAGATCACCGCCGACGAGGCGGTGGCCGCCCTTCGGGAGCAACGCCCATGAGCAACACAGGAACCCTGCTGTCGCCGGTCCGGCCGCCGGCCCCGTACCCATCGACGCCTCGCGCAGAGCGCGGTCGTGCGGTGATCAGGCTTTGGCTGCCGCTGACGCCGCTGTGGCTCATCCTGGCGCCCTTCGCGCTGCTGGTCTCGCCGGCCCTGACGCTGGCGCCCGCCACGCGCCGCATGTCGCCGTTCCGCGCCGCCTGGCGGTGGGGCGGCTGCTGCTCGCCCTGTCCGGAACCCAGATCGAGGTCGACAGCCCGGCCGCGCTCGTCCGCATCCACATCGTCTGAGGAGACCCGTCCATGAACGAAGACCGCAAGCGTATCCTGGCCCTGCTGGCCGACGGCAGGATCAGCGCCGAGGAGGCCGACCGGCTGATCGACGCCCTGGGCCGCGCCCCGGCCGCCGGGGCGCCCCTTTCAACCGCCTCGAACGGGGCGCCGAAATACTTCCGGGTCGAGGTCGATTCCCGCGAAGCCGGCGAAACGCCGACCAAGGTCAATGTGCGGATTCCGATGCAGCTGCTGCGCGCCGGCGTCCGCCTCAGCGCCCTGATCCCGTCCACGGCCCGCGATGAGATCAACGTCGCCATGGCCAAGCAGGGCATCGCCTTCGACATCAACCAGCTGAAGCCGGAAAACCTCGAGGACCTGATCGAGCACCTCAGCGACTTCTCGGTCGACGTGAACAACGACCAGGCCAAGGTGCGCGTCTACTGTGAGTGAGGCGCGGACGTCGGCGCCCGCCCCGGTGGTCGGCGCGCGAGAACGCCGTTGCCGTCTTGCGTAACCGCGCCGCCGGGGGGCGTAATGCGCCCTGACCGGCGGGGCCGCTTCCGTTCCCACACCGTACCCGCCACGCGGAGAACGTCATGCCGGATGGATCGATGAGCGCGGCCGAGATCGACCGCAACAGGGCCGCCCGCGACAGGGCCTATTCCACGCCGCTGAAGGACTTCCAGGTCGCCGACCCGGAGCTGTTCCGCACCGACACCCTGTGGCCCTGGTTCGAACGCCTGCGGGCGGAAGACCCGGTGCATCTGACCGAGGACGGGCCGCAGGGGCGCTACTGGTCGGTGACCCGTCACGCCGACATCATCGCCGTGGACAGCCGCCACGACGTCTATTCCTCCTCCAGCGAGCTCGGCGGCATAACCATCGGGGACTCGATCGAGCCCAACGCCTCCACCAGCTTCATCGGCCTGGATCCGCCGATGCACGACGCCCAGCGCCGGGCGGTGATGCCGATGTTCTCCACCGAGAGCATGACCCGGCTGGAGCCGCTGATCCGCGAGCGCGCCGGCAAGATCCTGGACGAGCTGCCGGTGGGCGAGACCTTCGATTTCGTCGACAAGGTCGCCGTCGAGCTGACCAGCCAGATGCTGGCGACCCTGTTCGACTATCCGTTCGAGATGCGCCGCAACCTGCCGAAACTTTCGGACATGATCCTGTCGGGGCCCGAGATCACCGGCTCGGGCACGCTGACGTCGGAAAGCCAGCAGGAGATGGAGGCGAAATTCATGCCGATCCTGTCGCCCTTCGTCTTCCTGTGGGAAGACCGCAAGGCCAAGCCGCCCCAGCACGACCTGATCTCCATGCTGGCTCACTGCGAAGCCACCGCGAAGCCGACGCCCGAGGAGTATTTCGGCAACATCATCCTGCTGATCGTCGCCGGCTCCGATACCACGCGCCATTCGATCACCGGCGGCCTCCTGGCGCTCGATCAGAACCCCGGCGAATACGCCAAGCTCCGCGCCAACCCGGGCCTGATCGAGACCATGTCGCCGGAGATCATCCGCTGGCAAAGCCCCGTCGCCTACATGCGCCGCACGGCGCTCGAGGACACGGAGCTGGGCGGCAAGACCATCAAAAAGGGCGACCGGGTGGTGATGTGGTACGTCTCGGGCAACCGCGACGAAACGGTGATCGAGGACGCCGACGTCTTCCGCATCGACCGCGAACGCCCCCGCCAGCACGTCGGCTTCGGCTTCGGCATCCACCGCTGCGTCGGCAACCGCCTGGCCGAGATGCAGCTGAAGGTGATGTGGGAGGAGATCCTGAAGCGGTTCTCGCGGATCGAGGTGGTGGAAGAGCCCCGCCGGATGAACAACAGCTTCGTGAAGGGGTTCGAGGGGTTGCCGGTGAGGATTGTGGGGTAGGGACGGACGGTCAGGCGCCCGTTGAAGCACTGCGCGAATACCTCCCCCGCTGCGCGGGTGAGATAGTTTTCGCACGCGTTGCAGACATGCACATCGCCTATTAGCTTGACCGAACCTTCTCCAGCCAAGGCGTCGTGATGTCTGATCTCTTCGCTTGGATTGGCCCCGCGCTCATTATCGCTGCCTTGGCTCTGACCGTATGGTGGTACAGGACTGGACCCAGCCCCAGGACGAGAGCGCAAGTGGCATTGGCCCTCGAGTCGAAGGGGCTTTCGCTGATCAGTGTCAAACCCAAGTTTGGGTTTCGCCTAGGAAGGGGCTCAAGGGCCCTCCTTGTCGCCAAAGCGACTAATCCATTCGGCAATGTTCAGGCCATCTACTTCGATGTGGACGTTTGGGCTGATCTTTTTTTGCGACGACCGAACGTTCGCGAGCTTGGGGGTTACCTTGGCACGCAATTTATGTCCGTCGGCGAACCCTAAGCTTCGTCGTTACGCTGACAACGCGGTCTCGCAGCCCCCCTACTTCGTCCAGCTCCACTTCGAGGCCGAGGGGCGGCAGCCGCCGCCGGGCGCGCCGGTCCAGGCGCGGCCGCGGACGAACCGGCCGGTGTGCGCCGCCGTGGCCTGGCCATCCTTGAGCGCGAAGCCGCCGTTGACCAGCACGTCCTGCACCCCGGTCGCCAGCTGGGCCGGGTTGGCGTAGGTAGCGTGATCGGCCACCGTGGCGGGATCGAACACCACCACGTCGGCGTAATAGCCCGCCTTCAGCCGGCCGCGATCCTTCAGCGACAGATTGCCGGCCGGCAGGCTGGTCAGCTTGCGGATGGCGTCGGGCAGGGTGATGTCATGCGTCTCGCGCACATAGTGGCCGAGCACGCGCACGAAGTTGCCGTAGGCGCGTGGATGGTCCTTGGCCAGCAGGAACACCCCCTCGGGCGCCGGCGCCGCCTCGTCGGAGCCGAAGCTCATCCACGGCAGGCCGACCTCCTTGCGGACATTGTCCTCGCTCATCAGGAAGTAGGCGACGCCGACACGGGTGCCATCCTCGACCACCAGGTCCATGGCCGTATCCTCGGGGCTCGTGCCCCGCATCTTCGCCACTTCGCCCAGGGTCTTGCCGGTGAGCGGCTTCAGCTTGGGGTTCTTGAAGGCCAACAGCAGCATGCCGTCCGGCCCGGCGCCGGCGTAGAGGTTCTCCCAGGTCTTGGGATGGGCGTCGAGCATCTCGGCCTTGACCTTGGCGCGGATGGCCGGATCCTTCAGTCGCTCGATCCACTTTTCAAGGCCGCCGTCCTGGACCCACGACGGCATGGACGCGTCGAGGCCGGTGGCGCCGGCGGTATAGGTGTACATGTCGGCCGAGATGCGCACGCCCTTGGCGCGCTCGGCGTCGATCATGGCGACGACCTTGTCGAGCTTGCCCCAGTTGTCGCGGCCGGCCTGTTTGAAGTGGTAGATTTCGGCCGGCGCGCCGGAGGCTTCGGCGATGTCGATGCTCTCCTGCACCGCCTGCTCCAGCCGGTCGCCCTCGCTGCGGATGTGGGCGATATAGATGCCGCCGCACTGGGCCGAGACCTTGGCCATGTCGATCAGCTCGGGGGTCTTGGCGTAGGTGTTGGGTGAATAGATCAGCGCGTCGGTGAGGCCCAGCGCCCCCTCCTCCATCGCCTGCTTCACCAGCCCGTCCATGGCCTTCAGCTGCTGCGGCGTCGGTTGCACGTCGGCCTCGCCGAGCAGGTTGGTGCGCACCGTGCCAGCCCCGACGAAGGAGGCGACGTTGGGCGAAATCCCCTTTTTCTGCAGCATATCCAGATAGCCGCCGAGGGTGGTCCAGGTGATAGGATATTTGATGTCGGCCTGGCGCTTCTCGGCCAGCGCCTTCATCGTCGGGGTCAAGGGGCCCATGGAGTCCTCGCCCATCACCTCCAGCGTCACGCCCTGCATCAGGTCGGACAGGCCGCGCCCGTCGGCGATGAGGCTCTCCTCCGGGTGGGCCAGCATGTTGATGAAGCCCGGCGACACGGCCTTGCCCTTGGCGTCGACCTCGACCTTGCCCCTGGCCTTGATATGCGGGGCGATGGCGACGATCCGGTCGCCCTTGACCGCCAGGTCGGCCGCGAACGGCGCACCGCCCGACCCGTCGTAGATCGTGCCGCCGCGGATCACGACGTCGTAGGTCGCTTTCGATGGGGCCGCATGCGCCATCGGCGACGCGATCGCCAGACCCAACAGCACCCCGATCACCCGACACACCGCCGTGCGCTCACCGAGTCTATCCCGCCCCATGTCCACGCCCCTTGGTCCTGCTCACCTGCGATGACCTGACTATCGTCAAACTTTCGAAAAACGCAAACCAAGATCGATATTCGAAACATTTTCGCCAGCCACGCGCCATCGATGGGCGCGAACGGCAGGCCATTCGACGCCGTGAGGCAAAGGCGCCAGACTGCCCTCAACGATAGAGGGGGAAGGCCATGGCGAAGAAGAAGCCGGGCGCGGGCCAGACGGCCCTGGTGACCGGCGCCTCGATGGGCATCGGCGTCGATCTGGCGGAATGCTTCGCCCGGGGCGGCTACGACCTGATCCTCACCGCCCGCAGCGAGCCCGCCCTACACGAGGTGGCCGGCCGGCTGTCGGCCTCCTATGGGATCAAGACCAGCGTCTTCGCCGTCGACCTCGGCGCGCAGAGCGGCGGGACCAGGCTGGCCGAGGCCATCGGCGCCCACGGGCTGACGGTGGACGTCTTGGTCAACAACGCCGGCTACGGCAAGGCGGGCGCCTTCGACGGCTCGGACCTCGACACCCAGCTCGGCATGATCGACCTCAACGACCGCGCCCTGGTCGAACTGACCCAGATCTACTGGCCGGGCATGCTGGCGCGCGGGCGCGGCGGGGTGCTGAACGTGGCCTCGATGGCCGCCTTCGTGCCCGGCCCGTTCATGGCCATCTATTACGCCTCCAAGGCCTTCGTGCTGTCGTTCTCCGAAGCCCTGTGGGAGGAGGCGCGCGGAACCGGCGTGCATGTGACCTGCCTGTGCCCCGGCGCTACGGAGAGCAAGTTCCGCGAGCGCGCGGGCACCGGCGCCACCCGGCTCGGCCAGACCTCGGTGGTGATGGGCTCGATGCCGGTGGCGGAGGCCGGCTATGCGGGCTTCCAGAACAACAAGCGGGTGGTGATCACCGGCAAGGGCAACGCCCGAACGGCCTTGCTGGCGCGCTTCCTGCCGGGCGCCACCGTGCTGAAGATGGTCCGCAACCTGCAGAGCCCGGCGACGTAGGGCCGACCTATTCCAGCATCGTCGGCACGTCGGTCTGCCGCAGGAGCTGGTCGAGCGTCAGAAGCGGGACGCCGGCCGCCTTGGCGTGCGCATAGTGGAAACAGTCGAAGTTGCTCAAGGCGCGCCGACCGACTCCGCGCGTCTCCGCGACATCCACCGCGTAGGTCAGCACATCACGAGGTGAGGCCGCCTCGCGCAAATCGATGCCCCGAGCGTCCAGCCATTCGACGACCGCCGCAGCCGCATCGGAATAACGGCAGTCGAGCTGATCCGGCCTGGACAGGACGATGATGGCCTCCCACGCCGCCATCGGCGAGGTGAAGGCCGCTTCGGCCTGCGCCAAGGCCGCTTCGTAGACCGGTGCGGTATCTTCGCCGGCCATGATCGAAACGATCGCGCAGGCATCGACCAACATCAGACCTCGCCCGTCAGGTCGTGATCGAGCTCGTGATAGGCGTCTTGGGACAGGGGCTTACGGGCGTCGCGGAAGGCCAGACCGCGTTTCACCAGGATCCGCTGCGCCGTTTCCGTCGGCGTCTCCCTCCGGATGCGCGCATTGATGGCTTCCTTGAGCGCGACCACGACGGCTTCGGTGATGCTGGTTTGATCGATCTCGGCCAGCCGGCGGGCCAGCACATCGGCTTCGGGGTTGCGGATGCTGAGCGTCATCTCGTATGGCCTCATTAAGCCATACAGCCATATTACTTTGTATGTCCAAAGGCAACCGCGCTCGGGAACGCGGTGGCGACTTCGCGATTTGGCGTCGAGCCAACGACACTCGCAGCCATCGCTATTCGCCGCTTGTCCCCGCCGCCGATCTGCGCTTCCCTGCAGGTAGTGACATTTGGAGTGTCTTTATGCGGGCGCGGCTGATCGTTCTGGCGGGATTGATCCTCGCCACCCTGGCGCCCGCGTCGGCGCTGGCGCAGGCCCCGGCGCCGGTCGGCGACTCGCTCAAGGTCACCGTGTGCGGTTCGGGCGGGCCGCTGCCGATCGCGGGCCGCGCCAAGGCCTGCGTCATGGTGCAGGCGGGCGGCGCGCTCTATCTGGTCGACATCGGGCCCGAGGCCACCAAGAACCTGATGCTGTGGCGCTCGCCCGTCGCGACCGCCAAGGTGGTGTTCATCACCCACCTGCACTCCGACCATATCGGCGGCCTCGGCGAGTTCAATCTGCAGAGCTGGGTGTCGGGCCGGCCCGCGCCGCTGGAAGTGATCGGACCCTCGGGCGTCGAGCACCTGGTGGCCGGCATGAACGAGGCCTACGCGCCCGACCATGTGTTCCGTAACGCCCACCACGAACACGGCGCCGTCAGGATGCCGATCTCCGCGGGCCTGATGGAGGCCAAGGTCGTCACCCTGCCTAAGGCCGATGCGCGGGGCGTCTCCTCCCAGGTGGTCTATACCGCCGGCGAGCTCAAGGTGACCGCCATCGCCGTCGACCACAGCCCGGTGACGCCGGCGTTCGCCTACCGGTTCGACTACAAGGGCCGCTCGGTGGTGATCAGCGGCGACACCCGCAAATACCCGCCGCTGGCCGAAGCCTCCAAGGGCGCAGATCTCCTGCTGCACGAGGCTCAGAACGCCGACATGACCCGGATGATGGCGCGCGGCCTGATCACCCTGGGGCAGCCGCGCATGAGTTCGATCATGGCCGACACGGTCAGCTATCACACCACCCCGGTGGAGG
>Ga0302314_10004815_pt1 | contig 24765 bp, 25 predicted proteins | sample III_Palsa_N2_3_FD_200533 | JGI IMG/M metagenome (GOLD analysis project Ga0302314, IMG submission 200533) | Peat permafrost microbial communities from Stordalen Mire near Abisko, Sweden - III_Palsa_N2_3 | ecosystem: Environmental > Terrestrial > Soil > Palsa > Peat permafrost | place: Sweden... | reverse complement strand
GATGTTCGCGGCTCCCACCAGCTGGCGCACGTACCACGCCCCGCGGGTCTCATCCGCCACCTCTTCCTGGGTGAACGTGTAGGTCTGGTCGGGGAAGTGACCGCAGAAGATGATCGCGTAGGCCCAGACGTTGCGAATCAGATTGGCGGTGAAGTCCGCGGCGGCGGTGCGCCGGAACGACTCTCTGAACGAGCGGCGATCGATCGCCGTCATCACCAGAGCGCTGACCAGCGGCCAGGCGATGTAATCCTTGGTGATCTGCGACCTGGCCTTGCCGGAGATGCCGGCCAGGTCCTTGCGCACCTGGTCCATCCCCTTCTCGCCGCGACGGATCGCCTCGAAGTCCATGTCGTGGAACGCCACGCCCCACTCGAACGCGAGCATCAGCAGCACGTTGTAGATCGGCTGCAGCAGGTAGACGGGATGCCAGTCCTGGTGCGGGTCGATCCGCATGATCTCGTAGCCGAGATCCTTGTCCTTGCCGAGGATGTTCGTGAAGGTGTGGTGGATGTAATTGTGTGAGTGCTTCCAGGCCTCGGCGGTCGAGGCGGTATCCCAGTCCCAGTTCGAGGAATTGATCACCGGGTCGTTCATCCAGTCCCACTGGCCGTGCAGAACGTTATGCCCGATCTCCATGTTCTCGAGGATCTTCGCCAGCGACAGCATCGCCGTGCCGAGCGCCTGCGGGACGCGCCAGCGCGACCCCAGCAGGGTCGCACGGCCGAGGAGCGCGAGCCGGCGCTGCATCGCGATCACGGACCTGATGTACGTCGAATCGCGGTTGCCGAGATCGGCCTTGACCTGCTCGTGAAGCTCGTCGAGCTCGCGCCCGATCGCCTCGATCTGCTCGTCGCTGAGGCGCTGAAGCGGGTTCTCCGCGACGTCGATCGCGACGTTGCCGTTGGTGCTGGCGCCGTTCTGGGTTGCTGCTATGGCCATGCGTTCCTTTCGTGATTACAGATCGATCTCGACCGGGCCCTCCGGCGCGCTGATGCACGTTCTGATCATCCCGCCCTCCTGGCCGTACACCTTCCCGTTGCGCAGGTCTCGTACGCGCCCGGAGCGGAGCGCACCGATGCACGTGTGGCAGATCCCTTCGCGGCATCCATAGGGGAGATCGAGCCCGGCCTCCTCGCCGGCGACGAGGATCGGCATCTGGCCGTCGGATTCGGTCTCGCAGCCCGAAGCCAGGAATCTGATCGTGCCTCCTTCCCCCTCTTCGCCGAGCCCGAGCTTCGGCTGGAAGCGCTCGGAGTGCAACCGCCCCGGATCGCCCTGCTCGTCCCAGAGCTCGGTGAGCGCGTCGAGCATCGGGCCGGGGCCGGAGACGAACGCCTCGCGCTCGCGCCAGTCGGGACACAGATCCTCCAGATGCGGGGGCTCCATCCGCCCCTGAGCCGACGTGTGCTGCTCATGCAGGCGGAAGCCGGCGTGCTCGCCCGCCAGCGCGCGCAACTCGGTGCCGAAGATCACGTCGTCCGGGTTGCGCGCCGAGTGCAGCAGGACGGTGTCGCGCAGCGAGTCGCTCCGCGCGAGGTGCCGGACCATGCTCATGATCGGCGTGATCCCGCTGCCCGCGCTGATGAACAGGAGCCGGTCCGGCGGATCGACCGGGAGCACGAAGTCGCCCTCGACACCGCCGAGCGAGATGATCGTGCCCGGGTCGCACCGCCGCACCAGGTACGGCGAGACCTTGCCCTCCTCGACGTTCTTGACCGTGATGCTGATCCGGCCATCGCGACGGTCTGGGTCCGAGGTCAGCGAATACGCGCGCCAGTGCCGAACCCCGCCGATGTCGAGCCCGATGCGGACATACTGGCCGGGCCGGTGTCCGGGCCACTTGTAGCCGGGCTTGATCAGGACCGTGGCGGCGCTCGCCGTCTCGCGCTTGATGTCCTGCACCCGGCCGCGCAGCTCACGCGTCGACCACAGCGGGTTGATCAGCTCGAGATAGTCGTCGGGGAGCAGCGGCGTGCTCAGCGCCGCGAGCACTCGCAGCGCGCTGCGTTGCAGCCCCGGCACCGTCGGCCGCGCCCCCTGTTCAGGCATCTCTGTCCTTTAGGTGCCACATGCCGTTGGCGCGAGCGTTGAACCGGGCGGCCACCGGGCTGCGGCGGTCCGCCTGCTCGGGGGCGCTCACGATTGCGAAGCGGCCCCCACATGCTGCTCATGCCGACCCTCGGCGAATTCCTCGACCAGCTTGGCGCAGAACGCCGGCAGATCATCCGGATTGCGGCTGGTGACGAGCCCGTTGTCGACGTGGACCTCCTCGTCGACCCAGGTGGCGCCGGCATTGCGCAGATCGGTCTTCAGGCTCGGCCAGGAGGTGACCGTCCGGCCGCGTACGACATCGGCCTCGATCAGCGTCCACGGACCGTGGCAGATCACCGCGACCGGCTTGTCCTGCTCGAAGAAGCCGCGAATGAAGCTGACTGCGTCATCGTCAACGCGCAATGCGTCGGGATTCGCCACGCCACCGGGCAGGACCAGGGCGTCGTAATCCGACGACTCCGCGTCGGCTACGGCTCGGTCGGCCTCGATCGTGTCCCCTCGGTCCAGGTGATTGAACATCTGCACCTCGCCCTGCTCGAGCGAGACCAGATCTACGTCCGCGCCCGCCTTCCGCGCGGCCTCCAGTGGCTCGGTCAGCTCGACCTGCTCGACGCCCTCGGTGAACAGAAACGCGACGCGCTTGCCCTCGAGCGTTGCCATGATCATCAACTCCTTCCGTTTTCGAAATCAGACCTTATCCGCGGGCTACCCGGGATCGCTGCCGCGAAACGAAACGAACCGCGCGCAGAGGACACGTATATCGCGCCCGCGGGCGAGGACAACCGATACGCATCGACGCCGACGGCGAGGTCACCAAGATCGACGTGTAGCGAGGCCGGGGACAGCCCCCGGCCGCCGGTGCCGGGGCGACTACCATCCTGGGATGCCAGCGGGCCGCGCCGATCCTTACCGAACCCTCGGCGTCAGCCCCGCAGCCTCAGAGCAGGAGCTTCGTGCCGCCTACCGTCGGCTCGTGCAGTTGCACCACCCCGACCACAATGCCGGCTCCGCCGAGTCCGCACGCCGCTTCGAGGAGGTCCAAGAGGCCTACGCCCGGATCCGGCAGCTGCGTGCGGGTCGAGACACGGCCGCGCGCGCATCCGCGCCCCCGCCCCCAAGCGCCGATCCGGCCACCGATGCCCGACTCGCGGACCTCGAGCGCGAGATCCGCGAGGCCCACCAAGCCCGCGAGCGGGCTCGGCAGGCCGCTCGCGAGGCGGCGGCCGAGAGCGCCCAGCGCCCATCCGATGAGGAGCTCGGATACGTCACCACGGACGACAGCCTGGGCAGCATCCTCGCCGATGCTCGCGCCCAGGCGACAGAACGCTTCGCCGAGGTCCGCGAACCCGTCACCAAGCGGGTGGCGGACCTGCTCGACGAGCTGGCGTCGAAGCTCTCAGGCGAGGCTCCGCCCGGTCCCCGCGACTAGCGCCGGGCCGGTCCCAAGCGCGGTCGATCGCCGCTGAACGCGGTCCTAAAGCCGCCTCGCCCGATTGCCGATGTAGATCCTGCTTGCGCGTGGCGAGCCGCTCGGAAGGGGCCGAGCGGACCGCCGGTGACGCCCGCAGCCATCAACCTCGGAGGACAGATTGTTGCCAAGCCCGGCCCGCAGATTTCTCGGCACCGTTTCCGCTGGTTGCGCGCTCGGCGCGACCGTTCTGCTCGCATCCTCGGTCTCGGTCGCTCAGGCCAGCCTGATCAATGTCAGTACCTGCAACTCCAACGCGACCAGTCAGCCGTTTGCCCCGTGGGGCGATTCCTCGTCGTACGAGCTTGCGCCCGGCGGCGATTTCGAGAGCTCGGATGTCACCTCCTCGCCGTGGACGCTGAGCGGCGGTGCACAAATCGCTCCCGGAAGTGAGCCGTTTGCGGCCACCGGCACGCTGGGCTCCTCCTCGCTGTCCTTGCCCGCCGGCGCCTCCGCCGAATCACCGTCAACCTGCGTTGATGCGGGCTATCCCAGCCTCCGCTTCTTCGTCGCGGGCTCCGGCACGGTGGCGGTCAGCGTCGTGTACGGCTCCCTGGTGATCCCGACGGGAGTCGTGGTGGCTGCCGGCACCTGGACTCCCAGCCCGGCGCTGATTACCGGCTCCGTTGTGGGCGGCCTCCTTGCGGGCGGGACCGCGCAGGTTTCGCTCGAGCTCACCGGGCTTAGCGGCTCGCCTCAGGTCGACGACGTGTTCATCGATCCGTGGACCCGCGGCTGACCGTCGCCCTCTCCAGCCAGGGCAGAAGGAACATCGCCGGAACCTGAACAAAAGGCGACAGCTCCTATGAGGAATGGCTCGGATTGGGAACACTTCGCCGTCACCTGCGATGGATATCGATTCCTACGAGACTCCGCAGTCGGAGAGCCTGCTGATCGCCGGCCGCGACCGCCACGGTGAGCAGGAGCCGGCCCGGCGACTCCTGCTCACCGAGGCCCTGGGCGCAGTCGCGTTCCTGGCCGTCGCCGTTCCTTTGGCCGCGCTGGCCCCGTGGACGCGACCACTCTCCTCCGGCGCCCTCGTGGCGACCGTGGTCGCGTACCTGGTGGCCGCGCGGGTGAGGTTCCCGGTCGGCAGCGCCTCCACGCTGCCCACGCAGCTTGCGTTCGTGCCGATGCTGTTCCTGCTGCCGACGCCGCTGGTGCCGCTGATCGTCGCCGCCTGCCTGGTCGCCGACCTATGGCCGCGTCTGCTTCGGCGCGAGCTCTCACTCGCGCGTGTCCTGACGCGGATCGGCGACGGCTTCTATTCGCTCGGTCCGGCGCTCGTGTTGGTGCTCGCGGGTCAGGAAAGCCTGTCGTGGGAGCGCTGGCCCCTGCTGTTGCTCGCTTTCGGCGCACAGGTGCTCTGCGACGCGGGTGCCGGGCTCGCCCGCACGTGGTTCGCGGAGCGAATCGCCCCCTCCGAGCAGCTGCCGATGCTGTGGCTGTACCTCACCGATGCCTGCCTGGCCTGCGTCGGCCTCCTGGTCGCCGCAGCCTCGCTGCAGCGTTCAGGTCTCGTCCTGCTCGTCCTGCCCCTCGTCGGCCTGCTCTGGCTGTTCGCCCGGGAGCGCCAACAACGCCTCGACTATGAGCTCGCCCTCAGCACCGCCTACCGCGGCACCGCGCTGATGCTCGGGGACATGGTCGAAGCCGATGACCACTACACGGGAGCCCACAGCCGCGAAGTGGTGAGCCTCGCCCTGGCGGTCACCGCCGCCCTCCGCCTCGGAGCCGGCTGCAGGCGAAACGTCGAGTTCACCGCCCTCCTCCACGACGTCGGGAAGATCCGCGTTCCCAAGACGATCATCAACAAGGCCGGTCAGCTCGACAACGACGAATGGGAGATCATCCGCCGCCACACGATCGAGGGCGAGGCCATGCTCCGGCGTGTCGGTGGGGTCTTGGCGACCGTCGGACGGTTCGTCCGTTCCTCGCACGAGTGCTTCGACGGCTCCGGCTATCCCGACGGCCTCGCCGGTGAGTCGATCCCGATCGAGTCTCGGATCGTGTCCGTGTGCGACGCTTACAGCGCGATGACCAGCAACCGACCGTACCGGCCGGCCCTGAGCACGGGGGAGGCGCTCAGAGAACTACGCCGCTGCGCCGGGACCCAGTTCGATCCCCGGATCGTGATGGTGATCGAGCGCTTGGTCTCGCCCCGGCCGACGATCCTCCCGGGCGCGCCCAGGGCGCGGCAGTTCTCGCGTCCATCGGGTCCCGAGCGCACCTTCATCACCACCTTCTAGTCCGACGCGCTCAAGACTGGGTCTGACGCACTTTTAGACTCCGGTCGTGGCATCATCGTGGTGATGGCACTCGATCTCGGTCTGACCCAGGTTTCGCGATCGACGAAGCGGAAAGGTTCGCGATCGACGAAGCGGAAATCATCCTTATGGGCACGGACCTTTAGATCCCGAGCGCCAACCACTGCGACGAAAGCGAGATCAAGCGATGACCGACGACCGTAAGCCTCCGGCGACCACCACCGACTCCGGGATCCCCGCCCCCAGCGACGAGTACTCGCTTACGGTCGGACCGGCCGGCCCGAACGTTCTCCACGACCACTACGTCGTGCAGAAGATGCAGCACTTCAACCGCGAGCGCGTGCCCGAACGGGTCGTACACGCGAAGGGCTCGGGCGCGCACGGCTTCTTCGAGGTCACCGAGGACGTCACCCAGTTCACCAAGGCGAAGTTCCTCGGGGAGGTCGGCAAGCGCACTCCGCTGTTCCTGCGCTTCTCCACCGTCGCCGGCGAACAGGGCTTCCCCGACACGGTTCGGGATCCGCGCGGCTTCGCGATCAAGTTCTACACCGAAGAGGGCAACCACGACCTCGTCGGCAATAACACGCCGGTCTTCTTCATCCGTGATCCGAGCAAGTTCTCGGACTTCATCCACTCGCAGAAGCGCCTGCCCGATACCGGAATGCGCAACAACAACATGCAGTGGGATTTCTGGACGCTCTCGCCCGAGAGTGCCCATCAGGTCACGATCCTCATGTCCGACCGCGGTACACCCCGGACTTACCGGCACATGAATGGCTACAGCAGCCACACCTACTCGTGGATCAACGAGGCCGGGCAGCGGTTCTGGGTCAAGTACCACTTCAAGACGGTCCAGGGCGCCGAGAACTTCACCGACGAGGAGGCGGGAGCGATGACCGCCGAGGACCCCGACTTCCACCGCCGCGATCTGCGCTCCTCGATCGAGCATGGCGAGTACCCAGAGTGGCAGCTCGAGATGCAGATCATGCCCTTCGAGGAGGCGGCCGACTACCGCTTCAACCCCTTCGATCTGACCAAGATCTGGCCGCACGGCGACTATCCACCGATCGTGGTCGGGCGGCTCGTCCTCGACCGCAACCCGGAGAACTTCTTCGCCGAGGTCGAGCAGGCCACCTTCAACCCGTCGAACCTCGTGCCCGGCACCGGCCTGAGTCCCGACAAGATGCTCATGGGGAGGATCTTCTCCTACCACGACACGCACCTCCATCGGGTCGGCCCCAACTACGAGCAGCTCCCGATCAACGCCGCCAAGTCGCCCGTGAACTCGTACAACAAGGACGCGGCGATGACCTATCGCCACGCCGGCGCCCAGCCCGTCTACGCGCCCAACAGCTTCGGCGGCCCTCAGGCCGACCCGAAGCTCGGAGGCGACCTCAGCTGGACGGTCGAGGCCGGGGAGCTCGGCCGCTACGCCTACACGAAGCATGCCGAGGACGACGACTTCGTTCAGCCGGGCACGCTCTATCGCGAGGTCATGAGCGACACCGATCGGGAGCACCTCGTGACCAACATCGTCGGTCACGCGAGTGACGAGGTCAGCGATGAGATGCAGCTCCGGGTGATCGCCTACTGGGCCAACGTCGATCCCGAGCTCGGCGCTCGGGTGGCGGCCGGCCTCGGACACGGCAACGGCAGCACCGACGGCGCATCCGCCAAGGCCGCGGAGGAGCTCGTGGCCGCGCGCGCGAATCGCGCCTGACCCCGTGGCCGACCGCGCAAGCGCACTTGGCCTCGAGTGCGCTTGCGCGGAGCCATCTCTGGGTAGGCAGGTCGCAAGTGGTTAGCGCCGCTTCCACCTGGTAGTTTCGCTCGCGCGGAGCTCCCAGCTCGCATAATCCAAGGAGGCCCTGACATATGGCTGACAAAGCGATGGATCTGTACCTGAACGATCATCTCGCTGGCGCTACGCTCGGCACCGATCTGGCCCAACACATCAAAGAACGCCACGCGGGCACGCCGCTTGGAGACGCGATGAAGACGATCGCCGACGAGGTCGAGGAGGACCGCAGGACGCTGCTCGACTTGATGGAACGGATGGGCACGCAACCCAATCCGGTCAAGCAGGCCGTCGGATGGCTGACCGAGAAGGCCAGCCGGGTGAAGTTCTCCGGCGTCTTCTCCGGCGAGCAAGACCACGGAGCGTTCATGGCGCTCGAGAGCCTCACGCTCGGCGTCGAGGGCAAGGCCCACCTGTGGAAAGCCCTCAAGGAGGTCGCCGATGAGTATCCATCGCTGGCCACGACGAAGCTCGACGAGCTGATCGAGCGCGCAGAAACGCAGAAGGCGACCCTCGAAAGCCTGCGGCTGGCGGCGGGAAGAAAGGCGCTGCACCGCGACCCCGAGCCCGAGCGCGTGAACCCGTATTCGGAGGACCGTCCGCCCAGCAGCGATGACCGGTGGGCCGCCGGCGTCAGCTGACCGGGCTCGCGCCCAGCACGCCGACCGGGTAGCAACTCGACACGCCCGGGTGGCATTTGAGGGCGGCGCCCGCCCCCCGCCTACGCGTCGGAATGCTGGTCCGTGTCGCCGAGCGTGGAGCGGCAAACGACACACAGATGGCGGGAGGCTCCCGGGCGCCATGCCATCCACCCAGTTCCCGGGGTCGCCTCCCGCCACCGCGCCGAACCGCACCCCGTTCCAAGTCGTGAGCACACGGTAGCCCTGCCTGCGACACTCCACAACGTCATATGACACCGACCTTCTTGGAGTCGCTGCTCCGGCCGGAACGAGCCGCGCTGCTGCGGACCGGGCACGCGAAGCGATGGGAGCCGAGCGAGGTGTTGGTCCGGCGAGGCGTACACGCCGACAGCGCGATCATCGTGCTCTCGGGGTTGGCGAAGATCCACACCACCGTCCGAGACTCGGAGGTCCTCCTCGCCCTCTCGGGCCCCGGTGATCTCCTGGGCGAGATCTCCGCCGTGCGTGATTCGGTCCGCACGGCCACCGCGACGGCGCTCGAGCCGATCGACGGAGTGGTGATACCGGTGGCGAGTCTGCGCGCGTTCCTTTCCGACCATCCCCGCGCCACGCTCGCGCTCCTCGATCTCACCCTGTCGCGTCTACACGTCGCGGATGCGCGGCGGATGGAGTTCGCGACCTCCGAGAGCCTGGCCAGGGTTGCCGGCCGGCTCGTCGAGCTCGCGGAGCGCTTCGGCGTCCGGCGCACCGATAGCGCGATCGACGTCGCGCTTCCGATCACCCAGGAAGAGCTCGCCTCATGGAGCGCCTCCTCGCGAGAGTCGACCGCGAGATCGCTGCGCACGCTGCGCACGCTGCGGCTGATCGAGACCGACCGGCGCCGGTTCACCGTGCTCGACTTCGACGGCCTCCGCGCGCACACCGCGCGGCTGTGAACCACCCCGCTCGGTTCGCGAGCGTCGGAGCCCAGGCACGTCGGCCCCGGCTGGGTAATCGTGCTCAGGCCCCGGCAACGTACGATAGGGCTCGGTGCGCTGGCGCGGGAAGCGCCACCGGCTACCGCAAGGGACCTGAGGAAACCGATGTCTGAGATACGGGCGAGTGCGATCATTCCCACGTACAACCGTGCGGAATTGACCGTGCGGGCGGTCGAGAGCGCCCTCGCCCAGACCTCTCCGCCGATCGAGATTCTGGTGGTCGACGATGGCTCGACGGATGACACGCGTGAGGCCATGGCGCAGTTCGGCTCGGCGGTCAGGTACGTCTATCAGCCCAATGCCGGGGTGGCCGCGGCCTGCAACACCGGGGCTCGGCAGGCCACCGGAGACTGGATCTCGTTCCCGAGCTACTTCGAGCAGATGGTCACGGCGATCGAGACGACCGGAGGGGGCGCCGAGTTGTACTTCGCGGACATCACCCTCGAGGGCAGTGGCAGCGTGTGGGAAGAGGGCCGCTTCTCTATCGAAGGAGCCCACGAGCTCAGGGAAGACCCCGCCGACTGGCTGATGCTCCCGCTACAGCCGATGACCTCGCAGGGAGCGATGATCCGCCGGGAGACTTATCTGCAGCTTGGAGGCATGGAGACTTCACTGCTCGGGCGGGAGGACACCCACCTGTTCTTCCGGATCGGGCTCGCGGGGCCGGCCTGTGCCGTGGCCGGGGTTGCGGCTGAGATGACCGATGATGCCGCTCCGGTCAGTCGCCTGACCGCCATCCACCGCCCGACCACCCGCACCTATTGCGAGCAGACGATCTGGTTGTACAAGGACGTGCTGGACGGGCATCCCTCGCTTACGCGGCGCCACCGACGGGTGCTCCGGCGCCGCCTGGCGGCCGGCTACTGGGATCGCGCCCGCCTCGAGTTGCACGATATGCGCTTCGCCGGCTGCGTAGTCGCCGCGACCCGAAGCTGTGCGCTCGCGCCCACGGTGGCGGTGGGACGGACGAAGCGCTGGATCGTTCGCCACCGGACCGCGTAGTGCGCCCTAATTGTCGGACGGCGCACTAGCTTGTCGACCGCGTCGCTGACGCGCTCGCCGGAGCCGTCGACGGGCTCGAGCCGCGGGTCCTCGACGCTGCATCCGCTGCAGTGGCTCCGCACACGAGATCGAAACCTTGCCGCCCTGCGCCGTGCCGGCCGAGCCGCGCTCGTGATGCCGGCCGCGTTCGCCGTCGGCGACCAGGTGATCGGTAATCCGGAGGTGGCCTCGTTCGCCGCGTTCGGTTCGTTCGCCATGCTGCTGCTGGTCGATTTCGGAGGCCCGATGCGCGCTCGTCTGCAGGCGCAGGCCGCACTCGCGGTCACGGGCGCCCTGTTCGTGTGCCTCGGGACCCTGGCCTCGCGCTCCAGCTGGCTGGGTGCCGCGGCCATGACGGTCCTGGGATTCGGCGTGCTGTTTGCCGGCGTCGCCAGTTCGGCGCTGGCTGGTGCCACCACGTCGCTGCTGCTGGCGTTCATCCTCTCGGTTTCGCTCACCGGGCCGATCTCCTCGATCCCCGACCGGCTGGCCGGCTGGGGTATTGCCTCGGCAGCGGCGCTCCTGGCCGTCGCGTTGCTCTGGCCGGCCCCGGAGCGCGATCCCCTGCGCGGGCCGGCGATGACGGCCATGCGCGCCCTGGCTGCGCGTCTGCGCTCGGACGTCCGGCGGCTTGCCGGCGGCGAGGACGAAGCGGAAAGCGACCGCGAGGCCGTGATCGCGCGGACGAGCTCCGCCGTTGACGCCCTGCACCGGGCGTTCTTCGCGACGCCCTACCGTCCGGCCGGCCTGGGCACGCCGGCACGGATGCTGGTCCGACTTGTGGACGAGCTGAAGTGGCTCTACGCGATCACCATTCAGTCCCCGGCGCGCCCCGAGGGGACTCCGGTAAACCTGGCCGCCTGCGCGGTGAAGTCGGCGGCGTCCACCGTGCTCGAATCCGGCGCCGATCTGCTCGACGTGCAGGGAGGACGCCCCGACGCCCTCAGGGCCGCCCTGGCGAAGATGCACGAAGCGCTGTTCGCGCTGGAGCAGGGCGACAATCTCAGCTTGCCTGCCCTGGCGACAGATCCTGGTTCCGGCCCCAGCCCCGGCCCCGGCCCTGGCCCCGGCCCCGGCCCCGGCGCGGACCGGATCGATGAGTTCATCAGCTCGCTGGACCCCGGCTTTCGCGCCCAGGAGCTCAGCTTCGCCGTCTCCCAGATCGCGGCCAACATCGACCTGCTGGCGGCCGCCGAGCGGCGCAGCTGGAGCCAGCGGATGCTCGGCCACCAGCCCTCGGGGCTGGCCGGCCCGCTGTCGGCGGCGCAGACACGCGCCGGGGCGCACATCGACCGGCACTCGGTCTGGCTTCACAACAGCGTGCGCGGCGCGGTCGCGCTCGGAGCAGCGGTGCTGGTCGCGAAGCTGACCGGCGTGCAGCATTCCTTCTGGGTGGTCCTCGGCACCCTTTCCGTGCTGCGCTCAAACGCTCTCAGCACCGGCCAAACGGCGGTGAACGGACTGATCGGCACGATCGCCGGCTTCATCGTCGGCGCCGCGATCGTGGTCCTGGTCGGCACCAACACCACGCTGCTGTGGTTCCTGCTTCCGCTCGCCGTCCTGCTCGCCGGCCTCGCGCCCGCGGCGATCTCGTTCGCCGCCGGTCAGGCCGCGTTCACCTTGACCCTGCTGATCCTGTTCAACATCGTCCAGCCCACCGGCTGGCGCCTGGGCCTGGTGCGGATCGAGGACATCGCGCTCGGCTGCGCGGTGAGCCTCGTCGTCGGGCTGCTGTTCTGGCCGCGCGGCGCCGGCGCCGCCCTCCGCGTCGCGCTGGCCGAGGCGTACACCGACAGCGTGCGCTACCTGGCCGGCGCGGTCGAATTCGGCATGGGTCGTTGCGATTCCGGCACCCCCTCCCTCCCCGCCCCGACCAGCGAGGCGGTCCGCGCCTCCGCGGCGTCCACGCGTCTCGATGACACCTTCCGCGGCTACCTGGCCGAACGCGGCGCCAAGCGGATCCCCTTGGCCGAGGTGACCGGCCTGCTCACCGGCGTCGCCGGTCTCCGGCTCGCCGCCGACGCGGTGCTCGACCTCTGGCACCGCGACGACGCGGCGGGAGGAGACCGGACCGCGGCCCGGCGAGAGCTGCTCGCGAGCACCCAGCAGATGGTCGGCTGGTACGACGGCTTCGCCGCCGCCCTCACCGGACACGGCGAGGTACCCGAGCCGATGCCGCATGACGACCTCGCCAGCGGCCGCCTGCTCGAAGCCGTGAGCCGCGACCTGCGTCGCGACGACGGCCGCGCCAGCGCGACCGCAGCACGCGTCATCTGGACCGGCGATCACCTCGATGCCACCCGCCGGCTGCAGGCCGGCCTCGTCGGACCGGCGCTCCAGGTCCACCCGCAACGAGCGCACCCTCAGCCCGCCCCGGTACGATCGACGCATGTCCAGTCCGGCCGCGCTCGTGGATGAGATCGCCAACGAGCTCGACACCTGGCCCGGCGTGCGGATCGAGCGTCGGGCGGACGGTGCCGCCCTCGTCCGGTACGAGCACGTCGAGCTCGGCGTGCTGTTCCGGGACCGCGGCCTGGCCGAGCTGCCTTTCCTGGGCGCCGAGCATGACGAGCTGATCGAGCACGGCGATGCCGAGCCGGCCGACGCGACGCCCGATTCCCGCGGCGTCAGCCACGGCATCCACGGACCGGCGGACGTGACCGCGGTGCTCGAGCTGTTCGACCGCCGCTACCGGGACGTGCGCGGCGAGGGCGACCCCTACAGCTCGCAGGACCCGGCGTGAGGCAAGTGCAGGCCGGAGCGCACCCGCCCGCGCCGCAGCCCCGCCGCCCCCTCAACCGTCCCGAATAATCCGCAAGATCCTCGCGCCTCAGCCCTTCGGGCGAGGGCAGGGCGAGCACGACCTCGCCCACGTCCGGCGGCTCGAGCACACCCTCGCCGTCGGCCGGTCCGGCCTCGACCACCACGTCGCCGCCGGCGACGCTCTCGGGCGCCTGTGAGCTGAGCTGCCGGTCGACAGCACCGCCGCGCGGCACCTGGATGATGAGCCTCGGGGATTCGCCCACGAGCCGTCAGGGCCGTTTGGCCCGCATCCCGGCGACGGCCTCGGCCAGTCCCGCCGCGTCCAGCACGTCGGCCATCACCCCGATCTGCTCCTCGAACACCTCGGGGGGAATCTGCATGCGAATGTCGTCTTCCAACACGTGGTAGACCTCGAGACCCAACTGGGTCTCCGCCAATGCACCTGCGTAGGTGGGATCGCCGAGCACGACAGTCTCGGCCGCGATCTCGGCCGCCTCCGGGTCGGGGGCACCGAGCAGGACGAGCAGCCGGTCAGCGCCGTGCTCCTCGGCCAGTCGCTTGATCACCTCCTGGCTCTGCAGGTCCATTGCCCCTGAGGCCGTTCAGACGAAGCACTCGGTCGACGCGAACGCGACCTCGCCCTTCGCCGCCTTGACGCAGGCGGCGATCGCGGGTCCGGCAATGCCGTCGCGCTCGCCGAGAACGATCGTCAGCTTGTCAGTCAGCAATGAATACTCACCTCCTTTCCGTGTCTCTCGTTGGGCCTTCACGGCCACAGTGTCTCATTCATCCGGCTTGCGAGACCTCCAACTGCCCGTCCAGCCACTCGCGCAGCTGCGTCGGGGACAGCTGCGAAGCCGACAGGCGTGAGACTTCCTCGCCGTCGCGCATCAACAGGAAGGTCGGCAGCCCGTGGACGCGGAGATCGATGCACACCCGCCGGGCCTTGGGCGCCTCGAGCTTGACCACGCGGAGCTCGGGACGCTCGTCGGCGATCCGCGCGACGTGGGGCATCAGGGCCAAGCAGGGCTTGCACTCGGGACCCCAGATATCGACCATCACCAGCCCGTCCGCCACCAGCTCGCGAAAGTTCTCTCGCGTCGCTTCTAAGACCTCGCTCATCTGAAGCTCCTTTCGATCACGGTCATCGGTCACTCTCCGGGGTTGCGTTCGAGCAGCAGGCTCATCCCGTCCGACAGCTCGGACATCCGCCCGAGGAACAGGCTGCCCTTAGCGAGCATCTGCACCCGGTTGGCCTCCCCGCTGCTCAGGCGGTCGAGCGCGTGGGGCAAGTAGCAGAGCGCGGAGGCGATGTGGCCCTGGGTGGGGGCGAACCCTGGCATCCCGCGTTGCGCCACGAACCCCGGTAGGTCCTCGCGGCCGATCTCGCCGGCACGGACGGCCAGGGCGGCGATCAGGCGGTAGTTGCGCTCGGGGACGTTGCCTGAGCCCTGCGGCTCGGTCAGCTCGGGGTTGTGCAGCTCGGTGGCGTAGTCGTCGATGTCGAGCATCCGAAGCCCCACCTGGCGCTGAGGCTCGATGGTCAGCGCCTCCATGATCTGCTGCGCCGAGCCTCCGGCCGCCACGCGGTGACGGCCCACCGCCTCTAGCCGCAGCACCGGCGAGGCGCCGTCGTCGCGCTCGATCAGCGCGGCGATTCCGCCGAGCACGTCCTCGAGCACCGGCATATCGTGCTTGAGGTGACCCTCGAACTTCATCCCGAGCTTGGGCAGCGACCCGCCGGCCACCACCGCCACGCGTTCGAACACGCCTGAGGCGACCAGGCTCGCGCCGATCACCAGCGCCGGGATGGGCGCGGCACAGAAGTTCTTCACGTCGGCGCCGGACGCGTTCGCGCAGCCCGCGGCGGCGGCGACGGCCTTCGCGAGGTTTCCTCCCCCGCGCTGGTAGCGGTCGCCGATCGCCTCCTCGCCGCACCCGAGCACATAGTCGATCGCGCCTGGTTCGAGCCCGCGGCGCTTCAGGAGGTGCAGGAGGGCCAGCGTGGCGGTCGCCTTGGAGGCCAGGTTCTCGAGCAGCACCGGGGCGGCCAGCGCTTCGTCGGCGTCGTGCGCGCGCCGGATCACCCCCCCGAGGCTGGTTCCGGCTACGTGCAGCGGCATCGCTCCCGGCTCGGCCAGCGCGGCCTCGACATCGCCGGCCGCGGAGACGACGCGCTCGAGCGCAAGCCGCTCTGCGAACGGGTGGGTGCTGAGCGCGGACCCAGCCCGCTCGGCCAGCGAGGGCTCGAGGGTGACCAGCCCGAACTCGTCCACGCTCGCGAGCAGGGCGAGGAACTCCTCTTCGGGCATGATCTCGCCGGCCGGCGTGAACCGAGAATTGCCGTTGACGGGCGCGGCGGTCCAAGGCCGTGCAGGGAGCTCGCGCGGATGGATCTCGCCCACGAACGCGCGGTGCGGCGGATACGCGAGCGCCTGCTCGAAGGTCCGCAGCGAGCCGAGGAAGCTCTGCTCGAGTTCTGGCTTGCGGGCAAGCACGCGCGAGGGCTTCGAGCCGTGGCGCGCGAGGCTCGGAGTGTGCGCGAGGATCGCGCTGGCGGCGGAGACCACGGGGCGTGTCATGGGGCGGGGACCTCAGACAATTCAAACACCGTCGGCCCCTCGACCGCCGTGCCCAGCGCCTCGAGCGCCCGCTCGACCAGCCGCCGGCGCAGACGGCGCTCCGCCTCGGGCGCGAGCCCGGGGTCTCCGGTCGGATACGGAATTCCGTGGGTCGGGACGATCCGTGGCGCACCCACCCGAAGCGCGATCGAGACGAGGTTGCACAGCAGCGCGGTGGGAATTCCGGCTCGCTCTAGCTCTTTGCTCAGCGTTGACCCGCAACGCGTACCCGTTCCTCATGTCGCCGTCAGGATCGCGGCCTGTACTCCGGCCTTGCGCAGCTCGGCCGCCCACTCGACTCCGAAGCTGCGGGCGGTCGCCACCTGCGTGCCGTTGCCGGCGGTCGTCAGGTACTCCTCGTGCAGGGTGCCGATCCGCCCTTCGCCGGCGAGGTCCCGAGCGACGTCGAGCGGCAGCAACCGGTGCGGGTCCGCGTTCGCGGCAACGGTGGAGAAGCCGCCGTGGACGGACTGGAAGGCGCCCTCCTCGAGCTGGTCCAGTCCCTCTAGCTGATAGCGCAGCCAGCGCGTCGCCCGCGCCGACTCGAGCCGGTCGGGATTGCCCATCGGGACGAGTGCCCCCTCGGTCAGCAGGGCGATCCGGGCGCGCGCGGGATCTTCGAGTGGCGCGCTCGGAGTGACCGATCCAAAGCTCGGTAGCGGCATTTCCGTGCGCTCCCGGTCGCCGGCGAGCCGCGCGAGCAGGAGCTCGACTCCGCGCTCGGCCGCCGTCCGCTCAGCCAGCCGGTTTCGCCGCGGGGACCGGCCGATTCGCCCATCCTGCTCGCCCAGTTCCTCGCCACGGGCCAGCGTCTCGATCGCGCGCGCCAGCCGCTCGAGCGATGCGCGCATCTCGCGCCCGACCCGGCCGCTCTCGACCACCGGTGCTGGTTCGGCCTCGTCGAGCCCCGGGTTCTCGGGGTGCATCGACGCCACCGCGGGGAGGCCGGCGCGGACCGATGCCGCAGCTAGGCGCCCGCACACAAGCCCGTAGCGGCCACTCGTGAACGCCGGTCCAGCGACCAGCAGGTCAGGCGAGGCCGAGCGCACGAGCGCCATCAGCTCTTCGCTCGCCGACGCGTCGGAGGCCGCGTAGTCATCGCCGCAGAACACCGTCGCGACGATTTCGTGATCCGGCCCCAGCAGCGCCGCCAGCGCCCGGCCGGGGCCGACCGCGCCCTCGCGCAGCGCGGGCGGGACTCCGGCCGCCTCCTCGCCGCCAACGCCGGCGAAGAACTGGTTGACATAGTGGACGATCCGCATCACTGCTCCCCCGCGCAGGTCAGCCGTCCCCAGCCGAGCGGGTTCAGCGAGCCGTAGACCGCCGCCACGGGGAGCTCCAGTTCGTCAGTCGCGGCCGCGTCGACGATCCCCAGCCGCTCGCCCCCCAGCGCGCGGTCGCACGCTTCCAACCGGACCAGCTCGTCGTAGTTGCCTGTCGAGATCAGTGCGTTCGCGCGCGTGGGAGCGACCACGAGTCCGGGCGCGGTGCCGTCGCGTCCCGCCATTTCGGCGAACAGCCCCACCGACTGGATGCCCAGGTCTTCCAGCGCATCGAGCTTGAGCGCGACGTCTCCGTCCGCGTTACCCCCACCCTCCTTGGTCACGATCGCGCCGTCGGCGCCGACCGCCGCGACCAGTCGGGCCGCGTGCTCTGAGACCAGGCGCTTCTCGAACTCGACGACCGGCTCGGGGCACAGCACGACGCCTGCCAGCTCGACCTCCTCGCTCGCCCGCAGGGCGGCGACGACGGGATTGTTCTGGTGCACGAAGGTGGGATTCTTGAGCGCCGGGTGACCGTACTGGGCGCTGACCACCGCGCCGTCGGCCAGCTCGCAGGGATCGATCCAGGTGGGGAGCGAGCCTGCCATGCTCCGACCGTACACCAGCACGTCCTTGAACGCCCCTTGAGTCTGGATGTTGGTGACCGCCACCACGCGCGGCAGCTCGCCCGAGCCGGCCCGTGGAGGCTCGAGCTCTTCGACCGAGTCTGGGGCGGCCGCCGACGCGGCCCGGGCGAGGTGCGCGGCCAGCCGCAGCACGCCGAGGCGCAGCGCCGCCGCGACCTCCTCCCACGGAGCGCCGGGCGCTGGTTCGAACTCAATCACGACGTTGTGCATGGCTGACAGGGGCGAGAGCTCGGCACCGGCCCCCGACATTTGCAGGACCGCCTCCTGCGCCCGGGGCAGAAATCCAGCGCTGAGGACGGCGGCGCCGCGGAGCACGTGGGTCTCGCCCTTGCCGCACAGCCGGGCCGGTCCAACCAGTCCAGGGAAAACCTCCCCGTCGGAGCCGGCGAGCGCGCCGTCCGACCCCGACATCTGCCCCTTGCAGCGGGGCTCGACCGCGTCGAGAACCTTGACGATCCGCGTGCTGTCCCCGGGCGAGGCGCACGACACGCGCACCGCCCCGAGGGCCGGATCCGCCAGCAGGTCGGCGGCCTCCCGCCGGCCTACGGTCAGCACGCCGTCGGCGTAGCCGGTCTCCTCGCCGAGGCCGGCTCCCGTGACCTCGTGCGCCAGCAGCCGCAAGCCTGTCCCAAACCGTCGCTGACCCTCACGGACACTAGTTGCATTCACCGACAAACCTCGCGATCGACCGCCCGAACCGGACGACCAAGATACCCGTTGCGGGATAGAGAAACAAGTAAATATGGTTCCCATCCCATAGATCCGGCCCTATGTCGGTCCCTGGCGCGGGATCTGGTCGGCGCCGGTCCCCACCGGCGGGGCTCGCGGACACGAGCAGCCACGACTCCGATTACTTCTATCTCGTGGAGAACGCGCCCTTCGGCGGGAGCCTTCCGGTGATGATCAACTTCGCCGAGGCGTCGGCGCTGCCGGCCAGCTACTACGTAGTCAAGGTCGACGGGAACGTGCGCACTGACGTGTTCAACGGCGCCCAGTGGAACGGCACCGAGTACGTCGCCGCCGTCAACTCCCCCCACACGGTCGGTGGCAATCCGGGTTACTACACCGTGTTCACGGCGGCCCAGGCCGAGCAGTGGACCGCGTTGCCGGGCTGCTACCTCGACTCGACCAACCTGGCCAGCGGGGAGCTTCACACGATCACCGTGGACTTCTATGACGCGACCGGAACCACCATCGTGGCCTCTGCCACGCCGCTGAAGGTGTACGTGGACAACAATCCGTGCACCGCCACGATCAGCGCGGCGACCCTGGCCGGGGTGTCGGCGACCGCCTGCGGTTTCCTCAGTTACACGAGCACGGGGACCGGCGCGGACGTCGACATCAAGTTCCTGGCCTCCCAGCCGGAGGGTTACGCGACGTTCAGCCTCAGCCTGATCAGGGGCGTGACCGGAATCACCGGGGTCTTCCCCTCGGGCACCTCCGGCCCCGTCGCCTCGCCGCCGGCGGCGGCGACCGTGCAGGCGACGGTCGCGAGCCTGCTGAGTTACGACGGAAACTCGCCGCCGTGCACCACTGCCGGCTTCGCCGCATACCTGTACGTGGCGACCGACGCCCAGACCGGTTGGGCGCGCTGCAGCCAGTACGACGCGTCGGCGGCAGAGGCGTTCATGCTCTCCGCATAGCCTGGGCGAACGTCAGGCGCGCCAGGGACGCAGGCGGCGGTCGGCGAGCACAGCGCGTGCCGCCGACCGGCCGCCCATCCCTTGCACCGACCCGCCGGGGTGCACCGACGCCCCGGCGACATAGAGGCCAGGCAGCGGCGTGCGGTAGCGGCAGAGCTCGGGTGCCGGGCGGAAGATGAGCTGCTGGTCGAGCTCGTATGAGCCACCGCCCAGGTCGCCGCCGACCAGGCTCGGGTTCTCGGCCTCCGTTCGCTGCGGGTTGCGGATCGCCCGCGCGAGCACGATCTCGGAGAAGCCGGGGGCGAAGCGCTCGAGCTGAGCTTCGATCCTCGCGGCGACCTCATCGTCCGAGCACTCATAGCGCGCGGGGACATGGGCATAGCAGTACAGGGTGTGGTTGCCATCGGGCGCGCGGGAGGGGTCATGCAGGGTGTGCTGACCGACGACCAGGGCGGGACGCTCCGGCACCTCACCCCGGGCTCCGGCCTGCGCCGCCGCCGCGAGCTCTCGGAGCTCTCCGCCTACGTGCACGACCGACGCCTCGCGGGGCTCGCGAGCGGTCCACGGCACCGGCGCCCGCAGCGCGTAGTCGAGCTTGAACGCAGCGGTGCCGTAGCGCCAGATCCGCAGCCGCCGCAGCAGGCGGTGGGGAAGCGCGTCATCGGGAAGCAGTGCCGCCAGCGGCCGGGCGCTGATCGTCGTCAGGACATTGCGGGCGGCGATCTCCTCGCCGCTCGCCAGCGCCACGCCGGCGGCGCGACCACCCGTGACCAGCACGCGCTCGACGTGCGCATCGCACCGCACCTTGACGCCCTCGCGCCCGGCGATCGACAGCAGCGCGTCGGCCAGCCGCCCCTGCCCCCCGGCCGGGAACGGCCAGCCGTGCGAGTGGGCGACCAGCTGGAGCAGGAAGCCGAACGCGCCACCCCCGGCCGTCGACGGCGGCAACCCGGAATGCTGCGCCGAGCCGGCCAACCAGGCGGTCGGGCGCAGCGCACCCTCGAATACGTCGAGGCCGAAAGCCTCCACCGAGCCGGTCATGCGCCGGGCGAGCAGGAGCGCATCCCGGCGCAGGGCCGCGGCCAGGGCGATCGCCCCCCTGACCGGGGGCAACGGCCCGAGGATCGTCTCGACCAGGTTCTGGGCCAGCGGTCGGCATTGCTCGATCAGCTCGCCCCACCGCCTTCCAGCGCCCGGATGCGCCCGGTCCAGCGAGGCGACGGTCGCGTCGAGGTCGTGATGCAGCGCAATCGCGGTGCCGTCCTCGAACGGGTGGGCCATGATCGCATCGGGCGCCACCCAGCGCAGCCCCTCGGCCTCCAGGTCCAGCTCGCGCATGGCCGGCGACGCCACCGTCATCGGGTTGAAGCCGGCACAGTGGTCGTGAACGTAGCCGGGGAGCGTGGCCTCGACGCTCGAAGACGCACCCCCTGGTCGCGGCGAATGCTCGAGCACGGTGACTTCGAGGCCGCCACGGGCGAGGTGGATCGCCGACACTAGGCCGTTTGACCCGGCACCCACCACCACCACACGCCGATCGCGGCTCATCCGACGACCACGATAGGGACTACGGGAGGTGCTCTATCACCCAGTGCTTTCGGTCGTCCTCCAGATGCCACCCGCTGGGCTTCCTCGGCCTGTACGCCTTCGCAGCCCCCCACCGTCGAACTAGCGGGCATGGTCGATCCTGCCGCACGCCGTCGTGGGATCGCGACCGCGCTGCTCGACGCCGCGCTACCGATCTGCCGGGAGCGGGAATACCATCACGCGCTGCTCGTGGTTCCCCGCGCGTCCATAGCCGGGCGGGAGCTGGCGCTGGGCCGCGGGGCGGTGCTCGAGCACTCCGAGCACGCGCTGGCTCTGCTCGGCGCACCTACGGACGGCCTGGCTGACCCGCGGATCGAGTTGCGGACGGCGACGCGGGCAGACGCCTCCGACCTCTCGCGCTTGCTCACGAGCGCATTTGGCGAACCCTCGCCTGCTCTGCTTGACCGGCTCGCGAACGACTCGGGGCGCACGCTGGTGGTGGAACTTGAGGGTTCGGTAGTTGCACCGTGCGAGTAAGCCGCGAGCAGGAGACCGGCGGCATCTACGGGTTCGCCGTAGACCCCGTAGTCGAGGAGGCGAAATGGCCGGTCGGTCGTCGTTTTCTGTAAGAACTGAGGGATTGCCGGGCATTAAGTAGCGTGGACGAGGTTCAGCATCGCGTGCGGTTTGAGCGCCTGTTCTCTGCCCACGTTGCGGCGGTTCGGGCGTATGCGCGTCGCCGGGTCGAGTCCTCCGCGGCCGACGATGCCGTGAGCGAGGTCTTTGTGATCGCGTGGCGCCGCCTTGACGACGTGCCTGAGGATGCGTTGCCATGGCTGTTGGGCTGCGCGCGGCTCGTGCTCGGGCACCAACAACGCCGTGACCGCCGTGACGCAGCGTTGGTGGAGCGACTCCGAGGGGTCGCCCACGTGGCCTCTTCCACGTTCACCGTCCATGACGATGATGCGCTCGGACGCGCGCTGGCGCAGCTGCGCGACCGTGACCGCGAGCTGCTACTGCTCATCGCCTGGGAGGGCCTCGAGCCCGCGCAGGCGGCGAAGGTTCTGGGTTGCTCCCGGAACGCTCTCGACACCCGACTGCACCGCGCGCGGAAGCGGCTGGCCGCTGCTCTCGCCCGCGCTGAGCGCGGGCTGCATCCGGATGAACCTCGGCGCCCAGTGAAGGAGGCTCTTTAGATGGCCGACGTGATCGAGCGGTTGAGCGCCGCGAATCCTGTCCCCGAGTGCCCGCCGCTCCCGATCGAGGAGATCTGGAGTCGGCTCGACGTCGGAACGGACCGGCGATCGAGCCTCCCGGGCCTGAGCACTCCGCGCAGGCGGTCGCTCACAGCGCGGCTGCCGAGCGTCGCAGTGGTCGTGACCACGCTGTCGGCGGCGGTCGCCATTGGTGTTGCGGTGGTGGCGATCGCGCTGCTGGGGCACAGCCGGAAGAGCGCAGTGACCCATCGGACCGCGCCCGCGGCGACGCACACGCCGACGATCCTCGTTCCTCCGAGAAGGGTTTCGCCGCACATCAATCTGTTCGCGGTCGCAAAGCAGAACGTCCGGGATGCACCGCTGCGGCTGTTTGAGCGAAACCCCGCGGGGATCGGTGCAGCGCCCGGGGGGGAATGGACGCAGACCGTGATCCCGTCGACTGTCCGCAGACTCGGGACGTTCACCCTCGCCGGCGTCGGCCCGATCCAATACTGGGTCGCCGATACCGACCAGCATGGCGTCTGCGGGGCATTACGGATGGCGAACGGGCAATGGGTGGGCCTGCAGCACGAGGGCAAGGTCGGCGGGAATATGCCGGGGTGCTACCCAACGCGGGCCCAGACGGGCGCCGGCGCGTTGATCATTGACGGCTTTGACTACATCGAGTCGTCCGTGACCGGTCGCCGGGGCCAGCGCTGGTACATCATCTACGGTGCCGTGTCCAGGCCCCAGACCCCCACGCGCGTCCGCGACACGTTCAGCGGGACCAGCGCCGCCCTGGTCAGCGGACACTACTTCGCGATCGCGGTGCACCCCGTCGGCAACGACTACGGCGACGACGTCCACCTCGAAGCGTTCAATGCATCAGGCCAACGGATCGCTACCCAAGGGAAGCCGGTGGCCGGGTCGACGAGCGTCCGCTGCGTCGGACGCTTCGACGTGAGGCACGAGCGCATCCCCGGTACGCACCGCTCTGCTCTCACGTACTCGTGCCGTCACTACGTCAAGTACATCGTCAAGTAGCGAGTCACTCGCGGGTGGGACGCTCCTGACCCTCGAGGGCCCCGCTGAGCCCCGTTGGTCAGTCGGCTGCGGGCGGCTCCGTGTCGAGCCGTTCGCGCAAAACGTCGAGCTCGACGCCGAGGTCGGCGAGCAGCCGCGAGATCTCTTCGTCGCAAGCGGCCGCGCGCAGCACGTCGCGGAGGCCGAACCTCGTGCGCCGCTCTCCGAGTGCGATCCGGGCGCTTGCCACGAACAACCGTTGCGCCACCGGGTCGGCGAGAGCGGGCTCGAAGCCCGGTGGCGCAACGTGCCTCTCACCCAGCGGTGTGGAACGTACACGGCGCACGTGTGAGCGGCCCGGGCCTGCACCTCGGTCGGCAGGTGCCTGAACCCGTTTCTTGATCTCGAATCGAATGGCACCCGGATCTACGTCCAGCGCACGAAGGATCTGGCACGCGCCGCCTTCGATCGGACGCGTGAACGCGCCGAGCAGGTGCTCGGTGGCGACCCGCTCGGCGCCCATCGCGAACGCCACCCGCGACGCGCCCTCAAACACCTCCCTCGCCCCCGGCGAGAACGGCATGTGCCCCTCGGGGGGCCGCCCTGAACCAGGTCCAAGCCGCTCTCGAACCAGGTCACGGACCGTCTCGATCGTGAGCCCTACGTCCGCAAATACACGACCCGGAATCCCGTCCCGGTCCGAGAACAGCCCGAGAAGTACATGTTCAGCCTCGACCGACCCGTGCCCCATCATCCGCGCCTCCTCCTGCGCCCGGACGACAGCCTGGCGTGCCTGCTCGGTGAACTCCTCAAACACAACGGCCCAGTGTCGCAGCCGACCGCCCGTTCCGGAAATCGACGGCCGTTCCTGAACGATTGCGCCCCGGGAACAGTGACCTGCAACCAGGGAGCGGAGCCCGCTTTCGCGACGGTGAAATGCTTGTTGGAGTGGCGGACATGTAGCGTGATATGAGAGCGAACTCGCACCTGCTCGACGGTACGGCCGCCGCGCGCCGTCGGTGCTTTGAAGAGTTGTATGCCGCACACCGGTCTTGGCGGCATATCGCTCGAGCTGTGCCGATTGGGATTTCTCGATGACGGGGCACGGGAGCACGTCGGTCCACGGGCGGATTCGACCAGATCGCGTGGTTGGCGCCCTCCCGGATCGGCTGGCAGCCGTGTGTGCGGAGGTGCGCTTCGAGGTCGCGCCGCTTCAAGCGGCGAGGTCGATCGTGATCGCTTCGACGTGGCCGCCGCCGATCGGCGGTTCGCGTCCCTCGTCGCGATAGGAGGCGATCATCTCGCGGGCGGCGTCGAGCAGCATTGTGCGCGCTTCCTCGACTGTCCGGCCGCAGGTGACGACTGCCGGCCACTCCGCGAGCTGCGCCATCGTCCAGCCGTTCTCATCCGGCGTGAACACCGCGGTCAGGGTGAGTGCGTCAGCCATGCTCGAAGTATGCCGCTCAGCCAGCCCCAGGACGCAATCTTTGATCGCGCCCGCCCAGCACCCCCGCCGCCGCGCACTGAAATTGATGCCCAATTGATGCCCCAGCAGGCCGCGCCGAGAGCGCGAATCAATCGAGAAACCACCCCTTAGCAGGGATTTCACGAGGGTGAGCGAGGGGACTCGAACCCCCGACCGCCTGGACCACAACCAGGAGCTCTACCAGCTGAGCTACGCCCACCGTGGAACGATCAATCTACCAGCGACTTGATCGGATGATGCCGCGCCCTCCGCGCCCACCCGCCACACTACGCCACGATGTGGCTGGGCCTCGATCGTCTCACGCGCGCGGCACGGGTCCGCATCCCGCCCGCGACCCTGGCGATCCTCGCCGC
>Ga0302314_10004814_pt1 | contig 24769 bp, 30 predicted proteins | sample III_Palsa_N2_3_FD_200533 | JGI IMG/M metagenome (GOLD analysis project Ga0302314, IMG submission 200533) | Peat permafrost microbial communities from Stordalen Mire near Abisko, Sweden - III_Palsa_N2_3 | ecosystem: Environmental > Terrestrial > Soil > Palsa > Peat permafrost | place: Sweden... | reverse complement strand
TGGCGGTGTGGGTGTCGGTGTCGGGCATGGAGGGGTAGCCGGTCCAGTCCTCGGGGGCCAGGACCTGGTGGAGGGTGGCGGTCAGGCGCTCGCGGACGCGGTCGATGGCGTTCTTGTGGGAGCGGTCGGCCTGGTCGCGCAGGCGCTGGATCTCGCGTGCGCGGGCGGCGTCGGCGGCGGCCTGGCGCTGCTGGTCGATGGCGACCAGGTGGGCTGCGGCCAGGGTACGCAGCGCGGTGATGGGTTCGGAGTCGGTCATGGTGCTGGTGGTCATCGTCGGTCCTTGTCCGTGGTGGGTTGGGCGCCGGGTCGGCCGGAGCGTGTCGACGGCCGGCCCGGCGGGTTCAGGTGGTGGCGGGGACGGCGGCGTGCTCGGAGCGGTGGGTCTGGCAGGCGGAGTCGGCGTTGGAGCGGATGCCGTGGGTGTCGCCGGTGAGGCCGCAGTGGGTGCAGTTGATTCGGTAGCCCCGGCGGCCGGTGCACTGGGACGGGTCGCGGGGCTCGCCGGTGGGGGCGGTCGGGTGCTCGCAGATGCTGTCGCTGTCCTCGTGGACGGCGACGACCTTGATGCTGATGCGGGCCATGGCGGCCTTCCTTCTGTTGGGAGCAGCAGGGGCAGGCCCGCCGCAAGGAGCACGGCGGGCCTGGGTGGCGCGGGGGCCGGGGCAGGGTCGTTCGAGGACTGCGGCTGCCCCGGGCCGGTTCAGGTGGCGGTCTGGGTGGCGGCCGCCGTGGGGGAGTAGCTGCCGGTGGGTCGGGGCTGGAGGTGGCCGTGCAGGTCGACGGGGTGGGCGTGCCGCTGCCCGGACCAGCCGCAGGCGATGCCCTCCGGGCGGGCGGCGCAGTCCTTGGTCTCGGTGGCGCTTTGGAGGGTGACCTGGTCGCGGTAGTCGCCGTGGAACGCGGTGGCGATCCACAGGCCGTCGTAGTCGACGCAGTGGTGGAGGTCGACGCTGTCGCCGACCGCGAGGTCTTTCAGGTTCTCGCCGTTGTCGAGTTCCACGGACCAGCAGTCGATGGTGATGGTGCGCACCACCGGCTGGTCGGGGTGGGCGGGGTCGGTGTAGCGCACGGGCTTGCCCAGGGCCTTGGCCAGGGCGATTTCGGAGCGGGTGGAGGAGCCGATGTACCCGGAGGCGTCGGTGACGACCAGGACCTCGTCCGCCAGCTCGATCTTGTGGCGGTGTAGCCGGTCGAGGCGGCGCTTGAGGGCGTCGGCTCCGGCCGGGTCCGCCCACAGCTGGTCCGGCCTCTTGAGGTCGCAGCCCGGGGCCAGGACGACGTGGCCGGCGGCTGTTTCGACCCGGTTGGCCTGGGCCATCAGGTCCCAGTACCTGGTCGAGCCGCACAGGCACACCACGCGGGGGCGGCGGCGCTGGCCCCAGGTGCCGGTGCGGGCCTGGAGGTCGTCGACCTGGGCGCGCAGCCGGGCCGGGTTCTCCAGCGGGCCGCGCAGGTCCAGGGCGGTGACCGCGATGGCGCCGGGGACGTCCTGGGTGACGGTGACGGCCTGCCAGGTGCCCTCGTAGGCGCTGCCGGCAGCGGCGGTGGCGCGCAGCAGCACGACCAGGGCGTTGGCCGGCGGGCGCAGGGCGTTGATGGCGCCGTGGCCGGTGTCGTTCAGCAGGTTGGGCCACTGCCAGTAGGTGCGCATCCACCGGTTCGCGGCGGCGACCAGGGCGCGGCGGCTGACGTCGTGGCCCAGGGCCAGGAACTCGACCGGGGGCTCGTCCTCGGGGCCCACGGCGGACAGGGTGACCCCGTACCAGTGCCGGAACCCGCCGCTGAGGGCGTCGGCGGTGTCGGCGGGCGCCCAGAGCTCCTCCTGCGGGGTTCCGTCGGCGGTGGTGCTGATCGTGTAGGGCAGATCGGTCGTGGTGTCGGTCATGGGACATCTCCCGTCGAAGGGTTGGGCGTCGGGGCGGCCGGAGCACGGTCGACGGCCGCCCCGACGCGATCGGGGATGAAGCGGCAGCCCGGTCTGCCCGCTGAGTGGTGGTCAGGCCGGGCGCGGTGGTGGCCGGTCAGCCGGAGAGCCGGACGGGCATCAGGATGTGGAAGTGTTCCGGGTCGTCCTGGTCCTGGTCGGAGCCGGTGACCAGGGCGGGCTTGGTGGAGGACTGCAGGCTGATGCGGATCTTCGGGTCGGCGACCGAGCGCAGCGCCGCGAGCAGGTAGGCGGGGTTGAAGGCGATCCCCATGGTGTCGCCCTCGATGTCGGCGGGGAGCTCGTCCACGGCCTGGGCGTCGTCGCCGGACCCGCCCTCGGCCCGGATCGTCTGGGCGTCGGCGTCGACGTGCAGCCGGATCGGGGTGTTGGTCTGGGCGACGGTGGCGACGCGGCCGACCGCTTCGGCCAGGGCGTCGCGGTCGACCAGGACCTCGGTGACGAACTGCGTGGGCACCAGCGCCCGCCAGCGTGGGAACTCTCCTTCCAGCAGGCGGGTGGTGGTGCGCAGCGCCGGGGTGGTGAACGCGGCCATGCCCTCGGTCAGGGCCAGGTCGACGTCCTGGTCCCCCAGGGCTTTGACGATGTCGGTCAGGCCCCGGGCCGGGATGAGGAAGCCGGGCAGGCGCGGCGGCTTCGGCTCCTCGTCGGGCAGCGTGGGCGCCGCGGCTTTGGGGACGGGCAGGGTGATGCCGGGTGCGGGGGTGAACGGCATGCGCCGCACGGCGAAGCGGTAGCGGTCGGTGGCCGCCATCGTGAGCTGCTGCTGCTCGAGGTCGACCTCGAGGTAGACGCCGGTGAGGACCGGCAGGGTGTCGTCGCGGCCGGCGGCGACGACGACCTGCGCCACGGCGGCGGCCAGCAGTTCGCCGTCCACGGTCGCGCTGCGCTCCGGCATCTGGGGCAGCGCCGGGTACTCGTCGACCGGGAGCGTGGGCAGCGTGAACCTGGCGGACCCGGCGGTCAGGACCAGGCGCGGCCCCTCCAGTTGCAGCTGCGCGTGACTGCCCTTGGGCAGGGTCCGGGTGATGTCGCCCAGGAGTCGGCCGGAGACCAGGACCCGGCCGGGCTCGCCGACCTCCACCGGCCCGCAGGTGCGGGTGGAGACCTCGAAGTCGAACCCGCCGATCGACAGGCGGCCGTCCTGGGTGGCGTCCAGCAGCAGCCCGGCGAGCACCGGGACCGGGGGTTTGGCGGGCAGTGCGCGGGAGGCGGTGGTGGTCCAGGCGGTGAGCTGGTCGACGGGGATGGTGACCTTCACGAAGTGGTCCTTCCAACAGTGACGGAGCGGGGGAAGGCCCGCCGCTGGAGTGCGGCGGGCCTGGGCCGTGGTCAGCGGTGCGCGGGGCGGGGTCTGGCTGGTGCGTCGGCAGGCTCCGGCGGCTACGGCTGTTCCGGCGCCGGAGCCGGGCGGGGTCCATGATCAGGGCGCGGAACATGGTGATCTGGCCGACGGCGATGCCGTAGCCGTCAGCGAACTCGCGGGCGAGCAGGTCGTCCCAGTACCTGCGCTGGGTGCGCTTGAGCACCGCTGCGGTGTCGATGGCGGCGGCAAGGTCCGCGCGAGCCTCGGCGACTCCCAGGTCCAGGCCGGCGGTGAAGTAGTCGCCCGGGTCGACGCTCAGCCGCCCGGACGGAGCCTAGGGGTGTTCGGGGTCCTCGCGGTAATAGGTCACGCGGCGCTCAGCGCGGACAGCAGGCGGCGTCGGCCGCGTCGGCCCCGGCCCTTGTCGGCGTACATCGCCAGGTCGGCGGCGCGCATCAGCGCCGACAGGCCCGGGGTGGGCAGCTCGGCGGTCGTGGCCGCGCCGATCGAGGCGCCCACCACGACCTGGTGGCCGTCGTAGTCGACGGGGCGCGCGAGCAGGTCACGCAGCTTGGTGATCCGGTCGGCCAGGTCCGCGGTGTCGGCCAGCGCGGCCGCGTACTCGTCTCCGCCCAGGCGGCTGGCCTGGGCATCGGGTCCGGCCCAGTCGGCCAGGCGGGCACCGGTGACCGCCAGGACCTGGTCCCCGGCCTCGTGTCCGTAGCGGTCGTTGACGGCCTTGAAGTCGACCAGGTCGACCATGACCAGCACGGTGGCCGGGGTGCTGGTGAGCAGCCGCCCGGCGGCGATCTCCCAGGCGGCGCGGTTGGGCAGGCCGGTGAGCGGGTCGCGGCGGGCGATCTCCAGCCGGGCGGCCAGGACGTCGCGCTCGGCGAGCAGCTGCTCCATCAGGGGCAGCAGCTGGTCGACGGAGCGGTGCAGGTACCAGGCGGCGTCGATGGCCTGGTCGGACTCCGGGCCCGGGCCCAGGGCCCGCTGGTAGCGGGCGAGGCGGGTGCGGGTGTCGGCTATCGCCGTAGGTGCGGTGAGTGTCATGGTGGTGCTGCTCCCTTCGGGAGACAGGGCCCGGGGCGGCCGACGACGCCGGCCAGCAGAAGTGCGGCCGCCCCAGGGCGTGAACGGGTGTGTGGTGTCACTGGTCCTTGAGTTGGACGGTGAGCAGGCGGCCGATCCGTACGGACGCGAATCCGCCCCATCCGTGGGCCCGGCCCGGGACCAGGGCCAGTTGCAGGTGCTGCTCGGTGCGGATCTCCCACAGCGCCCACGGCAGGGCGACGGTGGTCGGGCCGCCGCTGATGCGGGCGCTGGTCGCGATCCGCAGCAGGTACTCGGCCAGCGCCTGGGCCTGCGCGCCGGTCGCTTTGCTGCTGGTAGTCGCGGTGGCCGCGGCGGCGTACTCCCACAGCGGTTTGCGGGCGCTGCCGGTGGGGCCGTAGGGCCGGGGCAGGTGCAGCCCGAAGCCGGGGTGGACCTGATCCGGTGCCGTGGCGGCGATGACGGCCTCGGTGCCGCCGTCGGGCAGCCGCATGGTGGTGACCAGCAGCACGTACGCGCCCCAATCCGGGCCCGCGCCGCCGCCGTGGCGCACGAGGGTGACCGGGCCCGCCCCAGCGGTGTGGCTTGTGCCGGTGGTGCCGAGCCCGGCCATTCAGCTCGCCTTCTCCAGGCCGGACTGGTGGGCGTCGGTGTAGGCGCGCAGGACCTTCTGGGAGATCAGGCCCTGCGGCGCGACCTGGTAGCCGTGTCCGTTCGCCCAGGTCCGGATCGCCTGGCGGGCCCGCTTGTCGGCGGGCTGCTCGATCCGACCGGCGGCCGGGCGCGTCCCGGCCGCGGTCCGGGGCGCGGGGACCGCCGCCAGCGGCACCGGGGCGGCACTGGCCAGGGCGGTGGGCTGGAGCTCGTGCAGGCGCTGCTCGGCCTCGGCGAGGGCGGCCCGCAGCCGGTCGACCTCGCTCTGCACCTGGGCGCGGTCGTGCTCGGTGCCGCGCAGAGCGGCGAGTTCGTCCAGCGAGCGGCGGGCCTGCATCGCCAAGTCGCGGATGTGCGGGTGGGAGTGCTGCGCCGCCCAGGCGAGCAGCTGCTCATGGCTGTCCGGCTCGACATCGACGCCGACGCCGGTGGGGATCGCGGTCGCCGGGATCGGGGCGTCGGCGTCGATGTGCTCGGCGACGGCGTCGGCTATCTGGTCGACCGTCAGGCCGGTGGCCGCCGTGATCTCGTCCAGCGAGCGGCCGTTGCTGTACATCGCCGCGGCGGCGGATACGGCCCCGTGCTGCCCGTCCGGGCCGGCGGTGAACCCGACGGCCTCCTCAGCGAGCGGGGCAGCCGGGACGGGGCGGGGCGGGGCGGGGGCCGGGCCCTGGTCGGTGTGGTCCTCGGGGGCGAGGTGGGCGGCGAGTTCGGCCGGGTCCAGGTCGGCGGCCTCGTGGATCTGCTCCAGGGTGTAGCTGCCGCTGCGGTACATGGACAGGGCGACGGCCAGGTGGGCGTCAACGGGCATGGGGATGTCTCCGATCGAGTCGAGTGCGGGGAGGTCGGCTTCGGGAGCCGGGGGAGGGAGGAGCGGCAGCAGGGCGACCAGGTCGTCCTCGGCGTGGGGCAGCGCGAGGGCCGCCAGGAGTTCGGCCAGGTCGTCCTTGCCAGTGGCGTTCCGCGCCGTGGTGCGGGACGCGGCGACGTCCTGGGAGCTCGTGGTCGCAGCGACATCGAGGGACTCGGCCGCCTTGGCCAGTTCCGAGGGGTCGGACTCGGAGGGCACCGGATCAGCCCTGGGCCCGGGTGAGCCAGGCGACGGTGTCCGGAACCAGGTCCTCGCTGTAGACGACGGCGCAGGTGCCGGCGGAGGTCAGGAGGTAGCGCAGCGGGGGTCCGTCGGTGCGCTCGCACAGCACGACGGTGCAGCCGTCGACCGTGGTGGCGCTGACCGGCACCGGCCCGTCCAGCACGCCCTCGCTCAGCGCCACCACCGTGCCGGGGGTGTCCCTGCGGTCCTCGCTGTCGCCGTCCTCCTCCAGGTCGGTGACCTCCAGCAGCAGCCGGTCACTGCCCTGGTCGGGCAGGCACAGGCGGCCGGTGACGACCACGGCGGCCCCGGCGTACAGGAACGAGGCGACGTCCTCGCGGCTGACGCCGTCGACCAGCACGCAGGGCAGCACGGCGTCGTCCACGAGGTCGTCGCTGGGGGAGTAGGCCAGGGTGAACCGGATGCGGAGCATGCCGGAGGAGATCTCTTCGGTGATGTCGGGGTCCGCGGTGACGAAGCCCGCGAGGGTCAGCGGCGTGGGCAGGGTGGTCATGGGGTCGTCGTCCTCTCGGGGCGCAGCGCGGCCAGCAGGGCGGCGCGGTGGCGGGCGGCCTGGCTGGGGGTGACCGGCTGGTACACGGGCTTCGGGGGCCGGGGGCGGGCCGGGACGAGTTCGGCTGCCAGGCGCCGGTCCAGGGCCTCGGGCAGCAGGCGCCCGGTCACCGCAGGACCGGCTTGGCGCGGCGGGCGGAGGCGGCGTGGACGGTGTGCAGGAGTAGCTGCAGCGCGGAGGAGCGCAGCCCGTACTCGGTGGTGGCGGGTCGGCCGCAGTTCCAGCAGTCGGTCTCGGCTCCGGCCCAGGTGACCTGGCAGGGGCCGCAGGTGAAGTGCTTGGCGGCGGTGATGCGCAGGTGGCCAATGCCGCGGATCGCGGCGGCGGCGTGCAGGCGCTGGGCGGCGGCGGGCAGGTGGGCCGGGAGGTGCGGCGGGGGCGCGGACGCCTGGGTCCGGGGCTGTGGGGTGGTCATACTGGCGGGGTCCTTCCTTGAGGTGGGACGAGGTCCCCGGGGCTGGCCGCGCGGGCTTGCAGGCGGCGACGGCTGGTCCTGGGGGCTGGACGTGCGACCGCCCGCCCGGGTTCGGCCCGGGCGGGCGTTGGTCGGTGCGGTGGTGACGTGTGCTCAGCTGGCGGCGACCGGGGCGGCGGGGTGCAGCACGCCCTCGCCGACGGCGGTGGAGGCCTGCTCCAGCAGCTGCTCGGCCTGGCGCAGGACGGTGACCATGTCGTCCTGGTGGAAGGTCTCCAGGTCCGACGCGAGGTCGCGGAGCAGGTCGGCGAGCGCGCTTATCGGGGCCTGGTCGCGCAGGACTTCCAGGACCTCGTCCGGGCTGTCCCAGTTCCCGGAGGCGAGCCAGTCGTGCAGGGACTCCGTGACCTCCGCGCCGGCGGAGATGGGCCGCCGGGGGCGGGGGGCGAGGTGGTCGGGGTCGGCGAAGGCGGCGAGGGCCTGGCCCAGGCCGGGGTCGACGTCCACGAGGTCGCTGCCGTGGGTCATCAGGCCCTGCATGATCGGGTCGCCGCTCTCCAAGGCGTCGGCCACGCGCCGGGCGCCGTCGATGACCAGGTCGAAGTCGATCGGCTCGGGCGGCGCGGTGCGGGTGCGGTGGATCAGGGCGGCGGCGGTCAGGGCGGCGGCGGTGAGTGCGGTCGCCGCGCCCGCCAGGGTGCTGCGCATGGGGATTTCCTTCCGGGAGCAGGGCAGGGGACCGGGGCCGGCCTGATGCCGGCACCAGTAGGTCAGTCGAACCGGTACCGTCCACGCAGAGCAGCCCACCCGGCTGAGACCCGGGCGGGCTGCTCTGCGTGCAGGAGGCAGGCGGTGGTCGCATCTGCCAGATAGTGGGCGGACGATGTGCGCCCCTCAGAACGGGGGCTCGTCCCCGGGGTGCCAGCCGGTCGGCGCGGACTGCGCCCACGGGTCCTGGTGGTCGGGCACCAACTGCGCCTCGCCGGGGCCGGGGTCGGGGTCCATGCCGAGGCACAGCTGCTGGTAGCCGTCCTCGTCCACGTAGGTGCCCGTGCCCGCGCAGCGGCAGCCTCGCTCGTGGTCGGGACCCGGTTCACCGCGGCGGCAGTCCACCGGCTCCTGGTGGACCGGCACGCCTTCGTCCCAGGTCATGATCTCCAGCAGCCAGCCCGCGCCCTGGCAGCCGCCGGGGCAGTCCAGTGGGTGCGTGTCCGGGTCGGCGGGCGGGTTGTAGTCGACCTCGCCGATCTCCTCGGCGGCCTTGAGCAGCAGCAGTTCAGCAACGTGCAGCTGCGCGGCGACGGTGCGGTGGTGCCCGTCGTGCTGGTCGGCGAGCAGATCGCTCTGCAGGTCCCGCAGCAGGTCCGCGACCAGGCGGACCGGGGCCTGCTGCCGCAGGACCTCCAGGACGTCGGTCGGGTCGCTCCAGTCACCCGAGGCGAGCCAGTCGTGCAAGGGTCCGACGCCCTCGCGCAGCGGCGGGCACGGAAGCTCACCCCACAGGCTTCCCGGTTCAGCCGGGACCGCCGGGGCCGCCGGGACACCGGCGGGGCCGGGTCGGACCCAGCGGGTCAGGCCCGCTCGGGCCAGTACGGTGCGGGCAGCCGCAGCCACCGTGGTGCGCTTCATCCGCGTGCTCCTTCCTCGGGTCGGTACGTCGCCGGGGCCAGGCCGGTGGCGTAGAGCTGGAGTTGCCGGATCCGGCCGTCCTGGTTGAGACGCCCGGTCAGCGTGGCCACCCGCCCGACCTGAAGGTGGGGCCGGATCGCGGGCCAGTTCCTGGGGAACACCAGCACCTCGATCCGGCCGGTGGAGTCGTCCAGGGCGACGGTGGCCCACTCGTTCTCGGCGCGGTTGCGGCGGGCGTCGATGCCGGTGACGGTGCCGCTGATCTGCGCCTCGCCTGCGATCCGGCCGGAGGCGACCAGGTCGGCGACGGTCTCGGTGGGCAGTTCCGCGCTCACGAGGCGCGGCTGGACAGGTCGGCGTCGAGCAGGTGCTTGCGGTTGAACTCGTAGACCTCGCTGGCCACGCCCTTCTCGCCGTCGGCCAGGGTGCTGACGGCGACGATGCGCAGGTCCTCGCCGGAGCGGGCGGTGATGTTCCACTGGCCGACGACGGTGATCGCGCGGGTGCGCGCCGGGGCCTCGGTGGCGGTGGGCAGGTCGTGGCGGATAGCGGCGACCAGGTCCGCGAAGTGGTCCAGGTCCAGGGCGGCCGGGTCGACGGGGTTGTCCGTGTCGTGGGCGATGTAGATCAGCGGGCGGGCGTACGCGCCGATCAGGTCCGCGAGCGTGGTGGGCGCGGACTTGGACTTCTTGGTCTTCTTCGCGGTCTTGGTGGCGCTCATGGAGACGGGTCCTCTCGGTGGTGGGACACGGTGGCGACGGCCGGGTGGCCGCGCCGCTCACCACTGCCGGGGGCCGGGGTGGTGGGCAGCGTCAGCAGCCGGACGCTCAGCGCGGGGTGGAGGCGCGGCCGCTCATCGAGGTGGCGCGGACGGTCAGGCTGTCCACGGCGTGGGGGGCGGCGGTGATGGAGACGTTGCCGGACATCGAGCTGGCCGCCAAGCGAACCCCGGTCCCGGTGACGTGGGCGCGGATGCTGCCCGCCATGGTCGACAGGTCGGCGCTCTGTGCGACCTGGTTGATCTGGATGCTGCCCGTCATGGTCTGCGCTTTGATTGCGCCGACGGTGCGGACGCCGACGCTGCCGGACATGGTCTGCGCGTGGACGCTGATAGAGGCGTCCACGGCGACGGCACCGGACTGAGTGGTCGCGGCAACGGCGTGCAGCGGGCCGGTGGTGCGCACGGCGGCGGACTGGGTGCGGGCGATGACCATGCTGGCTGCGGGCACCCGGGCCTGGATGGTGACCGGGGCCGGCCTCTGGACGGCCAGGGCCTGGCCGCCGCCCACGACTCGGCCGTTGACGATGTTCATGTCGCCGCTGATGACCATGCCGGTCATCTGGCCGTGGACGGTGCCGGCCGTCTGGAACACGGACATACCCCGGCCGGAGCCGGTGGTGACGGTGGTGCCGCTGTTCGCGTCGTTGCCCTGGACGTGGGCAACCAGGATGCCGTTCTGCGGGTCCCAGTGCAGCTGGGCGGCGGTGACGGAGTCGGCGGAGGCACCGGTGTCGTCGCTGGTGCTGACGGTGATCTCCACGGCGGTGACGGCCGGGTCGACCACGACGTCGACGTCGACGTCGATGCCCAGCAGCTCGAGGTCGACGGTGCCGGAGCCGCTGTTCGTGTTCGGGGCGATGATCGTGCGGGTGGTGGCCATGGTTCCCCCTCGATGGGATCGGGAGTCGGCCGGGTGGCCGCGCCACCCGCCACCGGCACCGGGCCGGTAGCGAGCAGCGTCAGCAGCCGGACGAACCCTCAGCTGGCCGCGGCCGCCGACACCGGCACCCGCGCGGGACGGGCACGACCGGCCTCGGCGACGGCGGGGCGCGGCTCAGCGGCGGGCAGGCCCGCCGCGTGGGCCTCCACCTGGAGCAGCAGCTGCGCCATGCCGGTGATCTCCACCGGCTGGTCGGCCGCGCTGGACAGCAGGGTGAACACCCCGGGGGCGTACGGGTCGGCGGTGGGCGCGCGGTGCAGGACCAGGCCCGGGGCGAGGAAGAACGTTGCCTCGCCGTTCGGGCGGCCCGCCCACCGGTCCGCGTGACCCAGGAAGCCGTCACCGTGGTCGAACCCGCTCTTGTCCAGGCCGCTCTGCGCGGCGCGGGCCGCACGGACCGCGGCATCGTCCTCGGCCGCCCAAGTGAGCTGGGTGGCCAGCTCCTCGAGGTCGGCCGCCGGCCGCGGCCCGGACGGCTGCGGCTGCTCCTCACGGATCTCGGAGCTGGTGTAGATGGTGGCGTTGAGGCGCTTGCGGGCCGGAGCGACGGCGATGTCCGCGAGGCCGTCGGCGGTGACGGCGGCCACCACGCCGACCGCCCCGCAGGCCAGCAGGCGCGGGGCACGGGTCCAGGTAGCGGGCAGGGCGCGGTCGGTGAGCAGCATCGCGGTGCCGGCGGCGGCCAGGGCGGCGGCGGTGGCGGCGGAGTTCAGGGCGGTGCTGGCGGCGCGGGCGAGCGGGTGCGTGGTCATGGGCGGTGTACTCCTGTGGTCTGTGTCTGGGCTGGTGGAGTGGGGGCAGTCGCCGTGGTGGCGGGGCCGCCCCCCCGGGGGGCGGCTCAGTGGGCGTCGGTCGGCTGGGCGGTGGCGCGGATGGTGTCGGCGAGCAGCACGGTGTGCTCGTGCGCGTCGTCCACCGCGGTCTCCAGCGCGGCGACGACGTTCTGGTTCAGGCCGCTCTCGCGGACCTGGGAGAGCAGCGCCTCCAGGCCCAGGGCGTCGTACAGGGCGTCGGCGCGGGCCTCCAGGAGCCGGGCCTGGACGTCCTCCACGGTGAAGGTGGCGGTGACCTGGCCCTGCTGGGCGTCGTAGGCGGTGGCGGTCTGCGCGAGCAGGGCCTGCTCGATCTGCGCGGCCGTGCGGTGGGTGGCAGTGGTGACGGCGGTCATGGAACGCGTCCCTCCGAGGGATCGGTGGTGTCGGCCGGGTGGCCGCGCCGCGCGCCATCACCCCCGCGCCGTGGATCTGGGCAGCGGGGGGCGATGGCGGGCAGCGTCAGCAGCCGGACGGCGGAGCGGGTCAGAAGTTGCGGTCCTCGCCCAGGTCGATGGCCAGCTCGCTGGCCGTGTCGTAGACCCCGGACAGGTCGCGGGCGGCGCGCTTGAGCAGGCCGGGCCGGTCTGCGTCGTCGGCGTCGCGGGCCTCGGTCAGGTACTTCTCGGCGCTGGCCAGGGACTCGGCGGCCTCCTCCCGGCGGAACCGGCTAAGGACGAACGAGGCGTAGCTGACCAGCTCGATCAGCCCCTCCACGTCCACGCTGGCGGGGTCGGGGGCCGGGACGAAGTCGTCGCCCTGTCCGGCGATGTAGGCGAGCGCTTTGCCGTGGCGGCGGGCAAGGTCCTCGAACGTGACCGGCTTCGTGATGGTGGTGGCCATGGGTTCCTCCGTGAGGTGGTCGGTGTCGGCCGGGTGGCCGCGCCGCGCACCACCGCCCTCGCTTACTGACGCTGGGCGGTGGTGGGCAGCGTGGTGACCCGGACAGGCGGCGGCAGGTCAGTTGGGTGCAGCGGCGTCGATGGCCTGCGCTGCGGTCCCGGTACGGCGGTAGGCGCCCAGCGCTGTCGTGGCCTGGGCCTGTGTCAGCAGGACCGGGTGTTCGCCCCTGTCGGGGTCGTAGGGGCCGACGATGCCCGCGCTGTACAGGCCGGCCATGATGCGGTCCGCGCCGTCGACGCTGAGGTGGACGTGGTGTTCCTGTCTGAGGCGGCGCCGGATCATCGACGGGGAGCCGTGCCGGACCCCGCTGGTCACGTAGTCGGCGGCGATCCGCAACAGGTCCGGTTCGCCGTGCTGCGGGGTGAGCGCCTCGTCGGCGTCGGCGAGGCGACGCAGGACCGGGCCGATGCGCTCGCCGATCCAGCCGAGCAGGTTGCCGCAGAACAGGTCCTCATCGCCGCGGTGGTCGTGGGTACGGCACTGCTCCACCGCCGTCGCCAGCTCCAGCAGGAGGGCGTTGCTGGCGCGCGGGCCCTCGCCCAGGCTCGAGCGGAGCCGGGTCAGCTGGACGATGCCCAGTCCCTGCCCGGGCTCCCTGTGCGGGATACCGACGACCGGTTCGTCGTGCACGTCAGTACTGCCCATCTCGATCTCCTCGGGTCAGTCGGGAATCCGGCCGGGTGGCCGCGCCGCGCACCACCGCCCCGCGCCGTGGTGCTGGCGCGGGGCGGTGGTGGGCAGCGTGGTGACCCGGACTGCTCAGGCGGCTTGGAGTTCTGTCAGTTCGGCGGCTTCGTCGCTGCATCCCCAGCAGCTGCCGAGGGACTTCAACGGGAGGCACGCGTCGAACCGGACGCGGCATTTGGGGCAGGTCTGGCGTGCTGCCATCGCGCGGTCCAAGGCGGCGGCCCGGCCGGGGGTCATCGGCCGCACCGGCCGTGCCCTGGCGACCAGGTACAGCCACGCGTAGACCTCTTCGCCGTGGCTGAGCCTGGAACGCCAGACCAGCTGTCCGGCGACGGGCTGGCCACCAGGGCGGAGGCCCATGGCCCGCAGTTGCCGTCGTGTGGCCATCTTTGTCTTGGGGGGTGCCCATTTCAGCGGCCAGGTCGGGGTCCCGCCGTGGTGCTCACCGGTGGGGTCGAAGTCGATCGCGCGCACCAGGTCCTCCGGTCGGCTGCGCAGGATGGTCAAGGGCAGGGGCTGCCGCCGGACGTCCGGCGGCAGCCCCTTGGGGTGAGGCGGGTGCGGCTACTGGACGCCGGGCCCGGGGACGCGGTCGGTCGGCGCCGGGGGAAGGGCGGCGCGGGTGGTCCGGGCGGAGCGGCCGGTCAGGCGCAGGCGGTGGACGTTGACGACGACCAGCGGGCCCATGCGCATCCCGGCAAGGGCGACGATGCTGGCCAGCGCCCAGGCGGCGACGGTCAGCGCGAGGGCGATCGGTCGGCCGGGGTCGGGTGCGGCCATCCACACCGCAGCAGCGGAGGCGGCACCGTAGCCGCACCACACGAGCCGGGCGGCGATCGACCCGGTGGCGGCCAGGATCAGCAGCACCGGGCCGGCGAGCTGCCACAGCGCCCACACGGTTGCCGGGTCGGTCGGCAGGCCGACCGCGTGGGCGGTGATGTAGGCGTGGACGGGGCGGGTGACGGTGGCCAGCACGCCGTGGTGGTGGGTGCCGATCATCGTGTGCTGCCAAAAGCCCGACACCGCTACCCCGATCAGGCCGAGCAGGATCAGCCCGATCAGGGTGCCGACGGCGTACAGCACCGCCCGGATCCAGGCGCAGGCGCCGTACCAGCCCTCGTCCAGGGCGAGTCCGATCTCGGCCAGTCGGCGGGAGGCCCAGGGGCGGGCCGTGGTCCGCAGCCACGGGAACAGCGTGTAGTGGAGCCAGAAGTCGGCGTCCCAGCGGCGGGCCTTGAGCCACCGGACCAGGCGGGGCTCCGCGTGCTCCGGGTCGGTCGGGGCCTGGTCGGGCAGCTGGCTGGACGTGCGGTCTGCGGTCATGGGGTTGCGCTCCCTGGGCTGGTCGGTGCGTGACGGAGGGCAGGTGCTGGTGGGACGTGGATGAGGGGGGCGTGGTGCGGGCCGGTGGGCCTGCCCGCGTCGTCACTGCGCCCGCCTGGCCGGTGGCGGCGGGGCGGGTGCGGTGATGGCGAGACGGGGCGACCGGATCAGCGGCCGAGCTGCTCCACCGTGGTGACCTGGCGCGGCAGCCGGCGGAGAGGCTTGGGACGGGTGTTCTTGCGTCCGAGCCGCAGGAGCTGGTCGATCTGCCGGGCCAGGTCCTGGCCGAGGGGGCGCGAGAGCAGCAACTGCCCTTCGTCGACGACCACGGTGAGCGGGCGCGGGAAGCGGGGGACCAGGGCGGTGGTGGGGCGCAGCGCCACGGCGGTGCCGTGGCGGCGGGCGATCTCGGTGCTGGGGTGCGGGACGGCCACGGGGGGCTCCTTCGGGGCGGGGCGGGAGGGGGTGTTGCAGAACCTGGCGATGCGTCACCCTGGTTGCACACGACGGCAGACGAGGGGGCCTGGGTCATGGGGTGGTTCGGGCAGCGCCGGGGTTTCACGTTCGACGCGGTGGTCGCCGGCGGGGTGGTCTACAACGCGGTCACCGACGACGACGGCGTGGTGTACCTGACGGACTATGACGAGGACTTCCGGATCTGGATCGACGGCGTCGTGATCGGCGACTGGATCTATCCGGCGCACACCGATGAGTACGGTCGGGTGTACCTGGACGAGGACGACGACTGATCGTCAGAGCTTGTTGGTGACCTGGCCCTTCCAGAACCCTCCGGTCTGCCTGCCGATGTGGGTGTGGGACTCGCGGTGCACCAGCGCGGTGACCTTGGTGCCGCCCTGGGTGGTCTTGGTGGCGGCCATCAGCCGTACCGCGGCGACGGCCGCGACGATGCCGACGACCAGGTAGAGCGTCCAGCGCAGGACCTCGGGGACCTCCGGCAGCGCCGGGGCGGCCTTGGCCAGGGCCGCGCCCAGGAGCCAGGCGGAGCCGCCGGCGGCGAGCATGGTGATCGACCCGAGCACGACGATCTGCCCGTAGACCGGCGGCAGTCCCTGCTGTTCCTGCGGTGCCTGCTCGGGCAGCGGGGCCGGCTGCTCCTGGGCCAGGCGCAGTGCCTTTTGCAGCGTCGTCTCCATGGCGGCCTGAACGGACTGCACCGTCGGCGCGGCCACCGGGTCCGGGGCGGGGATGGACTTGTCGGCGACGGGGATGGCGACGACCTGGCCGGTGGCCGGGTCGATCGCGGAGATGTAGCCGGGCGGCAGCAGCAGGCCGGCGGTGCTGGGGGCGGTGTCGGCCGGGTGCTGGTGGGCGTCGAACTCGGCGTAGGTGTTGTCCATGGGGGCCTCCGGTCTCGGTGGTGGGCTTGGGTGTGCGGCGTCTTCTCCGGTCCTCGCGCCTGTCGAGGGCCGGGGGAGCAGCCGACCCGTGGGTCAGCGTCCGGCGGAGTGGGTGACGGTGTTGGTGGTGTTCGTCGTGGTGGAGATCAGGTTGTTGATCGCCGGGGCGACGGTGGTGGAGGCCAGCAGGAACCCGACCAGGGCCGCGACGATGGCGGCGGGGATCGTCGTGCGGCCGGAGCGGTACGCGAGCCACAGCAGGAGCAGGGCGATGAACAGGACGGAGATGCTGATGACCACGGGGTTCTCCCTTGGGGTGTGGGTGGGGGGGGGGGGCGGGGCTGCCGCCGGGGTTCGGCGGCAGCCCCGTGGTGCGGGTGCGCTGATCAGTCGTCGTCGCTGCCGTCGCCCAGGCCCAACATGTCCAGGTCCACGTCGACGGTCAGCTGCCAGATGCCGTTGGAGACCGGGGCGACCAGGCCCTGGCCGCGCAGGGCGGTCAGGGCGTTGCCGACGCTGGTGGGGTTGGTGTCCGGCAGGGCGGCGCGGATGTCCTTGATCTTCATCTGCTGGCCCTCGGCGAGGGCCAGGACTCCGAGGATCCGCTCGGGCAGCGCCTGCGGCGGGGGCGGCGGGAGGGCAGCCGAGCGGGCGTTGCTGCGGCTGAGCCGCGGTTTGCTCTTGCCCTTGGCCTTGCGGCGGCCACCGCCTCCTCCGCCGTCGCCGTCGCCGAATTCGTCCAGCTCACCCGCGCCGCTGCTGCCGTCGTCGCCTTCCAGCAGGGCCTGGGCCAGCGGGAGTGCTTCGGCGTAGGCCTGCCGGAAGATCGCGTCCTCCTCCGGGGTGAACCCGGGGATCGGGGCGCTCTCGTACAGGGCGATCAGGCCGGGGAAGGTGCGGTTCTGTTTGACGGCCTTGAAGACGCGGCCGAGGAACACCTCGCCGCCCTGGATGTTCCAGGCCATGCCGGCGGTGGTCGGCCCGGTCTTGACCTCCTTGCCGAGCCAGGCCGCGCGGATGCGGTTGGCGCCGTTGCGGAAGTAGCGCGGGATCGGGGCGATGGCGATGCCGGCGGGGATCACCCCGTCGGTGGCCATGTGCTGGGTGGTGGAGGAGTTCGTCCGGCCCAGCCACACGGTGCCGTTCTTGGCGTTGGACCGGATCTTGGCCTTGTTGCCGAGGTCGGCCAGGTGGATGGACTGGGCGGCGAACCGCAGGCCCATGCCCATCTTGCGGCCGGTGGACTGGAACTTGGCGACCAGGCCGACGATCCAGGTCTTGAAGATGTCGGGGACATCCGAGTCGTCGGACAGGATCAGGTTCAGCTCGTCCAGGGAGATGTTGGCCAGCGCCCAGGGCGAGTTGATCTCGAAGCCGCCCCAGCCGTTGGCGGAGCTGACCTGCTCGCGGTAGACCGCGACCATGTAGGCGGCGGCCAGCGTCGCGCCGACGGCGGCGATGCCGGACCCGAAGTGGTAGACCCGGCCGTTGGCCTCCGGCAGGCTCATGCCGTTCTGGGCGTCGGCGACGATGCTGACGATCCCGTTGATCCGCTCCGCGGCCAGGATCGTGTTCAGCGCCACGGACTTGCCCGCCCCGGGTGCGCCGACGAACAGGTCGGTGATCGCACCGAGGGTGGGGTCGTAGAGCGGGATGCGGGCCGGGCGGCCGTCGTGGCGCAGTCCGAGCTGGATGCGTCCGTCCTCGTCCATCACCAGGTCGTCGGCGGTGGCTTCGCGGATATCCAGCAGCGGGTGCTTCTGGTAGATGGACACGACGCCGTCGCCCAGACCGTCGGTCTCGATCATCAGCAGGTCGGTGTCCTGCATGCCCAGGGCGCGGGCGATCTCGACCTGCGGAAGCTTGATGAGCGAGCCCTCCTGGGCGCGGACCAGCAGCACGATCCGGTCCTCGTCCACGCGGTGGTCGATCACGCGCATGCCGGTGGCCGCGCCGCCGGGGCAGCCGATCCGCGTGTCCCACAGCTCGACGACCGAGCGGGGCTTGCCGACGGCGGCCTGCACAGTCGGGGTGACCCGCAGCCGCATCCGGCCCGGTCCCGAGCCGGGGATCGGGGCGACCTGCGCGGTGCCCTCGGGGACGTCGAACGCGGCGGCGAGCGCCCGCTCGGTCAGTGCCGGAACCGCCCGGCCGGCCTGGGCGACGATCACCGCCTCGAAGTCCGGTGCCCCGGCCCGGTACTGGCGGACCTTGGTGATCCGGGTGCCCGGCGCGAGCTGGGCGCGCTGCCAGACCCAGTCCAGGAAGCCGGGGTAGTCCGACGGCGGCCCCGCCTGCTGCGGGTCAGCGGCCGGGGCAGCCTCCGGCAGGGGAAGCGCTTCGGGGACCAGGCCGGCGCTGCGGGTCACCGGCGCCAGCCAGCCCATCACCGCGCCCCACAGGACGGGCGCGGCCCACTCCCACCAGGACGTCCCCGGATGCAGGACGTCGGCCAGGTAGGAGCTGGCGAAGCCGAGCCACGGCAGGGTGCGCTGGGCGGTGCGCAGCAGGCCGACGAAGTCCGGCTCCTGCTCCGGGTTCTGCTGCTGGTCGGCGGTCTGGTCGGTCGACTTGCGGCGGAAGACCGCTTCCGCGCGGGTGTAGATCCACAGGCCGGTGGCGGTGACGGCGGCGAAGCCCCCGAGGACCGCCCACGGGCCGGAGTACATCTGCGGGGTGACGGCCACCGCGGTCGCGGCGGCGAGGTAGGAGGCGCGCTCGATCTTCACTCGCCGGTGGATCTCGGTACCCGGGACGCGCCGGGCGGTGTCGGTAGAAGCCTGCGGTTCTACGGCAATGGCCATCTCGTCCCTTCCTTCGGCAGGGGAAGGGCCGCACCCCCGGAGCGGGGATGCGGCCCTGTGCGGAACTCGGTAGTAGTGGGTCAGCGGGTAGTAGTGGGTCAGCGGTCAGCGGACCTTGTAGAAACCGGGCTTGGCCTGCCGGTGCTTCGAGGCCTGGACGGCCTCGAAGATGCCCCGGTACTCGCTCTCGTGGGCCGCGTTGAAGCCCTGCGCATGGCCGGCCATGGTGTCTGCGGTCGCGGACAGCTGGCCGGAGGCGTCGGCGACGCGCTGCAACGCGGCGGAGACCTCCAGGATCTGCTGGGTGTACTCGGCGTCGACCTCGGCCTCGGTGCACATCTCCGACAGCCGCCGCGCCTTGCTGGCGTTGCGCTCCATGTGCTTCTGCAGCGCCCAGGTGCCCTCCTTGAGCCGGATCGCGGCGGTGGTCAGGGCCAGGATCCGGAACGACAGCTCGAGGAACCCGGCTCCGCCGCGCTGCGGTGCCTGCGACGGGTCGGCGGGCAGGTGGGAGGGGGCCGGGACGGACGGGCTTGCGGGCATGTGCGGGACGATGTCGCTCATCTGCGGCTCCTTAGCCCTCGTTGTGGATACGTGCGGAGGGCACGATCAGGTTGGCGTCGGCGGTGGCCTGCTGGACCGGCCGGTACTCGTCCGCCATGGAGAACTGCGTCGTCTCGGACTCCTCAGCGGCGTTGAGCGATTCATCGCGCATCTCGTCCCCCTTGGCGGCCAGCAGGTCCATCGACTCGGCCAGGAACGCCATCGCGGCCGCCGTCAGCTTCCCGATGACGTTGTGGTGGACCGCCAGCTCCATCGACAGAGCCTCCAGCTCGTCGCGGACCTCCCGGGCCTTGATCGCGATCACGATAGACTTCTCGTGCGCGGTGAACGACTCCCCGGTCAGCTGCTCCAGATCGTCCAGGACGTCGTCGAGGGTGACCTCGGTGTCGTGCTGGGAATGCATGCCCAGCGAGGTCGGGAGGATGTGCGCGGGCAGGGACATCCCTGCTCCTCTCTGCTCGGGAATCGATGCTCCCGCGGCCGCCTCAGGTGCGGGCGGCGGGGCGGGTGGGGTGCTGGGCCGGGCCGCAGGAAGGCCGACCGGATCGGCTGCCGGCGTCGGACCGGCGGGGCGGCGCTTGGTCTCGCCGGGCCGGGTCAGCTGCCCGGTCCCGATCACGACCTCGGGCCCGGAGGTGGCGGCGGCGACCGACTCCCAGGGAGTGGTGCGCCGCATCCCGCTGCCGGAGGTGAAGGTGAACCAGAACTCGTCCTCGGCCGGGCCGGCCGGGCCGGCCGCCCGCTCGTAGGACCGCCGCCGCTCCCGGCTCCAGTGCCCGCCGCTTGAGGTGCGGCGGTGCTTGGTGACTCCCGGCCCGGACGGCCCCGGGTGGCCTGCGCCCGGCCCGGTGCCACCAGGCGCGGTGCCGGGCGGCGTCGTGCGGCCGACCTTCTTGTGCAGGTCCACCCGCAGCTTCTTCTTCAGGTCCACCACCGGCCCACCAACAGCCACGGCCGCCGCAGCCGCTGCCTTCTTCTTCCGTGCCGCGTCCTTCTTCTTCGCGGCCTTGCGGCGGGTCTTGGGCGACTGCGTGGACACCAGCGGCTGGGTGCGCTTGGCCCAGCGGCGCTCGAAGGTGTTGCCGATCGCCCGTCCCAGGGTCACCGGCTCCAGCGGCCTGGCGTTGCTGCGGCGGACCGCCGCCTTCACGCACTTCGTGCAGCGGCACTCGTCGTCCTCGTAGGCCGCGATGCTCCCGTGCCGGGCGCCCTTGACCTTCGTGCCGACGACGGCGTTCGCCTTCGCCCAGGCCCTCGTGCAGGCAGGGCAGCGGCAGCCCTCCTCCCAGCCGGGGATGGTCCCGTGGAAATAGCCCTTCGGCAGCTTCGTCGACCCGTGGGTGACCGGCTTGCCGTTCCGCTTGCGCGGCGGCGCACCGCCAGGAGCGCCGACGCCCGGCCGCCCGCTCTTCGGACGCTTGGGGCGCAGCGTGCCCTTCGGCCCCGTGCTCGCCTTCGGGCTCTTCGCCTTGGGACCCGCGCCTTTCGGGGGCATCCCCTTCGTCTTCGCAGTGGGGCCGGGGATCTTCGGGTTCGGAGCCTTGCCCTTCGCGGCCGGGCCCTTCGCGGCGGACTTGCTGCCGCCGCCGCTGCTGCTGCCCGAACCGGTGGAGCTGCCGCCGGAGCCGGCCGGGCCCTTGGCCTTGCTGCTCCGGCGGAGCCATCCCGCACCCTGCGAGGTTCGGCGCGGTCCACGACCACCACCGGTGCCGGTACCGGTCCTCCCAGTACCGCCGGTTCCGCTCTTCCCCGCGCTACCAGTGCCGGTCTTGCCGACACCGCCGGAGCTGCTCTTGCCGGGGCGTGCGCCGCCGGAGCTGCTGGGCCCGAGGGGGCTGCGGGGACCTGCGCCCTTGCGGGCACCGGGTCCGCTGCTGCCTCCAGCCGCTCCGTCGGTCCCGCCCCGGCGGCTGGAACCACCGCCGCCGCTGAATAGACCGCCTGTGCTGCGGGAGCCGCCTGGGGTACTCCCGCGTCGGCCGCTGCTGCTGCCGCCGAAGAAGCCGCCCGGGCCACCGCCATTGCGGCGGCCCCCACGTCCCGCGCCCCCGCCGCCGAAGAAGCTCGGGCGGTTGGAGCTGCGGTCGCGGCCCAGCGAGCGGCGTCCGAAGTCGTGCGAGGACGGAACGGCGCCTTTGCCGGTGCCGCTCTTGTCGCCCCGGCCGGAGGCGGCGAGGTCGGCTACCGTCTTGCGCTGCTCCCGGCTGGCCCGGGTGCCGGTCAGCGCGCCGTGGATCCCGCGCATCGCGGCCACGGACACCGCCAGGACCGCGGCCAGGGACAGTGCGCCCAGGCCCGGGTCGGGCGACTGGGCGCTGCTGCCGTGGCCCCAGCTCTCGGACTGGAACATGGCGGGGATCTCCCCGCCGTCCCCGGCAGGCTCGTGCTCCGGATCGGATTCGGAGTGCGCCAGCGGCTCGGTGGCGGTCGGCTCGCTCAGGGCGGCCAGGGTCTCCAGCGGGGAGCGGCGGCGGGCACCGGTCCCCTCGTCCGGGCCGTCCGGGCCGTCTTCGGGCCGCGGGTCGGGGTCGGCGAGGGGGTCGTGGATCGGGTCGGCGGGCGGGTCCGCGACCCCCAGCCGGGGGAACAGACGGACATTGTCGTCGGCCATGACACCTCCTTCTAAGTTGACAGAAAGTCACGGATGCGGGATACTCGCGCGCGCAGGTGCGCGCACCTGCGCGCCTCTTGGACCCCCGGATCCGGTTCTGGAGCGGTGATGATGATGAGGATTCAGGTCACTGCGAGTAGCGGCGGTAGAAGTCCGCGAGGTGACTCGTCAGTGCGTCCCAGACCTCCGGATGGCCGGCCATCTCTTGGTGCAGGGCGACCGTGCGGCAGGCGTCGTACAGCAGCGCCGCCTTGGCCTGCGGGGTGGTCGCGGCGGCCTCGCGGGCGGCCAGGTGCTTGGCCCGGTTCTCGAATCTGCGCTGCAGTCGGCGGCTCACCGTCCGGCCTGCTTGCGGAAGAAGTCGGCGACGCCGGTGGGCTGGCCCTCCGCGCCGGCCGCCATCGGGTAGTAGGACGGCTCCGCGTCCAGGAAGTCCGGCTGCCGGGCTTCCGGCACGCCGTTGATGCTGGTCAGGCCGTTGAAGTGGGCGGCCGACTTGTCCAGCGACTTGGCCGCCCTGGCCGCGATCGCCCCGCCGCCGCGTCGGCCCTTGCGGACCTCCTTGCGCTCCTGGCGGCGGGCCTCGGCCGCCTCCCGGCGCGCCGGCAGGTCCAGCACCTCGTGCTTGAAGACCGTGTAGAGGCCCTCGGCACCGGCCGCGGACAGCTTCGCGCCCTTCTCCATCGTCTTGGCCTGGCGCGATACCTTCCAGGCCCGGACCTTGGTGTTCCACCACTTCCACCAGTCGCCCTCGATCGGGGTGTTCTCCACCCGGCGCCGCACGATGTCGCCGATCTGCGCGTACTGGCTCGCGTCCTGCATGTGCAGGTCGCGCTGGTCGTCCGTGAACGCCCGCATCCCGGGCTCTGTGAACAGGCGGTTGATGTCCATGTGTGCTTCTCGTTTCCTCCGGGGGCGGGGAGTGGAGCGCCGGGTCGGCACCCTCCCCGCGTCCCAGACCAGCCCGGTTCGGCTGTGCTGGGACGCAGGGGCTATGCCGATCACTGCTCGGATACGCCAGTTGGGTCATTTCGCCTCGGGCAGCTCGCGGTAGAGCGCGACCCGGCGCGAAGCGGTGGGCTTGGAGACACCCAGTTCCAGCGCCAGGCCCTCCAGCGGGAGCGGCCCGGCGGCGTCGTGTGCCGCCATGTGGCGCGCGATGATCTTGCGCTCGGTCTCCGTCAGGACCCGTCCGCTGCGCCCCGTTTCACCGACCGCCGTTTCACGCGGGGCGCTGCGCGGGCTGCGGGGCCGCGCTGCGGCGGTACTCGTTTCACCGTCAGCGGCCCTGGCGTGGCGTCCCGTTTCACGCGCCGCCGCCGTTTCACGGGGTCGCGTTTCACTGACGACCGCCGACCGCGTTTCACCGACGCCGACTGCCGGGCGGGCCGCGCCGTGCGGGTAGTCGCCGCCAGCGGGCGACAGCGTCAGCCCCCCGGTTGCCTGGGCGGGCACCAGCGCCGGGACCGTTTCACCCGGCGCCGTTTCAGTGGGCCGGTAGACGCTGACGGCCGTTTCACCGACCGCCGTTTCACGTCCGATCTGGCGGCCCGTTTCACGGTCGACCGTTTCACCGGCACCCGTTTCAGTCGGTGCCGTTTCACCGCTGTGGTCCATCAGCTCGTGCACCCGCCACACCACGATCGGCGCGATGCAGGCCACGATGGAGATCAGCTCCCACGTCGGGTGCCAGTGACCGTCCGGCGCCTGCGCCACGCCGACCAGGTGCCCGGCGGCGAGGTGGTAGGTCACGTTCGCGCCGATCATCGTCATCAGCGACGCCACGGTCTCCTTGGTCCGCTTGGCCCGCATCGCGCACATGGTCCACACGTCGACACACGTCGGCAGCAGCCACGCCAGGTAGACCGGAACCCCGACCAGGGCGGCCAGGGCGTACTCGCCGCTCGCGGTCATCCCCACCGCCGACACCAGGACGATCACCGGGGCGACCGTGGGCCAGAACGCCCGCTTGAACCGGGCCCACTTGCCCGACTCCTGCTTGCGCGCGGTCTGCGCCGCCAGCAGCTGCCGCTCGGCTGCGTGCAGCTGCTCGACCCGGGCCTCGGCGTCAAGGACCCGCTGGTGTGCCTCGCTCAGCTTCTGCTCGGCAGCCTCGATCAGCTTGGCGGCTTCGGTGTTGGCCCGTTCAGCGATCCGTCCGGCGTCGGCCTCGGCCCGGCCGCGTGCGGCCTTGGCCTGCCGGTCCTGCTCGGTCACCTCCCGGCGCACTTCCTGCTGCCAGCCGGTGATCTCGGCAGCCGCCGCGTCCCGGGCCTGCTGCAGCTGGTCGGCGGAGGCGGCTTCTGCCTGCTCGATCAGCTCCCGCACCTCGGCAAGGCGCTGCTGCGCCTCCTGCTCGGCAGCGTTGACCAGGCCGGTCGCATCCTCGCGGGCCTGGTCGAGCACCCGCTCGGCCTCCTCCTGGCGGGAGGCGGCGAACTGGTCGGCCAGGGCGCGGACCTGGGCAGCGTCCGACTCGGCCTCCGAGCGGGCCTGGGCCGCCGAAGCCCGCCGGGACTCGGCGTCGGATTCAGCGTCGGCCACCAGCGCCGCCGCCCGCTGCTTGACCTCAGCCAGCAGGTGGTCGGCGTGCTCCCCGGTCCGCCCCGCCTCGAGCCGGGCCTGCTCCAGCACCCGGTCGGCCCCGTCCGTGATCTCCCTCGCCCGGTCCTTGGCCGCAGCCACGATCCGGTCCGCCTCCTGCTCGGCCTCCGCCCGCAGCCGATCGCCGAACTCCCTGCGCCGGGCCACGGTCTCCTCAGCCGAGGCCAGCTCGCTGTCGGCGACCTTCCTCGTCTGAGCGACCGTGGCCTCGGCAGCCGCGATCTGGTCGTTCGTCAGCAACTGGAGCCGATCCGCGCTGGCGCGGGCCGTCGCTCGGATCTGCTCAGCATCAGCAGTCGCCGACGCCAGCAGGTCGGCCGCCTCCTGGCGGTCGCGACCGGCCTGCTGCTCAGCGTCGGCCAGCTGCCGGCGCGCGTCGGCGAGCAGCTGCTCCGCTTCGGTCCGTGCCGTCTCCAGCAGGGTGTCGGCGGTCTCGGTGGGGGGAGTCGCGGCGGCCGGGGCGGCGGCCGGCCGGGCGGGGGTCCGCTTGGCAGGGGTGCGTCGGGTTGCCATCGCTGGCTCCTCTCTATGTCGGTGCTGAACGGGAAGGCGATCAGGCGGAGCGCTGGCGGTCGCGAGCAGCGCGGCGCCGCATCGACCGGCGCTCGCCCTCGCTCATCCCGCCCCACACACCGGCGTCCTGACCGGTCTCGAACGCCCACTGGAGGCACGTCTCCATCACCGGACAGCGGTGGCAGACCGCCTTT
>Ga0302314_10004812_pt1 | contig 24770 bp, 23 predicted proteins | sample III_Palsa_N2_3_FD_200533 | JGI IMG/M metagenome (GOLD analysis project Ga0302314, IMG submission 200533) | Peat permafrost microbial communities from Stordalen Mire near Abisko, Sweden - III_Palsa_N2_3 | ecosystem: Environmental > Terrestrial > Soil > Palsa > Peat permafrost | place: Sweden... | reverse complement strand
ACCCGAAATCCATGTATATATCTGTCACACATGGAATTTATCGCGCGCCGCGGGTAGGAACTTCAGATTAGCGACGCGGGGTACCTGCGGCGGCTGGGCGGAGAACCCCGGATCGTGCGTCAAGCCGCGGGAGCAGCGCCGATGAGCGCGGCGAGCCGCGCCGCATCGACGTTGCCGCCGCTCAGGATGATGCCGACGCGCTGACCGCCGAGCGCTGTCCGCCGCGCGCGCGCCGCGGCGAACCCGAGGCAGCCGGTGGGCTCGACCACGATCTTCATGCGCTCGGCGAAGAAACGCATGCCCTCGATGAGCTCCTCGTCGGAGGCGGTGAGTATGTCCGCGGCGCCCCGGCGGATGATCTCGAACGTCACGCGTCCCAGGCTCTGCGTCTGCGCACCGTCCGCGATGGTGCGGGGAACGTCGATGCGCACGATCGAGCCTTGCCTTAAAGACCGCTGACCGTCGTTGCCGGCCGCGGGCTCGACACCGTACACCTTGCACGCCGGGAGCAACGCCTGGGCGGCGAGCAATGAGCCGGCGAGCAGGCCCCCGCCGCCCAGCGGGACGAAGAGGCTATCGAGCGGACCGCACTCGGCAATGAGCTCGACCGCTGCCGTGCCCTGTCCCGCGATCACGTCGGGATGATCGTAGGGTGGAATAACGGCGCCACCGCTCTCCTCCGCCAGGCGTTGTGCGATGGCTTCCCGGCTCTCGCTGTAGCGATCGTAGCTGACGACGCGCCCGCCGTAGCCTATGGTGGCGTCGAGCTTCGAGGCGGGCGCATCGCGCGGCATGACGATGGTGGCCGGAACGCCGAGGAGACGGGCAGCGAGTGCCACGGCCTGCGCGTGATTGCCCGACGAGAACGCGATGACCCCTCGGGCGCGCTCCGCCTCATCGAGAACGGAGAGTGCGTTGAACGCGCCGCGGAACTTGAAGGCGCCCATGCGCTGGAAGTTCTCGCACTTGAAGAACACCGAGGCGCCCAACGCCTCGTCGAGGCTGCGGGAGGTCAGCACCGGCGTGCGCTGCGCGCGGCCCTCAAGGCGCCGCGCGGCAGCCTGCACGTCCGCGTAGGTGGGCAGACTCAAGGGCTAGCCAAGCGGGGAGACTCCGAACAAGCGCACGTGCGCCCAGGCGATGAAGAAGACGTAGAGCGCGAGCCCGAGCAGGACGGCAAGAGGATCGTTGAAGCGCCCCGCGGATACGCTGGGCACGGTCTGCACCCGGCGCTTGAGCGATATGCGGTCGCTGACCGCCCACGCCAGAAATCCGCCGAACAGCAGCACGTCCGCGAGCGTGCCGTTCGCGAGCAAGTGGGCGAGTGCCCAGAACTTGACCGCGGCCAGCAGGGGATGCTTCATCGCCGCTTTGATCCGGCCGGGGAGGTACGCGGCAACGAGCAACGGGAACACGGGCAGCATGAGGAGGGCCGTGACATGGCGCATCCACCGGGGTGGTGTATACAGCACCACGGGGGATTGGCGAGCGAGATGAAAGCCGTAGAGGATCAGCACGAGACCTACGGCCGAGACGGCCGCGTACAGTCCCTTCCAGGGCCCCTCGCCCATCCGGGCGATGGCGCGGCTGCGAAAGTCCGGCGCCGCCAGGGCGATCGAGTGGACGCCGAGGAAAAGCGCGAGTCCGATGATCAACACCGCCATGTGGGGCCTCGAATGAGCTAGCGTCGCTGCGGCGCCGCGCTCATGATACGCCGCGCCTTAAGCCGCAGGATGCTGCCGAATCCGTGGTCGTCGAAAAAACTCTGGAGGCGCGCACCGTCCGGCGGTCGACGCCGGAGGTCATCGACGTGCGCCTGCAACGGAATGTCGCACAGGATACCCGTCAAGCGCCGCGCGAGGTACGCCGCGTCCTTGTGCGCGAGGAGTTTCGCCGCGATGCCACAGGCGCCGCGCAGCTTCAGCGCCGCCACGCGCTCGAGATTGGCGTACAGCTCGTCGAGGGAGCCGAACACGGCGAAGAGCTCCGCGGCCGTCTTCTTGCCGATGCCCGGCACGCCCGGGATGTTGTCCACCGAATCGCCCGTGAGCGCCAGGAAGTCGGCGATGAGCTCGGGCACGGCGCCGAACCGGGGACCGATCTCATGATACTGATAGCGCGCGTTGCCGGTGTAATCCCAGTATACGTCGCCCGTGCGGATGAGCTGCGACAGGTCCTTGTCGCGCGTCACGAGCACGTTGCGAAGTCCCGCGGCGCGCGTGCGCGCGGCGAGCGTGCCGATGATGTCGTCGGCCTCGTATTGCGCGCTCGCGAACTCGGCAAGCCCGAGGTGTCGGCAGAACTCGCGGCACAGGGAGAACTGGCGCCTGAGATCCGCGGGCGGCAGCTCGCGGTTCGCCTTGTAGGCCGGATAGATCGCGCAGCGAAAAGAGGCCTCGCCGCGCAGGCTCTCGTCGAAGGCGACGACGATCCGCGACGGATTGACCCGCTCGATGAAATCGCAGAGAAACCGCGCGAAGCCATAGAGCGCGTGCGTACCATTGCCGTCGCGATCCACCATGTCGGGGGGCATCGAATGGTACGCCCGGAAGACGAAGTAGCTCGCATCGATGTGGTAGACCAAGCCGGGCGGCGCAGCGCCCGCTGGAAAGGAGGACTGCATCGCCGGCGCGCCGCCGGCACTCACAGCCTCGCTCACATCGGCCAGCGTTGCATGCGTTCGTGCAGCGGGCTCGAGCGCGGAAAGTGCGCGACCAGATACTCCATCTGATCCGCCAGCACGCGACGGCCCTTGAGGAAGATGTACTCCGCATAGGTCGGTGTGAAAGGCACGGCCAGGAGCTGCATGCCCGCCTGCTCCGGAGTACGCGAGGCCTTCGCGTTGTTGCAGCGGCGGCAAGCCGATACCACGTTGCTCCACGTGTCCTTGCCGCCGCGGCTGAACGGCGTCACGTGATCGCGCGACAGCAAGCTGTAGGAGAAGCGCGCACCGCAGTACAGGCACAGATAGGCGTCGCGCCGGAACAAAGTCTGGTTGTTCAGCGGCGGAGTATAGGCCGCGCCGCGCAGGTTCCCCGGATTTCCCGTGTGGCCGAACGTGGCTATGATGGAATTGACGTCGACGACCGTGCGCAGCCCCGTCCGCGCGCAGGTGCCGCCGTACAGCCGGTACAGAAGCGTGCCGCAGGTGTAGGCGACCTGATCGGTGTGATAGAGACCGGCGGCGTCGCGATAATCGATCCACTCGAGCGGCATGCCCGACACGTCGGTGCGCAGGATCTGCTGGGACAAGGGATAATTGCGGGCGAGGAGCGTGAGGTCGTCGTGCACCTTGAGCTTCGGCAGTTTGTCTTGCAGAGTCCGATTCATGACATACTAAAGATAGACGAGTTTTGTGGAATAATTCAATGTTTTAGGGGAGATCTGAGACATGGGTGTGGTCGTGGGGGTCCTCAAGGAGACCGCCGCCAACGAAACACGCGTCGCGCTGATTCCGGAGGTCGCCACCAAGCTCAAGGGCCTGGGCGCGACGGTGCGCATCGAGCGCGGCGCGGGAACCGCGGCGCACTTCGCCGATCAGGCCTACGGCGACGCGGAGCTCGGCGACGCCGCGGCGATTCTGGCGAGCGCAGATGTTTTGTTGTGCGTGCAGCCGCCCGCCATCGACGTGGTGAATCGCCTGAAGGAAGGGGCGCTGGTGGTGGGCTTCATGCAGGCCTACGCCCGGCCCGATCTCGTACGCGCGCTGCAAAGCCGGCGCATCGCGAGTCTCGCCATGGAGTCGGTGCCGCGCATTTCGCGCGCCCAGTCGATGGACGCGCTGTCCTCGCAGGCTTCCGTCGCGGGCTACAAGGCGGCGCTCATTGCCGCGAACACCCTCGAGAAATTCCTCCCCATGCTGACCACCGCCGCCGGCACCATCCGCCCGGCCGCGGTGCTCGTGATCGGCGCCGGCGTGGCGGGACTGCAGGCGATCGCGACCGCGAAGCGCCTCGGCGCGGTGGTCGAGGCGTATGACGTTCGTAGTGCCACCAAGGATCAGGTGAAATCCTTGGGCGCGAAGTTCATCGAGACCGGCGTATCGGCCGAGGGAGCGGGCGGATACGCGCGCGAGCTCACGCCCGAAGAGCGCCGCAAGCAGCAGGAGGTGCTCGATGCGCGCATTGCTGCGAGCGATGCGGTGATCAGCACCGCGTCGGTCCCCGGGCGCGCGGCGCCGCGCATCATCTCGCGCGCGGCGGTGGAGCGCATGCGGCCCGGCTCGGTCATCGTCGACATCGCGGCCGAGCAGGGCGGCAATTGCGAGCTGACCCGCGCGGGAGAGACGGTTCTGCACAATGGCGTAAAGGTGGTCGGACCGGTCAATCTCCCCGCGACGCTTCCCTACCACGCCAGCGAGATGTACGCGCGCAATTTGTTCAATCTCCTGAAGCCGGCGATCGTGAAGGGCGAGCTTGCGGTCGATTGGCAGGACGAAGTGTTCGCTGGGGCCGTGCTCACGCGCGACGGCACGATCGTTAACGAGGCGGCCCGCAAATCCGTGGAGGGCCAGACCCCTGGGGGAGTAGGCACATGATCGATGGCATCATAGCGCTATACATATTCATGCTGGCCGCGTTCACGGGCTACGAGGTCATCTCGCGCGTACCCGTGATCCTGCATACGCCGCTCATGTCGGGCTCGAACTTCGTGCACGGCATCGTGCTGGTAGGAGCCATGGTCGCGCTCGCCGCCGCCGATACGACGCTGTTGCGCGTCATCGGCTTCGTCGGCGTGGTGCTCGCCGCGGGCAACGCCGTCGGCGGCTATGTGGTCACCGAGCGCATGCTCAAGATGTTCGTCACTGCGGGCAGAAAAAAGGAACGCTAGCGCATGCCCTTCTCGACTGCGATGTTGACGCAGCTGTCGTATCTCGTGGCGGCGGCGCTGTTCATCCTGGGGCTCAAGCGCATGAGCTCCCCCGTTACGGCGGTGAGCGGCGTGCGCTGGGCCGGCGTCGGCATGCTGCTCGCCAGCATCGCGACGTTCGCGTTCGTCTCGGGTGCGTCCCGGATCAACCTCGTCCTGATGCTTTCCGCCATCGCCGTCGGCGGGATCCTCGCTTGGGTCAGCGGCAAGCGCGTCGCCATGACCGACATGCCGCAGATGATCGCGCTCTACAACGGCATGGGCGGCGGCGCGGCCGCGGCCATTGCCGCGGTCGAGCTGTACCGCGGCGCCGAGACGAATCTCGTTCACCTCGCGATGGCCACCATCGGCGGATTCATCGGCTCGCTGTCCTTCAGCGGCAGCCTCATCGCGTTCGCCAAGCTCCAGGGCCTGATCAAGAAGTCGCTGCGCTTCGGCGGTCAAAAGATCTTGAATCTCGTCGTTCTACTGGCGGCGGTCGTGTTCGGCGTCATGATCGTCGCGAACACGTCGTCGGGTCTGCCGGCCGTCACGCTTTTCTTCGCGTGCGCGCTGCTGCTCGGCATCGCCATGACGCTGCCGATCGGCGGCGCCGACATGCCCGTGGTCATCTCACTCTATAACGCGCTCACCGGCCTCGCGGTCGGCTTCGAGGGCTTCGTGCTCGACAACGCCGCCATGATCATCGCGGGCACGGTCGTCGGCGCGGCCGGCACGCTACTCACGCAGCTCATGGCGAAGGCCATGAACCGCTCGCTCGGCAACGTGCTGTTCGCGAACTTCGGCGAGACCTCGGCCGGCGGCAGCACGGTCACCGGCACGCAGAAGGCGATCGAGGCCTCGGATGCGGGCGTGATGATGGCGTACGCGCAGAAGATCATCGTGGTGCCCGGATACGGGCTCGCGGTCGCCCAGGCGCAGCACAAGGTGTGGGAGCTCGCGCAGCTGCTCATCGACCACGGCGTGCAGGTGCGGTTCGCCATCCATCCGGTGGCCGGCCGCATGCCGGGTCATATGAACGTGCTCCTCGCCGAGGCCGGCGTGCCCTACGATCTGATCTCCGACATCGACGAGATCAATGCCGAGTTCGAGACCGCCGACGTCGCTCTCGTGATCGGCGCCAACGACGTGGTGAATCCCGACGCACGCACCAACAAGAGCAGCCCGATCTACGGCATGCCGATCCTGAATGCCGACAAGGCGAAGAATGTCATCGTGATCAAGCGCGGCCAGGGCCAGGGCTTCTCCGGGATCGACAATGCGCTGTTCGTGCTCGATCAGACCCGCATGCTGTACGGCGATGCGCGAACCGCGGTCGGGCAGCTGATCCAGGCGGTGAAGGCGGCGGGCTGATCTGCGCCTCGCGCTCGATGAGCCGGCCTGCCCGCGCGTTCTCGGCGCAATCCGCAACGCTTGCGCAGCCCCCGTGCCAAGCGCAGGATGACATCTGTCACGGATATGACACGGTCCCCATCGGCAGAGCCCTGGCGGGGGCTCGGGCGAGCGGATTTTGCCTGGCATGGCGCTTGCTCCTGCTATCCACCTCCACTGCACTTTCCGGGAGATACCTCATGTCCGCTCAAGTCCGCCCCGCATCCCAGCCGAACGGCGCGCCCATCCACGAAAGTGGCTCTTTTGCGGCGCACCTGAAGACGCTCGAGCGAAAAATTCCCCTGCACGCCCGCTATGGCAATTTCATCGGAGGCGAATGGATTGCCCCGCTGAAAGGCGGTTATTTCGACAATATCTCGCCGACCACCGGACAGGTGATCTGCCAGATTCCGCGCTCCCAGGCCGAGGACGTCGAGCGCGCCATCGATGCCGCGCACGCGGCAGCGCCGAAGTGGGGCCGCACGTCGGTCGCCGAGCGCGCCCGCGTGTTGAATGCGGTCGCGGATCGCATGGAGCAGTACTTGCCGTTCCTCGCGGCCGTCGAGACCTATGACAACGGCAAGCCCATCCGCGAGACCAACCTCGCGGACCTGCCTCTGGCCGTCGATCACTTCCGCTACTTCGCGAGCTGCGTGCGGGCGCAGGAGGGCTCGCTCGGCGAGCTCGACGAGGACACGGTCGCCTACCACTATCACGAGCCGCTGGGCGTCGTGGCACAGATCATTCCCTGGAATTTCCCGATCCTGATGGCGGCCTGGAAGCTCGCACCCGCGATCGCCGCCGGCAACACCGTGGTGATCAAGCCGGCGGAGCAGACACCGCTGTCGCTGCTCGTGCTCGCCGAGCTCATCCAGGACATCGTGCCGCCCGGCGTGCTCAATATCGTGAACGGCTTCGGCGTCGAGGCGGGCAAGCCGCTCGCCTCGAGCCCGCGCATCGCGAAGGTGGCCTTCACGGGGGAGACCACCACGGGGCGGCTCATCATGCAGTACGCCTCCGAGAACATCATTCCGGTGACGCTCGAGCTCGGCGGCAAGTCGCCGAACATCTTCTTCGCAGACGTGATGCGCGAGGACGACGATTTCGTCGACAAGGCGCTCGAGGGCTTCGCCATGTTCGCCCTGAATCAGGGCGAGGTGTGCACCTGCCCCTCGCGCGCTCTGGTGCAAAAATCGATCTACGAGCGCTTCATGGAACGCGCCATCAAGCGCGTCGAGAAAATTCGCCAGGCCGATCCCTACGAAATGACGACCCAGATCGGCGCGCAAGCCTCGAACGATCAGTACGAGAAGATCCTTTCCTACATCGACATCGGCAAGAAGGAAGGCGCGAAGGTCCTCACCGGCGGCGGCGCCAACAAGCTGTCCGGCGACCTGTCGGGCGGTTTCTACATCAAACCGACCGTGTTCGAGGGCCACAACAAGATGCGCATCTTCCAGGAGGAGATCTTCGGGCCGGTGGTGTCGGTGACGACTTTCGATACGCCCGACGAGGCGCTCGAGATCGCGAACGACACGCTCTATGGGCTCGGGTCCGGAGTGTGGACGCGCGACATCAACCTCGCATACCGCTTGGGCCGCGGCATCAAGGCGGGACGTGTGTGGACCAATTGCTACCACGCCTATCCGGCGCATGCCGCGTTCGGCGGCTACAAGAAGTCGGGCATCGGGCGCGAGACGCACAAGATGATGCTCGATCACTACCAGCAGACCAAGAACGTGCTGGTGAGCTACGGCACCAAGGCGCTGGGCTTCTTCTGATGGACGCCGAACTCTGATGGAAGTCCAACTCTGATGGACGACAGGGTCGGAGTTTCGGACGCGGCGCGCGCGCTCATCGAGGAGCTCAAGACGCAGCACGGCCCGATCATGTTTCACCTCTCCGGCGGGTGCTGCGACGGCAGCGCGCCCATGTGCTTTCAGGTGGGCGAGTTCAAGCTGGGGGGCGTCGATGAGAAGGTCGGGGAGATCGCGGGCTGCGAGTTCTGGATGGACCGCGATCAATTCAAGCGCTGGGCACACACCCGCTGGCTGGTCGACGTCGTTCCCGGACGCGGGGCGAGCTTCTCGCTGGAGGCGCCGCTCAACAAGCGGTTCCTGATCCGCTCCTCGCTCTGCGCCATGTGATCAGCGCGGAAAGCGTCGCGGTCGCGGCCCCACTCCGGGTCGCGGGGCCGGCCGCGCGGCGCCGGCGCGCGGCGCGGACGGCGCCCTCTGCAGAGCGCCGCGGCGCTGCTCGGGAGTCATCTGCTGCCACTGGCGACGCAGCGCCTGGCGCTGCTCCGGGGGCATTTGCCGGAAGCGCTGGAACTGCTCGCGCACGCGCTGCTGCTGCTCCGCAGGCAGCGCCTTGAACTGCTGCCAGCGCTCGCGCAGCTGCTGACGCTGCTCGGGCGGCAACGCGCGCCACTGCTTGAAGCGATCCTGCGCACCCGCGCGCTCCTCGGGCGTCATGTGGATCCAGCGGTCGCTGCCGCGTGCCAGGGACTGCTGCTTGTCGGCGGGCAAGCTGTCCCAGTTGCCTTGAAAGCCGTGCAGCAGTTGCTGCTGCGGCGGCGAGAGCGACTGCCACGAGCGCGGCGCCGGTCCCCCCGGTTCCTGCGCGAAGGCGGGAACCGCGGCAACCAGCACGAGCAGGGCGAGGAGCAGGGCTCTCACGACTGCTTCGTACCTTGCGCCGGCGGCGGCGCGGGGTTCTGTTGCTGCGCCCGTTTCAAGAATTCCGACCAAGCGGCATCTCCGTGATCGTCCTCTCCCAAGAACTCGATGAACTCCTCGTCGGGCACGTCCTGCGGCGCCGGCGGCGCGGCGGTCTGCGCGCTCGCTGGAGGCGCGGACGGCGCCGGTTTCGGCACCTGTCCAGGCGTCTGCGCCCGGACCGCAGCCGCACAAAGCAGCGCTCCGAGAACCAGCCGGTAGCGGGGCTCCCTCAATGTTCATTCATCCTACGCAGAGGGTTCCTCGCCCGCGGCCTTGTCCGCCCAGGCGTAGAAATCCAGGTCGTCCTGCAGCATCTCGACGTTGCTGTCGCTCGCGGCGACGATGTCCAGATCTTCGAAGCTGGCGGCGTCGGCCGACACCGCGCCGCGATGGACAACCGGCGCGTGCAGCCAGAGCGACACGCCGAGCACCGTCGCGGCCGCAACCCCCGCCGCCGAGGTGAGGACCGGCAAGCGCATGAACCAGGCGCGCGGCCGCGCGCGCTCGGCGGCTTCGAGTGCTGCGTGGCGGGCCTGCGTGAGGCGCGAGCGCGTGGGCATATCGATACGCTCGACGCTGTCCTGAAACAGCGCCCGGCTGCGCTCTTCCAGCGCCCCTTGCCCAGTCAAGGTTTCCTCGCTCATCACCAGACCTCACCCAGTTGCTCGCGCAGTGTGTGCACCGCGCGCGAATAATGTGTCTTGACGCTGCCTTCCGAGCAGCCCATGGCCCTCGCGGTTTCGGCGACGTCCAGCCCTTCGAAATTTCTCAGCATGAACGCCTCTCGCTGCCGCGCCGGAAGCTCGCGCAGGCTGGCCTCGAGCTGCTCCATCGCCTGATGCTGCATCAACACGTCGGGCACCGCGGGCGCGCTGTCTGCGACGCTGTCGATCGGATCCTGGGCCTCCTGGTCGGGATCCTCCTTCGGGCCCGGCAACCAGGTCATGAACCGTTTGCGCACGGTCCGCCGGCGCTGCAGGTCGCGCACACCGTTCTCGAGGATGCGGTAGAACAATGGCCGCCATTCGGCACTCGGGCGCGTGGCATAATTGCGCGCAAGCTTCAGCATCGCATCCTGCACCACGTCCATCGCATCGTCGGGATCACGTAGCGCGACTTGGGCCATGCGGAAGGCGCGCCGCTCGATCTCAGCCAGGAATTTATCAAGTGCGCGCGTCTGCTCCAGAACCACTCCCCTGGTCGCTGGCGCGGAACCATCCGCTACCATCCAAGCTGCGGTGAGCGTACCAAAGCCCGACATGCCTCGTCCTCTCGCGCTTTCGACGGATCGTCTGCGCCATGGGTATAAACGGCGGGCATCGCGCCCGGTTGACGCTGCCCGCGCCGGATCAGCAACTTACGCACATGGCATGCGACGGGTACTGCAACATTTGCAAGCGGCGTCAGGCGGCGCATCTAGAGCATGTCGCAACTGATTGATTCGACTGGATTGTTATCGAATTAGCGCACTTTTTGGGCAATTTAACTATGTCTCGAAACAGAACGGGCACTTAAGTCGCATGATCCCGCGTTCTCAACAGACTTATCCACAGTTTTTGTGGACAAGGCCTTGATCCTGAAAATCGCGCTCGACACGCCGCTGCGGCGCGTTTTCGACTATCTACCGCCCGCCCTGGTCCGCGATTCGATTCGCCCCGGCGTGCGCGTGCGCGTGCCGTTCGGCCGACGCCAGCTCATCGGCATCCTGGTCGCGACCGCGACCGATTCGACCATCGATCCCGCGAAGCTCAAGCGCGCCCTCGAGGTACTGGACGAGGCCCCGGTATTCGATGCGGTGACGTTCGACCTGCTGCGCTGGGCGGCGGACTACTACCATCACCCGCTCGGTGAGGTGCTGGCTGCGGCGTTGCCGGCAAGCCTGCGCGACGGAGAGCCCGCGGAGCCGAACGCCGTCGAGCGCTGGAGCTTGACCGCTGCCGGCCGCCTCGAGCTCGAGAGTCCGGGCGCGCGGCGCGCACCGCGGCGGCGCGCCCTGCTCGCGCGGCTGGCCGCAGGGGAAGCCTCGACGCAGGAACTTAGGCGAGGCGCCGGCACGCAGCTCAAGGTCCTCGCGGCGCGTGGGTGGGCAGAGGCTCGCCGGCTGGCGGCTCGCCCCGCGCGCATCGAGACACGGCCGAGCGAGGTCGTGCTGACGGACGCGCAGATTGCCGTGCTCGAGGCAATCCGCGCATCGTTCGGGCGATTCGCGGCACATTTGCTCTACGGGGTCACCGGCAGCGGCAAGACCGAGGTGTATCTGCAAGCCATCGCGGCGGCGCTCGCAGACGACGCGGTACGCGGCGCGCCGGGCCAGGCGCTGGTGCTGGTGCCCGAGATCGCGCTCACGCCGCAGCTGGTCGAGCGTTTCGAGCGCCGCTTCGGCGGCGGCATCGTCGTGCTGCATTCGGGCCTCGCCGCCGGCCAGCGCCGCGAGGCCTGGCGCGCGGCTCACGGCACCCAGGCGAGGATCGTGATCGGCACGCGCTCGGCGGTGTTCACCTCGCTCCCTGCGCTACGCCTCATTGTGGTGGACGAGGAGCACGACGCGTCCTACAAGCAGCAGGAGGGATTTCGCTATTCGGCGCGCGATCTCGCGGTGCGCCGCGCGCAGCGGGCTCGGGTTCCCATCATCTTGGGCTCCGCCACGCCCTCGCTCGAGACCCTCGAGAACGTCGCTTCCGGGCGCTATACCGAGCTCGAGCTGCCGCAGCGCCCGGGCGCGGCGCGCGCGCCGCGCATGATCCTCATCGACCTGCGCAAGCACCCGAGCGAACAGGGAGTCTCGCAACCTGCAATCCAGGCGATCGGCCAGCATCTGCAACGCGGCGGACAGGTGATCGTGTTCCTGAACCGGCGCGGCTATGCGCCGAGTCTTTTCTGCTCGAGCTGCGGTTGGGCCGCTAGTTGCGCGCATTGCGACGCCCGCATGACCCTGCACCAGCGCGCCGGCGAGCTGCGCTGTCATCACTGTGGCGCGCGCGCCCAGGTGCCCGCGGTGTGCGGCCAGTGCGGCCAGCGAGTACACCCCGTGGGCCAGGGAACCGAGCGCATCGAGGAGACGCTCGCGCGCTTGTTTCCGCACGCTCCGCTCGCGCGACTCGACCGCGACACGGCGGGCGCGCACGAAGCCATGCGGGCCGTGCTCGCGCGCGTCCACAGCGGCGAGGCGCGGATCCTCATCGGCACACAGATGCTCACCAAGGGACATCACTTTCCCGACGTGAGCTTGGTGGTCGTGCTCGATGCGGATCAGGGGCTCTTCGCCAGCGACTTTCGCGCTACCGAGCGGCTCGCCCAGACCATCACCCAGGTTGCCGGCCGCGCCGGCCGATCGGCGCGCCTCGGCGAAGTGATGGTGCAGACCTCCTTTCCGGAGCATCCGCTGCTGACCCGCTTGATCGCCGCCGGTTACCCGGCCTTCGCCGCCAACGCGCTCGAGGAAAGGCGCGCGGCGCATTGGCCGCCGTATTCGCGGCTCGCCCTGCTGCGCGCCGAAGCGAAGGATGCCGTGCGGCTGAACCGCTTTCTCGAGGATGCGGCCGGCTGCGCGCGGCCGTTCGCCGACCCGGTGAGCGTGCTCGGCCCCGCTACGGCGATGATCGCCCGCCGCGCCGATCACTTTCGCGCTCATCTCTTGCTCGAGAGCCCGTCGCGGGCGCCGCTGCAGCGCTTTCTGGGGCGCTGGCTGCCCCTCGTCGAGGCGTTGCCCGGGCCGCCGGGATTGCGCTGGTCGATCGACGTCGATCCGCTGGAGGTGGACTAGGATAAACTGCCGACCCTTCGATACGACGCGCTGAGACCGACTTGAAGACCCTGATCGAAACGCTGCTGCGCCGGGCGCTCGACGCCCTGCCCGAATCTCTGGTATCGCCCGCGGACCGCGCCGTCGTCATCGAAGTGGAGCGCACGAAGGACCCGCAGCATGGCGACTTCGCGACCAATCTCGCGATGCGCCTCGCCAAGAGCGCGCGCCAGAATCCCAGGAAGCTCGCCGAAGCGCTCAAGGCGGCGCTGCCTCCCGACCCGGCGATCGCCAGGATCGAGATCGCGGGCGCGGGCTTCATCAATTTCTACTTGAGGGACAACGCCTATCACGCCGAGATCGGGCGCGTGCTCGCAGAGGGCGCCGCCTACGGCAAGTCGGACATGGGCGCGGGCGCGGGGCGTCGCGTGGTGGTGGAATTCGTGTCGGCGAACCCCACCGGACCGCTGCACGTTGGCCACGGGCGGCACGCGGCTTACGGCGCCAGCCTCGCGAACCTCCTCGAGGCGGCGGGTTATCGGGTCGGCCGCGAGTACTACGTCAACGATGCCGGCCGGCAAATGGACATCCTCGCGGCGAGCACGTGGCTGCGCTATCTCGAGCGCCGCGGCGAGCGCTTCGACTTTCCCGCGAACGGCTACCGGGGCGAGTACCTGCTTGCCATCGCCGCCGAGCTCGAGGCTGAGTACGGGGGCGCGCTCGTGCGTCCGGCCGCGGCGGTGTTCGAGGGATTGCCGCCCGATGAGCAGCAAGGCGGCGACAAGGACCTGTACATCGACGCGGTCATCGCGCGCGCCCAGGCGCTCCTCGGCGCGGAAGATTTCCGGCACGTGCACGACGTCGCGCTCGGATCCATTCTCGCGGACATCCGCGAGGATCTGGAGGAGTTCGGCGTCACGTTCGATTCCTGGTTCAGCGAGCGCTCCTTGAGCGACTCCGGCGAGGTCGACCGCGCCATCGGCGCGCTCGAGGCGGCGGGACAGATCTACGTCAAAGACGGCGCGCGCTGGTTCAGGACCACGGCCTTCGGGGACGAGAAGGACCGTGTGATCGTGCGCGAGAACGGCAACAAAACCTATTTCGCGTCCGACATCGCCTTCGTCCTCAACAAGCGCGAGCGCGGCTTCGAGCATCTCATCTATGTGTGGGGCGCGGATCACCACGGCTACATGGCGCGCCTGCGCGCGGGCCTCATCGCCTTGGGCGGCCCGCCCGAATGCCTGGAGATTCGCCTGGTGCAGTTCGTCACGCTGTTTCGCGGCGGGCAGAAAGCGCAGATGTCGACCCGCTCGGGCGAGTTCGTGACCTTGCGCGCCCTGCGCGAGGAGGTCGGCAACGATGCGGCTCGCCTTTTCTACGTCATGCGCTCAAACGACCAGCACCTCGATTTCGACCTCGAGCTCGCCAAGGCGCGCTCCAACGACAACCCGGTGTACTACATTCAGTACGCGCACGCGCGCGTGTCGAGCGTCCGCCGCCAGATGCAGGAGCGCGGCATCGTGCACGATCCGGCGCGCGGGCTTGCGGCGCTCGCCTTGGCTACGGAGCCGCAGGAGCAGAGGCTGATCAGGCGCATCTGCGCGTTTCCGCAGATCGTCCTGCACGGCGCCGTGAATCGCGCCCCGCATGCGCTGGTGCACTACCTGCGCGATCTGGCGAACGACTTTCACACCTACTACAGCGCGCACCAGTTCCTGGTCGATGACCCGGCGCTCCGGGATGCGCGCGTGAGCCTTGCGTTTGCCGCGCAGGTCGTCATACGCAACGGATTGCGCCTGCTGGGCGTCTCCGCGCCCGACACCATGTAGGGCAAAAATGGCGCGGGACTACAAGCCGCGGCGCAAGCCCGAGGGCGTTTTCTCTGGATGGATCGGCCTCGCGGGCGGATTGGCCGCGGGCCTCGCGGTGGCGGCGCTGGTTTACGTCAAGGACCACCGGCCCCAAGGTCCGGCCGCGCAGATCGCCAAAGCCGACAAGAAAAAGCCCCACAACAGCGAGCAGCCGCCGGATCCGGACGGCACCGACGATACCGCGGCGGACGACTCGGGCACCTCCTATGATTTCTACTCGAGCCTGCCCAAGTTCGAGGTGGTCGTCCCGGAGAAGGAGAAGGACGTGCGGCCCGATATCCGCGCCGTCCCCGAGACCCGCCGCGGCACCTACGTGCTGCAAGCGGGCTCATACAAGAATTTCGCCGACGCCGATCGGGTGCGCGCGAAGCTCGCGCTCCAGGGGGTCGAGTCGAAGGTGCAGAAGGTCTCGGTGGACAACGATACCTGGCACCGCATCCGCATCGGACCCATCTCGAACTTGGACCAACTCAACCGGCTGCGCACCATCCTGCGCAAGGCCGACGTCGATGTCCTGGTGATCCGCGTAGGCGACTAATCTTCCGCGTAGGCGACTAATCTTCCGCGTAGGCGACTAATCTTCCGCGTAGGCGACTAATCTTCGCCCAATTGACGAAAATCGACGCCTAATGCGCGCAACTTTCGGTAAAGATGCGTGCGCTCCATGCCCACTCGCTTGGCCAGCTGACCCACCTTGCCGTTGCACAGGAGCAATTGTTGCTGCAAATAGGCGCGCTCGAACTGCTCGCGCGCTTCGCGCAGCGGCAGGGCAAGCAGGTCCTGCTTCACCAGCGGCTCATCGACGCCCGTCTTGACGGCGAGCTCCCGCTCGATCTCCTCGAGGCGGATCTCCTCGCCGGCGCCAAGCACGAGAACACGCTGCACGAGATTACGAAGCTCGCCGAGATTGCCGGGCCATGGGTAGTTGCGCAGGCGGTTCTGCGCCGCGACGCTGAAGCGCCGCAAGGGCAAATGCTGATCGTCGACCAAGCGGTCGACGTAGTTGCGCAGCAAGTCGGGCACGTCCTCGGCGTACTCCCGCAGCGGCGGCACCCGCAGGGTGATGACGTTCAGATGCGCGATGAGGTCGCGCCGGAAGGGCTCGGGCGAGGACCGACCCTCGAATCCCTCCTGCGCCGAGCTCACCCAGCGCACGTTGAGCGGCAGCCGCTCGCGGCCGCCGACCCGGGTATAGCTGCTTTGCTCGATGGCGCCGATCAAGGCGCGCTGCGCCTGGCTCGGCAGATCCTCGAGCCCGTTCAGGAACAGCGTCCCGCCCGCTGCCTGCTCGAGCGCGCCCTGCACCCCTTTGCCGTCGCGCTCGCTGCCGAAGAGGGCCGCCGCCGGGTCAGCCCCGAGGCTCGCCGCCACTACCATGTAGAAAGGTCTCGAGGAGCGCGCGGAGAGCGAATGCAAGTGGCGGGCATAGGCCTCGCGGCCCGAGCCGAGCTCACCTATGAAGAGCACGGACGATGAGCTGGTCGCGGCCTGTTGCACGAGCTCGCGCAGGTTTTGCGTCAGCTTAGCTTTGCCGATGGGCAGCGCGAGGGCCGAGCCCTGCGCCCGCTCGGACAGGCGCTTGCGCCGCCCGGCATCGAGCGCGCGCTCGACCGTGCGCAGGAGCTTGGTGAGGGAAAGCGGCTTTTCGACGAAATCGAACGCACCGAGGCGGGTCGCCTCGACCGCCGTCTCGACCGTGCCGTGACCGGACATCATCACGACCGGACAGTCGTAGCCGTCGGTGACCGACCACTCGCGCAAGAGCGTGATGCCGTCCGTGTCCGGCATCCAGATGTCGAGCAGTACGAGATCGGGCAAGTGAGCCGCTCGGGAGCTGCGCGCCTGCGTGGCATCGGCCGCGACTTCCACCTCGTAGCCTTCCTCGGCCAGGATCTCCTGCAGAAGCCCGCGGATGTCCGCCTCATCGTCCACCACCAGAATCCTCGAAGCGGTCATACCCGTTCTCTCCTGTGTTCGCTCTTGCGCGGCTCGCGCCCGGCGGGGCCGCGCGCCGCGTCGCTCAGCGGCAGCAAAACGCGCACGCGGGCCCCGCCGCTACGGCAATTATCCGCCTCAATGCGGCCGCCGTGCTCTTCCACGATTTTTTTAACGATCGCCAGCCCCAATCCCGTGCCTTTGGGCTTGCTTGTGACATAAGGATCGAACACGGTGCCGATCAGGTCGCGCTGGAAGCCAGGCCCATTGTCCGACACGATGATCGCCGCCATGTGTTTGGGACCATCCTCGACGGCTTGAGTTTCGATTTCGATGCGTGCTCCGTCCTTGCCCTCGAGCGCCTCGAGGGAATTGGTCACCAGATTGTTGAGTATCTGGCGGATACGGACTCGATCGGCGGAGATGGGCGGCAAATTCGCGTCCAGCAGCAAGGCGAGCTCCGCGGTGCTCTCCTGCGCGCGATACAGATCCACCGCCTCGGTGATGAGCTGATTGAGGTCGAAGCGCGCCACGTGCATGTCGGGCGCCCGAGCGTACTCGCTGAATGCATTCACCATCTGCTTCATCGCCTCCACCTGCGCGACGATGGTGTGCGTCGCCCGCTCGAGTATCTGCGCATCCTCGGCATTCATGCTGCCCAGGAACTTGCGCCGCATGCGCTCGGCCGACAGCTGGATGGGGGTCAGGGGGTTCTTGATCTCGTGCGCGAGGCGCCGCGCCACCTCGCCCCAGGCGGCGTCGCGCTGGGCTTGCAGAAGTGTGGTGATGTCGTCGAACACGAGGACCACACCCGGAGCCCCGCCCACTTCGTTCGGCAGCGCCGTGCAGGCGCACATGAGCACCCGTTTCCCGGACTCGGATGGCAGCTCGATCTGCTCGCGCCAGTCGAGCTGCTCTTCCTGAAGCCGCGCCTTCACGGCGGCGAGGAAGTGAGTGAACAGCACGCCGTCGTTGATCGATTCGTCGAAGCGCGCGCCGACCGCCGCCTCGAGATCGATGCCGAGGATCGCGCTCGCCGCCTGATTGGCGGTGCGTACGATGAGATCCGGTGTGAGCGACACCACGCCCGTCGAGAGCCGCGCCAGGATCACGGCGAGCCCGGCACGCTCCGCTTCCACCGCCTGCTGGCTGCGGCGCGTCTCCTCGCGCGCCCGGCTGAGCCGCTTGGTCATGTCGTTGAACGAGGTCACGAGGAAGCCGAGCTCGTCGCGCGAGGGAAGCGGCAGGCGCGTGTCGTAGTTGCCCTTGGCGACCGCGCGGGTGCCGGCGATCAAATCCTGTACGGGCTGCACCAGGCGCTGGGCGGCGAAGAACGCGCCATAGACTGCCGCGATCAGCGACATCAGCACGACGAAGGTCAGGATCAGCACGAACGTCGACTCGAGCGGGCGGCGCAGCTGCACGAGATTGGCGTACTGAGTGTAGGAGCGCTGCACCGTATCCGCGAGCTGGGAGAGCTGCTGAGGCACGGGATAGAGCGCGATGAGCACGTGCGAGGGCGCATTCGGCCCGGCGTCGAGGGGCGCCGCGGCCCGAATCACGTAGCCGCCCGTCGCGTCGGTGTCCAGGCTCACGTACGGCCGTCCGCGGCGGACCTGCAGCATCATCTCGTCCGTGGCCGGTGCCGGCAGCGTGTCCATGGGCCGATCCGAGCTCGTCGCGATGATCTGCGTCGGGGCGCCGACCACCGTGAATTCCAGCGCGCCGCTGTCGCGCCGCTCGCGCTCCAGCGTCGAGAACAGATTGAAATCGGTGAGTCCCGAGAGCTCGTGCGCCACCACCTGAGTGTGCTGCAGAAACTCGCGGACCCGCACCTCGAGCGCCGCGTGCGACAGCTCGCGCGTGTCCTTGAGGCCCTGGCTCACCTCGATCTCGAACCAGCTGTCGATGCCGCGGCTCAAGAACTGCAGCGCGAAGTAATACACGACCAGGATCGGCGCGACGGCGAGCACGCTGAAAATCGCGACGGTGCGTCCCTTCAGGCGCGAGCCCGGGACGTGCCTGCGGAAGTCCTTGACCAGCTGATAGAGCTTGCCCGCGAGCAGCACGAGCAGGGTCAAGAGGCCCGAGATGTTGACCAGCAGGATCCACGGCAGCCAGCGATCGAAGGCCTGCGAGTTTTGCGCGGCGGACGCCAGCAGAAGGAGCGCAACCAGCCACAGCCCCACGCCCAGCGAACCGAGCACGGTCGAGCCGTATTTGCGCGTTAGGGCTGCAGCGTCCATGTGTACCAATCGCTCTCCCGATGCCACTCGTTGACCCAGAACATCAGCAGGCGCAACGTGAACGGCACCCGGCCATAATCGATCCTCGCCCGCACGCTCGCCTCGTAACGGCGATCGGAGTGCAGGAGGGCCTTGTCCAGCACGGGGAGGCTGCGCACCTCCGACAACTGCTCGAGAGCCGCATCGACCGTGGGGATCGATTGCTGCTGGCCGCTGTTCTCGTTGCGCAGGATGTAGCGTGCGCTCACTGCGTTGTATTGCAAGTCGTAGCGCTGGGTGAGCTCCGCGACGCGCGAATTCGGCAGCAGCTGGCGCACCCGCTCGACGTCCAGGTCGACTTCGAGAGTGAGGGGCACGCCTTCGTTCAATCCGCGGCGCACCGCGTCGCTGATCGGCAGATCGATGCGCGCGTTGAGGTGATAGACGCCGCCGGCGAGCTCGAGATCCGCCGAGCGCACCTCGAAGCGCCCCTCGAGACCCTCCGCGCGACACGGCGAGACGGCCGCTCCCAAGAGTGCGACGGTCAAGAGCGCTGCCCGCAGGGCTTGCAATGTCGGCGAGAATCTCATCGTTTGGTCAAGGCAGCATAATAGAAGCCGTCGGCGCTCGCCTCACCGGGAAGGATCTGCCGGCCGCAGTCATCCGCCCGGCCGAGCCTCGGCCATCCGTCCCAGTGCTCCGCCGGCACGACGGCGGCGTCGGTCGTTCTTTCGAGAAACGCGCGGATCAGCGCGCCGTTCTCGCGTTGGGTAAGCGTGCACGTCGCATACACGAGGCGCCCCCCGCGCACGAGCAGACGGAAGGCGGCGGTCAGCAGGCGCATCTGCACCGCGGGCATCCTGGCGAGCTCCTCGGGCGAGCGGCGCAGGCGGATGTCCGGATGCCGGCGGATGACCCCAAGCGCCGAGCAGGGTGCGTCGAGCAGAATGCGGTCGAAAGGCACGCCGTCCCACCAGCCTTCCGGAGCACCCGCATCGCCGTGCACGACCTCGGCCTCGAGCCGGCCTCGCTCGAGGTTCTCGCGCACCCGCCCGAGGCGCTTGCGATCGAGGTCGACCGCGATCAGCCGCTCAAGCTTGGGCTCGCGCTCCGCCATGAGCGCAGTCTTCCCGCCCGGGGCGGCACAGGCGTCGAGCACGCGCTGGCCCGGCTCGAGCTTCAAGGGAAAGGCGACGCACTGCGCGCCGAGATCCTGCACCGACACGACCCCATCGGCAAACCCCGGCACCTCGCCCACCTCACGCGGCAGAGCCAAGCGCACAGCCTGCGGCACGCGCGGCTCGAGGGCTGCCTCGATTCCCGCCTCGCGGAGCATCGCGACATAATCCGCCGCCGTGGCGCGCCTCGCATTGACACGCAGCCACATCGGCGCCTGTGCATCGGAGGCGGCCAGGATGTCCGTCCAGTGATCCGGCCAATCCTCGCGCAGGCGCGCCGCGAGCCATTGAGGGGCGGCGTAGCGGGCAGCGGGGCTCTTGGCGATATCGGCCTGCAGAGAGTCGCGCTCGCGCAGGTAACGCCGCAGCAGCGCGTTGATGAGCCCCGCGGATCGGCCGGCGGATTTCGCCGCGATGACAGCCGCATCGACCACGGCATAGTCGGGCGTGCGCGCATCCTCGAGCTCGAAGAGCGCCACCGACAGGATCGAGCGCACGAGCGGCTCCAAGGACTTCCCCGGCTGGGTGAGCACGCGTTGCAAGATGGCCTCGTGGCGATAGAAGCCGCGCACCGCGCCGAAGGAGAGCGAGCGCGCCGGTGGTACGAGCGCGCGAGGCGCCCCGGCGAGCACGGCCTCGAGGGCGGCATCCAGCGTGACACGCTCACGCAAAACACGTGTGGTCGCCTGGGCCGCCAAGGCTCGCGCACCAACGAAAGCGCTGCTCATGGGCTCGAGAAGCTCGCCCCCGCGAGCCGCTCCGAATTCAGGAGTTCGGCCGCAGTCACGGGCTTGCGCCCGGCGAGCTGCAAGCGGGTGATGCGCAGCGCGCCGTTGCCGCACGCCACGTCGATGCCGCACGGCGCCGCACCGGTCACGGTGCCTGGAGCCGTCTTCTCGCGCGCCGCCGCCGTGGAAGCGAGCTGCGCCTCCCAGATGCGCAGCTGCTGCCCGCCCCAGCGGGTCTGCGCGACCGGAGCTGGATTGAACGCTCGGACCTTGCGCAGCACCTCCGCCGCATCTGCGCGCCAGTCGATCTGCGCCTCGGCCTTCGAGATCTTCTGCGCATAAGTGACACCGGCCTCGGGTTGCAGCGTCTCGGGCACCGGTCCCCGCGCGAGCGCATCGAGCGTCTCAAGCAAGAGCCGAGCTCCGACTGCGGCCAGCCGATCGTGCAGCGTGCCCCCGGTGTCGCCGTCCTCGATGTCGACGGCGCACGAGGCGAGCATCGGACCGGTATCGAGGCCGGCCTCCATGCGCATGATGGTGACGCCCGTGACTCGATCGCCTGCGAGCAGCGCGCGCTGGATGGGCGCAGCGCCGCGCCAGCGCGGCAGGAGCGAGGCGTGGATGTTGTAGCAGCCGAGGCGCGGGACGGCGAGGGCCGGCGGCGGCAGAATCAGGCCATAGGCCACTACCACAAGCGCGTCGAGATCGAGCGCCTGAAGAACGCCCAGCGTCTCGGGCGATTTGAAGGTGACGGGCTCGAGCACCGCAAGGCCGAGCTCGAGCGCGCGTTGCTTCACGGGGCTCACCTGCACGTGCCGGCCGCGGCCCGCGGGCCGGTCGGGCTTTGTGAATACCGCTCGAACGAGGTGCCCCGAGCCCGCCAGGGCGTCGAGCGCCGGAACCGAGAATTTGGGCGTGCCGGCGAAGCCCAGTCTCAACGCGGGTTGTGCCAAGGAGGCCCTAAAGAGCCGGGACTGGGGTGCGAGCTTCGGTCGGGGAGCGCTGCTTGCGCTCCTTCTGCAAGCGGCGCCGGATCAATTGACGCTTGAGCTCGGATAGATAATCGACGAAGAGCTTGCCTTCGAGGTGATCCATCTCGTGCTGGATGCACACCGCGAGCATGCCCTCGGCGTCGAACTCGAAGGGCTCGCCGTTCCGGTCCTGCGCCCGCACCTTGATGCGCTCGGCTCGTTCGAGCTTGTCGTAGATTCCCGGCAGGGAAAGGCAGCCCTCCTCGCCCGGAGCACGACCCGCCGCGGCCACGATCTCTGGATTGATGAGCACCATGGGCGCATCGCGCGCATCGCTCACATCGAGCACCAGAAGCCGGCGATGTACGTCGACCTGACTGGCGGCGAGGCCGACACCCTTGGCGGCGTACATGGTCTCGAGCATGTCGTCCGCCAGCTGCCGCACCGCGTCATCGACCGCGCCGATGGGCTTTGCCTTGGTGCGCAAGCGCGGATCGGGGTACTCGAGAATTGCCAGCTTTGTCATGGGAGTTATGAGATGGATATCGTGTTTTTGGCCGAGGATAGTTGCTAAAGTTCCGCCGCTGCTTAACTTAATGGCGCGTTTGCGGCGGTCGCGACGCGCCTGCGATCGCCGAAAACGGCAGTATACCAGCCGGCCCGGCACCATACGGCAGGCGACTCACGGGAGCGAACTTAGAATGCAACGCCATCAGACATTAGCCTTGGTACTCGCAATCGCGGCGGTGACGGGTTGCCGCACCGAGCCCCCGCATCAGGCGCCTCAGGCCGTGGCGCAGGATGACGGCGTGCAAGGCACGGTCGTGGGTGATCAGCGCACCGCGATGGAGGCGGCCGTCGACTCCGGAGCGGGAGCGACGACCACGGCCCTCCCACCGGAAGCCGCGCACGAGGGCCTGCAGCTCGCGCCGGGGGCGCCCGACAGCTACACGGTCAAGCGCGGCGACACCCTGTGGGGCATCGCCAAGATATTCCTCAAGGATCCTTGGTACTGGCCGGAGATCTGGCAGGTCAATCCCCAGGTGCAAAACCCGCACCTGATCTATCCCGGCGACACTCTGCATCTGGTTTATGTCGAGGGCCGGCCGAGAATCGTATTGCAGCCGGGCAGTCTCGAGCGCGGCAACGGTGCGCGAGTCATGGCGCGGGTACGCAGCCAGCCGCTCGAGGCGGCGGTGACGACCATCCCCTACGAGACCGTCGCGGCGTTCATGTCCAAGCCTTCGGTGCTCGAAGAGAAGCAGATCAAGACCTCGCCCTACGTACTCTCGACGCGCGACTCGCACGTGATCATGGCGGAGGGAAACACTGTCTACGCGCGCGGTTTCATCGCTCCGGCCGAACTCGGCGCGCACTATAATCTGGTGCGCGTGGGCGAGGCGCTGCGCGACCCGGACGACAACCGCATTCTGGGCTACAACGGGGTGTACACGGGCACTGGCCACGTCACCCGCAGCGGCGACCCGGCGACTCTCATCATGACCCAGTCGACTCGCGAGACCTACCCGGGCGACAAGCTCCTGCCGGGCGACGTCGACGTGCCGCTCGACTTCATGCCGAGCCCGCCCAAGATGAACATCAAGGGCCGCATCATGGCGGTCTCGGACGGCGTCACCGTCATCGGTCAGTACGAGGTCGTCGTCATCAATCGCGGCGTTCGCGACGGTTTGCAGCCGGGCAACGTGCTCGCGGTCTACTCGACCAGCGATCCGGTGTACGACAATTCGAAGGATGGTTTCGTGCATCCGACCTCGACCCTGTTCGCCAAGAAGGTGGAGCTGCCCGACGAGCGCACCGGCACATTCATGGTGTTCAAGACCTTCGATCGCATGAGCTTCGGGCTCATCATGGAAGCGACCGACGTCATCCACGTGGCCGACAAGGTCCAATCGCCCTGAATGCGGCCTCGCTGCGAATCCACGCCTCGCGGCAAATCTATGCATTGACGCCGTTTGTCGAAGCGCGGTCGCGCGCGCCTTTGCCGATACTCTCCGCATGCCGATCCTGGAGGACACCCTGGTCTGGGTGCGGCTCGCGCGCACGCCCGCGCTCGATGCCGCGTCGCTCGCGCGGGCGATCGAGCGTCTGCATTCGCCCCGTGCGCTGATCGGCGCCAGCGACGCAGAGCTCGCCGAGGCCGGCATCGGCCGGACCGCACGAGAATACCTTCGCGCGAGCGGCTACGCGGCAAGCGCCGCGGAGCTCTCCTGGCTCGAGCACGCCTCTCATCACCTGGTGCCTTGCACCGCGGCGGCGTATCCGCAGATGCTGCGTTCGTGCGAGAACCGACCCCTCGCCCTTTACGTCGCGGGACGCCTCGACGCGCTCAAGGATCCGCCGCTCGCGGTGATCGGCAGCCGCCGCCCCACCCCCGGCGGCGTGGAAAACGCCTTCGAGTTCTCTCGCGCCCTTGCAGGGCGCGGACTCGTCATCTCGAGCGGCCTCGCCGCAGGCATCGACGCGGCTGCTCACCGCGGTGCGCTCGCAGCCCAGGGACTCACGCTGGCGGTGCTCGGAACCGGCGTCGACCGCATTTACCCCGAGAGCAGCCGGGCGTTAAGCGAGGCCATCCTGTACAGCGGCGCCCTGATGAGCTCTTTTTCCCTCGGCACGCCGCCCCGACCCGCGAATTTTCCGCGGCGAAACCAGGTCATCGCGGCCTTGAGTCTCGGCACCCTCGTGGTGGAGGCGGCGCGCGGATCGGGCTCGCTGATCACCGCCCGCGCCGCGCGACGGCTGGGGCGGCCCGTGCTCGCGATCCCTGGTTCGATCCACAACCCCATGAGCCGGGGATGCCATCGCCTCATCAAGGAGGGTGCCCATCTGGCCGAAAGCGCGGATGACATATTGAGAAGACTCGATTTTTCGGCCTTTTTTGCGGAGCCGCCGCGGGTCGCGAGCGCGCTGCAATCAGACAGACCGAGCCGGGCGGGAATGGACAAGGAACACAAAATCTTGTTAGATGCGCTCGGCTTTGATCCCGCGGACCTCGATACGCTCATTGTTCGCACTGGACTCAAACCAGAAGCCGTGTCCTCGATGATGCTGATCCTCGAGCTCGAAGGCCACGTTCAGGCCGCCCCCGGGGGCCGCTACTCCCGAGTCGCCAACAGGAGAGCCGGAGGTGAAAGATAACGTT
>Ga0302314_10004810_pt1 | contig 24774 bp, 34 predicted proteins | sample III_Palsa_N2_3_FD_200533 | JGI IMG/M metagenome (GOLD analysis project Ga0302314, IMG submission 200533) | Peat permafrost microbial communities from Stordalen Mire near Abisko, Sweden - III_Palsa_N2_3 | ecosystem: Environmental > Terrestrial > Soil > Palsa > Peat permafrost | place: Sweden... | reverse complement strand
CGCGCAAGCTCGGGCGCTGACGGATCCGTTACCACAACCGCGCGGCGCCACAGGAGGATCATCATGGCTCAGGGGCCTTTGGACGGCGTGAAGATCGTCGAGTTCGCCGGGATCGGTCCCGGCCCGTTCTGCGGCATGCTGCTATCGGACCTCGGCGCCGACGTGGTGCGGGTCGACCGCAAGGCGGGCTCAGGCGGCGGCCCGGGAGCCCAGGGCGACCGGTTCTCGGTCACCACCCGGGGGCGGCGTTCGATCGCGCTCGACCTCAAGCATCCGGACGCGGTGGAGACCTGTCTCCAGCTCATGGACCGCGCCGACATCGCCTTCGAAGGCTTCCGCCCCGGGGTGATGGAGCGGCTCGGTCTGGGCCCTGACGTGGCGCTGAAGCGCAATCCCAAACTGGTCTACGGCCGGATGACCGGCTGGGGCCAGCACGGGCCCCTGGCCAGCGCCGCCGGGCACGACATCAACTATATCGCCATCTCGGGCGCCCTGCACGCGATCGGCGGCGGCGGCCAGCCGATCCCGCCGCTGAATCTGGTCGGCGACTTCGGCGGCGGCGCGCTCTACCTCGCCTTCGGCATGCTGGCGGCCCTGACCCATGCCCGCGCCACGGGCCAGGGACAGGTGGTCGACGCGGCGATGACAGACGGCGCGGCCTCGCTGATGGCCATGTTCTACGGCTTCAAGGGCAGCGGCATGTGGGCCGACGCGCGGGAGAGCAACCTGCTGGACGGCGGGGCGCACTTCTACGGCACCTTCGCGTGCGCCGACGGGACCTGGATCGCGCTGGGCTCGATCGAGCCGCAGTTCTACGCCCTGCTGGTCGAGAAGGCCGGCCTCACCGATCCGCAGTTCCAGCGCCAGATGAGCCGGGCGGATTGGCCGGAGCTGCGCGGCAAGCTGGCCGCCGTCATCGCCACCAAGACCCGCGACGAATGGTGCGCAATCATGGAGGGCACCGACATCTGCTTCGCCCCAGTGCTGACCCTGGAGGAGGCGCCCAAGCACCCGCATAATGTGGCGCGCCAAGCCTTCGTCGAACTCGACGGCGTGGTCCAGCCCGCGCCCGCGCCGCGCTTTTCGGCCACCCCGGGCGTGGTGCAGGCCCCGCCGGCGGCGATCGGCCAGCACACCGAAAGCGCCCTGCTGGACTGGGGCTTCCCCGCCGACGCGGTCGCGGCCCTGAAGGCGTCAGGGGCGGCGGGGTAGGGGCGGCGGCGGCGTTGAGAGCGAGGTGCTCCCCCTTTGGGGGAGCTGTCACGAAGTGACTGAGGGGGTAGCGCCGCCAGATGCGGCAAGCGCAACGCGACTCGGGCCTATGTCGTGACTGCAGCCGATCTCAGCGCCACCCCCTCAGCCCGCTTCGCGGACAGCTCCCCCAAAGGGGGAGCACCTTGAGCGTCAGAGACGCGTCACCCGCCCTTCTTCACCCTGAACCGCATCACGCCCAGCTGGTCGGCGATCTCCACGATCTCGTGGCCGTTCTCGCGGGCGAAGTGGGGGACGTCGATGCGGGCCATAGGGTCGTCGGCGATCAACTCGACCACCTCGCCCGCCACCGCCTGAGCCAGGGCGCGGCGGAGGCGCAGGGTCGGGGTCGGACAGCGGTGGCCGCGGGCGTCGACCACGGTCATGCGCCGATCTCCGGATGGAGCTTCAGCAGGGTCTTGGAAGCCGACGCGCGCCACTGCCGGGCCGTCAGGGTCCGCACCGTCGGTTCGTCGAGCTTGTCCAGGCGGGCCAACACCGCCGGCCAGCCCTTATAGTGGTCGGTCTCATAGAAGGTGTCCGGATCGGCCTCCATCAGGAAGGCCTTCTCCTCCAGGCTCATGCGCAGGACGACGTCGCGCCCGTCCTCCTTCAGCCGGACCAGCAGCGCCTTGCCGACGAACAGGGCCGCCGTGCCGTAGCTCGTGCGTTCCTGCACGCCCGGCAGGGCCAGGGCGATCCGGCGGATGTCGTCGAAGGTCATGCGGGGCAGGGGAGCACAGGCCGGCGCCCGGGCTCAACGAAAAACGGCCGACCCGATGGGGCCGGCCGTCTTCATCGTCAGGCTGGAGACGCCGCTATTGCGACGGCGGGGTCGCGGGCGTCGGGGCCGGTGCGGCGTCCGGCGTCGCGGGGGCGACGGTGGTCGGCGCCGGGGTCGAGGGCGCCGGAGCCGGCGTCACTGTAGCCGGCTGGGTGTTGACCGACGGCGCGGGGGTAGCGGCCGTTACGGCCGGCGCGGCGCTTTGATGGTCATAGGCCGACGGCGCCGAGCCCGAGTTTACCGGTGTGCGGGCCGTGGTCGGAACCCGCGAAGCGGCCTGGCGGACGACCGGCCGGGCCGGCTCGACCCTCAGCGCTGACTTCGGCGCCGGCGCGATCGACGTCGTGGTCGATTTCACCGTCTTGCTCGAAACCGTCTTCATGGGCGCCGTCTCGGCCGGAGCCGGCGTGCTGGCGGCGGGCGCCGGGACAGGCGCGGGCTTGGCCGGCACGGTCGAATGCATACCGGACGTCGCGACCAGCGCGCCGCCGACCAGGACCACCACCGCGATCGGCGCGATGATCATCCACGGCGACGCCTTGGATTTCTTGTTGATGCGGCTGTAGAGCGCATTGCTCTGCGCAAACATATCCGAACGCGGCTCGGCCCGATCAGTGTTGATCACAGGCTGACTGATGTCTAAGGTCTTCGCGACCATTGTAGCCTCCCAGTGGAGTTGATGACTGGAAGGAAAACGATAAAGATTTACACTGGTTCCAATATAACACACCTACGCTTGACTAAGGCAAAAGGTGGTTTGATTGAGGCGATTGGTTGGCGCTACTTTGGGGTGGTTTTCTCATCCCGGACAGGGACTTAACCCTAACGCGACCAAAAGCGGCCTCAATTGCGGGCCAGGGCGTCCCGGACCTGCGCCTCGAGCGCGCCGCGGCTGCGGCAGGCCATTTTGAACGGCGAACCCGAAACCAGCCCCTTCAGGATGACCTGGAACTGGCCGGTCGCGGTCATGCGCACACCGGACGCCTCCGGATGCAGGTCCACGACCACGGTCTCGAGCCAGAGCTGCGGCGCGCCCACCGCCGGACCGTGGCAGTCGGCCAAGGCTTCGAAGCCGCTGCGGTCGCCAAACCGGACGTAACTGACCGCGGTCGGCGACTTGCTGGCGTCGTTCGCCGCGAACCCTTGGCCGCCGAGATAGGCGTCGACGCGCCGGCGTGCTTCCGCCGGCGAGAGCGGCAGCGACAGGTCGGTGTTCGGCTTGTCCGGAACTGCGCGGGCAGGGTGGTCGCCGCCGATCTTGGCGAAGGGGGTGGGGTCCGCCGAAGCTGTCGCCGCGGACAACAGGACCATCGTCAGTGCAATCGACCGGAACATCCTCATGGGCGACCTCATCGATCAACTCGCCGCCGCTGGCAAGCTTACGGTTTGGTTCGCGCGCGCCTGGGGGCGAGGCCCGCCGCGCTGCGCACGATCCATGGCCTCAGCTGCCCGGGCTCGGCCAGCATGGCCCCGGGTACGACGACGTAGGATTTGCTGGGCGGCTGATCCGGCGCGTACCGCAACGGCTCCGCCCCCGGGGTCGCGAGGAGGGCGTCGCGATCCGCGCCGGCGAGCTTGAGGGCGAGCCCGACATTCGACAGGGACGCGAACGCCTTGCCGTCGGCATAGCCCATGATCCCGCCGAACATCGGCCGGAAGGCGAGCTCCAGATCGGGCGGCGCCGCCCGGGTCAGGATTTCCTGCAATACCTTTGGATCGTGCGCCATGCCGCCTCCGTCCGCTGCGTCTGCTTTACAGGCGGGCGCTGCCGTCCACTGTCAGCATGGCGGCCCGATAGTCGAAGGCCTGTGGCCTGCCGCCCGGAGCCCGCCAGGGCGAAGGGTGGCGGATGGGGTGGGATTCGAACCCACGGTGGGCGTAAACCCACGGCGGTTTTCAAGACCGCTGCCTTAAACCACTCGGCCACCCATCCAGGCTGTGGACGCCGCGCGAAGTGCCACAAGCCGATCCGGGCGGCAAGAACGCCCGCGCTATCCGGGCGCGGGGCCGAGCCTACTTGGTCAATCGCGCTGTGGTGACGGCGACCTGGAACAGGTTGGTCAGGGCGGCGGTGATGTCGCCGCCGGTGTTCACCTCGGTAAAGAGCCCCGGCGAGGCGCAGGCCTGGGCCGCGGTGGCGATGCTCGGCTGGAAGGGCGCTATGTTACTGTTGTAGAAGGCGTTCGTCGGCAGCGGGTTGTAGGTCAGGTACAGGAAGGCGATCCGTATCCCCTTGCTCTTGATGGCCGTGCAGTTGTCGACCAGAGTATTGATCGGGGCCATCGCGCGGTTTCCGTTGAAGGACTCGTCGATTACGCCGTCGGAGATGATGAACAGCACTTCCTGCGGGGAGTCGCCGGCATTCCCCGTGCCCTGTCCCGGCGTGTACATTTGGAAGCCCGGAGAATTGGCCGAGGCGTAGGCGGAGGAATTCAGCGTGCCCAGCGTCGATACCCCGAGATCCAGATAGCTATCCTCATCGGTCCCTGAATTATTCGCGACCTCAAGCTGTTGTAACGTGCCCACCGCAGTCTTCGCCGCGGATAGGTGAGTGGATATGTTATTGGTTTGATAGAGTTGACCGACTTGAACGTCGATCGTTGACACTGATACCCCGTAGGTAGTGTTGTTGCTGGTCGCCGTGCTCGACGCCGTCGACATCAGGCTCGACACCGCCTGGTTCACCAGATCGATCCGCAGTGTCACGCCGAGATTGCGGGCGAGCGCATAATTGTCCTCGCCACCAGGATTGCCGAGATTGTCCTGCGCCGGGTTGCTCTCGTGGCAGGCGAAGGCGCAGCCGCCTTGCGCGCTGGTGTTCGACACCATGGTGCTGATGCCGGCCGTCGTCGCCGCGATCGCCATCGACGGCGAGGTATCGACCAGCAGGTAGAAGTTGATCTGCGGCGCCAGTTTGGAGGCCGCGCCCGACGATCCCGCAAGCGGCAGGGTCGAGAAGCCGATCAGCGAGGTCAGATAGGTGACCGACGACCCGGCGAAGGAGACCGTGACGTTGCGCAGCACGGTGGTGCCCTGCGGCGTGTCGGTCACCGCGACATTGCCGGTCAACCCCGTCGTCCCGGACACCATCGACGCCTGCGACGACCAGAACTGCTGCGCCTTGGTCTGCGCCACGGTCGATGTGAAGGTCATCAGCGTCGGCGTCAGGGCGTAGAGCGCCGTGGCGTCCGCGATGCCGGACAGGCGGTCCTGGCGCTGCTTCTGCATCGCATAGTCCACCCCCATGCCGAGGGCGGTGATCATCGGGATCATCATCAGCGCGGTCAGGACGGCCACGTTTCCGCGGCGATTGCGCAACGCCGCGGCGCAGTGGCCGATGGCGCGGCGCAAGAACGGAAGGAGGTTGGGGCGCTTCACGATCAGCAGCTCGAGCAAGGGATGGACGCCGACGACCGCGGCGCGCTGTAGATCTGGTCGTGCATGGTGATGGGCGGCACGAAGCTGCCGCCGACGACCGGGCTGTAGGTGTAGGCGGTCTGGACCCAGACCACCGACATGCCCGGCTGCAGCATGTTGGCCGGCAGGGTGACCGAGGTTCCCTTGGCGAGCGCGGATCCACCGTTATAGGCCTGGCTCCAGGTGACCGTGGCGGCGCCGGCGGAGCTCACGCTGACCAGGGTCAGGACCTCTGTCAGGCTGGTGGTGCTGTAGGGCGACATGATCTGCGCCGCCGCCGCCATCACGCCCTGGGCGTCGGTGTTCTGCATGGTGGTGTATTGCGCCGCCACATTGGCCAGCTGGGCCGTCGCGTCGGAAACCTTGCGCCATGTGCCCACGGCCTGGGATACGGCGAAGCCGCCGAGATACAGGACCATCAGCATCGGCATGACCAGCGCGAACTCGACGATCGCCACGCCGCGCGTATCCTTGCGAAAGGCGCTGAACAGCCCTGGGAGCCGCATCAGTAGGGCTCCGTCTTGAAGACCGCGGTGCCGACCATCAGACGCGTGCCGTTGGACTGGTTGGCCAGGCCCAGGCCCAGCGGGCCGCCGAACACCGGCCAGTCGTACATCACCCTGACGATCACCGCGGCGTTCTGCGCCCCGGGACTGAAGTTCATGTTGTTCACGACGCCATTGGAATCGTAGGTCGGCGTGATCGGCGCCGTGTTCAGCGTGCTGAACGAGGTGGCGGACTGCACGTCGACCATCAATCCTGCGCAGGGGAAGATCCCCGAGGCGGCGGTGCACACCACGCCGTGAAAACCGGTCGTGCCCTGTCCGCCCGGCGCGAGTCCCTGAGTCTGGACCGATCCCGTCAGGATCTGACGCGCGGCGGTATTGGTGACGGTCTGAATCGCCTGGTCGTAGAAGAAGATGATCGCGGTCTGCAGCGCCGCCACCAGGACGCCGATCAGCGGAATGCCGATCAGGGCGAGTTCGACGGCGGTGGCTCCGCGCTCGTCGCGGACGAAACCGCCCCGCGGCGACGGCTGCTTGCGGCGCGTCAGTCTGGCCAACTTCCAAGCCTCGTGGATTCCGGCCGCTGTGGCCGATGCCGCCCCCCCGCACATCGCGTGGCGTTGCATTCACTCTTAGGCGCTGGCAGTTAATTGCCGGTGAAGTCGTAGGGTTAGCGGCGTCAGCCGGGCCCGGCGGCCGGTCCGCGACGCGGCTCTTGAGGCGCTGACGTGGTGTATCCGGTTTAACCACATCGCTTAGCCAACCCGAAATGGGCAGGCGGTAAGGTGTGCCCACAACGGACGCGAAAGCGGTCGTCTGGTCGCCGCGGATGCGGCGTCGCTGGGTAAGGACCGGAATGGTTTCGATCACGCGTATCGCGTCGGGCTTCGCCCGGGCGCGCACTGTAGCGCTTGCCCTGTCGCTCGCAGGTCTTCTGGGGGCCTGCGCCAGCATCGCGCCGGAGGATCCGGCGGCGACCCGGTTCGCCTATCCGCAGGCGTCCGCGGCCGGTCGCAACGAGAGCCCGGCGGCGCCCGCGACCGCGCCCCGGGCCGGCAACGCCACGAACACCACTACGGGCGGCCGCTACAAGGTCGGCGCCCCCTATCAGGCGGGCGGCCTCTGGTACGTGCCGGCTGAGCAGCCGAACTACGATGAGACCGGGCTCGCTTCCTGGTACGGCGACGCGTTCGACGGCAAGCCCACCGCCAATGGCGAGATCTTCGACATGCGCGCCATCTCGGCCGCGCACGCCACCTTGCCGATGCCCTGCCTGGTCGAGATCACCAACCTCGAGAACGGCCGTACCCTGACCGTGCGCCTCAACGACCGCGGCCCCTATCACCCCGGCCGCATCATCGATCTCTCCAGGGCCGGCGCCGAACAGCTCGGCTTCTATCAGAAGGGCACGGCCAAGGTGCGGGTGCGCTATGTGGGGCCAGCGCCTCTGGGAGCCGCGCCTTTGGGAAATAGCGAACCGCCCAACGCCTTCGCCGTGGCGCCGCGCATCCAGCCGTTCCTGGCGGTGTCGACCCCGGCGCCGGTCGCCCCGTCCGCCGCGCTGTCGCCCCAGTCGGGTTATCAGACAGGCTATGTGGTGCAGGCCGGCGCCTTCTCGACGCGCGCCGCGGCCGAACAGGTGGCCAGCCGGCTGACCTCGGCCGGCGCCGCCAGCGTCCGGCCCGTCGACCACGGCGGCGTCACCCTCTATCGCGTCGTGCTCGGCCCCTGGACCGACAAGGGCGCCGCCGCCGACGCCCGCGGCCGGGTCGCCGCGCTCGGCTTCGAGGACGCCCGGCTCAGCGCGGGGTCGTAGGGGCTCCGCCTCTTAGAGCGCCGATCTGACGGAATCAGATCGGCGCTCTAGGCTTTTGTTTTGGCGCGCGTTTGATCCGAAAACCGGTTCCCACTTTTCGGAACGCGCTCTAAGGTTTTGGTTTGACGCGCGTTTGATCCGAAAACCGGTTCCCACTTTTCGGAACGCGCTCCAGGTCTTCCCCCATTGGGGGAAGTGGCCGCGAAGCGGTCGAAGGGGGCAGCGCCGCCGCTGTCCCGGCCCTCGGCGCAGACCGGTTTGCGGGGCGGATGAAGCGCTGGGCGGCGCTACCCCCTCAGTCGCTCCGCGACAGCTCCCCCAATGGGGGAGCACCTTTGCATCCCCGCCACCGCTTGCGCCGGGCGGCGAAGCAGACAATCTGCCCGATATGAGCCGCGGCGTATTCATCACATTCGAAGGCGGGGAGGGGGCCGGCAAGTCCACCCAGCTCCGCCGTCTGGCTGACCGCCTCGCCGCCTCGGGCCGCGAGGTCGTCGCCACGCGCGAGCCTGGCGGTTCCGAGGGCGCGGAAGCCGTGCGCGCCTTGCTGGTCGAGGGCTCCGCCGACCGCTGGTCGCCGATGGCCGAGACCCTGTTGCTCTACGCCGCCCGCGCCGATCACCTCGAGCGCCTGATCCGGCCGGCCCTGGCGCGGGGCGCGGTGGTGATCAGCGACCGGTTCGCCGATTCCACCCGCGCCTACCAGGGCGCGGCCGGCGGCGTGGCGCCGGGCTTCATCGACACCGTCGAGCGCGAAGTGCTGGGCGAGACCCGCCCCGACCTGACCCTGATCCTCGACCTGCCCGCCGAACGCGGGCTGGAGCGCGCGGCCGGCCGCGGCGGCGCCGAGGCGCGCTTCGAAAGCAAGGGCCTGGCCTTCCACCAGCGGCTGCGCGAGGGCTTCCTGGCCGTCGCCGCCGCCGAACCTGGCCGATGCGTGGTGATCGACGCGGATCGCTCGGTGGAGCAGGTCGCCGTCGCCGTCACCGGCGCCGTGGACGCCCTCCTGGCGCGGCTGGAAGCGGCGTGACCCCACTGCTGCACATCGAGGCGCAGGTCGCCGCCTTCGAGGACGCGCTGGCGCGGGGCCGGCTGCATCACGCCTGGCTGCTGACCGGGCCCGAGGGGGTCGGCAAGGGCGGCTTCGCCTGGCGGGCGGCGGCGCGCCTGCTCGGCGCCCGGAATTTCGATCCGCCGGACGACGATCCGGCCCTGCGGCTGATGACCGCCGGGTCGCACCCCGATTTCCTGATGCTGGAGCGGGAGGAGGAGAAGGGCGCTCTTCGCCGTGTGATCTCGGTCGACCAGGCCCGGCGGCTGCCGGAGTTCTTCGCCAAGGCCCCCGCGATCGGGCGCTATCGGGTGGCGATCATCGACGCCGTCGACGACCTCAACCCCAACGGCGCCAATGCGGTGCTGAAGACGCTGGAGGAGCCGTCTTCGCGCGGGGTGATCCTTCTGGTCTCGCATGCGCCCGGCCGGCTGCTGCCGACCATCCGCTCGCGCTGTCGCCGGCTGGTGTTCGCGCCCTGGCCCACGGACGCGGTCGCCGACATCCTGCGCGCCCAGGGACAGGATCCCGCGCTGGCCGGGATGGCCGAAGGCTCGCCGGGCCGGGCCCTGGCGCTCGCGGAGCAGGGCGTGCAGGAGGTGGACGCCCAGGCCGAGGCGCTGCTGGGGGCCACGGGCGGCGCGCGGCTGCAGGCGATGCAGGCGCTGGCGGACGGGTTCAGGGGCGAACCTGGCAAGCGCCGTTTCGCCCTGGTGGTCGAGCGCCTGGCCGCGGCCGCCCGACATCGGGCGCTGGCCGGCGGTTCGTCCGGCGACGCCTGGGCGCGGGCGTGGGAGCGGCTGGAGGGGCTGACGCCGATGGTCGAAGGGCTGAACCTCGACCGCGCCGACGCATTGTCGGCGGCGCTGGCCGAGATCGACATCGCCCGGCGCTCCGCCTGATGCGGTTTGCCCCATGCTGATCGACAGCCATGTGAACCTTCACGCGCCGCAGTTCGCCGACGATCAGGCCGAGGTGATCGGCCGCGCCCGCGCCGCCGGCGTCGGGATGATGGTCACCATCTGCGACCGGGTGTCGAGCTTTCCGGCCGTGAAAGCCATCGCCGACGCCCACGGCGACATCTGGTGCACGGTGGGAACCCACCCTCATGAAGCCAAGGAAAATCCATCGCTTGCCGCGCAAACCTTGATCGATCTGGCGGCGTCGCCGCGCGTGGTCGGCATCGGCGAGACAGGGCTCGACTACCACTACGACTTCAGTCCGCGCGAAATCCAGCGCCAGGTGTTCGCCGCCCACATCGACGCTGCGCGCGCCACCGGCCTGCCGCTGGTGGTGCACACCCGCGAGGCCGACGCCGACATGATCGCCATGCTGGAAGCCGCGCATGCGGCGGGCCCGTTCAAGCTCCTGCTGCATTGCTACACCTCGGGCGCGGAGCTGGCGGCGCGAGCGGCGGCGCTGGGCGCCTGGTTCTCGGTCTCAGGTATCGCCACCTTCAAGGCGGCCGAAACGGTGAGAGCGGTGATCAGGGACATGCCGGCCGATCGCATCATCGTCGAGACGGACTGCCCCTATCTGGCGCCGGTCCCGTACCGCGGGCGCCGCAACGAGCCCGCCTATCTGCCGCACGTACTGGCCCGGCTGGCCGAGGTCCGCGGCTGGTCGCTGCAGGAGGCGGAGGCGCGCACGGAGCGGGCCTTCTTCGATCTGTTCGACCGCATTCCGCGCCCGGCGACCCTCTTTCCGGCGAGCGCCTAGGTGAGCGCGCTCGAAGTCACCATCCTCGGCTGCGGCTCGTCGGGCGGCGTGCCGCGCGCCGACGGCGACTGGGGCGCCTGCGATCCCGGCGATCCGCGCAACCAGCGTTCGCGCTGCAGTTTACTTGTGCGGCGGAAAAGCCCGATAGAACAATCGGATGAGACCACGATCCTGATCGACACGTCGCCGGATTTGCGCCTGCAGACGGCGGCGGCCGGCGCCCGGCGCGTCGACGCCGCTCTGCTGACCCACGACCACGCAGACCAGACCCACGGCATCGACGACCTCAGGGCCTTCTTCATCCGTATGCGCCGCCGGATCCCGTGCTGGATGGATCCCCAGACCCACGCCACCATGATGCACCGGTTCGGCTACATCTTCGAAGGGGAGGGCGGCTATCCCGCCATCTGCGACGCCCGCCAGCTGCCGCCGCACGGCGAGCCGTGGACCATCGATGGGCCGTCCGGAGCGATCCCGGTGATGACCTTCGACCAGGACCACGGCGGTGTGCGCTCGGTCGGCTACCGGTTCGGCCCGGTGGCTTACAGCAGCGACGTGGTGCGCCTCCCGGACTCAGCCATGGCGGCGCTCGAGGGCGTGGAGGTGTTCATCGTCGATGCGCTGCGCTACCGGCCGCATCCGACGCACGCCACCGTGGCCGAGGCGCTGGAGTGGATCGCCGCGCTCAAGCCCCGGCGCGGGATCCTGACCAACATGCACATCGATCTCGACTACCGGGCCCTGGCGGCCGAACTGCCGCCGGGCGTCGAACCGGCCTACGACGGCATGCGGTTCGAAGTGACGCTGTAGGCTTAGCGTCCTGCAGGAAACAGATTTACCGCAGAGCGCGCGGAGATTGCGCGGAGCGCGCCGAACCCGATGGCGCTGCGGCTCCGATCATACCAGAGCCGAAAGCTCTGCGTTCTCCGCGCCTTACCTCCGCGTCCTCTGCGGTAACAACTCTTAACGCCGCGCCTTCGCGGGTTACTTCGTCGCCAGCACCTGGCCGCGCACTTCGCCGCCCTTGTGGGCCGCGGTGTGGATGTTGAAATACCATTTGCCGGCTTCGAGATCGGCGACCTGCGCGTCGGTCAGGGTCGCCGTGCCGTCGACCGGGCTGGCCAGGCTGGTCAGCGGCACCACGGGGCCGGCGTTGGCGCCCGGCGCGGCCGGTCCATGGAAGTGGGCGGCGATCGCCGGGCCGCTCAGGCCGGAATAGGTCACGTTGTAGGTGAAGGTCTTGGTCTTGGTGTCGAGCGTGGCCATCACCATGCCCGTGCCGGCGCTGTCGGTCGCCGGAACCTCGTCGGCGCCCTTGAGGGTGGCCATGAAATTCAGGGTCTCGGCCTGGGCCAGACCGGCGCCCAGCAGGCTGACGACGGCGACGGCGCTCACAAGACTGAACCGCATGACATGATCCTTCCAGAACATTGGCGTCCGTCTTGACGCGGCGTGACGGTAGTCCGGTCCTGCCGGAGCCGCAATCGGGCGCAGCACGAACCCGGGGCCCAAGCGTCGATGGATAGCCATGATTTGTGATAATCTTCCTTAGGCGCAAAATGTATGTAGCCGCCATTTAGTACGGCAAGCCAGTCGCCTTCTACACCGACAAGCACGCCGTCTTCCGGGTCAACAAGCCCAGCGGCCTGCATGGCGACGGCATGACCCAGTTCGGTCGCGCCTTGAAGGCGCCGAGCATCGAGATCATCTGCGCCAACTCCAGCCTGGCCAAGGGTCGCGTCGAGCGAGCTAACAAGACCTTGCAGGATCGGCTGGTGAAGGAGCTCAGGCTCGCCGGCGTCAGCACCATGGAGGCCGGCAACGCTTTCCTGCCGACCTTCATGGCGGACTACAACGCCCGCTTCGCCAAGGCGCCATTCAACGACAAGGATCTCCACCGGCCCATGACGCCCAGGGATCGGCTGGACGAAGCCTTCACGTGGCGCGCCGAGCGGACCCTGTCGCAGTCCCTGACCCTCCAGTACGACAATATCCTCTTCCTGATCGAGCCGTCCGAGTTCGCTCAGGCGGCGATCGGCCAGAGGGTCGAGATCGTGGACTTCCCCGATGGGCGATTGGAGGTCCGCTATAAGGGCCGGAGCATGCCCTACCGAAGCTTCGATAAGCTGAGGCGCGTCACCGAGACGGCGGTGCTTGAGAACAAGCGGCTGGGCGGCCTCCTGGCCTTGATCCGCCAAGACCAGCAGACCGAGCTGCCGGGCATGCGCACCAGCAAGGGCCCGAAGCGGCGCGATCAGACCAAGCACATGTTCGGTGTTGGCTGACGGCTGGACGGAATAGGTCAACGGCCGACGCGGCTGACCTTAGGCTGGCAACCCCTTGATCCTTTGGGGTCTCCGAGTTCGAAAGTCGCACGTTGGAAGTCCAGGGTGTAGCTGCAGAAGCGGCCGAGGATGTCTTGGCCTACGGCGCCAATCGTTTTGGCGTCCGAGCCCGACATCTTGGAGATCGTGATCGGTAGGGTTGGGAGAGTCATGGTTCGGCCGGCGATCTCGACGGGGACGGCTTTCCAGATCGCGACGTCCTGGACGTTGGCGCCGCCGACGCTCGCTGTTCCAGTCTTGCTATGGTCAAGCCCGGCCAGCACGTCAGGGTGGCGAGTGGCGAACAGGGCGGAAAGCGAGGAGTCCGTGGCCCCGGTGTCCAGATGCAGGGACGTAACAGCTCCGCCTAGCCGGGCGGTGACAAAGAGGCGGCTGCCGCCGACGACCCGCAGTTCGCCGACGCTCTTGGCGCGCGAACTCGATGCCGGCTCGGGCGCAAGGCGTCCACCGCTCGTGAAGCCGATCCGCTTCATGGCTCGCAGCACCGGAAATCCAATTATGGCTTCGATCTGGTAACCGCGTGGCCCCTGCAGCTGGGCGTCGTCAAGGACCAGGAAAACGACGTTCGACAATCGAAAGCCCGCGAATTCCATGGTGTCGGCGACACCCAGCTTCACCGGCACGACGTCGCGTGTGGCGCTGTGGATGCTGGCGCCATCCCGGAGGCGCACGCCCAGCCGCTTTGCGGTGGACATCGACAAGACCGATAGACTGGCCCCGGTGTCCACGATCATCGTTTGTGGCTGGCCGTTGATCAGGGTGTCCGCCGTCATCAACCCGACCTTGTCCCGTCGCGTGGCGACAGGTGTGGGATGGCTGGCGATGATCGCCTGCCGGGGAACCCCGGCAAGAGCTCGGGCGACGGCTTCGCTCTGATTGGCGTCCTGGCGCTGTGGATCGTCGCTTGGCAGTCGTTCGGCCCATCTGGCGGAGGCCTTGGCGACGGCCGCATAGTCGCCCTGAGCGAATGCGACATCAGAGGCAATGGACCAAGCCATGGCTTGGCGCGCGGGGTCGGCGTCACCGCTAGCGAAGTAGCGCTTGAGATCCCGTTCCGCCGCGGCGTCGTCGAAGCGGCCTGCGTCCAGTCGGGCGTCAACCAGCGCCCTCAACCCCGGGACCTTGATCCCGGGCTCCGCCGCCTGCAACCCTTGGAGGTCGCCAACTTCGGAGGCTTTCAGCAGGGCGGTGACGTCCACTGGCGCGACCTGCGCGACGACCGGGTTTGAAGCTGCGAGCAATATCAAGGCGACGGCGACGGAGGACCAGGACGTAAGCGTCCTTGGCCTTGTTTGGATACAAGACACAGATTATCCTTGAATGGCAATTATCATTTTCTGTAAAACAGAAAGTTTCCATGAGCACAAGCCCCGATCCCACCAAGCTGCGTCGCCTCGCGAGACGGCTGCGCCTGGCCGTCGATGTCAGCGCCGGGGTGTTGATCATCATCACCGCCTTGGCGGTGAGCCTGCCCGCGTCCATGGGGGCGATCACCATTCATTTGCGCGGGAATGGTCTGCCGCGCGGGTGGGCTGCCGCGCTGGAGGTCCTGATCGCTTTGCTTCTGCTGGCTGGGCTGGTCGAGCTGCATCGGATGTTCAACCACGTGGCGCGGGGAGCGACCTTTACGCAGGTGGTCACGCGCCATTTCCGGCGCTTCGCGCTGCTTCTCACCGTGGCGGCCGCCAGCAATATCGTGCTGCCGTGGCTGGTCCAGGTTTGGCTCGGCCATGTCGCGGGCGGCGACGCGACGCTGTCGCTCAGACTTGACGACCTGCTCCCGCTGTTCTTCGCCGGGCTTTTCTATTTTGTCGCCGAGGCGTTCGATCAGGCGGCGGCGTTTGAGACCGACAGCAAGGCGTTCGTCTGACCCATGGCCATCATTGTTCGCCTGGACGTCATGCTGGCCCTGCGCAAGGTCCGGTCAAAGGACCTCGCCGCCCATATCGGCATCACCGAGTCCAACCTGTCCCTGCTGAAGTCCGGGCGGGTACGCGGCGTTCGCTTTGAGACCCTGGACAGCATTTGCGAGTATCTCGACTGCGAGCCTGGCGACATACTGGTCCGGGACCGGGGCGCCTAACGGCGCACTCGGAAAACAAAGACGAAGCTGCCCTGCCCGTTCATCGGGCGGCGGCCGGGCTCTGCGCGACGGCAAGGCTCCGCGCCCGCCCGCTCCCCTCACCTATCCGCTGGTGACATTTCTATCTGGCGCCCGGCGCGACATCTCTAACCGGCGTAGACAATGTATGTAGACGTGTCAGCCTCCCCGATCATTTTCAGGCCTTTGGGAGATGACCTTCATGCCGGTGTGCGGATCATGAGCGATGCAGAGCTGACCAAGTTCGAGATCTTACGAGATGTCGATCACGAGTGGATGCCGGTGCGCGCCGCCGCCCAGGTTCTGGGCCTCACTGAGCGCTAGGTCTGGCGATTGTTGAAGGCCCACAGGCTACGCGGCGCTGACGGTTTGATCTCAATGAGCGGCCGTCGTCGAGAACAAGCGGCTCGGTTCGCTGCTCGAGATGATCAAAGCCTATCAGGATAGCCAACCGCAGGAGCAGCGTAGCCGCAAGGCGCCGAGGCGCCGCGACCAGCACAGTCCTACGTTTAGTGTCGGATGACCAAGGTCCACTTCAGGCGCGAGTCCTTTCGGCAGTTCGCTAACTCTTCCGGAGTACTGCGTCGAATTGGAGGCCAAAGCGTGCTGCTTGCGCCTGAAGATCGCCACCAACTACGCGATCAAAACCGGATCAGGTCAGTCAGTCGCATTATAGGCCGAAACGAGCGAATCCTACCCCGTCCTTATTCCACACCCTACCCTTCTAATGCTTCTACCTACCCTAAATCATCCCCGATGAAGACGAAAAGCAACCTACAGGGAGCTTGAGGGGTGCTGAGGGACCATCCCTACCCCGCCAGCCCACCGTCACAAGGATTCCGGTCATGTTGAAGAAGCTAGCTGCGATCGGCCTCGCCGCGTCGATCGGATTCACCCCGATCGTTCTCGCGCCTATGACCGCGATGGCTCAAGATGCGGTGTCCAAGCCGACGAAGGTGAAGTCGAAGGCATCGAAGGCGACGCCACCGAAGGTCGCAAAGGCGAAGGCGAAGGCGACAACGCCGGTCGCGATAGCCCAGCCAACGGCGGCGCCTACGCAGGTCCCAAGTCAGCCGAGTCCCCAGATGGCGCAGATGGCGGCGCACCAGATGGCGGAGCAGGCGGCGAAACAGAAGCTGCAGACGGCGAGACAGAAGTGGGACCAGCAGTATCAATTATTCGCCACTAACCCCGGCATCGCCGCCCCCATAGGACCGAGGCCTTAAGCGGGGGAGCTTCCCACCACTCGCCTTCATGATGGCCTGTTCCCCCTTCCAAAGGACTCCGGCCGCGCTGGCCAACCCGAGGGCAAGCGGCCCCTTGGGGGCTTATGTTCCCCCGCAGCCGGCCAACGCGGCCCAGGGCGCTGTGCGGTCATTTCGGCGATCAAGCTTGAGAATGTCTGCTCTTGGCGTCTACCCTCAGTGCCTCGTGTGCCTCCCGGCACACTCGGAAAACCAACGACAACCTGATCTGAGGCGCCTAGCGGGCGGCGGCCAGGCTCTGCGCGGTTGAAGAGCTTCGCGCCCGTCCGCCCCCTACTCCACCCGAGCTTCTGACATCTCTACTTTGCACAACCCGCGACACCTCTATCCGGCGTAGACATCGGATGTAGATCACCGTGGAGGTTCAGCCGCCGGTCGCATCCACGACGATGGCGACGGTCTTGCCCCGCGACAGCGGCTCCCAACCTGCCGCGATCGCGGAGACGATGGCCTTGGCTATGAGCTCCGGGGCGATCTGCGAAGGCTGCAGTTGCGGCGCGCCGTACCGGGGCTGCTGGCCCGGCGGAAACTCCAGCACGGCTTCGCGCTGCCCCTCTTCGTGACGCACGGCGATCGCCATGCCGCGCCAATCCGCGGCGTCGCTGGACCACTGGGGCCGGCGTTGAAGTCGCCAGGCATAACGCTCCCCGTCGACTTCGATCTCAAATTCGGGGTTCTGCTTGGTGCGCGCCATGGGAGCGAGTTAACCCGGCAGGCGCACCGAAGTCACGCCCGCTGCCGATCCCCCGCCACAGGCGCCACGAGAGCCGGTCCCGGCCGTGGTCGATGTTGTCCCTTCGAGACGGGCGCTTGACGATTACATCGTCAATTGGCTATATAGCCATATGGCAATTCAACACAGACATTCCGAGCAGCTGAACAGCGCCTTCTACGCCCTGAGCGACCCCACGCGCCGCGCAATCCTTGCCCGGCTCGCCTCCGGCGAGGCGAGCGTTTCGCAGCTGATGGAGCCTTTTGAACTCAGCCAGCCGACCATCTCGAAGCACCTGAAGGTTCTCGAGCATGCGGGCCTGATCGAAGGCGGGCGCGACGCTCAGCGGCGTCCGCGCAAACTGGCGCCCCTGGCCATGAAGGACATTGCCGACTGGATCGAGCCGTTCCGCCAGCAATGGGACACGCGGTTCAACAATCTGGACGCCCACCTCGCCCACATCAAAAACCAGGAGACCTGACGTGCCGGCCCAACCCCACACCGCTGAAACCAGACTTGAAATCGATCGCAGCGCGCACACGATCAGGATGGCGCGCGTTTTCGACGCCCCGCGGGCGGCGATCTTCGCGGCCTGGACCCAGCCGGAGCAGGTGACCTGCTGGTGGGACCCCGCCGGCGAGCCGCTGACGACGTGCGAGATCGATCTGCGACCGGGAGGCGCGTTCAGATTTGTCAGCAAGGGGCGCCCGGACATGCCGTTCTCCGGCGTCTATAGCGAGATAGCGCCGCCCGACCGCCTGATCTTCGAAGCGATGGGCGCCACCGGGCGCGTCGTGCTTCGGGATGTCGCCGGCGAGACGCATATGGTGGTCGAGATCCAGTGCCGGTCCGCGGAGCATCTGGATCAGTTTCTGGAAATGGGCGTCCAGACGGGCACCTCACAGACCCTCGACAACCTGGTCGCTTATGCGCGGGGGCGGTCCATCGCCATCGATGAGCCGGCTTGAGGGGCGCGCTCGTGAAGCTCTACTACTCCTTGAACCTCAACCCCCGTGTCGCCGTCGCTGTCGCCCGACACCTGCACTCGCCGGTGGACTATATTCGGGCCAGCCCGCGCGATCCGGGGCATGAGGAGGCCTTTCGCCAGATCAACCCGAACACGCTCGTTCCCGTGCTGGTCGAAGACGGCGAGACCTGGTGGGAAACCGACGCCATCGCATGCCGGCTGTCCCAGATCGCGGGCTCGGACTTTTGGCCGGCCGGCGAGGCGCTGCCCGAGACCGTCAGATGGCTGAGCTGGAACAAACGCCACCTGACGCTGGCGGGCGAGGCCTATTACTTCGAAAATCTCATCAAGCCGAATTATCTCGATCTCCCGCCTGACCCCCGGGTGATCGAGGAGGCCGAAGGCGAGTTTCATCGCTACGCCAGGGTGCTCGACGACATCCTGGCCGCGCGCCGCTGGCTGATCGAAGACCGGTTGACCTACGCCGACTTTCGCACGGCCTCGATCATGCCGTTCGCGAGTGAGGCGAAGATGCCGGTCGACGGCTACAAAAACATCCTTGGCTGGGCAGGCCGACTCGATGAAATCGAGGCTTGGCGCACGCCGTTCGAGGGGCTGGCCTGACGGCGGGAGCCCCGAGCCCCCTGCCCCTTCGAGGCCCGCGCTCCAGTCATTTCAACGATCCGTATGAAGGTCCGAGCATGACTCTGAAAACGCATTCCGGCGGCTGTCACTGCGGCGCCGTCCGTTTCGAAGCCGACCTCGACATCGCGCAGGGTACGATAAAGTGCAACTGTTCGGTGTGCGCCAAGGCGCGGTCCTGGCTCGCCCTCGTCCCGGCCAGCCGCTATCGCCTCACCGTCGGAGCCGACTCCCAGGGGACTTACCGGTGGACCCCGCCGGGGAGATCCGAACCGTCCGTCGAATATCATTTCTGCACGGTTTGCGGCATCCGCACGCCGGGACGCGGGGAGATGGAGGCCATGGGCGGCGCCTTCTATGCGGTTCAGGTTCCCTTGCTCGACGGCCTCGACCCCGAGGAACTCGCCGCCGCGCCGATCCAATATGTGGATGGCCTCCACGATCGCTTCGATCGTGCGCCCGCCGATACACGTTTCCTGTGACCAACGCCTGATCCGGCATAGGATAATGGTTGCAGCGCCCAGGCGAGACTCTTCGCCGGCCTGGAGGCGCCTCAGCCTCTGAATGGATTGCGGACAGTCAAGCGGTCGTTCACGACCATACCGTCCTGCATGTCCTCAGACCACAGGGTCTTGCAGCCTCCCTCCAGGGCGGCGGCGGCGATCATGGCGTCGTAGACCGATAGCTCGTAGCGTTCGCTCAAGGCCAATCCCTGCCGGTGCGTCTCGATCGTCAGCGGCGCGACCTCCAGAAGCCCGCGAACCGTGCTCAGCAGCAGGTGAACCTCGGGCCACGCCAACGCCATCTTGCGACGCGCAACATTGGCGATTTCATTCAGAACCTGAACGCTGATCAATCCTCCAGCCTCGATCAGGACTCCGGCGCGCGCCGCCTTGGATTTGTCCGACGAGGCGGCGCACAGGATCACATTGGTGTCGAGGAAGGCTTCCGGCGTCTCACCGGGCATTCATCTCGTCCCGGTCGAACCGCCAATCGGCGGGAAGCCGCCCCTGAAAACTCCGGAGACGTTCCAGGAGTTGAGCACGGCCGGGTTTGCGCGCGACCGCAAACTGGCGCTCACCCAACACTTCGACCTCGATGTCGTCGCCCTCCTTCAGGTCGAGCGCCTCGACGACCGCCGCAGGCAGCCGAACGGCCAGGCTATTGCCCCACTTCGCCACCTGCATGAACGCCTCCATGGATATACATATGACGTATCGTATATCATGGTCGTCAAGCGCTCAATATCGCGCTCGGTTCGGCCTGCGACCCGTTGCGCTTTGTCCCTCCGGACCGTCACACGCCCGTGGGCGAATTGCCGCCGTGGAACCGCCCAAACATGCGCGCGGACATCACGCCGATCAGCAGAACGCCCACACCCAGGGCGATGACGTTGTCCGCGGCGTGCAGATCGAAATTCCCCACCCGGGCGATCAGAAGGTAGGCGATGACGAAGTTCGCGAAACCCCAGAGCACGTTCACGGTCGAGGACGAAAGCCCCCTCCCCGGCGGCTTGGCGAACGGGCTCTGAAACGGCCGCCCCATCACGCCGCTGACGAAATGCGGAACGGCGTTCGTCAGGAAGGCGCCGCCGAACAAATAGGATACGTCGTGAAGCCAATCCATGTCGCGGCGCTTTCCTCTTCAGGTGACCCCGATGGGCGAGACTTGGGTCGATAGGCCCGCGTTCACCACTCCAGCAAGCTAAGTCCCGGGACGTCGTGGAAATCTGCGCCGTTCATGGTCACCAGCGTGGCGCGGTGAACCAGGGCCTGCGCTGCGATCATGCGGTCAAGCAGCTTTCGTCTGGAATAGCCCGCCGCTTCGACAATGATCCGATAGGCATCGGCCGCCGCATCGTCGAACGCGAGGATCGGCAGGATGTCGAGGATGGCGTCCAGCCGTGGACGCCGCAGATGCGCCTGGGCCGGATCGCGGTAGACGCCACCCTCCAGCTCCACCCGGCTGATGATCGACAGCTGTACGGCGCCCTGCAGCGCCACAACCTTGGCGATGATATCGGCGTTTCCGTCCCGGAGGTGGATGGCGACATTGGTGTCGAGCAGATAGCTCACTGGGGCATATTTCTTGGCCTCGACGCTAGAGCGTGTTCCGATCTGGTGGAATCAGATCGGCGCTCCAGGCTTTTGTTTTGACGCGCGTTTCACCCGAAAACCGGTTCCCACTTTTCGGAACGCGCTCTAAAGCCCCGGCGGCTCCGGAAGGGGCTCTGCGTCCCTCACCTCTATCTGCGCCGGGCTGGCGAGGGCGCTCAGGCGTTCCGCGAGCGCGGTGATCGGTGGACGCGTGGGATAGATGGTCAGGACATCGCCGGACCTGATGATGGTGACTTCGATCTCGGCCCCATAGGCCACGGCCTTGGGCAGTCGGACAGCCTCGCTGTTTCCGCTCTTGAAGGTTCGACTGGCGAAGGATTTCATCACCCTGATCCCGCGGTCATAACGCGTATATACGACGAGCCCGGCGGTGGCGCAATCCGCTGCGGCAAGCCTATCGACCGTCCAGGAAGGCTTCGAGCACCTGCTGGTATTTCGCCGGCTCCTCGTACGACGGCAGGTGGCTGCTCTGCTCGAAGAAGACCAGCTTCGCGCCCGGGATCAGGTGGGCGATGCGCCAGGCGGTGAGCGGCGCGACGTTCATGTCGTAGCGGCCCGAGATCACCAGGGTCGGGAAGCGGGTGAAGCCCTTGACCTTGTCGGTCATGTCCACGGTGGCGATCGATTTCGACATCGCCGCCCCCACAGCCGGCTCGTAGCCAAGGTCGCCCATTTTCGCCAGGTAGGCGTCGCGCTTGGCGGGCGAATAGAAGATCATCTTGAAATGGTTGCGCAGGCTGGCATGCGCGGCGGCGTCCGCGTTCCCGCCGAGCGCCTTCTCCTCCTTGGCGTCGGCCTCCTCCACGTCCGGGAAACTCTGCGGCAGGAGGTGCACCATGTCTTTCATGGCCGGCGGCGGCGAGTCGGACAGCACCAGCTTGGCCACATGCTCGGGGTGGGCGGCGGCGTAGGCCATCGACACGAAGCCGCCGAAGGAGTCGCCCACCAGCGCCACCTTGTCGAAGCCGAGCTTGGCCCGCAGCGCCTCGAGGTCCGCCACCTGGGCGTCCAGGGTCTGCGGCGCGCCCGGGCGCATGTGTTTGGAGGCGCCGGTCCCGCGCTGATCGTACAGCACCACGAGGCGCTTGCGGGCGATCCGCGCCCAGAGGTCGTTCTGCACCATGTAGACGTGGGACAGGCCGGGCCCGCCGTTGACCGCGATCACCGGTGTGGCGGCGCCGCGGACGCCCAGGGTCTCGTAGCCGATGTCGCCGTCAGGCGTGTGCACCGCGCCGTGCTGCAGCGCCTGGGCCCCGGCATGGACCGAAGCGGCCCCGAGGGCGAGCGCGAGCATGAGGGCGGAAAGATGGTTTGTGGCCACGCGGATCTCCAGCGAGCTTGACGGTCGGCTCGGACCATAGCCGCCGGAAGGCGCGACGCCATTCGCCCGAATGGGGGGTGACGCCGCGGCGGCTATGGTCCGGCCGCGATCATCCCGACCTTCAGGTCGCTGGCGACGTAGACGCAGGCGTCGTCGGCGAACAGCCGGCCGTTCGCTACGCCTAGCGCCAGCTTGCCGCGGCGGGCCTGGCGGATATCCACTTCGTAGCGCACCAGCTTGGTCACCGGCGTGATGTGGCCCCGGAATTTGACCTCGCCGACGCCGAGGGCGCGGCCCTTGCCCGGCGAACCGGACCAGCCCAGCCAATAGCCGATCACCTGCCACATGGCGTCCAGCCCCAGGCATCCCGGCATCACCGGATCGCCGGGAAAGTGGCAGGCGAAGAACCAGAGGTCCGGAGTGATATCGAGCTCGGCGACAACGCGGCCCTTGCCGAACTCGCCGCCGTCCACGGTGATCTCGGTGATCCGATCCATCATCAGCATCGGCGGCGCGGGAAGCTGGGCGTTGCCGGGGCCGAAGTAGCCGCCCCTGCCGGACGCCAGCAGATCGTCCTTGGTATAGCTGGGTTTTGGCGTGTGAAACTCGTGTGGATCAGCCACGGTGAGATATCCCTTCCTTAGGCCGTCGCTCGGGCCTGCATTCAGCGCAGCCGCAAGGGAGCCGCGATCCGTCATGCTGGCAAGCCGCGTGAACATCGCCAAGCCTCCGCTTGCCGCTGGTCCAAAACACGCGCTCAATGCCCGCCATGCGCCACCCGTCAGAGGCGGCCGGGAGGATGAGATGACGGCTGTCCCCAGCGCCGACTATGGCGTGCGCCCGACTGAAACCGGTGCGCGGAGCACGGCCAATCCGGCGGGCCGGCTGTCCGATCCGCTTCTCGGCGTCTTCTCCGGGCCGGCCTTCCCGCTGGCGGCGCTGGCCCTGCCGCTGGTGGTCTACCTGCCGCACTTCTACGCCGCGCATCTCGGCCTCAGCCTGACAGCCGTCGGCGCGATCTTCTCGATCATCCGCCTGATCGACATCGGCTTCGATCCGATCCTCGGCGGGCTGATGGACCGCAGCCGCTCGCCGATCGGCCGGTTCAAGCCATGGATGCTGGCCAGCATCCCGATCCTGATGATCGCCGCCTACCTGTGCTTCATGCCGCCGGCGGGCGCCAAGGCCCCCTATCTGATCATCTCCCTGCTGGTGCTCTACGCCGGCTATTCGATGGCCGTGCTCGGCCACCTGGCCTGGGGCTCGGTACTGGCCGGTCAATATCACGAGCGCTCGCGGATCTACGGCTGGGTGCAGGCCGGCACGGTGGGCGGGATGATCCTGGTGCTGGTGCTGCCGATCGTCCTGGCCAGGATCGCGCCCGCGAACGAAGCGGTGGGCGTCGCCTCGATGGGCTGGTTCGTGATCGTGCTGACGCCGATCACCATCGGCCTGGCGGTGTGGAAGGTCCGCGAACCGCGGGCGACCGCATCGGCCGCCACGTCGGCCGGTCTCGGCCAGTACCTGAAGGTGATCCAGCGCCCGGCGGTGATGCGCATCGTCGCCTGCACCGTGCTCGTGGCCACCGCGCCGGGGATCACCGGGGCCATCTTCCTGTTCTTTTGGCGGCAGGCGCGGGGTTTCAGCCCGGCCGACTCCAACCTGGTGCTGCTGGTCTATTTCGTCGGCGGCCTGGCCGGCGCGCCGGTGTGGAGCGGACTGGCCCGCCGGATCGGCAAGCACCGGGCGATGATCGCTTCGTGCGGCTATTTCATCGTCATGCAGAGCTGCACCTTGCTGGTTCCCAAGGGCGACATGAGCGTGGCCGTGCCGGTGATGTTCCTGTCCGGGATCGCTTTCTCGGCCTATCTGATCCTGCTCCGGGCCATGACCGCCGACGCCTGCGACGAGGCGCGGCTGGACCAGGGCAGCGATTGCACCGGCATGATCTACGCCCTGCACAACGCCGGCACCAAGGTCGGCAGCGCGCTCGGCGTCGCCATCACCTTCCCCCTGCTGGCGGTGTTCGGCTTCCTGGCCAGCGACAAGGCGCACAACACCCCCGCCGCCCTGCACGGCCTGGAGCTCACCTTCGTGGTGCTGCCGATCGTTTGCGTGGTGCTGGGGGCTCTGAGCCTGGTCGGCTACCGGCTGACCGAGGCCCGCCACGGCGAAATCCGAACCGCCCTCGCCGCCCGCGCCGAAGCCTAGTAGTTGGAGGGGGTGATCGCCTCCCCTGCTCCCATCGCCCGTCTGATCGAGATCATGGCCCGGCTGCGCGACCCGCAGCGCGGCTGTCCGTGGGACCTGGAGCAGACCTTCGCCACCGTCGCCCCCTACACGGTCGAGGAGGCCTATGAGGTGGCCGACGCCATCGAGCGCGGCGACCTAGCCGACCTGAAGGACGAACTCGGCGACCTCTTGCTGCAGGTGGTGTTCCATTCGCGCATGGCCGAAGAACAGGGCGCGTTCGCCTTCGAGGATGTGGCCCAGGCGATCTGCGACAAGATGATCCGCCGCCATCCGCACGTGTTCGCCGAGGCCGCCTATCGCGACGTCGGCGAGCAGAACCGCGCCTGGGAAAGCATCAAGGCTGAGGAACGCGCCGCCAAAGGCAGAGCGGCCAGCGTGCTTGACGACGTACCCGCGGGCCTGCCCGGACTGACCCGGGCGGTGAAGCTGACCAAGCGCGCCGGCCGGGTCGGTTTCGACTGGCCCGATCCCCCGGCCGTGCTGGAGAAGCTGCACGAGGAGGTCGGC
>Ga0302314_10004809_pt1 | contig 24776 bp, 26 predicted proteins | sample III_Palsa_N2_3_FD_200533 | JGI IMG/M metagenome (GOLD analysis project Ga0302314, IMG submission 200533) | Peat permafrost microbial communities from Stordalen Mire near Abisko, Sweden - III_Palsa_N2_3 | ecosystem: Environmental > Terrestrial > Soil > Palsa > Peat permafrost | place: Sweden... | reverse complement strand
ACGGACGACGGCCTGGTGGCCTTCGACACCTCCAATCCCCAGGGCGGCGTGCGGGTGGTGGAGGAGATCCGCCGCTGGCGGCCCGACCGGTTCAACACCATCGTCTATACGCACGGCCACATCGACCACGTCGGCGGCTGTGGAGCGTTTATCGAGGACGCCGAGGGGCGCGGTCACCCACGACCTCGCGTGGCCGGCCATGAGAATGTTTCGCGCCGCTTCGACCGCTATGACCTGACCAACGGCTACAACCGAATCATCAATGAAAGGCAGTTCGGCCAGTTTCGTCGCGCCGGCTATGGCATGGATGGCGGCGACCGCTTCCTGCCGCCAAGCTCACCCAAGCCCGACACTGTCTACGGCCACGAACTGAATCTCGATGTCGGCGGACTTAAGATCGATCTGCGTCACGCCAGGGGCGAGACCGACGACCACACCTGGTCGTGGATACCGGCTCACAAGGCCATCTGCGCCGGCGACTTCTTCATCTGGAACTTTCCCAACGCCGGTAATCCCCAGAAGGTGCAGCGCTATCCGCGGGAATGGGCGCAGGCCATGCGGGCCATGGCCGCCCAGGGCGCGGAGCTATTCCTGCCCGCTCACGGCCTGCCGATCGCCGGGGCGGCGCGCATCCGCCGGGTGCTAGGGGAGGTCGCCGACGCCCTGGACGTCCTGGTAGGCGAGACCCTGGCGATGATGAACCAGGGCGCGCGGCTGAACGACATCATCCATTCGGTGAAGATCGATCCGGCCGAACTGGAAAAACCCTATCTCCGCCCCCTGTACGACGAGCCGGAATTCGTCGTCCGCAACATCTGGCGGCTTTACGGCGGCTGGTGGGACGGCAACCCCGCCAATCTCAAGCCGGCCCGCGACAGCGCGCTCGCCGCCGAATTGGCCAGCCTGGCGGGCGGGGCGTTACGCTTGGCCGAGCGCGCCCTGGAGCTGGCCGAGTCCGACCCGCGCCTGGCCTGCCATCTCGCCGAGATGGCGGCCCTGGCCGGGCCGGCCGACGCACGCGTCCATGAGGTCCGCGCCGAGGTTTTCCAGGTTCGCCGCGACCATGAGACGTCGCTGATGGCCAAGGGCATCTTCGGCTACGCCGCGAACGAGTCGCGGTCCAAGGCGCCGGCGGAAGGGCAGGGATGATGGCCGACAGGCGCGGCTTAGCGTCCGGCGGCGACCATGAAACGCGCCACACTGATCATGTTCGCCGGGCTCCCGGCCACAGGCAAGTCGTCGATCCCGTCGGGCGCGCAGTGGATGAACGGTGACTGCGCCAGTCCCTTCGTTCCCGACTTCCAGGGCGCCCCGGGCCCGGCGGAATTGGCGCGCATTTCGGCCCGGATCGCAGTCACACCCGCCGCGTGATTTGGTGAGCGCCGCGACCGTTTTAATGTGCGCCGATCGAGCTTCGAGCGAGCTTCGCTGGTAGGATCGCGCCCTCGATCTGGAACGGGGGCATCGACCGTGGACGGGTGGCCAAATTTCTTCCTGGGCGAACTAAGCGCGGCGGCGGCGCTGGCCGGACTGTTGTTCGTCAGCATATCGGTCAATCAGGCTAGGATTCTGGCGCTCGGCCGCATGGCCGATCGGGGGCTCGAGGCGTTGGCCATGCTGCTGCTGGTAGTGATCGTGGCGTCGCTGCCCCTGGTACCCCGGCAACCGCCGAGACTCCTGGGCGCCGAGGTGTTGGCAGCCGGGGTGTCGATCATGGCGCTGCTCGTCAGGCTTCAGCACGTCTATCTGAGCGGTCTCGACCCCGCCTACCGGCGCCCCACCCTGAAGATGGTCTGGGTCAATCGACTGGCGGTGGGGCTAATCTCCCTGGCCGGCGCGATCCTTTCTTACAGAGGCGACTGGCTGGGTCTATACCTGCTGCCGCCCGGCATTCTGCTGTCGATCTTCGGATCCGGCGCCAGCGCTTGGATACTGCTGATCGAGATCAACAGATAGCGCGGGACGGTCAGCCGGTGCTCACTCGCTGACCACCGTCACCCGACGCTTTTCCCCCGGCGGCATGAGGAACATCTTCTCGCTCACGCTGGGCAGGCCGCTGACATGGACGCGGATCTCCTCGGGCGCGCAAACGGCGGTGATGTGGATCGAGGGCGTCGCGGCGGCGACATCGACCGCGCTCTCGCCGTCGTCGGCGTAGAGCTCGATCAATACCTCACCCTCGTCCGACGGGAACAACAGGAAGCCCGGCTCCACGCGGGCGTCGCCGAAATGGGCCGGCGCGAGGTTGACGGGAACGAGGCTTCCGACCCGGGCGAGAAACACCGGGCGCCCGAGCGGCGCGTCGAGCATTACCGTGCGGCCGCCGGCGACGTGCGCGCCTGTCCAGGGATCGATCCAGTCGGCGCCCGCCGGCGTGCGCACGGCGCGCTTGGTCATGCCCGGCGTCACCACTGGGGCGATGAGCAGGGAGGGGCCCAGCATGAATTCGTCGTTCTCGTCCCAGGCGGCGGGATCGGCCGGGAAATCATGGAACGTCGGCCGCCAGATCGGCTCGAAATCTTTCGCATAACGCCATGAAAGATAGGCGAAATAGGGCTGGAACCGGACGCGCAGGCGTATCATCGCCGCGATCTTGTCGGCGACGCTTTCGTGCATCCACGGCGTGCTCGCCGAGCCGTCGTCGTTCCAGGAATGGATCGAGAAGCGCGGCATGAAGACGCCCACCTCCACCCAGCGGGCGAGGAGCTCCGGATCGGGCGGCGGCCCGGCGAAACCGCCGACGTCGTGGCCGCTGTTGGAGACGCCGCAGAGCGCGAGGCCCAGGCCCATCTTGAGGTTGTAGCGCAGCGTCTCCCACGAGGTGGTGTTGTCGCCGGACCAGGTCTGGGCGTAGCGCTGCATGCCGGCGCACCCCGAGCGACTGACCACGAACGGACGCTTTTCCGGCGCCTGGGCGATCTGGGCCTGGCGCGAGGCGCGCATCATCAGGAGCGGCTGGAGGGCCCGCATCACCGCCGCCGGCCCGGCGTGGGCGACGGCGCGCCGCGACAAGATCTCATATTCGTTGTTGTCGTTCCACGTCGCGGCCACGCCGATGTCGAGCAGGGCGGTCTTGATCTCCGCCTGCCACCAGGCGGCGGTCTCGGGATTGGTGAAGTCGAGATAGGCGCCCAGGCCATCCCAGAACTGCACAAGAGTCGGTGCGCCGTCGTCGTCGGCGATCAGCAGGCCCGCCGCGGCGGCTTCGGCGAAGCGCGGATGGTCCTGAAGGAGCGCCGGCTTGATGTTGGCGACCAGGCGCGCGCCGCGGTTGGCAAAGGCCTCCGCGAAGCGCGCCGGCTCGGGAAACTTGCCTCGGTTCCAGGTGAAGACATGGCGCTTACCGTTTGATTCCGTGTAGCCGGACGACAGATGGAACGAGGCGCAAGGGATGTCGCGGCGCTTGCACTCGTCGAGATAGGCGAGGTGTTGCGCCTCGGCGTCGCCGGCGTCGGCGAGGGCCATGGACGAGCCGGAGAAGCCCAGCGACCAGGACGGCATCAGCGCCGGACGGCCGGTGAGCCAGGTGAACCGCCGCGCCACGTCGGCGAGGTCGGGGCCGGCGATGAAATAGTAGTCGAGGTCGCCGTGGTCGGCCTCGAAGGCGCGGTAGAGGCCATGATAGTTGTCGCGCTCGCAGCCTAGATCGAAGGCGCAGTCCGACAGGGTGTCGTAGAACAGGCCGTAGCTCAGGTTCTCCTTCGGCCGGCGGGTGATGGTGAAGGGGATGTGTTTGTAGAGCGGGTCGGAGGTGCGGGCGCTGTAGCCGAAGGCGTCGAGGTTGCTCAGGCGAAAGCGGCGGCCGGCGCGGTTCTGATCGCCCGAGCGCTCGCCGAGGCCGAAGAACATCTCGTCCGCGTCCCGCGCCAAATAGTGCCGGACGCGGCCGTCCCACCAGCCGAAGTCGTAGGCCTGTGTCGGGCGGTCGTGTGCGGCGTCTTTCCAATCCCCGTCAAAGATTTGCCAGCGACATTTGAAGTCACTGCGGTCGACCGTCAGGCGGATGCGCGCGGTCTCCAGCGTCAGGGTGTTACCGTCTACGCGCCGGGCGGCGGGGGGCCTGGAAAAGCCGGTTGCAACCAGCCGGTGTCGCCCCTCGTCCGGCGTGTCGGTCTCGCCCGGCGCGATCGCCCAGCTGCGTGGCTGCTTCAGTTCCCCGTCCGGCAGGACGAGAACACGGACGATGTCCTCCTCCAGCACGAAGATGTGGGCGCGGGCGGCGGTGTCGCTGGCCAGCACGATGTGACCGCCCGACGCCTTGGCGATGTGGAACAAAGGCGGCGCTTCGAGGGTTGCCCTTCGCATGACGTTCCTGTTCGTTTGGGCGTCCAATTGACACGCGGGAGGCGCGCTTGCACAGGCTGGCGCAGTCTGAAGGGCGGAGCATGACCCATCCGTTACGCCTCGACCCCGCCCGCATTTTTCCGGCCGAGCGGACGGTGCGCCGCATCGCGGTGGCTCTTTTCGAGGGTGTCCGGCGCCTGCCAATCGTCAGCCCCCACGGCCACGCCGACCCGGCCTGGTTCGCCGACGATGCGCCCTTCGAGGACGCGGCGAGCCTGATCCTCACTCCAGACCATTATCTGTTGCGGATGATGGCCAGCCAGGGCGTGGCGCTGGAGAGCCTGGGCGTACCGCCGCTGGACGACGGGCCGTTCGAGACCGATGCGCGGGTCATCTGGCGGCGCTTCGCCGAGCACTATCATCTGTTCCGCGGCACGCCCTCGCGGCTGTGGCTCGATCATGTGTTCGCCGAGATTTTCGGTCTTAAGGTGCGCCTGGAGGCGGAGACAGCCGATCTCTATTTCGACGCCATCGGAGAAGCCCTGGCCAGCCCGGCGTTCCGCCCGCGGGCGCTCTATGAGCGGTTCGGAATCGAGGTCCTGGCCACCACCGAGGGCGCGCTCGACCGCTTGAAGTCTCACCACGCCCTCACCGAGACGGGATGGTCCGGAAGGGTGATCCCGACCTTCCGACCCGACGACGTCACCGATCCGGACCGGCCGGGTTTCCACGGCCGCGTGGCCAGGCTGGCCGACGAGACGGGCGAGGACACCGCCCAATGGGATGGCTACCTCGCCGCCCTGCGCGCGCGCCGGGCCTATTTCCGCTCGCTGGGGGCGACGGCCACCGACCACGGGCCGCCGAGCGCCGCCACCGCCGATCTCTCCTACACCGAGTGCCAGAAGCTGCTCGACCGGCATCTGGCGGGCGAGGCCGAGGCCGGCGAGGCGGAGCTTTTCCGCGCCCAGATGCTGACCGAAATGGCCGTCATGGCATGCGAGGACGGCATGGTCATGCAGCTCCATCCGGGCTCGCGACGCGATCACAATCCCGAGCTCTTCCAGCGTTTCGGGCGCGACAAGGGCGCCGACATTCCGGCCGCGATCAACTTCGTCGACGCGCTCAGGCCGCTGCTCGACCGCTTCGGCAATCGCGCCGACTTCACGCTCGTCGTCTTCACCCTGGACTCGGCGACCTGGGCGCGCGAGCTGGCGCCCATGGCCGGCGCCTACCCGTGCCTCAGGCTTGGCGCGCCATGGTGGTTCCACGATTCGGTCGAGGGCATGTTGAGTTTTCGGCGGCAAGTGACGGAAACGGCTGGATTCTACAACACGGTCGGTTTCGCGGACGACACCCGGTCGTTCGTCTCGATCCCGGCCCGCCACGACCTCGCGCGGCGCGTCGACTGCGCCTTCCTGGCCGAGCTGGTCGCCACCCATCGCCTGGAGCTGGACGAGGCGGAGGCGGTGGCGCACGACCTCGCTTACGGCCTCGCCAAGGCCGCCTACCGCCTGTGAGCCCACGGCTGAGCGCGGCCACGCTCGCCTTGACGCCCGCGTCCGTTCTCCGGCCGCCCTATGATCCCACCCGGCTGCGGACGGGCATCGTCCACCTGGGTCTGGGGGCCTTCCACCGCGCCCATCAGGCGGTGTTCACCGAGGATGCGCTCGCCGCCGCCGGCGGCGACTGGGGGATCGTCGGCGTCTCCCTGCGCCATGGTGACGCCCGGGACGCCCTGGCGCCGCAGGATTTGCTGTATTCGGTAGAGTTCCTCGGCGGACCGGTGCGGGTGGTCGGCGTCCTCCGCGAGGCTCTGGTCGCCCCGGAGGCGCCCGCCGCGGTGCTGGCCGCGCTGGCGTCGCCGGCGACGCACATCGTCACCCTCACGATCACCGAGGCCGGCTACTGCCTGACCGCCGAGGGTGAGCTCGATGTCGCCCATCCCGCCATCCGCCACGATCTCACCGGCGCGGCGGCTCCGACATCGGCAATCGGATGGCTGGTCCGCGGCCTCGCCGAGCGCCGGCGGGCCGGGGCCGGACCGGTGACGATCCTCAGCTGCGACAACCTCATCGGCAACGGCGCGCGCCTGCACGCCGCGGTCCTCGCCTTCGCCGACCGGGTCGATCCAACACTGGCGGCCTGGATTGCTGCCAACGCATCCTTTCCCTCCTCCATGGTCGACTGCATCGTGCCGGCGTCGGACGCGCGCCATCGCGCCCGTGTCGCCGATGCGCTCGGCCTGATCGACGCCGCCAGCGTCCAACGCGAGGCGTTCGCCCAGTGGGCCATCGAGGATCGTTTCGCCGGTCCAAGGCCCGCCTGGGAGCGGGCGGGCGTCGAGATCGTCGAAAGCGTCGCCGGCCACGAGCGCCTCAAGCTGCATGTGCTGAACGCCACCCATTCGGCGCTGGCTTATCTGGGCCTGGCGCATGGCCTGGAGTTCATGCGCGAGGCCATTGGCGATCCCGACCTCGCCGCCTTCGCCGACGCCATGATCGCCGAGGAAATCGCGCCGGCTCTGCCCGATCTGGCCGTGGCGCCCTATTGGCGAGGCGTGCGCGCCAGGCTGGCCAATCCGATGCTCGATCACCGCCTCGCCCAGATCGGCAAGGATGGCGCCGCCAAGCTGGCCCAGCGCGTGTTCCCCATTCTGATCGCCAATGCGCGGGCCGGCCGCCCGACCGCGCGCCTGGCGGTGGTGGTCCGGGCGTGGCTGGCCGCGGCTGGGCAGGGGAGGGTCGACGACGCCCAGGGCGAGCGGCTGGCCGACTGGTTCCGGGCCGGCGCGCACCTGACCGAGGCGCTCGACGACCCGCGCCTCTTCCCCGAGCCTTTCCGCGCCGAACCGGCGGTGCGCTCCGCCATGCTGGAGGGCGCGCCGTGACCCGCGTGGTGGTCATCGGCGAATGCATGGTCGAGCTCCGCGCCGGGCCGGACGGCGCCTACCGGCGCGCCTTCGCCGGCGACACCTACAACGCCGCGGTTCAGCTGAAACGCCGCGCGCCCGGCGTCCACGTCCAGTTCGCCACCGTCACTGGCGAGGACAGCCTCAGCGCCGACATGCGCCGGGCCTGGCGCGGGGAGGGGATCGACGATTCGCTCAGTCCCTCCGCCCCCGGCCTCCTGCCAGGCCTCTACACCATCGAGACGGACGACGCCGGTGAGCGGCGGTTTGCCTACTGGCGCGGCCAGTCGGCGGCGCGGTGCTGGCTGTCGGCGCTTGACGCGGAGCGGCTGGCCGGCGCCGACCTCCTGTTCCTGACCGGCGTCAGCCTGGCCATCCTGCCGCCGGACGAGCGGGCGGGCGCCCTGGCGTTTATCGATCGGCTGGGCGCGCGCGCCATCGCCTTCGATCCCAATATCCGGCCGGCGCTGTGGGAGAGCGAAGCGGCGATGCGAGAAACCATCGAGGGCGCCATGGCGCGGGCCTCGATCCTGCTGCCGAGCCGCGAGGATCTCGATCGTCTGTGGGGCGAGGCCGACCCCGCTGACCACCTGCGGCGCTGCCGCGCGCTGGGGACCTGGGAAATCGCTCTGACCCTAGGCGCGGCGGGCTGCCTGGTCGCCGAGGGCGATGGCCCGGCGCTGCATCTGGGCGCGCCGGCGGCGGTCGCCGTGGACACCTCTGGGGCCGGCGACGCCTTCGACGGCGCCTATCTCGCCGCTCGCCTGACCGGCGCCTCGGCGCTGGACGCCGCGCGCGCGGGCCTTGCGCTGGCCGCTCACGTGGTAAGCCTTGCCGGCGCATTGCCGAGGGGACCCGCATGAAGATCTCCGCCGCCCAGGTCATCGTCACCTCGCCGGGGCGCAATTTCGTGACTTTGAAGATCGAGACCGACGACGGCGCCCATGGCCTGGGCGATGCGACTCTCAACGGCCGCGAACTGGCCGTGGTCAGCTACCTCACCGATCATATCGCCCCCGCTCTGATCGGCCGCGATCCGCAGCGCATCGAGGACATCTGGCAGTATCTCTATCGTGGCGCCTACTGGCGGCGGGGCCCGGTGACCATGACCGCCATCGCCGCCGTCGACGTGGCGCTGTGGGATCTCAAGGCCAAGCAGGCTGGCCTGCCGCTCTACCAGCTGCTGGGCGGGGCGTGCCGCGAGGGCGTGATGGTCTATGGCCACGCCAACGGCGAGACTATCGAAGAGACGCTCGCCGAAGCGCGCGGCTACATCGAGCGGGGCTACAAGGCCGTGCGGCTGCAGACCGCCGTGCCGGGCCTGGCGGCGACCTACGGCGTCTCGTCCGACAAGCTCTATTACGAACCGGCGCGCGTTGGCGACGCGCCCGAGCAGGTGTGGTCGACCGAGAAGTACCTGCCGCACGCGCCGCGCCTCTTCGAGGCGGCGCGCGCGGCGCTGGGTTGGGACGTGCGGCTGCTACACGACGCGCACCATCGCCTGACGCCGATCGAGGCCGCGCGCCTGGCCAAAGACCTCGAGCCTTGGCGGCCGTTCTGGCTGGAAGACGCGACGCCCGCCGATAATCCCGACGGCTTCCGCCTGATCCGGCGTCATTCGACCACGCCACTTGCGGTGGGCGAGGTGTTCAATTCCATCCACGACGCGCGCCAGCTCATCCAGGAGCAGCTGATCGATTATATCCGCGCCACGGTGGTTCACGCCGGCGGGATCACCCACCTGCGCCGCATCGCCGCCTTGGCCGAACTTTGTGGGGTCAAAACCGGTTGCCATGGGGCGACCGACCTGTCGCCGGTGAGCCTGGCTGCGGCCCTCCACTTCGGTCTCTCGATCCCCAACTTCGGCATTCAGGAATACATGCGCCACACGGCCGAGACGGACGCCGTCTTCCCGCACGGCTACACCTTCTCCGACGGATACCTGCATCCCGGCGAGACGCCCGGGCTCGGGGTCGAGATCGACGAGGTTCTGGCCGCCACCCATCCCTACCGCCGCGCCAGCCTGCCGGTGGCGCGCCTGGAGGACGGGACGATGCACGATTGGTGAGAGGGCTCTCCGGTCCCCCGACCTAGGGGCGAAGAAACCTAGGCCACAGCCAGATTGCGCCGTGCGCGGAGCGCGCCGCCGAGGCCGACGAGGCCCACGAGCATCAGGCCCCAGGTTCCCGGCTCGGGCAGGGCGACGCTCACGCCGCCGATCACCGGACCGAAGGGAGACGTGCTGGCGTCCTGACTGGTAAAGGTGAGTGTGTATGCGGTGTCCTGGGTGAGGGAAACCTGGAACTCCTCAGGGGTGTAGATCAACGTATCGGGCGAGCCGCTCGGCCCCGGCGTCGGTGTATAGATATGGCTAATGCCATCGATGGTCACTAGCAGCGTCTTTTGGGTTTCGCCCCCGTCCGGATTAGCGGACAGATCGAAACTTACATCGTAAAGACCTGACTGCGTCGGAGTGAACATCTGGCTAATTGTGCCGGGCGAAGTGCCGTCCAAGTCGACGCTGCCCGTGCCAGGTCCCGTGGGTGAGTTCCAGTAGCCACCTATCAGATCGACCGCATCCGTAGTTGCGCCTCCGCCGACGCTCGATACGGCCCACGGACCCATCATCGTCCCGCTGGCTATCGCCGTGTAGCCCGACCCACCGTAAGGATTACTGAAATCGCCATCGACAATGAGATTGGGAGGAGGGGAGCCCGCGCTGGCGCCGGTCGCCACCACAAGGGCGCCCACGGTGGCCAGGAGGAGGGTCGAGATCTTCATTCACGCTCTCCAAGAGCCTTGGCCCCGCGACGGAGCCGTCAGTATGAAATACGCGAACTGAGGCGAATCAATTCGCCCTGGGCATCACTCCCCAGAACGGCGCCAGCTTTTTCCTACCCGAGCCTTGACCATGGCGCAACAGAGAAGCGCGCCCTTGGCGTCGCCAGCGGCTTGGTGACGGCGATGATCGTCGATCATCCCTGGGCGAATCGAAGCCAATCGCCTTATGGTCGCCGGGCGTGTTACAGCGCCGAAGCTGAGGATCGCGTGGGGAGTGGCGTGTGTTTGACGGTGGGCCGGCGGGCGTGGGCGTGAACGGACCAGACGGCGCGGCGATCACTAAACGGCCCCGCTCCGCGAACCGCGCGAGCCCGATAAACCATCCTCAGCCCCGGAACATGCTCAATGGCGCGTAGTCCCACAGCACGCAAAAAGCCGCCCGCGGCCGATGCGCCGCCGACGCCCGCGCCGGCGCGGGCCGGCAAGCTGTTCGCCGTGACACGTTCGCGCGGTCCGGCGTGGAATCCGGCGCTGCCCGTGGAACACCAGGCGGAGTGGTCCGAACACGCCGACTTCATGAACGCTCTGGCGGCGGAAGGATTCGTCATCATGGGCGGTCCTCTGGATGACACGCCCTACACCATGTTGGCGGTGCGCGCCGAAAGCGCGGCCGAGGTCAGGGTGAGGCTCACCGGCGACCCGTGGGAGACCAGCCGGGTCCTTGAGACGACGCGCATCGCCGGCTGGACCCTGGCGCTTGGGGCCGACAGGATCTAAGGCCGCGGCCGCCACGCTGTTCTCTTGAGCGAAATCGCGACGCAAGTCAGTTTTCTCTGGCGGCGCCCCGGCGTCCGGCGCGAGAATGAACAAAACGCCCCCGATGGCGTTCAGAAACGGTTCAGACGCCCCACATTAAGACTGCGGCGTGTCATTTCGACAGCAAAGGATTTTCCTCATGTCCAGCAGGCGATCAGGCGTGATCCTCGCCTCCATCTCCGCCATGGCGCTCCTGGCCGAGGCCGGGGTCGCTTCCGCACAGCCCTACGATCAGAGCCAGCCGCCGCCGCAAGGCTACGACCAGGGCTCCCCGCCTCCGGGTTACGACCAGGGTCAGCCGCCTCCGGGCTATGATCAGGGTCAACCGCCCCCAGGCGACGCCGCCCCCCCGCAGGGCCAGTATGCGCCACCGCCTCCAGGGGTGAACGGCGGAGCCTATGATCCCCGTGTGCAGCAGTACGATCAGGACTATGCAAGCCGTTACTCGGCCTGGGCGGCGCAGTACTGCGTCGATCGTCGCAACAACAATACCGCCGCCGGCGCCGTGATCGGCGGCGTCGTGGGTTCGATCCTCGGCTCCGGCATCGCCGGCCGCGGCTCGCGCTTCGGCGGCGCGGTGGTCGGCGGCGCTGTGGGCGCCACCGCCGGCGCGGCCATCGGCTCGAGTTCGACCGACACCGCCGGCTGCCCGCCGGGCTATGCCATCGCCTCGGGCGCGCCGGCCTTCGCCTACGCCGGCCCGTATGTCGGTCCCGGCTTCTACGCGCCGGCCTGGTACAATCCCTGGGTTTGGGGCGGCGGCCGCTGGACCTACCGCCCCTACCGCAGCTGGTACGTCGGTCATCCCGGCTATTGGCGCGGACACCGCCGCTGGCGCTAAGCTCAGCGGCCCGATAAAGCGAGCGGCCGGGACGGCGACGCCCCGGCCGTTTGCATTTTCAGAGCTGGGCTCTCCTCGCGTCTGACAAGTTAGCCGAAGCCGCCGTGCCAAGCGCCGGCCCGGATGCTAGAATTCCGGGACCAACCACGCCGGGAGCATCGTTCCGACATGAGCGAAGCCGCCGCCCCGCCCGCCGACGCCGCCGCGGACTGGACCATTCCGCAGCGGTGGCGCGACTACACCGCCCGTGAGCACGCCACGTGGGACCGCCTGTTCAACCGCCAGGCGGCGATGCTGCCGGAGCGAGCGACAGCGGCCTTCATGCGCGGCATCGACGTCCTGCGACTATCCAGACAGGGCGTGCCCGACTTTGACGAACTGAACGAGCGGCTCCGCAAGCTCACCGGCTGGACGGTGGTCGCCGTGCCGGGCCTGGTGCCGGACGCGGTGTTCTTTGAGCACATGGCCAACCGCCGCTTCGTGGCCGGGCGGTTTATCCGCACCCCCGATCAGCTCGACTATCTGCAGGAGCCGGACGTGTTCCACGACGTGTTCGGCCACGTGCCGCTGCTCGCCGATCCGGTGTTCGCCGACTACATGCAGGCCTATGGCGAGGGCGGCCTGCGCTCGCTTGAGTTCGGCTCGCTGGAGAAGCTCGCCCGGCTCTACTGGTACACGGTGGAATTCGGGCTGATTCGCGAAGCGGGCGGCTTGCGGATTTACGGCGCCGGCATCGTCTCCAGTTTTGGCGAGTCGGTGTTCGCGCTCGATGACATGTCGCCCAACCGGATCGCCTTCGATCTCAAGCGCGTGATGCGGACCAAATACCGGATCGACGATTTCCAGCAGACCTATTTCGTTATCGACAGCTTTCGCGATCTGCTGGACCGGACGCTGAATACAGACTTCGCGCCGCTCTACCGCGAACTCGAAGGCGCGGCCGACCTCGAGCCAGGCGCGGTGATCGTCGAGGACGTCCTGCTGAGCCGCGGCGTCCAGGGTCGTGAGGGTCGGATCAGACGATCTTCTTGAAATGGCGCCGTCGGACAGGGCTAAAAATGGTGCCGCCGGACAGGATTGAACTGTCGACCTCAGCCTTACCAAGGATGCGCTCTACCACTGAGCTACGGCGGCGTTCCCGCGTCTCGGGAGGCGCGGTGTTAGCGAAACGGACGCGCGCTGTGAAGCGAAATCGGCTTGACGGCGGCGCGGGTGAGACTAGGCGGAGGGTATGGCCACGCCGCCACCCCCCGATTGCACGACCACGCCGGGCGGCGTGAAGGGCGCCGCCGCGCGCGAGAAGCGCCTGGCCGAGGCGTTGCGCGCCAATCTGCGGCGCCGCAAGGCGGCGGCCGGCGCGGCGATCCGCACCAGGCCCAAGGAAGACGCGCGGTGACGACGCGCCCCCTGCGCCTGCTGGCCGAAGACGCCGATGACCTGGAGGTGATTTCCGCCGCCTTGCAGGACGCGGTGGCGCGCATCGGCGATATTCGCTGGGAGAAGGACGGCCGGCGCCTGACCATCGCCTTCAATCGCTATCGCTGGGAGGCGGAGGGCGGGCGCGGCGAGCGCGTGCGCGCCGGTCTCCAGCTGGGCGGCGTGCAGGCGGTGCGGGCGCGCAATCTGCGCGCCGAGGCGACGGATGCGGTGGTGGAGTTGCTGGCGATGACCTTCGACCCGGTCGATCCGCCGGGCGGCCGGGTGATCTTCGCCTTCGCCGACGGCGGCGATCTGGCCGTGGACGTCGAATGCGTGGACGCGGCCCTGGCCGACCTCTCCGAGCCGTGGCGCTCGCCGCATAAGCCGGACCATCAAGCCTGACTCATGCGCCGTTTCGACGCTGCCGATCCTGACTTCGAGGCGGATTTCGCCGCCTTCCTGGCCGCCCCGCGCGGTCGGCCGGCCGAGGTCGACGCCGTCGTGGCCGAGGTGGTCGAGGCCGTGCGCGCGCGGGGCCTGGCCGCCGTGCTGGAATTTACCCGCCGCTTCGACGGCGTCGAGCTGAGCGAGGCCGACGTCCGGGTGACGCCGGAGGAGATCGAGGTCGGCGCGGCCGCATGCCCGCAAGACGTCCGCGACGCCCTGGCCTTCGCCGCCCGCCGCATCCGCGCCTATCACGAGCGTCTCATCCCTGCCGACGGAACCTTTGTCGACGAGGCGGGCGTGGAGCTCGGCTGGCGCTGGACGCCGCTGGACGCGGTCGGGATCTATGTGCCGGGCGGACGGGCGGCCTATCCCTCCACCGTGCTGATGAACGCCACGCCGGCCCAGGTCGCCGGGGTCGGGCGCATTGCCATGGTCAGCCCGCCGGGGCGTCTTGCGCCGGCGGTGCTGGCGGCCGCCAAGCAAGCTGGCGTAACTGAGATCTGGCGGATCGGCGGCGCCCAGGCCGTGGCGGCGCTGGCCTGGGGCGCAGGACCGATCCGGCCGGTGGACAAGATCGTCGGGCCGGGCAACGCCTATGTCACCGCCGCCAAGCGCCAGGTCTACGGCCGGGTGGGCATCGATTCCCTGGCCGGTCCGTCGGAGATCGTGGTGGTGGCCGACGGCGCCAACGATCCGGCCTGGATCGCCGCCGACCTGCTCTCGCAAGCCGAGCACGACCCCGACGCCCAGTCGATCCTGATCACCGAGGACGCCGACTTCGCCCGCGCGGTCGAGCACGAGGTGGAGCGCCAACTGGGGGTCCTAACGACCCGCGAGACGGCCGAAGCGGCGTGGAGGACTCAGGGCGCGATCGTCATCGCCCCGCTGGACCGCGCGCCGGCCCTGGTGGACGCCATCGCGCCGGAGCACGTCGAGTTCGCCACCGCCGAACCCGAACGCCTCGCGGGCCGTGTGCGCCACGCCGGAGCGATCTTCCTGGGGCGCCACGCGCCGGAAGCGGTCGGCGACTATGTGGCAGGCCCCAACCATGTGCTGCCGACCAGCGGCGCGGCGCGGTTTTCCTCCGGCCTGTCAACGCTCGACTTCCTGAAGCGCACCTCGCTCACCCGCTGCGACGCCGACGCCTTCGCCGCGCTGGCGGGAGCGGCGGAGATCCTGGCCGAGGTCGAAGGCCTGCCGGCCCACGCCCGCTCGCTGTCGATCCGTCGCAATCGATAGCCGGTTACTTCGGCTGTCCCGTTCCGGCTAAAGAGGGCGGAATGAGCGATCTCCGCCATCGCCTGCTATCCGTCGAGCTCGACGAGGACTCCCTCGCGCCGGCCTCGCGCGACCAGGAACAGGAGCGGCAGATCGCGATCTTCGATCTGCTGGAGGACAATCATTTCGCGCCCGAGGGCGCCACGGGCGGGCCCTACGCCCTGCGCCTCGCCCTGATCGAGGGCCGGCTCGCCCTCGACATCAGCGGTCCCGACTACCAGCGCCGCCATCTGCTCTCGCTGACGCCGCTGCGCTCGGTGGTGAAGGACTATCACATGATCTGCGAGAGCTATTTCGAGGCCATCCGCCACGCCACCCCCCAGAAGATCGAGACCCTCGACATGGGTCGGCGCGCCCTCCACGACGAGGGTTCGCAGGCGCTGCAAAAGCGGCTGGCTGGCAAGATCGACACCGACACCGACACGGCGCGGCGCCTGTTCACGCTGATCTGCGCCCTGCACTGGCGAGGCTGAGGATGGCGGACGCGCCAGGGGCGGTCCTGTTCGCGTGCGGCCTCAACCGAATCCGCTCGCCCATGGCCGCGGGTCTGATGCGGCGGCTGTACGGCGCGCAGGTGTTCGTGGACAGCTGCGGCCTGCGCGTCGACCCCGACGCTCTGCCCGATCCGTTCGTGGCCGCTGTCATGGACGAGATCGGCGTCGATCTGGCCGATCACGCCCCCAAGACCTTCGAGGATCTCGAAGACGACTCCTTCGATGTGATCGTGTCTCTCAGCCCGGAAGCGCATCACCGCGCGGTCGAGCTGGCCAGGACCCGGGCGATGACGCTGGAATACTGGCCGACCTTCGATCCGACGCTAGTGACCGGCGCGCGCGAGAGCGTGCTCGAAGCCTACCGAGAGGTGCGCAACGGGCTGGAGGGGCGCATCCGTGCGCGGTTTCCAAGCCGCCGCACATTTGGAGGGTAGGCCTAGCTCGGCGCGTAGCCTTCGATGCGCACGAAGCGGAAGCCGGCGGCCGCGGCCCTGGCCTTCTCGTCAGGGCCGACGACGAGCCAGTGATGGCCGCTGGCCGGGTCGCGGTATTGCTCGAGGGCCACGGCGCCCGGATGCGGGCCGGTCCAGACGAAACCTTGCGAGGCTTCGAACTCGTAGCCGCCGGCGAAGGCGTCGCGCTCGCCATCGTTGGTGGCCGTGGTCACATGGTCGCCTTGGGCGTCGTTCCAGAACAGCTTCAGCGGCGCGGTCCCAGGTCCCCCCGCGGCGAGCACACGCGCCTGGGTTCCCATGCGCTGGTAGTGGGCGTCGAGCGCAGTCTTGGCGACGCCGGCCGTGGCGCCGCTCAGGTGATCGCCGCGGGCCGGATCGAAGAAGGCGTCGAGCGGACTGCCCGAGCCTGCCTCGGGCGGCGGCGCCGGTAGGGCCGTGGCCAATTCCGAGGCGTGTTCCGCCTCGCAGCTGTCGGGCGCCCGCAGGTAGGTGATGCGACCGCCTTCGAAGCTTTGGCGCTGGCCGTCGGGAAAGTTGGTCGGATCGCCGGTGGGCAGGCCCAGCCAGCCGCTCGGGCCGCCGTATTGGAAATACAGCCGCCAGATGCAGCCGCTGATGGCGAAGGTCTGGCCGGCGCGGGGGCCGCTGGCCTGCCAGAGGATCATGCCGGATACGAAATCGGCCTCATTGGCCTTGGAGCCCTGCGGCGAGGTCGAGCCCGGCGTCTCGTCGGCGTTGGGACAGCCGAGTGCGCCGGCCGCGCCGCCGAGGTCGTTCCACTTGGCGAGCACCGGCGGACTCAGCTGGTGGCCACAGGCCGGCCCGGCGTCCTGAGCGCGGGCGGGCAGGGCGGCGAGGCTCGCGGCGGCCAGGGAAAACAACAGGAGGGTGAGGACTCTAGCGCATGTCGCCATCGGCATTTCCCTCAAGGATCCGCGTTCCGATCGCCCATGCCCGGTGTGGCGATACCCCGTGCGGCCATCGACCTCAACGGACGTCATGCGTTATGATCGTTCCGCGCACGGCTCGCGCGGAGGAGCGCTCGGGCCGTCACACGTTTTCAGCGACCCTGAGGACCTAGATGGCGAAAGAGGATTTGCTCGAACTTCCGGGTACGGTGAGCGAATTGCTACCTAACGCGACCTTCCGCGTTAAGCTCGAAAGCGAGCTCGAAATCATCGCACACACGGCCGGCAAGATGCGCAAGAACCGCATTCGCGTGCTGGCCGGCGACAAAGTCCTGGTAGAGATGACTCCATATGATTTCTCCAAGGGCCGCATCACCTACCGCTTCAAATAGCCCGCGCCGCACGCCCGCGGACGCCGCGTCAGGTCAGCCATGGATTTCCTGAAAGACCGACGCGCGATCATCATCGGCGGGGTGGGGCTGGCGCTAGGGGTCGGGCTCGCCGCGGTCGTGCTGATCGCGCTCGGCCAGGACGCTTCGGACGACCCGCCGCCGGCCGCCGAGACCGGGCTCGTGGTCCAGACCGGCCATGAAGAGGTGCGGAAGCTGGACCCGGCCCAGCCGCTGAAGTGTTTCATGAACGGCCGGCTGGCGGGCGTGATGACGGTCGCCGACTGCGCCAAGAAGAACGGTGTCACCACCGGTACGCTCGCCGTCGGCGTCGACCAGAGCGGCGGCCTCGCGGCGTCCAGACTGCCCCCGGCCGACGTGGCCCCGCCACCCGCGCCGCCGCAAGAGGACGTCGCCGCCGAGACCGCGCAGTTCGGCGCCGGCCCGGTCGCCGACACCCCGGAGCCGGGCGGCCAGCCGTGCTGGAGCCACGACGGCGGGACCTGGAGCCGTTCGGCGGCCGACGTGAGTCTGAACGCCTGCGTGCGATCCCTGTTCGACGGCCAGTGTGTCCGGCCCGGCGGCGTGGCCTATGGGCGTTGGGGCGACCGGACCCTGCGCCTGGTGGCCGGTCGGGTGGAGATGTCGAGCGAGGGTCACACCTTCCGCACGCTGACCCAGCAGGCTGACGGCTGCGTGATTCCCGAGACTGAATGAAGAGGATGTGGACGATGCGCCGTTGGAGACTGACGATCGCTCTCGCCGCCGCCGCCGGCCTCGGCGCCTGTAGCCAGGAGGTTTCCGCGCCCGGCGACCGCGGCGTGTGCTGGCACATGGTCCAGCCGCCAAAGGGACCGCCGAAGTTCAACGTGCTGGCCCGCAACGTCCCCGACCTCGAACACTGCGCCGCCGAGATGGAAAAGATGCGGATCAGCTTCCAGTCGCTGGGCTTTGCCCAGGGCGATATTGTCGGCGCCTATCAGACCCAGTTCCTGTTCCTGAACCGGTACGGCGCTTTCACCTCACAGACCCTCACCGGGTTTCACTACCCGTTCCTGGTGCGCACCGGCGACGGGCGGCTGGCCGTGCCTGGAGCCATGCCCCAGAACGGCGCCCAATAGGCTGTGGACAGTAGGGCGTGGCTCTAGAACAAAAACGGAACATAGGCTTGCGCGGCTGAGATTCGCTGCTAAGGTCGGCGACGGATTCCGGCGCGCAGGGTCGCCGGGCAAGCTCAGGGAGCACGGACATGTCGGGCAGCGTCAACAAGGTCATTCTGATCGGAAACCTGGGGCGTGACCCCGAAATCCGCTCGCTGAATTCCGGCGACCGGGTGGCCAATCTGAACATCGCCACCTCGGAAACCTGGCGCGACCGCAATTCGGGCGAGCGTAAGGAGCGCACCGAGTGGCACCGGGTGGTGATCTTCAACGACAATCTGGTGAAGGTGGCCGAGAACTATCTGCGCAAGGGCTCGAAGGTGTACATCGAGGGCGCGCTGCAGAACCGCAAATACACCGACCAGGCCGGGGTCGAGAAATTTTCCACCGAAGTCGTGCTGCAGAAATTCCGCGGCGAGCTGACCATGCTCGACGGCCGCGCCGACGGCGCGCGCGAGGGCGACACCGGCGGCGTCCCCGCGGGCCCGCGCGCCCAGGCTTCGGGACCGCGCGAAGACTTCAGCGCCGACCTCGACGACGAGATCCCGTTCTGAGCCCCGCGGGCCCTCGCACGCGCGGAAGATTGGTCTTTTCGCACGTGCGCTGATAGAACATCGGCAGGACGCACGGTCCGATTCTTGAAGAAACTGAACCCCTGCCTTGACCGAAGAGACGACCCTACCGCCCGATGATGGCCGGCGCGGAAACGTGACGCCGATTTCCATCGAGGAAGAGGTCCGGAAGTCCTACCTCGACTACGCGATGAGCGTGATCGTGAGCCGGGCGCTGCCGGACGTGCGCGACGGCTTGAAGCCGGTTCAGCGTCGCATCTTGTTCTCGATGAACGAACAGGGCCACACGCCCGATCGCTCCTACGTCAAGTCGGCGCGCGTTGTTGGCGACGTGATGGGCAAGTACCATCCGCACGGCGACCTCTCGATCTACGACACCTTGGTGCGCATGGCGCAGCCGTTCTCGATGCGCCTGCTGCTCATCGACGGGCAGGGGAACTTCGGCTCGGTGGACAACGATCCGCCGGCGGCCATGCGCTATTCGGAATGCCGCCTGACGCGCGCGTCCATGGCGCTGCTGGCCGACCTCGACCTCGACACCGTCGACTTCCGCGAAAACTATGACGGCAAGGAGCAGGAGCCGGTCGTCTTGCCGGCGCGGATCCCCAACCTGCTGGTCAACGGCGCGGCCGGCATCGCCGTGGGCATGGCGACCAACATCCCGCCGCACAATCTGGGCGAAATCATCGACGCCTGTCTGGCCCTGATCGATACCCCCGACATCCTCACCGAGCAGCTGCTCGATCTGGTGCCCGGCCCCGACTTTCCCACCGGCGGCGAGATCATCGGCCGCACGGGCGCGCGCATGGCCCTGTTGACCGGGCGCGGCTCGGTGATCATGCGCGGCGTGGCGACCATCGAGGAAGTCCGCAAGGACCGCGAAGCGATCATCATCACCGCCATTCCCTATCAGGTGAACAAGGCGGCCATGGTCGAGCGCATCGCCGAGTTGGTGCGCGAAAAGCGCGTCGAGGGCGTGGCCGATCTGCGCGACGAGAGCGACCGCTCCGGCATGCGCGTGGTGGTCGAACTGAAGCGCGACGCCAGCGCCGAGGTGGTGTTGAACCAGCTCTATCGCTTCACCCAGCTGCAGACCGCCTTCCCGGTCAACGCCTTGGCGCTCAACCGCGGCCGACCCCAGCAGATGGGTGTGCGGGACATGCTCGACGTGTTCATCGCCTTCCGTGAGGAGGTGGTGGTCCGGCGCACCCGCTTCGAGCTCAGCAAGGCGCGCGACCGGGCCCACGTGCTGGTCGGTCTGGCCATCGCCGTGGTCAACATCGATGAGGTGATCCACATCATCCGCTCGTCCAAGGACCCGGCGGAGGCGCGCGAGCGGCTGATGGCCAGGGACTGGCCGATCGGTGACATGGAAGGCCTTATCGCTCTAGTCGCCGATCCGCGCACGATGGCCGTCGACGGCGACAAGGTGCGGCTCACCGACGAGCAGACGCGCGCCATCCTGGCCCTGACGCTGTCGCGCCTGACCGGTCTCGGCCGCGACGAGATCTTTGGCGAGGGCCGCGAGCTTGCCGCCGCCATCCGCGCCCATCTGGATCTGCTGTCCTCGCGCGAGGCGATCATGGCGGTCGTGCGGGCCGAGCTGGTGGAAGTGCGCGAGGCGTTCGCCACGCCGCGCCGCACCCAGATCGTCGAGGGCGACGCCGACGTCGAGGACGAGGATCTCATCGCCCGCGAGGACATGGTCATCACCGTGACCCACGGCGGCTATGTGAAGCGAACGCCGCTCACCACCTACCGCACCCAGCATCGCGGCGGCAAAGGCCGCTCCGGCATGTCGACCAAGGAAGAGGATGCGGTCACCCGCGTGTTCTCCGCCTCGACCCATGCGCCGATGCTGTTTTTCTCCTCCGGCGGCAAAGCCTACAAGCTCAAGGTCTGGCGCCTGCCGGTGGGCACGCCGACCTCGCGCGGTAAGGCGTTCGTGAATCTCTTCCCGATCGAGCCCGGCGAGACCATGACGTCGATCCTCGCGCTGCCCGAGGATGAGACGACATGGGGCGACTATGACCTGATGTTCGCCACCCGCTCTGGCGGGGTGAGGCGCAACAAACTGTCGGACTTTGCCCAGATCAACCGGGCCGGCAAGATCGCCATGAAGCTCGATGCGGGCGATTCGATTGTCGGCGTCGCCCTGTGCACCGCCGACGACGATGTGCTGCTGAGTTCGGCTCAGGGCCGTTGCATTCGATTTTCGGTGACCGACGTGCGGGTGTTCGCCGGCCGTGATTCGACCGGCGTGCGCGGCGTCCGCCTCGCCGAGGGCGACAGCGTGCTCTCCATGGCCATTCTGCGCGCGGTGGGGGCGACGCCGGCCGAGCGGGCGGCCTATCTGCGCCACGCCAACGCCATGCGCGCGGCGGTGAACGAAGAAGCCGAGGACGCGCCGCCGCCGGCGGAGGACGAAGAGGACACGGCCGACGGTCAGGTGTCTCTCTCGGTGGAGCGAATCGCCGAACTGGGCGCCGCCGAGGAGTTCATTCTCACGGTGTCGTCTGAAGGTTTCGGCAAGCGCACCTCGGCCTACGACTATCGGCGCACCGGGCGAGGCGGGCAGGGGCTCCTCGCCCAGGATCTCTCCAAGCGCGGCGGGCGGCTGGTGGCCTCGTTCCCGGTGGAGGACGCCGATGAGCTTCTTCTGGTGACCGACCAGGGGCAACTGATCCGTGTACGGGTCGGCCAGATTCGCATCGCCGGCCGCAACACTCAGGGCGTCACCATTTTCCGCACCGCGCAGGATGAGCACGTGGTCTCGGTGGAGCGGGTTGAGGCCTCGGACGAAGATGACGATGCGGCGCCGGAGACTGAGGAGTCTTAACGATCTTGCGACCATTTCTCCGTTGACGGAACGAAAAGATTCCAGACGGGCGGCCACGGGAGACGAACTGAATGCAACGCGTCGGACTTTATCCGGGTACGTTCGATCCGGCCACCAACGGGCACCTCGACATCATCGGCCGCGCGGTGAAGCTGGTCGACAAGCTGGTCATCGGCGTGGCGGTCAACGCCGCCAAGGGCCCGCTGTTCACGCTCGAGGAGCGGGTCGAGATCATCCGTGAAGAGACGGTGAGCTGCGCCACGATCGCCGAGATCGAGGTGAGGCCATTTGAGAACCTCACCATCCAGTTCGCCCGCGAGGTCGGGGCCCAGGTGATCGTGCGCGGTCTGCGCGCCGTGGCCGACTTCGAATACGAATTTCAGATGACGGCCATGAACCAGCAGCTCGACCGCGACATCGAGACGGTGTTCCTCATGGCCGATCCGCGCCACCAGGCGGTGGCCTCGCGGCTGGTTAAGGACATCGTCTCCATGGGCGGCGACGTCTCGCGCTTCGCGCCGCCAGGTGTGGTCAAGCGACTGGTCGCGAAATTCGGGGCCGGTTGAGACTTGCGGGCTCACCGACGCCGGGATAGGCGGGCGCCATGAAATCCCGACTAATGTTCCTGACCCATCTAGGCGCGCTCGCCGTCCTGACCGTCTCCGCCATGGCCGCCCCCAATCCTCCCGCCGCGGCGCCGGTCGCCGCGCCGGGTGAGGCCGACTGGCGCACGCCCGATCCGAACAACCTGATCGTCATCGACACCAGTAAGGGACGAATCATCGTTGAACTATGGCCCGCGATCGCGCCGGTGACCGCCGCCCAGGTCCGAGAGCTGGCCCACGAGGGCTTCTACAATGGCCGCGCCTTCTTTCGGGTGGTCGACAACTTCATGGACCAGACCGGCGATCCGACCGATACGGGTGAGGGTGGCTCGACCAAACCCAACCTGCCGGCGGAATTTGTATTCCGGCGTGACGCATCCATGCCCATGGTCATTGTCGACGATGCAGGCGCGCGCGACACCGGCTTCATCGGCGGCGCGCCGGTGATCAGCCAGAAGACGGCGCTGGCCGATCTCACCGCCGACCATAAGGTCAACGCCGATGTCGATTTCTGCGCCGGGGTGGTGGGCATGGCCCGGACCCAGGATCCGACCAGCGGCAACAGTCAGTTCTTCCTGATGCGCTCCGCTGGGGATAGCCTCAACGGGCAGTACACGGCGGTCGGGCGGGTGGTTTCGGGTCTGGACGTCGTGCGCCAGATCAAGACCGGCGAGCCGGTCGAGGCGCCCCAGGACAAGATGCTGACGGTGCGTGTGCTGGCCGACATGCCGGCCGCCACCAGGCCCAGCGTGCGCGTCATCGACACCACCGGCCCGTGGTTCGCCGCCGAGGTGGCACACGTGCGCGCCGAGAAGGTGGTCGGCGCAACCCCCTGCGATCTCGACATCCCCAGCCAAGTGAAGTGAGCGCCATGAGCGATGAAACTCTGATCATGACCCTGTCCACCGGACCGGTGACCATTCGCCTGCGCCCCGATCTCGCGCCCGGACACGTGGCGCGGATCAAGGAGCTGGCGACCGAGGGCTTTTACGACGGCGTCGTCTTCCATCGCGTGATCGGCGGCTTCATGGCCCAGGGTGGCGATCCCACCGGCACCGGCCGCGGCGGCTCCAAGAAGCCGGACCTCAAGGCCGAGTTCTCGAGCGCGCCGCACAAGCGCGGCGCCTGTTCGATGGCGCGTTCTGCCAGTCCCGATTCGGCCAACAGCCAGTTCTTCATCTGCCTGGCCGATTCCAACTTCCTCGACCGCCAATACACGGTGTGGGGCGAGGTGGTCGACGGCATGGAACACGTCGACGCCCTGCCCAAAGGTGAGCCGCCACGGGCGCCCGGCCACATCGTCTCGGTGACGGTGGCCTAACGGGTCAAAACCACGACCACCGGGTAGTGGTCCGATCCGAGGAGTGGCCCGCGCCTGACGCTGACCGGCTTCCAGCTGGATCCCGCGTAGACCTGATCGATGGCCAGCAGGGCGAAAGGCAGGTTGAGCCGCCAATGCGAGATCGGGCCGGCCGGCCAGGTGAAGATGGCGTGCGTCAGACGCGGAATGCTCAGGCGGGCGTCCTGGCGTCGCAGGCCCCACGACCAGGGGCAGAGGTTGAAATCGCCGGCGACGATCAGACTGTTTCGGTCGAAGCGCGCCAGGGTGTCGGTGAATCGCCGGGCCTGTTCGCGCTGGGGCCCAGTCGGAATCGGCCAAACGTAGTGCACGCCGGCGACGGTGAAGGCCTCGGCGCCAACGCCGAACGAGGCCCAGGCGCCGGCGTGCCGGGGCCCTAGGCCCGGCCAGTCGATCACCTCGCCGGCCGCGGGCCTCGCCTTGGACATGATCACCGTGGCGCAGCTCGCCTCGCATGGGGTGCGATAGGGGTAGCGGGCGGCCAGCGCCGCCGGAACCTCGCCGTTGCCCAGCTCCTCCAAGACAACGACGTCGGGATCCTCGCCGAGGATCCACCTGGCGGTCGCGGCCGGGTCGCGGTTGCGGTCCCAGAGGTTGAACTGGATCAGTTTCAGGGTCTGGCGACCCGGGGTGAAGCGCGGCGCGGTAAGACGGGCGACGACGTCCGGCCCGATCAGGAAGAGGCTGATCGCGATGGCGGCGAGGGCGGGCGCCAGCGTCCAACGGCCGGCGCTTGTGAGCAGCTGCACGGCGAGGGCCGTGACAGCCATCGCCAGCCACAGCGGCGCCGCCTGGGCGAACAGGTCGAGCTTGTCGTCGATGGCGCCGCCGAGGGAGAGCGCCGCCGAGAGGGCCGCCGCGGCTGCCAGAAGGAACGCGACCGCGCGTATGAGGTCCATGGCGCCCCATAGCCGCTGACGGCGGCCGGGCAAAGGCCACGCCTTGACGCACCGGCGGCCGGAACCTAGGCCGCTCGCCCATGAAGATCGCCGACTTCGACTTCGACCTGCCGGAGGATCGCATCGCCCTGCGGCCGGCGTCTCCGCGCGACTCGGCGAGACTGCTCGAAGTGGGGCCTGGCGGGATCTTGGCGGATTGGCGGGTGACGGACCTCCCTGGGCGCCTGCGGCCGGGCGACGCGGTGGTGTTCAACGACACCCGGGTGATCGCCGCGCGATTGACCGGGACGCGGATGCGTGACGGCGTCACCGCCCGGATCG
>Ga0302314_10004808_pt1 | contig 24780 bp, 22 predicted proteins | sample III_Palsa_N2_3_FD_200533 | JGI IMG/M metagenome (GOLD analysis project Ga0302314, IMG submission 200533) | Peat permafrost microbial communities from Stordalen Mire near Abisko, Sweden - III_Palsa_N2_3 | ecosystem: Environmental > Terrestrial > Soil > Palsa > Peat permafrost | place: Sweden... | reverse complement strand
GGGGCGCCCACCGTGGTGACGAAAGGATCGCGTCGGAGTCCAATCGCGTTTTTCGCCCCTGCCTCGGCGTGTTCACCCCCAACCCTGCACTTCCCCCATCGAGGGGGAAGGGTTCTTCGTGGGTCTAGTGGGTCAGGTGGGCCGTGGACACGGCCTTCTGGAACAGCGCCTGCATCGCGGCGGTGATGTCCCCGCCCGTGCTGACCTCGAAGAACAGGCCCGTCGAAGCGCAGTTTTGGGCTTCCGTGGCGATCTGGGGTTGGAACGGGGCGATGTTGCTATTGTAGAACCCGTTTGTCGGCAATGGGTAGTAGGTAAGATAGAGGAACGCGATCCGAATTCCTTCGGCTTTTATCTGTGTACACATATCTGGATTTGTAAGTATGGTATTGATGGGCTTCATGTCGCGATTGCCGCTGAACTGTTCGTCGTTTACTCCATCTGTAACTATAAACAAAACTTCTTCCGGCGTGTCTGGACTACTGCCGCCCGTTCCTGGGATGGGCATGAGGTCATAGAGATAGGATAGTCCCTGGTCGAGGTAAGAATCTTGATCATTGTTGCAGTTGGTCTGGGTAACGCAGCTCTGATTGTAAACCTCAAGAGCTTGTATGGTGCCCGCGGCGGTCGCAAGAGCGGAAAAATTGCTTGTCAGGCCCGCGCCCTGCAGCAGACTGGTGCTATAGTCCATGGTATAGATCGCCGCGCGATAGGTCGTGAAGTTCTCGGCCGCCGTGGTGGGCGCGGTGTTCATCAGAGCAGCCGTCGCGATGTTGACGTTGTCGATCCGCAGCTTGACGCCTAAGTTGCGAGCCAGCGTGTAGTTGTCCTCGCCGCCTGGATTTCCTAGTCCGTCGTTCGCCGGATTGTATTCGTGGCAGGCGAAGGCGCAACCGCCCTGGCTGGGAGTGTTCGCGACCATGGTGTTGATGTCGGCCTGGGTGGCGGCGATCGCCATCGAGGGCGAGGTGTCCAGCAGCATGTAGAAGTCGATCCTCGGCGCGAGACTCGACTTGGCCGAGGCGCTGCCGGCGATCGGAATCGAGGGCATGCCGAGCACCGCGGCGAAGGCGTTGACCGAACTGGCCGTGTAACTGACCGTGATCACCCGGTTCACCGTCGTCCCGTTTCCGGTGTCCGTCGCGGTGATCGTCACATTGCCGGCCGAATAGTTGACACTGGGCACGGTCGCGAGCTGCGAGAGGAACATGGCCTGTGCTGCGCTCTGAGCCTGCGTCGACGTCTGGCTCATCATATTGGGTGTGACGGCGGCCAAGGCGGCGGCGTCGGCGAAGCCGTTGATCTGGTCCTGCCGGCGCGTCGCCAATGTGTAGTCGACGCCCATGCCCGCGAGGAAGACGAGCACCGCTATAACCAGGGAGACGATGATCGCGACGTTGCCCCGGCGCGCGCGGAAAAGCGAGGCGAGGCCTTTGAGCTCGCTGTTGCGGGTTTTCGCTGGATCGGTCGTCATGGGCCGCGTCAACCGGTGTAGGGGATCGAGGGTGACGCGCGCGGGATCATGTAGATCTGGTCGGTCAGCGGTATCGATCCGATGAAGGCGCCTCCGACGACTGGGTTATAGAGGTAGGTGGTCTGCACCAGGATGTAGTTGCTGCTGGGAGAGCCCATGCCGGATGGAAGCGTGACGACGGAGCCCTGTGTGAGGCCCGGAGTGCAATTTTCAGTCTCGCTCCACGTCACCTTTGCTACGTTATTAACGTCGGTCGTGATTTCCGATACGACAATCGTCAGATTTTGCGTCGGATAGGGCGCCATGATCTGGGAGGACGCGTTCATCACGCTGGTGACGTCGGTGCATCCCATCGTGGTGTACTGCGCCGTTACATTCGCCAACTCGACGGTGGTGTCGGAGAGTTTCCGGTAGCTCGCCATCGCCTGCGAAATCTCAAACCCCATCAGGTAGACAACCAACAGCGCCGGGACCGTAAACGCGAATTCGACCGCCGCGACGCCGCGTCTATCCGCTCTCCAGCGCGCGGCCAATGTGGAAGCCCGGCGCCGGCTCATTGGAACGGCTCGTTCTTGAAGACGGCGGTCGCTATCAGCAGATGCCCGCCATTCGGCTGGTTGGCCAAGCCCAGCGCCAGCGGACCGCCAACGATCGGCCAATCGTACAACGCGCGCACGATGACGATATCGCCGCCGTTTCCTGGACTGTAGTTCCAATTGTTGGCGTTGTAAGTCAGCGTAATGGGGGCGGTGTTGATCGTCGAGAACGACGACGCCGATTCGACGTCGACCATGAGGTTCGGACACTGGAATTCACTGGGAAGATTGGCGCAGACGGCGGCCTGGAACTGCGTCTGGGTCATGTTGGCGGCCTGAGCGCTGCCGGTCATCAACTGGCGCGCCGCCTTTTGAGTGGCGGTCTGCAAAGCCTGGTCGAAGAAGAAGATGATCGCGATCTGCAGCGAAGCAAATATGAGTGTGATCAGGGGCAGGGCGACCAATGCGAATTCGACCGCCGTGGCCCCGCGGTTGTTCGACCAAAGCCGGGTTATGAACGGGGAGTATCGCCGCGTCATGATGCTTTTAGAGTGCCCAGCCAGTCGATCGATTTGACCAATATTACCGAAGAAGCCTACCATTCCTTAAACGATGCAATGCACGCCCGCCGCATGAGACGCCGACGCCCGTCTTTGACAACGGTCGCGGCGTTTGCCTCACTTAGTGAGGATGATCAAACGCAGAAGTTAATAAATCGTCCGTTCAGAGCTGAATGCCAAGGCAAGTCCAAGCACACCGGGCGCCGAATACACGGCTTGGACGATCAGGTAGCACCGATCGGAGACCCTTGGCGCCGACCAGCGCCCCCGCCTCGCTATTTGCGCACGAAGGCGCACAGCTTGTTGCCGTCCAGGTCGCGCACATAGGCCGCGTAGAACACCGGCTTCATGCCTTCGCGGACGCCCGGCGGGCCTTCGTCGGAACCGCCGGTGCGCAGGGCCTCGGCATGGAAGGCCTCGACGGCCGCCCGGTCTTCCGCCAGGAAGGCCAGCATGACGCCGTTGCCCGACGAGGCGGGGGCCCGGTCGAACGGCCGCGTGAGGAAAAACCGGCTCCGATCGCCGGCGCGGGAATAGCCGGTCCAGGTCGAACTGGTGGTGTCCCGCACGCAGCCCAGCGGCGCGAACACCGCGTCATAGAAGGCGATGGCGCGGTCCATGTCGTTCACGCCGACGGTGGAATAGGCGATCAATCCCAGCTCCTTCTCTACTGGCCCTTGGTCACTCGGGCTTCCGCGGCGTCTTGCAAAGATAGCTTTCGGCGCGGTCCTGATCGCCCTTTTTGTCCCATGTGGCGAGATTCGGGAAAGCGCAGAGCGGGCGCGTGCGCTCCAGGGGCTTTTGCGGGTCGTTGTCGACGTATTTGGCGATCGTCAGGCGAGCCGGCGCCTCGCCCTTCTCGACCCATCCTGTGATCGCGGCCAGGGCCGGCGCGTTGACCGCGTTTGGCCCGCGCCCTCCGCCGCAATGCAGCATGCCGGGCGCCAGGAACAAGCGGTAGAAGGCCTGGGTGTCGCCCATCCTGGCCTGAACCAAATTGAAATAGTCGATGGAGTCCCCGGCCGGAATGGCCGGATCGGCCCAGCCGTGGAACTGGATCAGCTTGCCGCCATGACGCCGAAAGGCGGCGAGGTCCGGGTCGTAGGCGTTCAGGATCGGGGCGAACCTGGCGTCGGCGGTCCGAACGTCGGTGTCCAGATCCAGCTTGCGGATGTCGTAGTTCGGATCGGCGAACATCATATAGGCGAAGAAGTTGTGGGCGAAGGCCGACAGAAGGGCCCTGTCGGTGATCCCCTCGGCCGGCCCGGTGATCCAGGCCAACCAGCCGCCGGGCTCGTCTTCGCCGCCGGGACTATAGCCGGCGAGGATCCGCGCGCCGGTGCGGGGGTTGCGGGCGCCGGCGTAGATCTTCCGGGCGGCCGCGACCTGGTCCGCCGTCAAACATTGGTCGGTGTCGGCGCCGTCGCAACGGATCGCGCCAGGATCGAAATGGCAGGCCAGGGGGTTTTCGATCACTCCGTCCTGATCGCCGCAGGCTTTCAGCGCCGCGGCTTCCAGCGCCTTCAGCTTGGCGGCGGGAATGGCGCTGGCCGGGGTGGCGTTCAGCGCCTGGGCGTTCCAGGCCGCGCCGGCGAGCAGATGGGTCCAGTGGTTGGCCGGATCGCCGGCGACGACACCGTTGAAATCGTCCGGATAGCGCTGCGCCTCCATCAGCGCCTCGCGCCCGCCGTCTGAGCAGCCGAGAAAATAGGAGAAGGCCGGCGCGCGTTCGGCGTGGGCGGCGATGATCACCTTGGCCGCGTCGGTGGTCTCCTTCAGCGCGCGGTATCCGAAATCGATCACCTTTTCCGGATGGCCGAGCGCCCAGCGGGCGTCTGTGCCGATGGCCGACTGGTGCCCATCGTCCGTGCCGGCCGTCGCATAGCCGGCCGCGACGCCCGTCAGGATCGAGTGCTCCGGGATCGTTCCGGCGAACCCGCCGTTGCCGACCTGCAGATAGCGGCCGTTCCAGGCCTCGCCCTCGGGGATGGCCACCTCGATGCGGATATCGGAGTCCCCGGTCGGCCGGGCGGTGGCCAGCACGCGGCAATAGGTGGGGATCGCCATCTGTCCTGGCGCGGCGATCGGCGGCTTGGCCACCAGCTTGGCCTCGGTGATGGTCACGTGCGGCAGTTTCAGGTCGGCCAGGCCCTCGCAGGAATTCGCTGCCCGCGCGCAGCCGGCGAGACCGAACACGGTCAGCGCGACAGCAATCACGCCAAGGATTTTGCTTCCCATCCCCAAAATCCTCCTTTGCGTTTACGCCGCCGGCGCGCGGCGGTTTCGCGGCTTGGGGTTTGCTTGTAGCCTGATGATAGGCCGGCTTCGCGGCGCGTGGGAAGAAGTGATGAACGCATCGGCGAGCACCTCAGGATCAGGAAGCAATGATCGCCAAGTCAACCCGAAGTTCGGCCTGATCCCTATCTGAGCAGGGCCGAAGCCGCCGCGTGGAACTGTGTGATGGCGCCGTAGCCGCCCAAGCCTATGCCTTTGGCGAGCTGGTCCAGTTCGACCATGTTGTGCGTCAGGAAGATCATCACCGAGCCGTTGGTGGGGTCGGCCTGCCACCAACCGCCATAAGCGCCTGGCCAGCCCACCGTCCCCACGCCGCCGCGGCCGCGCATGATGGACGCCTTTTCCGGGTCGAGCGTTACAGCCACGCCCAGGCCAAACCCGCTGCCCGACCCGAAGACCGGCATTCCCAGCGTCTGCGCCGAAGTGCGCTGGCTCTCGGCCAGGCGGTTGGTGGTCATCAGCGCGAGAGTTTCCGGCCGCAGCAGCCTCACGCCATCCACTTCGCCCTGGCCCACGAACATCCGCGCGAAGGCCAGATAATCGTCCAGCGTCGACCAAAGACCCGCGCCGCCCGAGGCGAAGGCCATGTCCGGGGGACGCTCGGCCATCGTCGCGCCGCCCGGAGCCACGACCAGCGCCTTCAGGCGGCCCGCGTCGTCGAAGCCGTGCATTCCGGCTCGTCGGCACTGCTTTTCAGGCGGGACGCTGAAGCCGGTGTCCTTCATTCCCAGCGGCCCGAAAATCCGCCGGGCCAGCACTTCGCCTAGCGTGGCGTCCTCAATGCGGGCGATGAGCAGTCCGAGCAAATCGGTGGAGCAGCCGTAGTGGAACGCGGCGCCCGGCTGGTCGATCAGGGGCAGGGCGGCCAGCCCCGCGATCCAGTCGTCGGGCGCCACGTCGCTGTCGATATCGCCGCCCAGCGCCTCGCCATAGACCTTGGCGATCGGGCCGGAATGGAAGGAGCCGTAGGTCAGGCCGGATCGGTGCGTCAGCAGGTCCTCGAAGGTGATCGGCCGTTCCGCCGGATCGGTCTGGTCGAGCGGTCCCGTGGCCGAGCGCAGCACCCGCACCCGGGCGAATTCCGGCGCCCAGCGCGCGATTGGATCCTCCAGCGCGAACCGGCCCTCCTCGAACAGCATGAGCGCGGCGGTCGAGGTGATCGGCTTGGTCATCGAGGCGATGCGGAACAGGCTGTCGCGCTGGAGCGGCAGCTGGGCTTCGAGGTCTCGCCAGCCGACGGCCGCGGTCTGGACCACCTGGCCGTCGCGCCAGACCAAGCTCGCCGCGCCGGCCAGCTGCCCGGCGTCGACCAGCGCGCCGATGGCGGTCGCGATCGGATCTCTCATACCCATTTCAGTTCGCTCCGCGGCTTCGGCGCTAAATAATAATTTACCTATAAAATAGACTATATATTAAATGGTGACAACCTGCATCCGAGTCGACGATGTCCGATCCGACGACCAAGCGCCCCCGCCGCGGCCAGCCCAAGGGGGACAAGCGCGCCCGCACCCGCGCCAAACTGTTGGAGGCCGCCCGTGAACTGACCCGCGAAAAGGGCTACGAGCGCACCACGATGGAGGACGTGGCCCGACGCGCCGGCATGACCAGCGGGGCGATCTACGGCAACTTCAAGAACCGGGACGAGCTGTTCATCGCCCTGGGCCAGACCTATTGGGCGCCGATCAGGCCCGTGATCCGGCCGGGCTCAAGCTTCGCCGAGAAGATGCGGGCCTTCGCCGAGGCGACGATCGCGGCGATCCCCGAACGCCGCGTGGCGGCGGTGGGCCGCCTGACCGGCATGGCCTACGCCCTCAGCCACGAAGAATTGCGCGCCAGGGTGCATGAGGCCACGGCCACGAGCTACGACTGGGGCGCCGCTTGGCTGCGCGACGCGGCCGAGGCGGGCGAACTGCCGATGCCGCCGGACATCCTGGTGGCGGTGATCCACGCTGTTACGGAAGGGCTGCTGTTTCAGAGGTTCCTGACGCCGGAACTGGTCCCGGACGAGGCGTTCCACGCCGCCTTCGCCGCCCTGGCGGGCGAACGCGCGAAGGCATAGGCGCGCTCCGACCTCTACAGGATGTGCGGAGCGCGTCGAGGCTTGATCATGCCGGGACCGGAACGCGCCGGCGGCGCGAACGCAAGGCGCCGCCCAGCGCGCCAAATCCGACCAGCATCATCGTCCAGGTCGCCGGCTCTGGAACCGCCGCACCGAACAAAGTGAAGTCCAGGCCGAACTTACCGCCCGCATAGGTAGGATCCGAAGTGGTGACCGTGGTGGTGTTGTCGCCAGCGTCATAGACGAATTGAGGCGCGCTGAACCCGGGGCGATGCTCACGAGTTCGTAGTCGCCGCTGCTGGTTCCCTCGTGGGTCCAGTTCCCGGGGAGCGTGACGCTGGTGTCGAACGCGAACGGTGTAAAGCCCGCGATGTGGCCGGTGCGGTCGAAGTTCAGGGTCGCGAGCCCACCCGAGCGCCCCAGCGTCAAGAGGTTGCCGCCCGCGGCGGTCGCGGCGGTGTCATAGTCAAAGCCGAACGTGCCGGCCGCCCCGTCGCCGGTGACCGTGAACGGGACCAGATCGCCGGTCGGCGTCCCCTCGGTCTGGGTGATCCCGCCGCTGTCGTTGAACACGAGGTCGGTGAAGTTGCCCGAAAGCGTCCGCAGGATGTGCTTGGTGAAAGGCGCCTGGGCCGGCACGACGAACTGGACGCCCTCGCGCTCGCGTCGGAAAACGTCGGGCTGGAAAACGAAACGTCGAAATCCGAGGTCCGGCTGGTCGCGACCTGCGCCTCAGCCGCGCCTGCCGCCGCGCTCGCCGTCGCGCAAGCTAAAAGTAAAGGCCAAGAATTTGCGCGGCGTGAGCGGACCTTGGCGCTAGCTTTGCTGGTCGGTTCGACAGAAATAGCGGGCATGGTTGATCTCCCTGGGAAAGGCGGGGTTGCGGCAGCTTCGCTGTAGTTGAGACTTCCAGATCCGAACTAAATGTGCGGCGGGTTGTACTTTTCCGCGTGGCGGCTGAACGGCCCGCTGAACAGCGCCTTCATGTTCGATCCCAGGCGGCCCGGGGACGCACAAAACACCCGCCTCAGCGGCGTCGCGATGCGGGCGATCCGCCTGGATTTGTCAGCGCGGAATCCGCCCTAACCCTCTGACACAGTCGGTATCTCAAACCCGTGGAACGTCGCGAAGCTGTCCAGGGGTTCGCGTTCGGAGACCAGGGTGTTCACCGGGGCGGTCTCGTCGGCGTAGCCCAGGGACATGCCGGCGACGACGTATTCGTCATCGGGGATGGCCAGCACGCGACGGGTCGCGGTCCAGTAGTTGTTCCAGGCGCCTTGCGCGCAGGTGTCCAGGCCGCGCGCCTTGGCCGCCAGCATGAAGGACTGCATGAAGATCCCGATATCCAGGAAGCTCATGGCGTCCAGGTCCTTGTCGATGGTGAAGATCAGGCCCACCGGCGCATCGAAGAACTGGTAGTTGCGGCCCCACTGGGCCCAGTTCGCGGCCTGGTCGCCCTTGGGGACGCCGATCAGGCTGTACATGTCCTTGCCCAGCTTGCGCATGCGCCCGACGTACGGCTCCTTGCGCTTGGAATGGCGGGGGAATTCGGCGCTGTCGTCGGCGGGCAGGGTCTCGCGGTGCGCCAGGACCTCGCGCTCGAGCCGCGCCCGCGTCTCGCCGGCGACCACGTGCACCTTCCAGGGTTGGATATTGGTGCCCGAGGGCGCCTGGGAGGCCAGGGTCAGCAGTTCGCTGACCAGCTCCGGCGGGACCGGATCGGGTCTGAACGCCCGCACCGAACGGCGCGCGCGCAAGGCGTCATCGACAAACAAACCGCGCTCCGGAACGTCTTCAGGATTTCGACAAGGGCCGGGGATAGCAGGCGGCGGGCGGGGCGACAACGCCGCGGCGGAACGCCTGGCGCGGGGCTCAACCTTGGCGATCGATCGTTTCTTGGTCTTGACGCGGGGCGCGCGGCGCCCCTGAACTCCCCGCACGCAAGGGGTCCTGAATGACGATGTCAACTCCGCGGGCCCGGCGCGGCGCCGCGACCAGCTTCATCTTCATCACGGTCGTGCTGGACATGCTGGCGGCGAGCCTGATCTTCCCGGTGCTGCCCCGCCTGATCCAGACCCTCGATCATGGCGCCATGTCCTACACCACCACGGTGGTGGGCGTGTTCGCCACGGTGTTCGCGGTGATGCAGTTCGCGGTCTCGCCGCTGCAGGGCGCGCTGTCGGACCGGTTCGGCCGCCGGCCGATCGTGCTGGCCTCGAATTTCGGCCTGGCGACGGACTATCTGGTCATGGCCCTGGCGCCCAACCTGCCCTGGCTGTTCGTCGGCCGGCTGATCGCGGGCGTGGCCTCGGGCAGCGTCTCGGCGGCCTACGCCTATCTGGCGGACGTGACCGAGCCGGACAAGCGCGCGGCCAGTTTCGGACTGATCGGCGCGGCGGCGGGGATCGGCTCGATCGTGGGCCCGGTGATCGGGGGCCAGCTCAGCACCTTCGACCTGCGCGCGCCGTTCTGGGTGGCCGGGGCGCTCAGCCTGGCCAACGCCATGTACGGCTTGTTCGTCCTGCCGGAATCCCTGCCCAAGGAAGGCCGCGCCAAGCTGGACTGGCGCCAGCTCAACCCGGCGGGCGCGCTTTGGTGGCTGCTGCGCACCTATCCGGCGCTGGTTCCGATGGTGGCCGCCGCGCTGCTGCTGAGCCTGGCCTCGCAGGGCGCCAACGTCATCGCGCCGCTGTACACGATCGCCCGCTACAATTGGACGCCGACGGCTATCGGCCTGCTGCTGACCGGCTTCGGCGTCGCCACTTTCGCGGCCCAGGCGGGCCTGGTGGGCCTGGTCGCCAAATGGCCGGGCGAGCGGGCGACGACGATCATCGGCCTGGTCCTGTCGATCGTCGGCCTGGTGCTGTTCGGCTGGGCGGAGTCGGGGACCCAGTTCTGGTTCGGCGTGCCGTTCCTGGCCCTCGGCGCGCTCAGCGGACCGATGCTGGCGGCCTATTTCAGCCGCGCCGTCGCGCCGACCGAACAGGGCCGGCTGCAGGGCGCTTGGACCAGCATCAACAGCCTGATGGGCGTGTTCGCGCCGGGCCTGTTCGCGGCGGTGTTCGCCAATGTGGTCCACGATACGGGCCCGCGCAGCTGGATCGGCGCGCCGTTCCTGGTCGCCGCCGGCATGATCGCCGCCGCCGCGGTGCTGGTGACCTGGGCCACCCGTCACGCCGGAGCGGACGGGAGCGGCCGCGATAGGTAGTAGAACCGCGTGCACATGGCGCCAGCCGCCACGGCCAAGGCCGCCGCCAGGCCGATCCAGACGCCCAGGCCTTGCATGTGCAAGCCCACGCCCAGCCCGACGCAGATCGGCGCGCCGACCAGCCAGTAGCTGACCCCGGCCAGGATCAGCGGCATGCGGGCATCCTTGAGGCCGCGCAGGGACAAGGCGCCCACCACCTGCAGCGCATCGAACACCTGGAAGGCCGCAGCGACGCGCAGATAGATCACCGCGAGGGCGATGACCTCGGCGGCGCCCGGCGCGCGCGCGTCGAAATAAAGCCTGGCGATGGTGTTCGGAAACACGGCCAGCGCGACCCCGCACAGGCTCATGAACACCGTGGCCAGGGCCATGGCGGTGTAGCCGGCGCGGCGCACGCCGGCCTCGTCGCCGGCGCCGGCGGCGCGGCCGACCCGGATGGTCGCGGCCATGGCGATCCCCAGCGGCACCATGAAGGTGACCGAGGGCACGTTCAGCGCGATCTGGTGCGCGGCCAGGGGCGCGGCGCCGAACGTGCCCATCACCAGGGTCATGCAGTTGAACAGCATGGCCTCGAACATCATGGTCACGCCGATCGGCAGGCCGAGCACGAACACCTCGCGCAGCTTGGCCCAGGCCGGCCGGGCGAAGCGGCGGAAGATGCGATAGACCTTCAGATCGGCCGTCAGCCGGATCACCACCAGCATGGCCACGAAGCTGAAGGCGAGCGCGCTGACGCTGGCGATCGCACAGCCTTGCAGGCCCAGCCGCGGGGCGCCGAAATGACCGAAGATCAGGGCGTATCCGGCCAGGACATTGAAGACGACGGTCATCACCGTCACCCACACCGAGGCGCGCGGATGGCCGAGGGCGGCGGCGAAGTTGCGCAGCACCTGGAAGCCGAGGGAGAAGGGCAGGCCGAAGCACAGGATGCCGATATATTGACCGGCGCTGGCGGCGATCTCGGGCGGCTGATGCAGCGCCGACAGGATCGGCCCGGTGAACTTCAAAAGCCCGATCAGCGGCGCGGCCAGCAGGATCACCGCCCAAAGGCCCATGCGGACGCTGGCGCGCACCCCGGCCTTGTCGTGGGGCCGCGCACCGATGATGTGGGCGATCATCGGCGGGACGGCCGAGACCGGACCGCCGCCGATCAGCCAGGCGAAGTAATAGACCGCATTGCCGACCGCCGCGGCCGCCAGGGCCGTCTTGCCGACCCGGCCCAGCATGATCACGTCGCTGGTCAGCACGGCCATCTGGCCCAGCTGGGTGAACACCAGCGGCGCCGCCAGCTGGGCCAGCAGGCGCGCCTCCTCGAGCCAGGAGGCGAGGCCGCCGGGCTTGACCGCCGGCGCGCCCGCTCTGGGGGCCGATGCGGGTCTGATCTGAGGTTTCTCAAGGGTGTCGGTCATGGACCTGGGCTTTTCTTATGGCCCGAACCCGGTGACGCCGAAGGATGATTTCAGTGGAAAAACCACCTCCCAAGACGCCGGCGGGCTCGGGAGGAACAGTTCAGAACGTAGGCTTTAAAAGCTAGACGTTCTCCTCACGAGCAGGTGCGGCCACAACGCCGCCCGACCGGCCAGAGAGAGACGGGGCGGAGATAGGCGGTGTGCGGAAGATGCGGATGGCAGCTGTCATCTTTCGCCTCGCTCGTGGTGGGAGGGCCGAAGCCCCGGACGGGGGGAGAGCTACCCTTGGGCGACGCTCAAGTCAAATCAGCGAGGAGATTTATCGGCTGTGTGGCGCTGCATCGTCCGGTTGGTTCTGGCGTCCGCCTCGCGCCTGAGCCTATCTTCGCCGCCTCGTTGGGACGCCAAAGATGGAGTGGGTCGTGCGGTTAAGAACCCTGGTACTGGCGGGCGTGATCGGGCTTCTTCCGGCCGCCGGTTTGGCGGCCGCGCCGCCGGCCGACGAACATCCGGTGCTGAACGATATCGCCGCCGAGGTCAGCCCTGACGCGCTGAAGGCGACTATTCAGGCGCTGGTCGGGTTCGGCACGCGGCACACCCTGTCCGACACGGTTTCCAACACGCGCGGCATCGGCGCCGCCCGGCGCTGGGCCAAGGGCCGGTTCGAGGCGATCGGCCAGGCCTGCGGCGGCTGCCTTCAGATCATCACGCCGTCCGGGACCTTCACCGGGACCCGCATTCCCAAGCCGGCCGAGGTCGTCGACGTGGTCGCGATCCAGCGCGGGACCAGCGATCCGGACCGGGTGATCGTGATCACCGGCCATATCGACAGCCGGGTCACAGATCCCATGAACGCCACGTCCGACGCCCCCGGCGCCGACGATGACGCCTCGGGGACGGCGGCGGTGCTGGAGACCGCGCGGGTGCTGTCGAAATACAAGTTCGCCGCGACCCTGGTCTATTCGATCGATTCCGGCGAGGAGCAGGGCCTCTATGGCGGCAAGGTCATCGCCGACTATGCCCGCCAGCAGGGATGGCGGGTCGAGGCAGACCTGAACAACGACATCATCGGCGATACGACCGGCCAGAGCGGGGTGGTGGACAACACCCACATTCGGGTCTTCTCCGAGGGCACCAAGGCGGTGGAAAGCGACAAACAAGCCGCCGCCCGCCGCTATAACGGCGGCGAGGTGGACAGTCCTTCGCGGAACCTCGCCCGCTATATCGATGACCTGGCCTCGCGCTATCTGACCCATTTCAGCGCCACCATGGTCTATCGCACCGACCGCTATAGCCGCGGCGGCGACCAGGTTCCGTTCCTGGAGAACGGCTATCCGGCGGTGCGCTTCACCGAGGCGGTGGAGAACTACACCCGCGAGCACCAGGATGTGCGCGAGGAGAAGGGCGTGCGCTATGGCGACCGGATCGAGGCGTTGGACTTCCCCTATCTGGCCCAGGTGACGCGGCTGAACGCCATCACCATGGCCTCGCTGGCCTGGGCCCCGCCGCCGCCGGAGGGGGTGGCGATCGAGGGCGCGGTCGGCGTGGATACGGGTCTGAAATGGCAGGCGGCGCCGGGGGCCGTGGCCTATCGGGTCTATTGGCGCGACACCACCGCGCCGCGCTGGGAGCATAGCCGGCCAGTGGGCGAGGCGACCTCGGCGGTGCTCAAAGGGATCATCGTCGACGACTGGCTGTTCGGCGTGGCCTCGGTCTCGGCGGACGGCTTCGTCAGCCCGGTGGAGTTTCCGGGGGCGGCGGGAAGTTTTATATCGCCGCCGCCCGAGAAGGTTGCAAAGCCATAGGGCGCGCCGCCGCCGTTGCTGTAAGCTGCGCCCAAACCTTGGAGGAGGCCGCCATCGTGCGCAAACCGATCATCGCTCTCGCCGCCGGCCTGATGGCCTTGTCCACGCTCGCATGCAGCGGCCCCGCCCAGACCGCCGTGCCGGCCTATGTGGCCGCCGCCGTGGCCGACCCCAGTCGGTCGGAGATGATGCGGGCGCGGGATACGGCGCGCAAGCCGGCGGAACTGCTGGCCTTTTCCGGCGTGAAGCCCGGCGACAAGGTCGGCGATCTGATCCCCGGCGGTGGCTATTTCACTGGCCTGTTCAGCCTGGTCGTGGGCCCCAAGGGGCATGTCTATTCGATCTGGCCGGCGGAATACGCCAAGGAGGACGCCGAGGAGGTCAAGGGCGTCACCTCCGGCATGACCGATCCGCGCTTCGCCAATGTCACCATCCTGATCCAGCCCGCCGCCGCCTTCGCCGCGCCGGAGTCGCTGGATATGGTCTGGACCTCGCAGAACTATCACGACTATCCGGACCCGTTCATGGGACCGACCGATCCGGCGGTGCTGAACAAGGCGGTGTTCAAGGCGCTGAAGCCGGGCGGGATTTTCCTGGTCATCGACCATGTGGCCGAGCCCGGCTCGGGCCTGCGCGACATCAACACCCTGCACCGTATCGATCCGGCCATCGTCAAGGCCCAGGTGACGGCGGCCGGTTTCGTCTACGAGGGCGAGAGCACGGTGCTGCACAACCCGGCGGACCCGCACACCGCGGCGGTGTTCGACAAGTCGATCCGCGGCCATACGGATCAGTTCGCGTTCAAGTTCAAGAAGCCGGGGTAGGAGTCCTTCCCAGGCGATCTCATGGCCCACTCTGAAACGGAGCGAGCTGATTTACGTCTTGAGATATTCGTTCGAGACGTAGCGAATTCAGTCTCATTTTACGTCAATGTCTTGGGATTTGGCGTCGTTCAGAACAGCGATGCGGATTACGCGTTTGTCGCAAGGGAAGACGCCGCAATCGGCATCAATGCCCAGGAGAGCTTGCCTCACGATCATCCTGTGAAGCCAGCGCCTCACGAGCGAAATGGCCGAGGCGTCGAGATCGTGGTGATTGTCGGCGATATCCACGCCGTACATGCGACGGCCCTGAAAAGCGGGTGGCCGCTGGCGGCCGCGCTCGTGGATCGTCCTTGGGGCCTAACCGATTTCCGAGTCGTCGATCCGGACGGCTATTATGTCCGAGTGACCAACGGATCATCACGACAATGAACCGAAGGCGCCTTACGCTCCGGCGCTCAGCAGTTGAAGCAGCATGGCTGAAACCGGCGTCGGGACGGCCGCCTGGTCCGCTGCGGTCTTGAACAGGCCCACATCCTTCAGGGGGATCGCGCTTTGGCTAAGCGCCGGCGTCCCTTGGCCGAACATCCGGCCATAGGCCTGGTAGATCGGCGAGGGGAACAGGGTCTGGGTCAGCATCTCGATCGTGGCCTTGGGGTCGAAGCCGGTCTTTTGAGTCATGGTCAGGGCTTCCTGCAGCGATCGCGCCGCCGAGATCAGCAGGAAATTGCCGACCAGCTTAACCGTCGTCGCCGCGCCGATCTCCTCGCCGAAGTCGAACAGACCTTGCGCGCCCATCGCCTCCAGTACGGGTCTGACGCGATCCTTGGCGGCGGCTGGACCGGCGAAGGGGATCCAGAGCAGCTTGTCGGCCGCCGCCTCGGGCCGACCGAAGATGGGGGCCTCGACGAATTGGGAGCCATGCCGGGCATGCAGCGCGGCGAGCCTTTTCGAGGCGTCCGGCGAGATGGTGCTCATCGAGACGTGCACGCCGCCAGGGCCAAGACGCTCCAGAAACCCCTGGCTTGCCAGGGTATTTTCCACCGAGGCGTCGTCCCACAGGAGCGTGACGACGATCCCGTCGGGGGTGACCGCGTCGGCGGCGGTGTCCGCGCGTTCGGCGCCGCGCTCCACCAGCGCGTCGGCCTTGCTGGCGGTCCGGTTGTAGACCCGCAGCGAATAGCCCGCTTCGAGCAGGTTGGCGGCGATGGGGGCGCCCAGGCTGCCCAGGCCGATGAATCCGATCGTCTCAGCCATGGTCTTCGTCCTTGCCCCGATGTTCTGGTTGTTCGAAGCGTTGAATATGGATCCCCGCGTTGAAAATCGTGAGGTGCGTGCTTCGACACGGCCGCTGCGCGACCGGCTCAGCATGACGTAATGAGTTGATATGCATAAGCTTCGTCATGCTGAGCCGATGGCGAAGCCAGCGTGTCGAAGCACGCACGGCCCTCACCGCAGCCGGATCGTTGCGATCTGGAATCCCCTCAGCGGCAATGACACGCCGCCGCCCTCGACCGTCAGCGGCTCCAGCCGATCTTCCAGCGTGTTGCTCATCCACGCCTCGCGCACCGCAACGCCGAACTGCAGGCGCGCCTCGCAGCGGCCGCCGGCGCCTTCGTAAAGCCGGACCAGCCAGCCGTCGCCGTCCTCGGCGGGCTTGATGGTGTCGACCACGACCTGAGCGGGACTCGCCAGGAGCAGGGGTTGGTCCAGGACGGCGGCCGGCGCGCCCGTCATCCAAAGCATCGGGCGGTTGAAACGGGCGCCCATGGCGGTGGTGTTAGCGGCCCGCCAATCCCCCGCGTGCGGATAGAGGGCGTAGGCGAAGCGGTGCTGGCCGATATCGGCGCCGCGGTCGGGGGATAGGGAGCCGCGCACCAGGCTGATGGCCAACCGGTCTTCGAAGCAGGAAAAGCCATAGCGCGCGTCGCTGAGCAGCGAGACCCCGAACCCCGGCTCCGACAGATCGGCCCAGCGGTGGCCGGGGACCTCGTAGCGGGCGAGATCGGCGTCGGTATTGGCGTGGGTCGGCCGCTCGACCGCGCCGAACATGGTCTCGTACGTCGCGTGGGGCGCGCGGGCGGCCAGGGGGAAGACCGCCTTGACCAGGGTGCGGCGGTCGCGCCAGTCGATCTGGGTGTGGAATTCCAGCTGATCGGAGCCGGCGTCCAGGCGCACGGCCTGGATCATCGTGCTGGTCTGGCCGAGCCGCCGCTCGAACCGAACCTCGGCGCGCAGGGGGCCGGAGGCGACGATGGTCCCGCCGCCGGCCGGTTCGGCCTCGCGGGCGGTCTCCAGGGCGAAGGGGTCGATGTCCCAGGCCTCGTACTGGGTCGGCCGGTCGTCGAAGAGGACGACGCGGTTGGCTGGCCCCGACAGCGCCTGGCGGCCCGTGGCGTGGTGCAGCAGCGAGGCGAGGCCGCCGTCCGGCGTCAGCGTCGCGGTCAGCCGGCCGTTGCGCAGCTGGATCGTTCCGTCGGGGTCCTGAACGGCCTCCACGCTCTCGTCCAGCGTGACCGGCCAGCCGACCGAGAACGGTTCCGCGGCGATGGCGACCAGGCTTCCGTCCGGAGCGGTGATCACCTCGGCGCGGGCGAAGCCCGTTGGGTTCAGGGGTCGGGCCGGGCCGTCGCCGGCGGCCAGGGCGTCCAGCAGGCCCTGGCACACCGCCTCCAGCTTGTCCGCCAGGGCCTGCAGCTCGGGCACGGTGCGGTCATAGACCTCGGCGATGCTGCTGCCGGGCAGGATGTCGTGGAACTGGTTGACCAGCAGCACCCGCCACAGGGCCTCGACCCGGTCGCGATCCGGTGGCGGCAGGCCGGCCAGGGCGCTGGCCGTCGCCAGATAATCCAGCGTCTGCAGGCGCCCCTCGCACAGCCGGTTCAGCCGCTTGACCTCGGCCTGGCTGGTATAGGTGCCGCGGTGGTATTCGAAATAGAGCTCGCCCTCGATCGTGGCGAAATCGTCGGCGTCGGCCTCCAGCAGGTCGAAGAACGCGGCCGGATCGCGGGTGGTGCTACGCGGAACGCCCAGCAGGTTTTCCGTCCGCCGCAGCGCCTCGACCATGTCCGCGTTCGGCCCGCCGCCGCCGTCGCCGTAGCCGAACAGATAGAGGCCGTGGGCGGTCCGGTCGGCGTCCTTGTAGTTGGCGGCGTGGTAGCGCAGCTCCTCCATGCTGGCCATGCCATTATAGGTGTCGACCGGCGGGAAGTGGGTCAGCACGGACGATCCGTCCAGGCCGCGCCAATGGAAACTGTGGTGGGGAGGCGCGGTGAATTTGTTCCAGGACAGTTTCTGGGTCAAAAAGCGGGTCATGCCCGCCTGGCGCATCAGCTGCGGAAGCTGGCCGGCATAGCCGAACACGTCCGGGTTCCAGAACACGGTGGAGCGCGCGCCGAAAGTCCGCTCGAAATAGCGCTGGCCGTAGAGGAACTGGCGGCTGATGGCCTCGCCCGAGGGCAGGTTGCAGTCCGGCTCGACCCAGCTGCCGCCGATCGGGATCCACTGGCCGGCGGCGGCCTTTTCGCGGATGCGGGCGAACAGGGCCGGGTCCAGCTGCTCGATCACATCGTACTGACAGGCCTGGGAGCAGGCGAACTTGAACTCCGGGTAGGCGTCCATCAGGGCGATGACATTGGCGAAGCTGCGCTGGCATTTGCGCCAGGTCTCCTCGATCGGCCACAGCCAGGCGGTGTCGATATGGGCATGTCCGATGGCGGACAATTCATGGACCACGCCGCCGTTTTTGACCACGAGCAGCGGCTTAAGGATCGCGTGGCCAGCATCCCAGGTCGCCTTATCGTCCGGGTCCAGAACATTGCAGACCCGGTTCAGCTCGTGCAGCAGCCGGCCGGCCCAGGTGACGTCCAGCGCCGGCCGGACGATCCTGGGCGCCACCCCGCCGAACGAGCGGGGTCGCTGCGGCGGTTCGCGATCGGCCTCCAACTGGCGCAGGGCCTCGAAGTCGTGGAACAGGTCCCAGGCATGCGCGTCGAACCGGCGCAGCTCGCAGGCGAGCAGTTGGTAGGCCTCTTCGGGCCCGTGTCCATTGTCGCCATTGGCGCCGAAGGAGCGGTTGCAGGCGACCTCGATCTCGAAGGCGATCGTCTCGCCGCCGGTCGCGGCCTGGGCCAGCGTGGCCGCGTGCCGGTCGATGTTCAGCCCCTGGACCGTGACGCCATTCAGCCGCAGCAGCGCCTCGGACCGGCTGTCCCACCAAAGATCGACCCGCGAGCCGCGCCAGGCTTCCGGAACTCTCGCCGTCACGCGAAACCAATAGGTGGCCCAAAGCGGTCCCAGCGCCTGGCCCAGTGCGACCGGCCGATAGTCCAGCCCCTGGGCGGCCGCATGGCCGATCCGGTCGGTCGGCCCGGCCATCTCGAGCGCATCCACCGGCGCGCGCTCGGGATAGATCGCCCGGCGCAGCCGCCGCGCATACTGCGCCAGCCGTTCGCGCGTATAGCCGGCGTATCGCCCGCGGATCCGGCGCAGGTCGTCTGGCTGGTCAATCATCGGCACCCCTTGGACGGCGTCATGTCGCGATCCCGGCTTATGGCGGCTTGGGGCCGGTCACAAGTGCGCCCTTTCCATCGCCGCCGGCCCATGCGCTTCAGCGCTGACATCGACGTGCAACGTTTGTCGCCACATTTCGGCATGGGGGGCGTGATTCGAGTTCGAGTCAGCGGATGCCCCTGCGTCTTTCCCGTTTCATTCACCTCTTGCCGATGACCGAGGAGCGGGTGCTGGTGCTGCACGCGGTCAGTCACCTGCGACTGGTGGTCGATCGCGACCTGGCGCAAGCGCTGGCGCAGTTCGCGGCGCCGCGGATGCCGGAGCAGAATGAGGTCGATCCTCAGGCTCTATCGGCCTTGCTTGAGCGAGGCGTCCTCACCGACAAGACCCCGGATGCGGAACTTTCCGATATGGCGGTCGAGCTGAGCGCCTTCCACGGACGCGACCCCGCCGACATGCTGCAACGCTTTCGCCGCGAAGCCAGGGAGGGCGGGGAGCCCTATTGGGCGACCGGTCGCGCGCTCGGGCGTGGCGACTTTTGCGGCCTTGAGAGCCGTCTGGACGTGCTGCTGTTCGGCGACTGCGACATCCAGATGGAAGCGGATTTCCTGCGCCGCGACGCCGCCGGACGAGGGATCGATCTGCGGGTCGCCGCGACCTTTCCCGACGATCTGCGCTTCGCCGGCGAGCACCGCCACGACGCGATCCTGATCGGCGCCCTTCGCGCGCGCCATCTGATCGCCGGCGACCTCGCGCCGGACCCGCACGACCCACCCTTTTCGGTCTTCATCAACCAGGCGCGCGACATCATCGAAGGGTTGCGATCCCAGACCGCGGCGCCGATCCTGATCGACAACCTGCCCGAACCCACGGTCCAGCCGCTGGGCTTCGCCGATCGCGGCCTCTACGGCCACCGAAACCGCTTCCGCCTGGCCAATGTGTCGCTCGCCGCCATGGCCGAGGAGTATCCCGATGTGCATGTGGTCGATGTCGCCGCCACACTCGCAGCGGCCGGGTCCGAACGCCTGCTGGACGACGGCCAGGTCGGGTTCACCCATTTCGGCTCGCCCGGTTGGCTGCTCCAGCGACCGGAAAGCGAAAAAGCCGCCGTGCACGGCCTGTTTCCAGACCCAGCGCCGCTGGTGCGGGAGGTGGACGCCGATCCCTATGGCCGCGAGGCGGTCATGGCCAGGGCCCACCTCGACGCGCTGCTGGTGGTAAGCGGACTGCAGCGCAAGAAGTGCGTGATCGTGGATCTGGACGGACTGCTGTGGCCCGGCGTGCTGGCCGAGACGGGCAGTCCGTTCGCCTGGGACCCGAACGTCAGCGGGCCGTTCTCCTATGTCGGGCTCTATTTCGGCCTGCACGAAGCGCTGCTCTGTCTGAAGCGTCGCGGCGTACTGCTGGCCTGCGTCAGCAAGAATGATGAGGCGACCGTCCGCGAGCTGTGGACCTACGCCGACCACTATCCGCGCGAGCGGCTGTTGACGCCTGCGGATTTCGTCACTTGGCGGGTCAACTGGACCGACAAGGTGGAGAATATCCTCTCCATCGCCGACGAACTCGGTTTCGCCCTCGACGCCTTCCTGTTCATCGACGACCAGCCGATCGAACGGGAGCGGGTGCGGCGGCGGCTGCCGGAGGTCGAGGTCTGGGGGGAAGATCCCTTTAGCCTGCGCCGGCGGCTATTGAACGACCCGAGGCTCCAAGCCGTCAGGCTGACGGCCGAATCGGCCCAGCGCACCGAGACCACCAAGGCCCAGATCGAGCGCCAGCGATCCCGGGCGGCCAGCCTGAGCGAGGCCGAGTTCATCGCCTCGCTGGACGTGCGGACGCGGTTCGAGCGCCTGGCGCCCGGTGCGCCCCTGGACCGGGTCGAGGAGCTGTTCCAGCGGACCACCCAGTTCAACACCACCGGCGTCAGGTTCAAGGTCGCGGAACTCGAGGCCCTGGTGCGGGCGCCGGACGGCGCCGTCTTCACCGCGCATGTGTCGGACCGCTTCGGCGACCACGGGCTGGTGGGCGCGGCGGTGGTGCGCGGCGGCGAGATCGCCGGCCTGGCGCTGAGCTGCCGCGCCCTGGGCCTGGGGGTCGAGCACCGCTTCATGCAATTCATCGTGGGCGAGCTGGTGGCCGATCATGACACGCTGAGCGCACGGATCGTCGAGACCCCGCGCAACGCCCCGGCACGCCACGTCTATCGGGACAACGGTTTCGAACTCGGCCCGGACCATGTCTGGCGGCGATCGCTGAGATGAGGACCCGCCCGCCCGCGCCGCCGTTCCTCCAGGTCCGCGACTATACTAACGGCCGTTGAGGTTGACTCCCGACGACGTCATCCTGAGCCGTCGCGAAGCGGCGTGTCGAAGGACGCTAGGTCAGCGCCATCTGTGCGTCCTTCGACACGCGCCTAAGTGGGCGCGGCTCAGGATGACGAACTGGGGGAAGACCCAAGGATCAAGCTCAAAGGCCGCTGATATTAGTGGCCGGCCTCGTCCTCGGGCCGCAGAACCGCCATCACGGTGATGTCGCGGAACGCGCCGTTCACATAGCTGGCGCGGCGCAGCGTCCCTTCGACCTCGAAGCCGGCCTTGGCGTAGACCTGCAGCGCGCCCGGGTTCTCGCCGATCACGAACAGGGAAATCCGTTGCAGATTCAGGTCCAGCCAACCGAACTTTACGGCCATGGCGACCGCCTCGCGGCCAAAGCCCTGGCCGCGGTCGGCCTGCGCTCCGATCAGGATGCCAAGCTCGGCCGTGCGCGGCGCCGCCAGGATGTTGATCAGTTGCACATAGCCCATCAACCTCAAATCGCCTTGCCGCCGGATGGAGAAGACCACCCGCGTGGGGTCGCGGCCGATCCCGCCGAACCACTGGTCGAACTGGGCCTGATCCATGGGGCGATAGGGCCCGTTGCCGTGGACCAGGTCGAGGTTGTTCAGCCAACCGAAAAACATCGGGCCGTCAGTGTGCAGAACCGGTCCAAGACAGACCTTCTCGCCGATCAGCATGCGATCGCCCCGGCGTTCGGCTAGCGGCCGGGGGCGGGCGGCGTCTGGGCCGGCGCCTGCGGCGTCGCGTCGGACGAGCCTTGCCGCTCCCGGCGTGCGCCGCGGGCCGAGGAGATCGCGTCCTTGCAGCCGGCCGAAACCCGGTCCTGGTGTTCGCGCAGGCACTGGGCGATGCGGCCGCCGCCGGGCTGAACGCCGGCGCACAGCTGCTCGATGTCCGCGCGGCAGGCTCCGCGCAAAGCGCCGCCGCCCCTACCGCCAAGCTGGCCGCCGCCAAGCTGACCCCCGCCGGCCTGTGGGCCGGTCTGGGCGCCGGCCGCGCCGAAGGTGAAGCCCGCGATGGCCAAGGCCGCGCCCGCCATGATCCAGGATTTCATCGATGGTCCCCTCCACAAGGTCTCCGCAACAAGGCGCACCCCGCTGTTTCTAGCGTATTGCGCGGCCTTTCGGCGACGAAATGCGACGGACTCGCGCTCGCCGCAATTGGGACGCGGCCCGCCGATGCACCACCCGATACGTCCAATCGCGCAGTCTGTTCGTATGGCTTGATCGTGGCGACAGAACCGCGGGCGTCCGGCGCGACAGGGCCCGGCCAGCGGCTCAAAGACTTGGAGACGATCCAATGATCGAGTTGATTTCCATACTCTGCTCGCTGGCGATCTGCATCGTGACGCCGATCGAGACGAACAAAGTCCGCGGCGGCTGGGTCAGCAAGAAGTTCGCCGGCGATCGCGAACGGTTCCTCGCGGCATATCGCAAGCAATTGAACATGCTGGTTTCGGTGGGGGTGGTTTTCGGGGCGCTCAATCTGCTGCTGGCCCTGATCGAGGCCAACCCCGTCGAGCGGGCCGTCAAGTTCGTCGCCGCGGCGATCTGGTTCGTGGCGGCGGGCGTCAGCCATGTCTCCCGGCGCGGGTTGCCGGAGTCCAGCCCGAACGCCTGACCGGTGGCGACGCTGGCGGTCTTCAAACCTCCAGCGCCGCGGCCTCGGCGTCGGTGAACACGCGTGAACGGGTCAAAAACCGCACCTCGCGCCCGTTCTCCAGCGAGAACATGCCGCCGCGGCCGGGCACCACGTCGATGATGATCTGGGTGTGGCGCCAGTATTCGAACTGCGGGCGGCCGATGAACACCTCCGCCCCGCCGATCTCGCCCAGCCGCACGTCCTGGTCGCCGATCAGAAAATCGCCCTTGGGATAGCACATGGGCGAGGACCCGTCGCAGCACCCGCCGGACTGGTGGAACAAGACCGGCCCGTGCTCGGCGGTCAGCTGCGCGATCAGCGCCAGAGCGGCGGGAGTGGCGGTGACGCGGGCGGTGTCCATGAAGGTGTCCTTCGCGATGTTCAGTTCCTCCCCCATTTGGGGGAGGGGGACCACGCATAGCGTGGTGGAGGGGGCCTTGCCGGAGAAATCCGCGTGGCCCAAAAGCCCCTTCAGTCGCTTCGCGCCAGCTCCCCCAATGGGGGAGCAGCCAGATCTCTGGCGCCGCTCAGAAAAATCCCAGCGGCGAGGTCGAATAACTCACCAGCATGTTCTTGGTCTGCTGGTAGTGGTCCAACATCATCTTGTGGGTCTCGCGGCCGATGCCGGACTGCTTGTAGCCGCCAAACGCCGCCCCGGCCGGATAGGCGTGGTAGCAGTTGGTCCAGACCCGCCCGGCCTTGATCTCCCGCCCGAACCGGTAGCAGCGGTTGGCGTCGCGGCTCCAGATCCCGGCGCCCAGGCCATAGAGGGTGTCGTTGGCGATCTCCAGCGCCTCGGCCTCGTCCTTGAAGGTGGTCACGGCCACGACCGGGCCGAAGATCTCCTCCTGGAAGATGCGCATCTTGTTGTGGCCAAGGAACACCGTCGGCTGGACGTAATAGCCCTCGGCCAGTTCGCCGCCGAGCACGTTGCGCCCGCCGCCGGCCAGCACCTTGGCGCCCTCCTGCTTGCCGATGTCGAGGTAGCTTAGGATCTTCTCCATCTGCTCGGTCGAGGCTTGCGCCCCGATCATCGTCGATGGGTCCAAAGGATCGCCCTGGCGGATCGCCGCGACGCGTTTCAGCGCCCGCTCCATGAACTTTTCGTAGATACTCTCCTGGATCAGCGCGCGGCTGGGGCAGGTGCAGACCTCGCCCTGGTTCAGGGCGAACATCACAAAGCCCTCGATAGCCTTGTCCAAAAAGTCGTCGTCGGCGGCCATTACGTCTTCGAAGAAGATGTTCGGGCTCTTGCCGCCCAGCTCCAGCGTCACCGGGATCAGGTTCTGGCTGGCGTACTGCATGATGAGGCGCCCGGTCGTCGTCTCGCCGGTGAAAGCGATCTTGGCGATGCGCGGCGAGGAGGCCAAAGGCTTGCCGGCTTCAAGGCCGAATCCGTTGACGATATTGATCACCCCCGGCGGGAGCAGGTCCGCGACCAGCTCGGCCCAGACCAAGATCGAGGCCGGGGTCTGTTCGGCCGGCTTCAAGACCACGCAATTGCCCGCCGCGATCGCTGGCGCCAGCTTCCACACCGCCATCAGGATCGGGAAGTTCCAGGGGATGATCTGGCCGACGACGCCCAGGGGCTCATGGAAGTGATAGGCGACCGTGTCGTTGTCGATCTGGCCGATCGAGCCTTCCTGGGCCCGGATGGCGCCGGCGAAATAGCGGAAATGGTCGATGGCCAGGGGTATGTCGGCGGCCAGGCACTCGCGGATCGGCTTGCCGTTATCCAGCGTCTCGGCCCGCGCCAGCGTCTCGATCTCCGCCTCCATCCGATCGGCGATGCGCATCAGGATGTTGGAGCGCTCGGTGACGCTGGTCTGCCCCCAGGCGTCCTTGGCCGCGTGGGCGGCGTCCAGGGCCTTTTCCACGTCCGCGGCGTCCGAGCGGGCGATCTCGCACAGCTTCTGGCCATTGATGGGGGAGAGGTTGTCGAAATAGCGGCCGGAAGCGGGGGCGGTCCATTCGCCGCCGATATAGTTGCCATAGCGGGCCTTGAACGGATTGGCCTGGGCGGAGATTTTCTCGGGCTTGTTCATGGGCTGTGGTTCCTCCTGTGGTCGCCGCGTCGTTGGGAGGGGCGCGGCTTGGGGCCGGATGTGGAGGGCAGGGAACGCCCGC